>Ga0102831_1000948_pt1 | contig 12715 bp, 17 predicted proteins | sample ColrivemetaGS747_FD_84508 | JGI IMG/M metagenome (GOLD analysis project Ga0102831, IMG submission 84508) | Estuarine microbial communities from the Columbia River estuary - Freshwater metaG S.747 | ecosystem: Environmental > Aquatic > Marine > Intertidal zone > Estuary | place: USA: Columbia...
AGGCGCACCTGGCAGGCGATCAGGTGCTGGTACAGCAGCAGCTGAGTCAGTTTGCCACCGCCTATCGCCGGAACTTCAAGCCGGCCGGGAGCGTGCATTGATGAGTACCGACCTGAAGCAAATCCAGATCCCCGCTGGTTTCGTGAAGAACGCCGCAGGCCACTTGGTGCCCGAGCACCAGGTGCGCGAGCACGACAAGCTGCGCGACGGCGTCGCGCGCGATCTGGCCGAGCAGGCTGTGACGATCAACGCGCTGCTGTCCGGCTTCAAGAAGAAGGCGCTGGCCGACATCGAAGACCTGATTGCGATCTCCAATGATCGCTACGGCGTGAAGGTTGGAGGCAAGAAAGGCAACGCCTCGATCACCACCTATGACGGCAGCTTCAAGATCGAGCGCGCGATGGCAGAGCGCCTGACCTTTACCGAAGAAATCCTAGCGGCGAAGGAGCTGATTGATCTTTGCATCCGCAAATGGAGCGAGGGCGCCAACAACCATCTGCGGGTGCTGGTTGACCGTGCCTTTCGTGCCAATAAGCAGGGCCAGATCAAGACTGGCGACGTGCTCAGCCTGTTGCGTGTCGAGATCGAAGATGCCGACTGGAAGCGCGCCATGGAGGCGCTGAAGGACTCCATCCAGGTCAACGGCACCGCCGTCTATATCCGTGTTTATCAGCGCGCTGGCGATACCGATCGCTACGAGCCGATCAACCTCAACATCGCGGCGGTGTGAGATGGCGCTTCTTCACGAAAAAGACACCGAGACCACCACGTTGCTACAGGTGATTCAAGAGGCGGAAGCAAGCGCGGCTGACCAGTTCGAGCTGATTCACCTGTCTCTCGACAGCGGCCGCGACCTGATCTTGGTCGCTATCACGGGCGACAACCTGGACTCGCTAGGCCGGATTCTTGAGGGTCTGCGGGATCTGCGGGAGGTATGAGGTGGCTCTCAGCGCCCTGGCCATGGAGGTCATCGAACGGGCCAAGAGCAAGATCCGCCACCGTCAGGCATGCCGCAGCAAGCAGTTCTGGTCGGCCGAGGAGGAGGAGCAGCTGCGCGCACGGTACGCCAATGAGCTGACCGAGGTGCTGGCCGGCGAACTCGGGCGCTCGGTATCCAAGGTGCTCGCGAAGGCAAACGCGATGGGGCTGCACAAGTCCCAAGCATTTCTCGCTCAGCATTGTCGCCGCCTCGATGGAAGCCAAGGCGAATCGTCCCGGTTCCAGAAGGGCCATACCACTTGGAACAAAGGAATGAAGGGGCTGCAGGCCGGTGGCCGCGCCAAGGAAACCCAGTTCAAGAAAGGCAGCAAGCCTCACACTTGGCTTCCTATCGGTAGCGAGCGCGTGAGCCAAGACGGGTACCTGCAACGGAAGGTGTCCGACACCGGCTACCCGCCGAGGGATTGGGTCGGCGTGCATATCCTGCTTTGGCAGGAGCACAACGGCCAGGTACCGGCTGGCCATTGCGTCTGCTTTGTCGACGGAAACAAGCAGAACGTCGCGCTCGACAACCTGGAGCTGATCACCCGCGCAGAACGCATGCGACGCAACACCATCCACCGCTACCCGCCGGAGCTGAAAGACGCCATCCGCAAGGTAGCCAAGCTCAAACGCACTATCAAAGAGGTTGAGCGCGATGAAGAACAAAATTGAAGATCTGCGGAACCATCTGTTCGCAACCATCGAGGCACTACTGGATAAGGACGAGCCACTGGAGATCGAGCGCGCCAAGGCCATTGCCCAAGTCAGTCAGGTAATTATCGAGTCTGCAAAAGTTGAGGTGAAGGCCCTGGAGACGCTGGGCGGTCAGGCTAGCAGCGCTTTCCTGCAGATCGAGCACAAAGGCGGTGCCGCATGACGCTCATGAAGTCACTGATCACCCGGATCCACGTTGCAAAGAGCCAAACGCCTGGCATGGACGATGACAGCTATCGAACGATGCTTCTTCGCATCAGCGAGGGCAAAACAAACTCTTCGAAGCAGTTGACCGTGCGCCAGGCCGAGGCGGTGCTGGAAGAGTTCAAAGCGAAAGGCTGGAAGCCGAAGCCAGCAGCTCGATCTGCTGGAAAGCCCCACAACTTCAAGCAGCTGTCTGGAGAAATCGAGGTCATTGAGGCCCAGCTCACTAGCATGCGCCTGCCCTGGAGCTACGCCGACGCTATCGCCAAGCGCCAGTTCGGCATTGCAAAGGTGGCATGGCTCAAGAAGGCCGAGCAGCTCAAGGCGGTGCTGGCTGCACTGCACGTCGAGCAAGAGAAACGCAGCCTGCTCGGCAGTGTGGATGAGCTGCTCAAACTGCTCGGTGAACACGATCCGAACTGGCAGGCGGATTTGGAAAGCCTGCCCAAAGGCTGGGAGCGGCGTCGTCCAATTCTCAAGGCTTTGGTGGAAACCCTGAGCGCTGCTGCGTCGGCACGGGGGCTGATCTGATGCAGATCCAATGCCCATGCTGCGGCGAGCAGTTCCCGTTCGAAGCTGGGTTTGCAGATGCGGACGGCAAGCGCCTGGCTGCGTTGCTCGCCGGCCTGGAGCCAAAGCTAGGGCGCGCAGTACTCAACTACCTGCGCCTGTTTAGCCCGGCAAAGCGCGGTATGCGCATGACCAAAGCCATTCGCCTGGTGGAGGAGCTGCTGGACCTGGTCAACGCTGGTCAGGTCCAGAGGGATGCCCGCACGCCGGAGCGAAAGCCGTCGCCGCCTCGACTGTGGGCGGCCGGCATCGAGCAAATGGTCTTGGGGCGCGAGCGTCTGCAGCTTCCGCTGGAGAACCACAACTACCTGCGCGCAGTCGTGTACGGGCTGGCAAGCGATCCGGCACAGGCTGCGGCTGCGGCGCCCGCCAGTCGCTCCCGCTCAAGCGTGGCCAGCGTGCAGCAAATGCTCCAGGAGCAGATCGGCCGGATCGACGCTGATCTGCTTCTAGGCCTTATAGATGAAGAGGAAGCCACTCGCCGCCGGCAGGCGGCAAAGGGGGAGTCATGCGCAAGCTGAACCCGACGTCACCCATGGCAGAGAAGCGTCATGAGCTGCTGTCTGACATCGCCGATCACGTGGCTGCGGTTGTCGCCGATCACGGCATCGAGGCGGCGATCGCGGAGCAGGCAGGTGCTGCAGTGGTAGATCATCTGTCGCTGACCTGGGCGGGCAGCCACGTCACCATCCCGAAGGACTTCCGCTGGCGGATCACCCAACGGGATCTGGAGATATTGTCCAAGTTCAAAGGCAACAACCATCACGCCCTGGCGCTTGAGTACGGGATGACCGAGAACGCCATCTATAAGCTGCTGAAGCGGACACAGGACCGGAAATTCGACCGAGACCAGACTCGCCTGGATCTCGGCGACGGTCTTTCCTGATCCCTCGAACGGCGTTTCCCTACCGGTAACGCCGTTTTATTTCCTATCCCGCTATTTCCCGCCTCGTTCCCTTATATCCCGCAATTATCTCGCTTTCCCTGGTCTCTCTTTCTCAAGCTCTCTCAGGGGGCCGAAACCAACTCGTTCAGCCCACTGAGAAAAGCGGCCAACCCCTGAACTGAGGACAGCGCATTGCGCTGTAGCGTGGTGCCAGACCGTAACCCGACGTGTCGATCTCACTCCCGGCGGATTACGCCGCATGGCGGCTAATCCGCCCTACGGCTACGGCTGCGGCTACAGGCTCGACATCGCGGCGACAGCAGCCCCCACCCCAATCCCGACTATCCCGTTTGGTCTTTCTTGATTGCCATCAAGCGGGTTTGCCGGGGGTGCTTTCCATAATGGCCACGCATAGCCACGAGGATGCATCCATGTCAGAGACCTTCACCAAGGGCATGGCGAGAAACATCTACTTCGGAGGGAGCCTGTTCTTCTTCCTTCTGTTCCTCGCACTGACCTATCACACAGAGCAGACCTTTCCCGAGCGCACCAACGAGTCGGAAATGACCGAGGCGGTAGTGCGCGGCAAATTGGTCTGGGAGCAGAACAACTGCATCGGCTGCCACACCCTGCTGGGCGAGGGCGCCTACTTCGCGCCGGAGCTGGGTAACGTGTTCCAGCGGCGCGGCGGCGAGGCGGCCTTCAAGCCGTTCCTGCAGGCCTGGATGAAGGCGCAGCCACTGGGCGCACCGGGTCGTCGGGCGATGCCCCAATTCAATCTCAGCGAGCAGGAGGTGGACGACATGGCCGAGTTCCTCAAATGGACCTCGAAGATCGACACCAACGACTGGCCGCCAAACAGGGAGGGCTGAGAGATGACTACCTTGAATCCGCATCTGAAATTCGCCTCGCAGGCGGTCGCCAAGCCCTACTTCGTGTTCGCCATGATCCTGTTCGTCGGCCAGGTGCTGTTCGGCCTGATCATGGGCCTGCAGTACGTGGTCGGTGACTTCCTGTTCCCGCTGATCCCGTTCAACGTCGCGCGGATGGTGCATACCAACCTGCTGATCGTCTGGCTGCTGTTCGGCTTCATGGGCGCGGCCTACTACCTGATCCCCGAGGAAGCCGACCGCGAACTGCATAGCCCCAAGCTTGCGATCATCCTGTTCTGGGTGTTCGCCGCCGCCGGTGTGCTGACCATTCTCGGCTATCTGCTGGTGCCCTACGCCGGACTGGCCAAGCTGACCGGCAACGAGCTATTGCCGACCATGGGCCGGGAATTCCTCGAACAGCCGACGATCACCAAGGTCGGCATCGTGGTGGTCTGCCTGGGCTTCCTCTACAACGTCGGCATGACGCTGCTGAAGGGGCGCAAGACGGTCATCAGCACGGTGATGATGACCGGCCTGATCGGCCTGGCGGTGTTCTTCCTGTTCTCCTTCTACAACCCGGAAAACCTCGCCCGCGACAAGTACTACTGGTGGTGGGTGGTGCATCTCTGGGTGGAAGGCGTGTGGGAACTGATCATGGGTTCGATGCTGGCCTTCGTCCTGATCAAGATCACCGGCGTTGACCGCGAGGTCATCGAGAAGTGGCTCTACGTGATCATCGCCATGGCCCTGATCACCGGGATCATCGGTACCGGTCACCACTACTTCTACATCGGTGCGCCGACGATCTGGCTGTGGCTGGGCTCGATCTTCTCGGCACTGGAACCGCTACCGTTCTTCGCCATGGTCATGTTCGCCTTCAGCATGGTGAACCGCCGGCGCCGCCAGCACCCGAACAAGGCCGCCTCGCTGTGGGCCATCGGCACCACCGTGACCGCGTTCCTCGGCGCGGGTGTGTGGGGCTTCATGCACACCCTGGCACCGGTGAACTACTACACCCACGGCTCGCAGCTGACCGCCGCGCACGGCCACCTGGCCTTCTACGGCGCCTACGCGATGATCGTGATGACCATGATCAGCTACGCCATGCCGCGTCTGCGCGGGTTGGGTGAGGCACCGGACGAGCGCGCCCAGCGCATCGAGATCTGGGGCTTCTGGCTGATGACCCTCTCGATGGTGATGATCACCCTGTTCCTCACCGTCGCCGGTGTGGTCCAGGTCTGGCTGCAGCGCATGCCGGCCGACGGTGCCGCCCTGTCGTTCATGAACACCATGGACCAGCTGGCGCTGTTCTTCTGGTTGCGCCTGATCGCCGGGGTGTTCTTCCTGATCGGTCTGGTCTGCTACCTGCTCAGCTTCCGCCAGCGCGGACGGGCAGTGCTGGCGGCCCCGGCCGCAGCCTGAGGCAACCTGAAGTGAGTGTTGCACGGCCCGGCTGATCCAGCGGGCCGTGCTTTTTTTCGCATGGCGAAGGTGAGGTGAAGCATGGGTTTCAGTATCGAACTCGAGGAATGGGTCGGCAGCGTCTGGCACCGTTTCATCACTCGCCACGCCAGCCCCGATTTCCCCGAGGCGCGGGTGGAGCTGCAGACGCTGCAGCGACCACTGGCGCTTCTGTATCGCGCCCTTGGCGGCGGTGCTGGCGTTTCCCTGGAGGCCGCCAGCGCCCGCGACCTGCTGCTGCGGCGCAATCTGCTGCAGCAGGTGGCCGGCACCTGCCAGCAACTGCCGGTGGCCTGGTGCGACAGCGACAACCTGCGCTTGCCGGCCAGTCTCGCCGTGTACCCGGAAGTGGCGCTGAACGCAGAGCTGTATCGCTGGCTGGCGCTGCTCGCCGCCCGCGCCGGCGAGATGCGCCACTGGGCGCGCGACAACCAGCGCTGGACCTGCGAGCTGCTCGATGCCTACCCGGCGCTGCAGCAACGCTATACCAATCTTGTTGAGGGACACCTGCTGCTGCGCCCCGATCCGGCCCAATTGCCGGGCGCCGAGGGTGAACTGGAAGACGCCCTGCAGCAGGCGCTGCGCACGCCGGGCAGCGTCAGCAGTTTCCCGCGTAGCGAACGCGCCCCCTGGCCGCTGCCGCTGTGGCTGTACCCGGCGCAGAATCTGGGTGCGCCGCAGGTCGCTGCGCTCGGTGACGAGGACGAGGGCGCGCTGAAAGCACCGGACTCGGCGCAGAAGGTGGTGCGCAAGCGCGCCACCCGCGTCGAGGAAAACACCGGCAAGGGCGGGCTGCTGCTGTTCCGCCTGGAGAACCTGTTCAGCTGGAGCGAGCACGTCGACCTGGACCGCTGCGGCGACGACAGCGAAGACCTGGATGCGGCAAGGGTCGCCGAGGATCTCGACGAGCTGTCGCTATCGCGCCAGCGTGTACGCAAGGGTGGCGGGCTCAAGCTCGATCTCGACCTGCCGCCGGCGGACAGCGACGACATTCCGTTGGGCGAAGGGATCAAGCTGCCGGAGTGGGACTATCGGCGCCAGGTGTTGCGCGAGGACTACGTCAACCTGCAGCTGATGCTGCCGCGCGGCGCCGAACCGCAGCCGTTGCCACAACGCCTGGCACCCCTGGCTCGACGCATCCGCCGCCAGTTCGAGCACCTGCGCAGCGATCGCCAGTGGCAGCGCCAGCAGCCCCAGGGCAGTGAACTGGATCTGCAGGCCTGGCTCGACTTTCATGTCGAACGCCAGCACGGCCAGTGTGCCGAGCGCGGCCTGTTCATGGAGCAGCGGCAGAACCGTCGCGACCTGGCCTGCCTGCTGCTGGCCGATCTGTCTATGTCCACCGACGCGCACCTGGACGACGAGCACCGGGTGATCGAGGTGATCACCGACAGCCTGCTGCTGTTCGGCGAGGCGCTGTCCGCGGTGGGCGACGACTTCGCCCTCTACGGCTTTTCCTCGCTACGCCGCCAGCAGGTGCGCCTGCTCGAGCTGAAAAGCTTCCGCCAGCGCTACAACGACGACACCCGTGGCCGCATCCAGGCACTCAAGCCCGGCTACTACACCCGCATGGGCGCAGCCATCCGCCAGGCCACCAAGCAACTGGCCGAGCGCAAGCAACGGCGCAAGCTGCTGCTGTTGGTGACCGACGGCAAGCCCAACGACCTGGACCTCTACGAAGGCCGCTACGGCGTCGAGGACACCCGCCAGGCGGTGCTGGAAGCGCGTCGAGAAGGGTTGCTGCCGTTCTGCATCACCATCGACCAGGAAGCCGGCGCCTACCTGCCGTACATGTTCGGCGCCAACGGCTACACCCTGATCCGCGAGCCTGCACAGCTGCCAATTCGGTTGCCGCAGCTGTATCGGCAGCTGACGCAGCGTTGAGATACAGCGCCTGATTGATTGCGCAGAGCCCGCGCCGCTGCGCTGCGTGAGACTGGATGGGTTGGCGCGTTACTCAGAGGAGAGGCTGGCAGCAGGTTTTTTACAGACTCAACGTTTGACGCGAGGGGCGGCACCCGGCTTGCCGGTTGAAGTCCTCTCGATGTGAGGGTCAGGCCGCAGCTGATCAGTTTTGGACGACATTGGTGTACACAAAAACCAGAGAGCCAGCGTGAGCTCGGTTTAGCCCTTCTTCGATAGAGCAGAGTGCGGATGCTAGAAACGTGCTCGTATTGCCATCCTCCCCGTAGGGCGCCTCCCGATTGACGTCCCTGCACGAACGAGCCTGCGCCATTGCATCAACGAGCGGTGGCCACGCAACATCATCCAACGCCTTTTCGATCAACGAATCAAAGGCTCCGCCGCTTTCTCTGATGGCAGATATAAGCCGAGTGACTGCCGAGTGAGCGCGCGTAACGGCAGCCCCAGTGAGTACTGTATGGAAGTGCTCTTCCGAGTACCCATCAATTCCATACGAAATCTGTTCTCTGTGCGTCGCTGTTTCACGTGCAATGAATCTTAGAGGTTCGTACTCCCGCGAAGCTCCCAGAACTGCCTTGACCGCTCTCGCGAACCACTCACTCCTCGACGTTCCCTCGCAAGTCCAGCATGCAGCCTCAACACCTTCTCTGGTGCGGCGCGCATCCGGCATGTCGCGGCCCAAAATTAGCTCCGCAGTTTGCCGTGGGAAGTATTTCGGAATCACATCTTCTGCAAGAGCCACTGCAAAGAACGACAGACTGTAAGACATGAGCTCACCCGGCTGGACTCTGAGGTCTAACGCCCCAATAACCGGCGCGCGGCCCTTTGCGCGTCCGGTGCTGCAGGCGCATAGTTGACTGGTTTGTTAGGAATTTAACTACTCCACCCAGCCGCAAGCCGATGAAGTGGTGTGTAGCTTACAAATAGCACCATACAAAACAGCACCAGAAAGATAGCGGATTTTTTGCTCTGCGCGTTACCTTTGAAAAGCAGAGCAATTGATAGCAACCCTGACGCTGCCAGGAAAAACAAAAATGCACAGCCCAAGAGGAATTCAATGATGTCCGATATTCCATAAGGATCTTCCGGCGCCTTGAACATATCGGCGTAGATGAAAGCTCTAAACACAAGCATACCTATCATATGAATTGCGCAGATGCCACCCATCCAAATTGTAGCTTTTGTACCTTTGCTCATTTCCATAATTGCCTAACGTTTGGCTAAGGGGCCGGCTTAAGCCGGTCCCAGTGAGCGAAGCGAACGACTTGAGCCACTAGTTAGAGTGCCCGGTTGAACGCTGGAACTGATGCCGGCACCGAGCTCGACCGGCGGAGCGCACGGTGTGTCGGGTGAGACCCGGAAAGTTATTTGTGACGTGCACATTTTCTGAAAGCAACTCCTTTGCTGGCCACAAATAACGGCCTCTACTGTCAGGCGACCATTCGATTCAGGAACACCGCGACGATGCGGTGATTGTGTTTCCTGGCACGGTGCCGAACAACCAATTTTGCCTTTGCCTCTAACGTTTGGTTAAGGGGCCGGCTTTAGCCGGTCCCGAGTGAGCGAAGCGAACGGCTTGAACCACTAGTTAGGTTGCAACACCAACATTGCTTAGTAGCACATTCCTGAGTTCGCTGACAGGGAAGCCATTCTCGCCAATACGGACTGGGAGGACGTGATATATTTTTGGTGCAATATAGATAATTATGTATTCACTGTTCTCGCGCCATGCATAAATGTCTGGCCACTTTAGTATTGCGCTTCCGGTTTCGGTTTTAAATGATAAGCCGTCAGCTGTTAATTCGACACTCATCTGCTTCTGCATTTGTCGGTACTTTTTATAGTGCCGTTTTAGGAGGAATGGTATGACAAGATTTTTGAGCAGAAAGGGCAGCGTGACCGCACCTATGGCTGCGCCAATAAAAGCAGAGCCAAGAACAATATTTCCATTCAGTAATGATGAAGCTCCTGCCAAAGCCAGCAAGGTATCGATAACCAAATGGCATATTTTCGTTTTCTTCGTTAGTTCGCCATTTAATTGGGCGCTCTTGACGTAGTCCAGCTCTGTGATTGTGAACGACACTGACATATTGGCTTGTAACCTAACGTTTGGTTAAGGGGCGGGCTTTAGCCCGTCCCAGTGAGCGCAGCGAACGGTTTGAACAAGTTGTTATACGCTTACTCACCGCTGATGGTGAATAGCCTTTCGCCGTTTGGCGTAATAGCTGCTCCTGACTCTATGAACGCCAATAACTCGCCATTTATTGTGTATACCTCGGCACCGTCTATGCGATAGAGCAGTTTGTTACCTTGCCTTACGAATTCGTCTTCATCAATACGACCGATTTGGACGCCGTTGGCGTTGAAAACGTTGTATCTACCTTGGCTGTAAGCGATATCCATCTGATTGTCTCCCTGTGAATGTGCTTAGGCTGATAGGTGACCGACAACGCCGCTGACCCCGATGGCCCATACAGTTTCAAAAAATGAAGCTACAAGAGTTCGAGCGGTTAATGTTTTTTTCATAGGCGTCTCCTTATCACTTTTGCCACTTGTTGACAGAACAAGCTTGAGGCTGATGTAACGAAGTAATAACAACAAGAGGGCCACGAGACCAACAAGCGTAAGGGGAATCGAACCCCAACCTAACAACCCTATCTGCCTAAGCACACTCCTTGCCTGTAAGTGTATAACGATTAAGCTAACGGGCGGCCAAAAGCGCAGCTTTTGGACGTCCAGCGAACGAAGTGAGCGACAGTTGAGCGCATTGTTATATGCTGCCTCGCAGTTCGGATAGTAGCTCTTGTGCTTCTTCAATGTCGGCCTCGCACATATTGTTGCTGGTGATAGCGAGATTTAAATACTCAATCGTTCTTTCTTGCTCTTTCGGGCTTACCATGTAGAGCTTGGCGAGCTCCAAAGCGCCACTACCGTCTCCAGACTCAATGGCCCGCTCAAACCAATATTTGGCTTTTCTGATGTCGCCTTTTATTCGGTAAGAAATACCTAGGTTGACGAGTGCGGTAATTTCCCCACCATCTATTGCTTTGAGCTCCCATTCAATAGCTTTGTCATAGTCGCAATTGATTCCTTCGCCGCATGTATACATTGACGCCACACGCGTCATGCAGGAGGTGCTTCCTTTATTTGCGGCCTGCATAAAGGCTGAAAATGCACCTACGAAATCACCTTTCTCGTAAAGCTCATCGCCTTTCAGGAACAGCTCGTCTGTGTCCATATTCAACCTGCATATAACGTTGTGCTAACCGGCGAGCAAAAGCGTAGCTTTTGCGAGTCCAGTGAGCGAAGCGAACGGGGTTGAGCACATAGTTAGAGGTTACTCCTGTGCGGAGAAGTGCTTTTTAGCAAGCTCTTTAGCTAACTGCAAACCTTCCTCTGTTAAGTAAACAGACTCTGATTTGCCTTTTGGGTCGCTGATGTAGCCTTTTTCAAACAGCTCATCCATAACGCTGAATTCAATCCGTTTCCAGACCCTGCCGTTCTCAAACTCAAACACTCCAAGCAGTGCTAGAACAACCTCCGAAATTTTTTGGTCGTCGTATTTCATGGTTGTTGGCCTCGATGTACGTGAGTAGCCTCTAACGTTTGGTTAAGGGGCGGGCTCTAGCCCGTCCCAGCGAGCGGAGCGAGCGATTTGAACCAATTGTTATATTTCAAGCTCGCGCATCCGCTCTTTCATAGCCTCGATGTTGACGTAAGGCTTCAATATTTCTGTGTTTCTGGCATTGCCGGAGCTAATTCCTGAAAATGTTGCGAAGGCTCCGCCAGCCGTTGATGCGATTAAGAGAAACGGCACGTCAATGCTTGTATATTTATAAGCGATGTAAACAAAAAGCCCGCAAGCAATTGCAATGCTTAACCATATGACGCGGCAAAACTTGCAGCGTTTCGCTACGGCTTCAGACTCCAAGCTGTCTATAAAGCACTTTAGCGTGTTTGCCTCATATGCGTTGGTATTGTTAGTAGCCATTGTGGCTCCTTGGAATATAACGTTTGGTTAAGGGGCGGGCTTTAGCCCGTCCCAATGAGCGAAGCGAACGATTTGAACCACTTGTTATGCATTTTTTTGTTTCCACTGCTTTTCAGCTTCTCTACAAGCTGAGCAAAAATTTATATCAATGTACTTTCCGTAGAGCTCTTTTGGCCCATTTATTTCTGACATATAGCTGTTAGGAAATTTTTCAGCACATGCATTATCATATTCTCTAGAATAATCTATGTGGCCAGCGAAGACTTTTACCGCTCCTTGCTTTAGCGGTTCGTTATGAAGTTCGCAAATAGCGAAAATTACTTTCAAGTGTTCAAAGCTCGGAAATTCAATCGTGTATTTTTCGCAAAATGAATTCATTACCTTTTCTTGCCAATATAGCAATCTATTCTCTTTGCCTCGATTTAATAACCTTACAAATTTTCTGTACCGGTCAATATTATCTAGGTAAATCTTAAATTTTTCTCTAAATTCTAAAGGATTCATATTCATGCATAACGTTTGGTTAAGGGGCGGGCTTTAGCCCGTCCCAGTGAGCGAAGCGAACGAATTGAACCATTTGTTAGAGGTCGACATCGCAAACCGGTTTTTCGTTGTACGTTTTACTTGTATCTATGTCCGTAAAAAGCCCTGATTCTGTAAATTTAAACCCATACCAACCGACCCACAGGCAGCCCTCTTTTTCATAGGGTTCAAGGTCTGTGAATTTTACGGCGATGGAACGGACCTCTTCCTTGGTTCTTCCTGTGAATGCAATTTTTAGCATGCCCACTGCTTGAGCGTTAGAGCTGTTTAGCTCATAAATTTCTTGGGTTACATATTTATTAGTTACAGCAGAGTCAATTTTTTTGTATAGCCAAAATATATTAGTGGCTGCGAGCAGTAGACTAAGAGTTATTATGGCAATAGTTTTTTTCACGCAGACCTCTAACGCGAAATTAAGGGGCTGGCGGAACGCCAGTCCCAGCGAGTGAAACGAGCGTGCTTGAATGCTGTAATGGACTCCCCTCGCACCATCTTCTTCTATAGCCAGGAAGGTGATGACACATTGGGAGAGTCGGGATGAAACGTATAGCAGTTGATCTGGCCAAGTCC
>Ga0102831_1000957_pt1 | contig 12623 bp, 9 predicted proteins | sample ColrivemetaGS747_FD_84508 | JGI IMG/M metagenome (GOLD analysis project Ga0102831, IMG submission 84508) | Estuarine microbial communities from the Columbia River estuary - Freshwater metaG S.747 | ecosystem: Environmental > Aquatic > Marine > Intertidal zone > Estuary | place: USA: Columbia...
GACCTTCTCGATGCCGTCGATGCCGAGGGCAACCTGCCCGGCAAGATCGCGGTCGATATCGCTCTCGACGCTGCCACTGAGAATCGCAGTGCCGTTCTCGACATCCACATCGATGGTGAAAGGATTGAGGTGGCGGTTGAGGGTGATGGCGGTCCAGATGGAGCCTTCCTGACGCGCCTCGCGCAAGTCGGCCGAATCGGCCGAGGCAGTCAACGGCATTCCGCCGAGCAGCAGCGCAGTGGTGGTGGCCAAGGCCAAGGACTTCAAATGGTGCATGCCTGTCTCCGTTCGTCGCAAGTGATGACGGGGGAGACTTTCGCAAGGCCTGTGCCAGCTTTTCCTTCGATTTTTTATCTTTATTTTTCAGATACTTATGACATATGAGCGCGATCGTTCTGCATGCACGCTGCAGGATGGGTTCAAATGCACATTGCAACTTGCACGACTTTTCCCTGACTAAGGGTGGCTATCGATCAACCACGGAGAAGCAATGGACACCACAACGGAGCATCAGGGCCGCATTCTGCTGGTGGACGACGAGTCCGCCATCCTGCGTACTTTCCGCTATTGCCTCGAGGACGCCGGGTACAACGTTTTCACCGCCGGCAGCGCGGCGCAGGCCGAAGCGCTGCTGCTGCGCCAGGTTTTCGACCTGTGTTTTCTCGATCTGCGTCTGGGAGAGGACAGTGGCCTCGACCTGCTCGCGCAGATGCGTCTGCAGGCCCCCTGGATGCGCGTGGTGATAGTCACCGCCCACTCCGCGATCGACACCGCCGTCGATGCGATGCAGGCCGGGGCCGCCGACTATCTGGTCAAGCCCTGCAGCCCTGATCAGCTGCGCATGGCCGCCAGCAAGCAACTGGAAATCCGCCAGCTGGCGGCCCGCCTGGAGGCGCTGGAAGGAGAGGTCAGCAAGCCCAACGATGGGCTTGAATCGCACAGTCCGGCGATGATGGCGGTGCTGGAGACCGCACGGCAGGTGGCCGGTACCGACGCCAACATCCTCATTCTTGGCGAGTCGGGCACCGGCAAGGGCGAACTGGCGCGTGCCATCCACGGCTGGAGCCGCCGAGCGCGCAAGGGCTGCGTAACCATCAACTGTCCCTCGCTGACTGCCGAGCTGATGGAAAGCGAACTCTTCGGCCACAGCCGCGGGGCCTTCACCGGCGCCACCGAAAGCACCTTGGGCCGAGTCAATCAGGCCGATGGCGGCACCCTGTTCCTCGACGAGATCGGTGACTTCCCGCTGACGCTCCAACCCAAGCTGCTGCGCTTCATCCAGGACAAGGAATATGAAAGGGTCGGTGACCCGGTGACCCGGCGCGCGGACGTTCGCATCCTCGCGGCCACCAACCTGAACCTGGACGAGATGGTCCGCGAGGGCCGCTTCCGCGAAGACCTGCTCTATCGCCTCAACGTCATTACCCTGAAGCTGCCGCCACTGCGCGAGCGCGGTGAAGACATTCTCGAGCTGGCCGAGCGTTTTCTTGCCCGCTTCGTCAAGGAATACGCGCGCCCTGCGCGGGCATTCAGCGACCAGGCGCGCAGCGCCCTGCTGGCCTATCACTGGCCGGGCAACATCCGCGAGCTACGCAACGTGATCGAGCGGGCGAGCATCATCTGCGCGCAGGCGGAGATCGAAACCAGTCACCTGGGCTTCGGCGAACAACCCACCGGCAACAATCCGCGGGTCGGCGCACAACTGAGCCTCGAGGAACTGGAAAAAGCCCATATCAGCGCCGTCCTGGCTGGCGCAGACACCCTGGAATCTGCAGCGCGGACGCTCGGTATCGACAGCTCGACGCTCTATCGAAAACGCAAGCACTACAACCTGTGAGGCGGGCTGGATGAAACTGCGCACCCGGCTGTTCTTCAGCTTCGCCGCCCTGATCACGGTCGCTCTGCTCGGCCTGTTGCTGGGGCTGATCAGCGTGCGGCAGATAGTCAATTCCCAGCAACTGGTACAGAGCCATCACTTCCAGGTGATCGAGTCCAGTCAGCAGCTGCGCCAGAGCCTGGGCAACCAGCTTTCCGCGCTGCTCGAGCAGCCCTACGATCCGGCAGCATTGCGCGCCGCCCAGGATGTCTTCGAGCGGCATCTGGAGCATGCCGAAGCCACCTTCAAGGACCCGTACACCCGTGACCGCCTCGAGGATATCCGCAGCAACTACACGATCTACTCGGCGATAGCCGTGCGTCCGGCTACCCAGCCCCGCAGCCTTCGCACCGAGAACGAGTTCAGCCTTTCCTTCCGCGCCGTACGCGATGCACTGGTGCAGTTGCAGGAGCAATCCCTGTCCAGGGTGCGCGAGGCCAACACCGCCAGTCATGAGCAGGCGGTACTGATCGGCAGCCTGATCGGGCTGGTCGGGCTGGCCGTGCTGCTGATCGGCTTTGTCACCGCCAACAGCCTGGCACGCCGCTTCGGCCAGCCTATCGAAGCGCTCGCGGAGGCATCCGACCGCATCGGGCGGGGTGACTTCGACGTCGCTCTGCCGCTCTCGCCGATCTCCGAGCTGTCCTCGCTTAGCCGCCGTTTCGGCCTGATGGCCGAGTCTCTGCGCCAGTTCAAGTCCACCGATGTCGAGGCGCTCGCGGCCGGTCAGCGGCGCCTGCAGGCGGTGCTCGACAGCATCGACGATGGTCTGCTGATCCTTGATCGCCAGGGCCGGCTGGAACACATCAACCCGGTCGCCCAGCGCCAGCTCGGCTGGGATGAACGCAATCTCGGGGAAACCCTAGGGGAAGCGCTGCAGCAACCGGAGCTGGACGTCCAGTTGCAGCTGGTGCTGCATGGCGGCTTTCTCGAGCAGGCGCCGGAGGACCTGTCGATCGGCGCCCAGGGCGAGACACGCCTGCTCGCCTACAGTCTGACGCCGGTGATTCACGCCCAGGGTCACATCGTTGGCGCCGTCATGGTGCTGCGCGACGTCACCGAGCAACGTGCCTTCGAGCGCCTGCGCAGCGAGTTCGTGCTGCGCGCCTCGCATGAGCTGCGTACGCCGGTTACCGGCATGCACATGGCCTTCGGCCTGCTGCGTGAGCGACTTATTCTGCAACCGAACTCCCGCGAGCTGGACCTTGTCGGCACCGTGGAGGAGGAGATGCAGCGATTGGTCAGGCTGATCAACGACCTGCTGAATTTCTCCCGCTACCAGAACGGCATGCAAAAGCTCGATCTGGTTCCCTGCGACCTGCCCGAGCTGCTTGATCAGGCGCATCAGCGCTTCGCCGAGCAGGCCAAGGAACAAGGCGTGATCATCGAGCGCGAGGTGCAGACGCCGCTACCCCGCCTGCAGCTGGACCCGGTCCAGATCACCCGGGTCCTCGACAATCTGCTCGACAATGCGCTGCGCCACAGCAAAGCCGGCGGCCGAATCCGTCTGCAGGCGCGACGCCATGGCGAGCGGGTGATTCTAAGCGTCGAGGACAACGGTGAAGGCATCGCCTTTGGCCAGCAGCTGCGCATCTTCGAACCCTTCGTGCAGGTGGGCCGCAAGAAGGGTGGCGCCGGTCTCGGCCTGGCCTTGTGCAAGGAAATCGTGCAATTGCACGGCGGGCGCATCGGCGTGTATTCCCGCCCGGGCCAAGGCACCCAGTTCTACTTCGCCCTGCCACTGTGACTGCCGGGCGCCACCGAGCGCCCGGCAGCCTCCCGGCGACCGACTACTGGAGCGACGCGTTGAGCACCTCCAGCAGCGCCGCGCTTTCGGCGTCCGGCAGCCCATCGTGGCGCTGCGGGCGATACTTCATCTGAAATGCCGCCAAGACATTGCGGGTGGCGTCATCCCACTCCCCGTGCATCGGTACCCGGTAGCCGACCCGCCCCAATTGCACCTGGAACCAGGCCGCGTCGGGCAGTTGCTGCGCGTGACGCGCACGCGCCTGCAGCACCGCCGCCTCATCCGGCCAGCGAATCAGCCCGGCCTCCGCCAGGCGCTGCCAGGGGAACAGCGGACCCGGATCGACCTTGCGCTGCGGTGCCACATCGCTATGACCGATGACAGAGTCCGGCGGCAACTGGTGGCGCTTGACCAGATCTTCCAGCAGCGTGATCAGCAGATCGATCTGCGCCGGTGAATAAGGCTGCCATTCGAGGCTGCCGTCGGCGAGCGTGCGATAGCCTGGGTGAACGATCTCGACGCCGATACTGCTGGCGTTCAGCCAGGTACGGCCTTGCCACTCGCTCTCTCCGGCGTGCCAGGATCGCCGCTCCTCATCCACCAGGCGGTAGATGATCGGCGCAGGCTGATCACCGATAAGGTAGTGACTGCTGACATCCGGACCGGTCAGCAGCGCCAGCGAGTGCGCCAGATCGGTCGAGGTGTAGTGCAGAACGATGTATTGCACGCGACTGCTCTGCCCTTGCGACAGGTAGTCGGTATTGATTGGCAAGCGGTCGGCGCAGCCGGCAAGGGCCAACAGGACGACCAGTAGAAGGGCTGATTTCATGACGATGGGGCGCAGCTCCAGTGGGCGGCCGGCAAGAATAACGCAGCTCGGCTGGGTGTCCCGACAGCCGTCTGCATACGGATTATTTCCGCAGCGGCTCTAACACCGGTATGAACGGCTGAACGCAAACGCAATCCAATCCTATGCTCAGCACGATGATCGAGAGGATGCTGCCATGCGCTGCCTGCTGTGGTTAAAGAACGATCTGCGACTGGAGGACAATCCAGCGCTCCTGGCCTGCCTCGACGCCCGCTGTCTGTTGCCGGTCTACGTCATCGACCCCGCCCGATTCGAACCCGGCGCCCTCGGTAGCCGCCCACTCGGCGTCCACCGTGCCCGCCTGCTGCTGGAAAGCCTCGCCGCGCTCGACAGCGCCCTGCGTCACCATGGCAGTCGTCTGCTGGTGGTCCAGGCCGCCGCCGAGGAGGCCATCCCGCGTCTGGTCGAGCACCTCGATCTGCAGAGCGTGATCACCAGCGAGGAAATCTCTCCCGAGGAACGCGCAACCGTCGAAGCGGTTCGTCAGCGCCTGGGTTGCACCCCGCTGCGGGAAACCGCCGGCAACGAGCTGTTTCATCCTGACGAGCTGCCGTGGGCAATCGCCGAAAGCCCGGCGGTGTTCAGCCGATTCCGCACCGACATCGCGCACCGTCATGCCGTATTCCAGGCCAAGCCCGCGCCAAATCGTCTGCCGGCGCTGCCGGAGAATTGCGAGCATCTGTTCGAGGCCATTCCCAGCCTCTCCCAGCTCGGACTGGGCGAACCGCTGGCAGCGCCCAACAGTGCCTTTCCCTACTCGGGTGGCGAGGCGGCCGCGAACGCCCGGCTGCGCGACTATTTCTGGGAGGGTCTGGAGTTGCGCGACTATCAGGCGACCCGCAACAACTTTGTCGGTACCGGATATTCCTCAAAGCTGTCGCCGTGGTTGGCTAACGGCTGTCTCTCGGTACGCCGAGTAGCGTCCGAGCTACGTCGCCACGAAGCACAACACGGCGCCAACGATTCGACCAGGGCACTGTGGGACGCGCTGCTCTGGCGCGAGTTCTTCCGCACGCTGATGCGCCGCCACGGCACGGCGCTGTATCGCCACGCGGGTCTCAACGCTACCCAGCAAGCGCCCACCCAGACTGACGAGCGCTTCGCGCACTGGTGCGTGGGCCGCACCGGCCTGCCCCTGGTGGACGCCTGCATGCGTGAGCTGTCGGCGACCGGCTACCTGTCGAGTCGTGGCCGCCAGGTAGCCGCAGCCTATCTGATCAGCGAGCTGCAACAGGACTGGCGACTTGGCGCCGCCTGGTTCGAGGAGCACCTGATCGATCACGAGGCCGCAAGCAATTGGGGCAACTGGAACTGCATCGCCAGCCTGTGCAGTAACCCGCTGCAGGAGAACCCCTTCAACGCGCTACGCATGGCACGGCGCTTCGACCCGGATGCGTTCTACGTCAGTCTCTGGCTGCCCGAGCTGCAACGGGTTCCGCAGGCGCTACGACACACGCCGTTCCTCTACCAGCAGGGCGACGGCAGCAGCTACCCGCTGCTGGCGAGCATTCCGCCCAGCTGGCAGCCCTACATGCCGACAGTCGCGGCCTAGAACGGCAGCTGAATACAAGCGCGACGGCGGCGCTCAACCGAGCTGAATGCGGTTGCGCCCGTCGCGCTTGGCCTTGTACAGGGCCTGGTCGGCGCGCTCGAAGACACTTTCCGCGGTCTCTTTTTCGGTGAAGGCACACAGCCCGATCGAGACGGTGATGGTCACCCGCTCACCCTTGAAATGGAACGGGCAGGCTTCGATCGCCAGCCGCAAGCTGTCCATCAGCTGCTGCCCACCTTCCAGCGGCGTCGAAGGCAGCAGCACGACAAACTCCTCGCCGCCGAAACGCGCGATGAAATCCGTCTTGCGCAGGCGCCGCGCCAGCTCGGTGGCAATCAGCTTGAGTACCTTGTCTCCGGCCAGGTGGCCATAGTCGTCGTTGATCCGCTTGAACAGATCGACATCCAGCACCGCCATCAGCAGCTCACCGCCGTAGCGCTGCCGGCGTGCGACCTCAAGCTCCAGCCGCTCCGTCCAGGCCGCGCGATTGGGCAGCCCGGTGAGTGCATCGATCAGGGCCTTTTGCCGCTGGACTTCCAGATGCTCATGGAAATTGCGTGCTTCCTGCTCCATGCTTTCGACCTTGGCTACCAGTGCCTGCAGTCTTTCGGCGACTTCCTGCTCGCGCGTCTCGCGCTGTCGACGATACTGCTCCATGGTCCCCAGCAGGCCGTCCAGCCGGCCTTCCACGGCACTCTTCAGACCGTCCAGATCGACCGCTTCAAGGACACAACTCTGCAGGCCGCCAACCTGCTCGCGCAATTCATCGTCCAGCCGGCGCGCTTCATCGAGGGACTCGGCATGACCGACGTTGGCCGTACGCAGGCTCTCCTGAAACACCGCAAGGCGCTCGTTGAGCTGCTTAAGATAACCCTCGAACTCGTGCACGCCGCGGGTGGCTACCGCCTGCACCAGCACCGCAAGATCATCCAGAACGGTGACCAGTTCATACAGGTTCAAACCATGGCTGATGCGTTCGCGCAGGCTCTCGACCTGCGGCTGGTGCTGCGCCGGGATTTCCAACCCTTCAAGCAGACCGAGTAGGGTTTTTTCGATGTGATCTGCAATCGCGCCGTAGCCCGGGTCGCGATTCGCAGGCAGATCAAAGCCCTCGTCCACCGCGTTGACCTTCTGTCCGGCGGTGAGAATGTCCGACGGCAGCGGCAGGCTGTCGAGCATCGAGGTGGCTGGCGGCAGCGACCGCGCAACGGCGGCGGCGGGCGTAGGCGGAGTCGGAGTCGGGCTGGAAGCGAGCGCTGGAGGTGGTGCGGGCAACTCGGCTGGATTGCTCGCGGCGACTTGATCATCTGCGCTCGCCTGTGCCACCTGCTCGCGCCCTCCGAACAGGCGTTCGAGCAGCCCCCGACGATCGTTCTGCGGTGTCTCCAGCGCGCCCAGTGCCTGGCTCTGCAAATCACTGAGCTCGGCGAGAACCAGCGGCAGCTCCAGAGGCCGCTCCAGACGCTCGGCTAGAGTGCGAGCCAGCCGCCGCAGGGGTTTGCGCAACTCGCTCGGCAACGGCAGCTGGATCAGCTGCTGCACCAGCGCGGCCAGTGCGGAAGAGATCTGCTGGAGACGTTCCTGACGCCGCTGTTCGGCGTCAAGCAGGGTCTTCTCCAGCCGCGGGATAAGGATGCCGAGACCTGCAGCCATGTCATCGGTACGGACGACCTCGCGCAGCTCGCGCATACAGGTATCCACCGCCTTGTCGGTACCCTCGGCAGCCAGCGAACTACGCACCAGCCCGCGGCGCATGAGGTCGACACGCGTCTTCCAGCGCTGCTCCAGGCTTTCCTGCTCTTCCAGGCTCTTGAGGTATTTTTCCTTCCAGCGCTGCGATTCGTCGCTCATGGCACTGCTTCATCGGACGGGTTGATGGGAACCAGCAGCCGGTCCTGACCGAGCGTCCCGGGCAGGCGGATATCCACCGCCACCGGCAGGTGGTCGGAAATGGGCTGTGCGAGCACCGCAACTCTCTCCAGAGTCAGTTGCGAACTGAGCAAGATATGGTCCAGGCAGCGCTGCGGCCGCCAGCTGGGAAAGGTGGCCTCGATCTGCGGTGCAACCAGCCCCAGATCACGCAGCGGCGAGTGCTCGAGCAGATCGTTGGCATGGGTATTCATGTCGCCCATCAGCACCTGGTGCTTGTAGCCACCGATCAGCTCGCGGATGTACGCCAGCTGGCGCGAGCGGGTGCGCGCGCCCAGTGACAGGTGCATCACCACCACCACCAGTGCTTCCTCTCCCTCGCCCAGGCGCAGCAGGATGGCACCTCGACCCGGCGGTCCCGGTAGCGGGTGGTCTTCGAGCAGCGTCGGACGAAGGCGACTGAGCAAGCCGTTGCTGTGCTGGGCGAATCGACCGAGGTTGCGGTTGAGCTGCTGGTACCAGTACGGGAAATCGCCCAGCTGCGCGAGATGCTCGACCTGATTGACGTAGCCGGAACGCAGACTGCCGCCATCGACTTCCTGCAGCGCAACCAGATCGAAGTCGCCAAGCAAGCGACCGATCCGCTGCAGGTTGTCCGCGCGTCCGGCGTGGGGCAGCAAATGCTGCCAGCTGCGAGTCAGGTAGTGGTGATAACGCTGAGTACTGATACCAACCTGAATGTTGAAGCTGAGCAGCCGCAGAAGATTGTCATCGGTGGCGTATCCGCGCACCGCACAGTCCTCCGCGCTGCGCTCGCGCAGCCCAGCGTTGTGTTGGGCACTCCGCCGCCGCAGCATGGCTGCCGGTCTACTGCGTAGCGCGCTCTTTCTTGATCAGGAAGTCGGCAATCTGGAGCATCTGCTCGAACCCACCAGCCTTCTGCAGTTCGATCCGGTACTTGCCGTTGACCACCAGTTCAGGCACGCCGGTAATCTGATAGCTGCGCACCAGCTTGTCGGCCTTGGCCAGCCGGTTGCGCACGGCGAACGAGTCGTAGGTCTTGAGGAACAGCGCCTTGTCCACGCCCTGTTCGGCGACGAAGTCCGCCAACTGCTCGGGGGTGGGTAGCGTGACCTGGCGACCATCGCGAGCCGGCGTGACACGCGGGTCCTTCTTCTGATGAATGCCGGCGAAGACCGCTTCATGCACCTTGGCCTCGACCTTGAGCACCTCCAGGGTGGAGTACAGGCGCGCGTGCAGGTTCAGCACTTCATTGAACTGGGCGGGAACCTGGACGAAATGTACATCTTCGGGAAGCTTTTCAGCCCAGGGCTTGAGCACGCCCTCGAACATGTTGCAGGCCGGGCAGCCATACCAGAACACCTCGACCACCTCGATCTTGCCCGGAACCGACACCGGCTGGGCGGTGCGTAGCTCGGTGTATTGCTTGCCAGCCTGGAAGTCTTCGGCAGCCATGGCAGGAACGCCGAACAGAGCAGTCAGTGCCAGACCGGCACCGAGAAACAGATTGCGCATGCTGTACTCCTTGAAATTTGACGCCACCTGGGGCCGCCGTTGGAGCGGCTGCAAAGCGGTACGTTCAACCATTGTAATGGCGCCAGAAAAGAAAAAGGGCGGCCGCAGCCACCCTTTTTCATTCGCTTCAGGTCGCTGTCAATGCAGACCCTGAATGTAGCTGGAGAGTGCCTCGATGTCCTTGTTGCTCAGCTTGGCAGCAATCGAGCGCATGATCATGCCCTCGCCATCGTTGTACCGATTACCCTCGCGGAAGTCGGTCAGCTGCTTGGCGGTATAGGCTGCATGCTGCCCACCCAGCTGCGGGAATTTCGCACCGTCATTGCCGCTGCCGGTCGGGGAATGGCAGCCGGTGCAGGCCGGCATACCTTCGGCCAGCTTGCCGCCACGGTAGAGCGCTTCGCCACGAGCGACCAGCGCAGGATCGGCAGCGCCAACCGACATCTTCTGTCCGGCGTAGAACGCGGAGATATCTTCCAGGTCCTGATCGGTCAGGCCGTCGAGCAGGCCAGTCATTTCCGGCACCTTGCGTCCTACCGTCGCATCAGCACCAGCAGCGGTGCCGGCCTTGATGTCCTGCAGCTGCTTGAGCAGGTACTTCTCACCCTGTCCGGCGAGCTTCGGAAAATTGGGCGCCATGCTGTTGCCATCGGCACCGTGGCAGGCACCACAGATGGCAACCTTGCCTTCACCGGCGGCGGCATCGCCCGCGGCATGAGCAAGACCGGAGATGCCCAGGGTCAACAGCAGACTCACGAGTACTTTGTTCATCAGCTAATCCAATAACGGCTAGGGAAATTTACCGGGGCCCGAAGCGGCGCAACGGCCCTTCCGACACCTCTCGTTCTCGCTGGGGTCCATCGGTGCACTGCCCGACCGGATCCATGCCATGCGCCATTCAGCGTCATAAGTTCTACGCGGCCGCCCCGGCACTAAGCCGCGGGAAGCCAACGGTACAGCGGTGCGAAGCACCCGTGAACAGGAACAAAGCGCACACAAAATCTGCGGCATTATATACTCACGCCGCTCAAACGGAAACGAAACCGCCTCCTGCGACACCGCGTCGCACTCCTGGATTGCCATGTCTACCAAGAACCCGATCCTCGGTCTGTGCCAACAGGCCCGCTTCCTCATTAGCGCTGCAAAGGTCGACCAGTGCCCGCCTGACGAAGGCCTGGAAGTCGCTTTCGCCGGCCGCTCCAACGCCGGCAAGTCAAGCGCGCTGAACACCCTCACGCATGCCAATCTGGCGCGCACCTCGAAGACTCCGGGACGCACCCAACTGCTCAACTTCTTCGAGCTGGACGAGCAGCGCCGGCTGGTCGACCTTCCCGGCTACGGCTACGCCAAGGTTCCGATCCCGCTAAAGCTGCACTGGCAACAGCACCTCGAGGCCTATCTGAGCAGCCGGGAAAGCCTCGCCGGACTGATGCTGATGATGGACATCCGTCACCCGCTGACCGAGTTCGACCGAATGATGCTCGACTGGTCGCAGGCCAGCGGTATGCCCATGCACATTCTGCTGACCAAGGCCGACAAGCTCGCCTTCGGTGCCGCCAAGAACGCGCTGCTCAAGGTTCGCCAGGAAATCTTCCGTGAGTGGGGAGATAGCGTCAGTCTTCAGCTGTTTTCCGCGCCCAAAAGACAGGGCACCGATGAAGCGCTGCAGGTGCTGGCCCACTGGCTGCAGCTGGGAGAGCCGGAAGAGGCCGCCTGAACGAGGCCACTTTTCGCGGAGCAAAAAAAACCCCGAACTTCATATGGGGAGGGAGAAGTTCGGGGTTCAAGGTCTGAACCGCTAGGGCGGGGCTCAGATGTCTGCCAACACTTAACACAACAAAGGAGCATCGAACGGCCTCTCAGCCATTCGTAAGCTCTGACCGGGCCCCATCTGCGAAAGTTCATGCCCTGCGCAAAAATTTTCAGTAAGAGCCCAAAATTGTCGCTTTAGTGGGCTTCGTCCCAATTGTCTCCCACACCGACATCCACCAGCAGCGGCACGTCCAGCTCCGCCGCCGCGCTCATCAGCCGCTTCAGTTCAGCACTCACCTCGGCGACCCGATCCTCGCGCACTTCCAGCACCAGTTCGTCGTGCACCTGGAGGATGACCTTGGCGTCCAGTCCGGACCTCGTCAGCCAACTGTCCACCGCTACCATCGCGCGCTTCATGATGTCCGCGGCGGAGCCCTGCATCGGCGCGTTGATCGCCGTACGCTCGGCGCCCTTGCGCAGCGACGGGTTCTTCGCGTGGATATCCGGCAGGTAGAGACGCCGGCCGAACAGTGTTTCGACATAACCCTGCGCTGCCGCCTGCTCGCGGGTACGCTCCATGTACGCCAGCACGCCGGGGTAGCGGGCGAAATAGCGATCGATATAGGCCTGCGACTGTTTGCGATCAACGCCGATCTGCTTGGCCAGACCAAAAGCGCTCATGCCATAGATCAGACCGAAGTTGATTGCCTTGGCGCTGCGCCGCTGATCGCCGCTCACCGCATCCAGCTCTACGCCGAACACTTCGGCGGCAGTCGCACGGTGAACATCGCGATCATGACGGAAGGCATCCAGCAGTCCCTCGTCCTGAGCCAGGTGCGCCATGCTCCGCAGCTCGATCTGCGAGTAGTCCGCCGCGACCAGCTTGTAGCCCGCGGGGGCTATGAAGGCTTGGCGAATTCGCCGTCCCTCGGCAGTACGGATGGGGATGTTCTGCAGGTTCGGATCGGAGGAGGAGAGGCGACCGGTGGCTGTGACCGCCTGGTGATAGCTGGTGTGGATGCAACCGGTGCGCGGGTTGATCTGCTCCGGCAGGCGGTCGGTGTAGGTGCTCTTGAGCTTGCTCAGGCTGCGGTACTGCATCAGCACCTTGGGCAACTCGTAATCCTGCTCGGCCAGCTCGGCGAGCACCGCTTCGGCGGTGGAGGCTTGGCCAGTGGCGGTCTTGCTGATGACCGGCAGGCCAAGTTTCTCGTAAAGGATAGCGCCTAGCTGCTTGGGCGAGCCGAGATTGAACTCCTCGCCGGCGATGGCGAACGCCTGGCGCTCCAGCTCGACCAGCCGCTCGCCGAGCTCGACACTGTGCTGACCGAGCAGCTTGGCATCGACCAGCGCGCCCTGACGCTCGATCCGCGCCAGCACCGGCACCAGCGGCATCTCGATTTCCTGCAGCACCCTGGCCAGC
>Ga0102831_1000959_pt1 | contig 12612 bp, 19 predicted proteins | sample ColrivemetaGS747_FD_84508 | JGI IMG/M metagenome (GOLD analysis project Ga0102831, IMG submission 84508) | Estuarine microbial communities from the Columbia River estuary - Freshwater metaG S.747 | ecosystem: Environmental > Aquatic > Marine > Intertidal zone > Estuary | place: USA: Columbia...
CAAACTTACTCCGCCATCCTCATTGATGAAACGATAGCCGTTTGATGCCCAACGACTCAAGTACACGGGGAGTTCTTGTATGTCAACGCTTCCGTTAGGAAGTTGAACTAGCACGTGGGCTTTCTCCGGGAAGCGTGGCTCACTTTCGGTACGTACGTGCATTCGGTTTAACTTGAAACCCTCAATCTCTAACAGCATACTGCTGTGTACGCTTTCTTGGATGTTAATCTCGTACTGCTCTGCAATGGCTGTAGGGATTGAAGTGCTGCGAATTTCACCTGCCTCATCAGCGTAGTTATATCCGATAGCATTGGCCGAACGTGCGAACCAAAAGCCGAACTGACGATTGAATTGCGCACGGCTTTCCATGATTTGACGGCCGGTAAGAATGTTAATAACTGACATAACAAAGGGGTTTTAGGTAAGACAACCGGGGCCGTAGCCCCACGCTTCGTGCTTAATGTTCTATTTATTGTCGCACGAACGACATTTGCGCCACGCCTTGGCGCTGTCCGTTTACCACACGGAATGTGAAGATGACTTGCTCATCTCCGTACATAGCACGGATAGATTGGTAGGTGACTACATCTACCTTCTTGAACTTGCGAAAGAATCTCATGCTCATTTGGATGCCAATTTAGATTCCATCAAAGAGAGAATATTCAACAATCCATCGATTGCTTTTGAATGTCCCGGATACGAGTAACGATTGTCGATGCTCACATGCTCATTGCGCTCATCTTTTACATCCTCAAGTATATACTTAAGGAATTCGATTTGTGAAACGATACATTGTGCATCGAGAACATCCGAAGAACAATTTGCTTTGCTGATAGCATTGCTGAGTTCGCTGATTCCAATTTCCATGGTCGTTATGTGCCGTGTTATGCTCTTGCACTCTTGAGTTAGTTGTTTTTGTTTTGGTTGGATTAGGTCTGCGCAGTGGAGTCGAACCACTAGCCCCCGATTGGACGTTGCCGAACCGCAGAAAAGAAAAGAGTAAACTAACGACCTGCTCCCTTTTGGCGATGCGGACGCCTAGCGTCCCGATACCGCATATGCTGTGGGTTTGGGTCTAACAGCGCCAACCTTTTATCGATTGCCCGATTGCAACCGAACGTGTTGAGATTGATGCCGTTTTCAAGTTTACATTATTGAGATATTTGCGCAGGTGTTCTGCCGGCGTTCATTGGTCGCTGTCTTCACAAGTAACGATGGCGGCCACGGCCGCTCTCGCTTTACTACGTTGAACTTTGATTTCTTACGGCCGGCCTACTAGGCTTTGCTCGTATCTTCGTTAACCGCCCTCCCTACTTTTCATTGACCTGCTGTGTACTGCGCTCTACGCTCATTTTCGCTTACATCGCCTACTCTAATCTACCTGCTCTGCTACTCCGCTCCCCACCGCCCGACTAGCAGGTTGCCGTGGCGCTCTGCTAGAATCGTATGGGGTTCACAAGAGGGGTTTAGATTATTTGGGAGGAGTTGTTCCTACAGCCAATCTAATGTATCCTCGTTTGGGACTTTTTCCACCTACTCATCTACTTGCCCTCAGCATCCGCATCCGGGTTTCGATTTTCACCTGATAAAGAAATGAACGTTGTTCCGTTGAACAGCACAAGTATACGAACACTTGGCGAATCTGACAAGTGCCCCACCAAAGAAATCCCTCCCCCCTAATAGGTATATATAGGGAAATCAAGCGTAACTGCCTGATAGTCAGCGAGTTAACATTGACTAAAAAAAGTGGTGATGTGACTAAAAAAGAGGATAAATAGTTGAGTTAAGGTAGGATGTACCATAAGTTTTCAAGGGGTGTTTTGAGTTAACTGACTGAAAATCAACCGATTAAAGAAATGGTATGCGACTAATTCTGACGTAACTAACTGAAGACCAATAAGTTAAATGATACACTCATGTCAGCATTTAAAGGAATACATGAGAATACATATGTTTAAGTTTAACGCAGTAAAAGGAGGGAAACGATACCGAATACCGATGTTATTATTTGAAGCGATTAGATGCGATTTAAAGCCCATAGAAACCAAGGGAATACTATGCTAATCTGATATGCGAATTGTAACTAGAAAAGTTTGATAAGATGGTATAGGAAATTTAGGGGAGGATTGATGGCCTGACATCTACCACTTTCCCCCACTAAAAACCACCTGATATCGGTATGAATACGTTTAAGGTAGCCTAACCAACCCAAAACGCTGAAAAGTTTGATGCTAACTATCTGAAAACAAGGGGGTTGGGGTCAGGATTCCGTTTCGGTTTGGGGAGCCGGACGTCGTCTTAGTATAATTATCCCCACGGTACATATTTCTAACCCCAAAAAACGGGGAGTATGCGGTTGACAACAGGGGCAATGACAGAAGAAGGGGAAGCGCTGCGACTGGACACAATGCTCCCCCTTGTATTTCGCTGTGGATGTCACCGCTATCGCTCTCGTGTCTACGTTGTGCTTGGGGCTTGGAAGCCCACGCACTACTGCTGTTATTCGGTTAACGTGAAACGTGTGCCGTAGGATGGCTGCTCATACACAGTGAAGCGAAGTTACGGAAAAAAAATGAGAAAGTCAAGTGCCAAAACACGGTTTTGAATAATCGGTATATTTGCATTATGGAACTAAGTAAGAACTTTACTCTCAATGAGTTAACCGCTTCAAACACGGCCAAGTCAAAGGGAATCTCCAATGAGCCTGATGCCAAGCAGTTGGCTGCGTTGCAGTTATTGGTAGAGAAGATACTCCAACCGCTCAGAGATGGAATCGATAAACCCATCAAGGTGAGCAGCGGTCTTAGGGTCCCCGCTCTTAACAAGGCCATCGGGGGGTCAGTCACGTCCCAGCACTGTAAGGGTGAGGCGGTTGACATCCAGATGTCCGGGAAGACGGGCAACGCCAAGTTATTCAACTACATCAAGGAGAACCTAGTGTTCGACCAGATGATTTGGGAGTTCGGTACGCAGGAGAATCCAGAATGGGTTCATGTGAGTTACTCAGCCAAGGGCAACCGTGGTGAGATTCTTCGTGCCTATAAGAAGGACGGTAGGACTCGTTATATGTTATACAAGTGATTGCGGTACGTAGACCAGTGGACCCCAAGGGGCTGAGGGCGGAGGTTCGTCCTGACAACAGGGAGAAACTCGTTAAGTTCGATGTCTCTAGATATATAAAGAAGAAGAAAAAGAAAAAATGAAGGTAGCCAAGAAGACCAACCCCGGTCTGTGGGAGAGAGCGAAGAGCCAAGCGAAGGCGAGGATGGGTGGTAAGCACTCAGCCCGTGCCATGCAGTTGGCTGTCTCCATCTACAAGAAGGCGGGGGGAGGATATTCAGGCTCAAAGGGTGGCGGTAACTCACTCTCCAAGTGGACGAAGCAGGACTGGGGTACCAAGAGCGGTAAGCCGTCAGGGGAGACCGGGGAGCGTTACCTACCCAAGAAGGCCATTAAGTCTCTCACGTCTGCGGAGTACGCTGCGACAACGAGAGCCAAGAGAGAGGGGACCAAGGAAGGCAAACAGTTTGTATCACAACCAAATAAGATAGCCAAGAAGACGGCTAAGTATAGAAAATGAAGGCACGTAAAAGAAAAACTACCGGAACCGTTAAAGGAGAAAGAACCCTACCGATGTCCGTTAAGTCAGAGTCAACTAGAACCGTCAGCAGTGATGGGTCATCTTCATATAGGAGCGTTAGCAGAGGTGAGGACGAAGCAGGAAGTTCTGTTCGTGAGGTAAAGAATGAGAACGAAAAAGCTTCCACCGCTTATGCAAGAAAGCGTAAGCCTACATCGCCCGTTAAGGTGGGTCCATCAAGACCCTCCACAACCACGGCTAACTTTAACGACTCAAAGGGTGTTAGGACTTATACGGAGATTGAGCGTGAGGTACGTCCCGGAATCTCAGACAGACAGTCCGTATCTGATTTAGAGAAAGCAAAAAGAATGACACGATGAAAGCACGTAAGTATAAACACGGTGGAAAGGTTGAGATGTACAACCCGGAGACTATGGAGATGGCTATGACTCAGGTCACCGCTATGATGGATAAACTAAAGCGTATCCAAAAACATATGACCGTAGATGTTGACGCATGGGTCGCCAGCAAGATTACATTGGCGGATGATTATCTGACGTCAGTGGCTGACTATCTGCAATACGAAAACGATGAGAGCAAGTAGAAGCAAGCAGTACTACGACTCCAACCCTGAGGCGAAGGAGAAGAAGAAGGCGTATGATACGAAGTACCACTCCACGGAGGAGCGGAAGAAGTATCGTGCGTTCCTAAATAAGAAGAACCGTCAGGCCGGTACGTACGGCAACGGGGACGGTAAGGACTACGACCACGATGAGGCTCGTATGATACTGCAAAGAAGAAATAGGTCTAAGAAATAATGAAGCGACCAGAGCACTTTCAAGATTATCTGTTTCACTACAATCCATACACGGAGATGTGGGCGGCATTCAAGCGTGAGCACTCCAATGAGTACTTCAATGGGGATGTGACCAACGTGGTGTTCTATTACTCCATTAAGGACCTAGTTAGATACATTAACAACCTAAAAGATGGCACAATCCCACAAGCGACTCAACAAGAGGCCCAACTTCCGTAACGGAGTCAAGTGGGCGGCTATTCAGCAGAATAACCTCAACATCATAGAGAGATTAAACAATGAAGGCAAGTAAAAGCAAAGTAATGGTGGAGGCTCCATCAGGATATCATTGGATGTCAGAGGGCGGTAGATATTATTTGATGCCACACTCAGGCGATTTTGTCCCACACAAGGGGGCGAGCCTAGAGATGCCGTTCAAGGTCAAGCGTCAGCATCAAGGTAAATAGCCTCGTCACCCTCCAGTTTTCTATATAACCGCTGAATTAGCAGGCGACCCTGCTGTGTCAGTGCGTATCTAGCCTTATACCCGACACCCCCATCCAGTTTGAGCATCTGACGTGTCTCACTAGTTGCGGAGTTCTTGTTGAAGTATATTCCAACGTGTCCCAACTTAATCAGCGGAGAGAGAACTATCTCGTAGTTCTTAATGCGACTCATCATCGAGAAGTTGTCCCTCAGGTACTCCTCAGTGAAGAACTCAAGGTCGTACATGAAAAACAAAGAGTGTAGCATCAAAGGTGTCAGTTCGTAATTCTGACGAGCGTCCTTAGTCACGTGACGTAAGTACTTGAGGTAGTTGCGGTTAACGTTTCTAGCGGGGAGCAGAGAGAACTCCCTGTCCATCCGCCCGTTCGCTCCAGAGCGCTTTGCCATTTGGATTATATTTGCGTTGAATGTAATTGTATAGAAATGGGCTTAGACAAAGATAAGTTGGATGAGTTTTATAGAGAGTATTACGATATAGTACAGGACATAAATAACCTCATCATTAAATACGGGCTAACGGATGACTGCTTCTCGCTTTCAGCGGTGGGGTGGTTTAAGGACACAGAAACAGACGATGCGTCTCTGGACCTAGCCTATCATATTAACGTAGATTCTGAAGACGACCTAGACGAGATTCTGTCTTTCTTAACGGAGGGATACCGTCAGCAGGATAAAGATGACCCAAGCAAAATTGATTACTGGCTCAAGAGGATGGGCGGTGATATAAACTAAATTAAAATGATACGAAAGATTATTATCGGCATCAACCCAAAGGATGCCCTAGCGTATTTCATCGGCATGAGGGCCGGTGAAGGGACGGTGGTAGCCATCGAACTAGACGAGAGAGACTATATCAAGAACGGGACCAAGTCGTATGACATCTTCATCGAGAGCGAGGAAGGGACCATGAAGTGGAAGCGCATTGAGAATATGCCAGTCATTATCGAGCACGATTGTAGATTCTGATGAAACCGCTGTATGATTTCTTAGTATACCTACCTAAGAAGTTCAAGGACACGATTACGGTAGGAGGGACTGAACTGTATCTAGACAGTAAGTTCGATGAGTTTAACAACCGCTATTGTAGTGCGGAGATTGTATCCGTACCACAGAAGTACGACACGGGAGCAAATCCCGGTGACACGCTTTATTTCCATCATCACGTGGTGCTGGAATCCAAGTACAAGATGGGAGATGATATCTATAGGGTCCTATACGACCCCAATGGAGGATATAACTCACACGCCTACGCCTATCAGAACAAGATAGGAGTGCATATGTTGGACGAGTGGGTTTTCCTTGAGGCATACGACACGGACGAACAGGTTTCAACCTCAGGTCTTGTGATATCAATGGACAAGGCGGCACCTACTACGGGTGTTCTGCTATACGACAGCGTGGCCACCGCAGAACTGGGCATAAAGGCTGGGGACGAGGTTGGATTCTCTAAGGAGAGCGACTACGCCATGGACGTTGACGGCAAGAAGGTATGGAGAATGCGTATAAGTGACCTGATGTATGTCAAGAAAGCCTAGTTTCACCACACTCGATGCGGCCCAGCGGCTGATGAACTCCATGGAGGTCGCCATCAACAACATGATTGAGGAGATTAAGAAGCCCGTTGACCCGGATATCACAGGTTCCGCACGTAAGGCCGAACTACAGTCCATCAAACAGACCGCAGTAGACGCTCGTGAACTGTTGCAGGAAAGGCAACGGCTCGAGGAGATGATTAGGTCACTACGAGACAGTGGCTGCATGGAGCAGGTCAGTGACTTCTCGGGAGGATTCGCAGAGAAATTCGCTAAGTAATGGCTGGATTAAAGGAAATCAAGGGGTACGATGACTTCGTAGTAAACATATGCGTTGACGATACGGAGGGAGAAGTCATGCTATTGGCTGACATTCTTATCCAATTACCTAAGGTTCCTGAGAATTCAGAGATTCTATTTAACGACCTACCCAAAGAAAAACAACACTGGAGAAGACAGGAGATGCCCGGAGACTTAGCCCGCATCCGCTCCATGGACGAGTGGTCGGAGCAGCCCAAGGAGTTCCGGTCACGGTACACGACCTATATTGAGCGAGAGTTCAAGCGCAGACGTGAGGGCGTGTGGTTCTACAACAACGGAGCACCGACATACATAACGGGAAGACACTATATGCTCCTTCAATGGAGCCGAATGGATATCGGTTACGCCTCGTATCTTGAGTTCCAAAGGAGACTTTTTCTACACTTCGCAGCCTGTGAGGCGGACCCAAGATGTTTAGGGCAGGTGTACACCAAGTGTAGACGTTCAGGGTACACGAACATCAGTGGAGCAATCCTAACCGATGAAGGTACGCAGGTATCCAATAAGATTTTGGGTATGATGTCCAAGACCGGTAAGGATGCACAGGAGAACATCTTCATGAAGAAGGTGCTTCCGATGTTCCGCTCCTATCCGTTCTTTTTCAAACCCATTCAGGACGGTACGACCAACCCCCGTATGGAACTGGCCTTCAGGGAGCCAGCGAAGCGAATCACTAAGAAAAACAAGACCTCCAATGTAGGTGAGGCACTGGACACTATAATTAACTGGAAAAACACTGTAAGCAATGCGTATGACGGTGAAAAACTGCACATCCTGTACTTGGATGAGGCCGGTAAATGGGAGAATCCTCTGGATATCACTGAGGTATGGCGTATCCATAGGACGTGTCTTATCGTTGGTAAGAAGGTTATCGGAAAGGCGCTGATAGGCTCCACGGTAAACCCACTGGATAAGGGCGGTGCAAACTACCGCAAACTCTACTTTGATTCAGACCCAACCAAGAGAAACGAGAACGGCAGGACAAAGAGCGGTCTATATAGAATATTCATCCCCGCATACGAGGCCCTTGAGGGTTTCTTTGATGTCTACGGCAACCCCATAGTGGAAGACCCCGCAAAGCCTACGCTTACCATGGACGGTGACATAACTACCATCGGTGCCAGAACGTATCTAAGTAATGAACGAAGAGCGCTAGGCTCTGACCCTTATGAACTAAACGAGGTCATTCGTCAGTTCCCATGGTCGGAGGACGAAGCGTTCCGTGACTCGACCAAGAGTTCTCACTTTAATGTGGGCCTCATCTACGAGCAGTTGCAATACAACAGGGAGTTGTATCCAAACCCAGTTATCCGTGGAAACTTCATGTGGGCGAACGGAGCGCCGGACACAAAGGTCATATGGAACCCTGACGAGAACGGCCGCTGGAGGATATCGTGGCTACCCCCCGAGGAGTTCAGAAACAAAAAAAGAGTGGACTACGGTAAGACGTATCCATCGAACGACAATATAGGCTGCGGTGGAGTTGACTCATATGACCTTGACAACACCATGGACGGAAGAGGCTCCAAGGGTGCCTGCCATATATTCAACAAGTTCAACATGAACTTCCCCTCGAATATGTTCGTGGCTGAATACGCAGAGCGCCCACCGCTCGCTAGAATATTCTATGAGGACGTACTCATGGCTGCGGTATTCTATGGTTATCCACTCCTTATAGAGAACAATAAGTACGGTATCGTTAGATACTTCGAGAGCCGTGGTTATGACGGATACATTATGGATAGGCCCGAACACCTAAAGGCTCCCGGAGCGGCAGCGAACGTTAAGACAAAAGGTATCCCATCGAACTCACAGGACGTTATACAGGCTCACGCTCAAGCGATTGAGGCATTCATCCACGAGCACGTAGGCAGCAATCACAACACCGGAGAGTACGGCAAGATGTATTTCGACCGCACACTAGAGGACTGGATTGGGTACCGTATCGATAACAGAACCAAGTTTGACTTAACCATATCTTCGGGTCTAGCGCTACTGGCGGCCCAGCGGGTAAAGAAGGAGACCCAGAAGGCTGATATGTCCGACAAAGTCTTCTTCCGTAGGTACAAAGTGCGCAACTAATTGACTGCCAATAAAATAGGTATATTTGCACATAAACTGGGTCAAAAGCAATCCATCCAAATATGGCTAGTAAAGATAACAGATACGGGAATTTCCCCGACCCTTTAGTTCCTGCTCAAGCGAAAGGCGAGAAGAAGTATGGACTAAGATACGCTCGTGCCATTGAAAAACAGTGGGGCGGCACTGAAGACAACGGAAGTCTCTTTAAGAAGAGAATGAAGGAGTTTGAGAAGTCACGAAACTATGCCAACGGTACACAGGATACGTCAATCTATAAGCAGATTCTAAACTCCCTCGACCCAAACAATGGAGACGGCTCACTCTTGAACATTGACTGGTCTCCCGTACCCATCCTCCCCAAGTTCGTGCGCATTGTCGTAAATAAGATTCTATCTAGGAATCCTTATCCGAACGTAGAGGCTACGGACCCCCTATCTATCACAGAGAAGGAACGCAAGAAGGCGGAGGTGAAGTTCAACGTAAAGAACAAGGAGTTGCTTAGAACGGCAGCCGCTGCCGGCCTTGATGTGGGTACTGACGTTGAAACAATCCCAGACAGCCCCGAAGAGGCTGAAATCTTCTTGGAGGCCAATACAAAGATTACATCAGAGATTGCGGCACAGATTGCCACGAGCCTTACTCTGGATTGGAATGACTTCAATCACAGTGTCTATAGACGCTGCGTCAATGACTTAGTTACCTGCGGTATGGCGGTGACTAAGCGTGAGAATGACCCCAATTATGGTATCAGCACAAACTACGTAGACCCAGCCTATTTCATTCACTCAGCCACGGAAGACCCCGGGATGAATGACTTGACGTACGCAGGACACATCCGTAAGATGACCATTCAGGAACTCAAGCGCATCGCTGGAGACGACCTCACGGAGGAGCAGTATGAAAAACTGGCTAAGAGTGTGCAGAACAAGTACACCAACGACCCGGCCAAGATGTATCAGAACCAGTACGATTCATCGACCACCAAGACGTCTTTCGGCTACGATGAGTTTGTCGTGGAAATCCTCGACTTTGAGTTCATCTCCGTAGATGACATTTACTATGAGTCTAAAGAGTCTCGCTTCGGTAACGTAGGATTCTACTACAAGGGCAACGAGTACGTTCCCTCACGTGACAGCGTGTATGACCGCAAACCATATCGTATGTCTTACGCTACTCTGTACGGAGGTAAGTACATTATAGGAACGGACATCATCTTCGACTACGGCCTCAAGAAGAACATCCCTAAAAACGTTCACGACATTACCCGTGCTAGGCTATCATACTCCGTTGCTTCGGTAAATATGAGAGGGATGATTCCTAAGTCATTGGTTTCTGGCGTTACAGGATTTGCTGACCAACTCCAGATTACTCACCTCAAGATTCAGCAGGCCATTGCCAAGGCGAAGCCTGACGGACTGATGATTGACATCGAGGGCCTCGAGAACGTTCAGTTGGGTAAGGGAGGAGAACTTCAGCCCCTCGAGATTCAAGATATCTACGAACAGACGGGTGTATTCTACTACCGCTCAAAAAACCCAGAAGGTGGATTCCAGAACCCTCCCGTTAGAGAGATTTCAAACCAGATTCGGAACATCAATGAATTGGTGAACCTATATAACCACTACCTCAGAATGATTAGAGACGCTACAGGTCTCAACGAAGTGGTTGACGGTTCCACCCCTAAGGGCGATGCACTTGTAGGTGTACGCCAACAAGCTATCGAAGCGTCCAACAACGCTACGTATGACATCACTCACTCAGCAATGATTCTGTACAGAAAGGTATGCGAAGACATCGTTAAGTGTCTGCAAATCCTACCCGTAGAGTCTGTAATATACAAGACGTATGAGAATGCTATCGGTAAATCAAATATGGACGTTCTCTCTTCATTTAGAGACCTTCCTATGTATAATTTCGGTGTCCGTGTAGTAGCCGAGATGTCCGACATGGATAAAGCGTACTTAGAGCAAAACATCCAGCAGGCACTCGCCCAGAAGGAGATTGACCTCGAAGATGCTATCGCCATTAGAAGACTGAAGGATGTGGACCAAGCGGAGCAGTTGCTTGTAGTTAGACGTAAGAAGCGCATCAAGCAGCAGCAGGAGATTGCCATGCAGAACTCACAGATGCAATCGCAAATGAACCAGCAGACGGCTCAGGCGGCATCTCAGGGTAAGATGCAGGAGACTGAAATCAAAGGTCAGGTTGAACTTCAAAAGATTCAAGCGGAGATGCAAGCCAAGGAGCGGTTGTTGCAGATTGAATACCAACTCAAGATGGAACTAGCTAAGGTTGAGGCCGAAGCCATGCAGGGCGCTCGTCAGGAAGACATGGCCTTCCGTGCCAATTTGGAGCAGAAACGTGAAGAGTCTAAAGATGAGCGTGTTAAGAAGCAAGCGGTTGAGCAATCTAAATTGATTAGTCAACGCCAAGGTCAGCGAGGAGAGTTGGAAGATACTCAGGCTGACATCTTGAGTCAAATTATTGGTAATCAGTAAGTTAGTATCTTTGTAATATGTCACAGAGCGTAAACTTAGATATCGCAAAAAGAGTAGACCTAATCTGCCGTAAGGGAGATACGTTTACCATTTCCTTGACATTTACAGATACCAATGGGGACGATATGCCTGTAGACAGCCATGCATTTCGTATGGCGGTAAAAGAGACTGACACATCCGCAGCAGATATTATTGCTACAAGTGATTTTTCTTTTGATGTAGACCCTGCAAATGTTGTTACAATTACTTGTCAGTATGATGTAATGGAAACAAAACCAGCCGGTGTGTATGTATATGACCTCCAGAGCAAGGTTGGAAATGTTGTGCGGACTTGGGTTTATGGAATATTCAAAATTAACGAGGACGTAGCAACATGACGAATATTTCCATTGTTAATGGCGGACAAGTAAACCTTGATGTTAATAATCAAGTAACAGGAGGTCTTTCTGTTGTATCTCAACCAACATCTTCTGTCTCTGTTGCTGGTATTGTTTCCGGGAAAGGAGACTCTCATTTTGTATATACTCAATCTACTCCTGAATCAGTTTGGGAAGTAACTCACAATCTTTCAAAAAAACCATCGGTAACTGTTGTTGATTCGGCAGACACGGTAGTAATTGGAGAGGTTGAATATTTATCATCAAACGCTGTGCGATTAACCTTTGTCGGAGCCTTTAGTGGCAAAGCATACTTTAACTAACGAGATATGGCTATTAATTATCTATCTTCTATTAACCTTGGCAAACTGGAACTCCAGAATGCCAGGGTACACAACTTGGCGGGCGCTCCATCGTCTCCTGTTGCTGGTCAGATTTACTACAATACGACTGACAACACAATGTACTTCTACAATGGAAGCGCTTGGATTGACACCAAGGGTGACATTCAAGAGGTTGTTGCTGGAGGTGGTCTTACTGGCGGTGGCGCTGGTGGCTCAGTAACCCTTGCTGTTGGTGCTGGTACTGGTATTGTCGTAAACAACGATGACGTTGCTCTTGATACGCTTCATACACGCAACGTGGCGCACGATAGTATTGACCTTACGGCAGGGGCTGGTTTGACTGGTGGTGGTGATATCACTACCTCTCGCACGTTTACTGTTGGGGAAGGTACGGGTATCACGGTAAATGCCAATGATGTACAGTTGAAGAATGCTGGCAACCTCACTCAGTATAAACTGTTGATGTGGGGCGCTAATCAGCTTGAGCAACCAAACATCACTCGCACGGTAGACGTTAGCAGCAACGAGACCATCACCTTCGGTGGCGCTGAGGTTGTTATCTCTGGTAACCTTAC
>Ga0102831_1000960_pt1 | contig 12592 bp, 20 predicted proteins | sample ColrivemetaGS747_FD_84508 | JGI IMG/M metagenome (GOLD analysis project Ga0102831, IMG submission 84508) | Estuarine microbial communities from the Columbia River estuary - Freshwater metaG S.747 | ecosystem: Environmental > Aquatic > Marine > Intertidal zone > Estuary | place: USA: Columbia...
AATGATTGGGATGTGTTTTCTAATCTCATTTTCAATTTGAAATAACCACTCAAAATACCTTGGGTCAGTAATTAACATAATTGCATCTGGTTTTTCTAGATCAATTAATTGTCTGATTAAATCAGCATCACCATATCCATCTACAGGGTATAAGAATATAGAGGCATCATTTAATCCTGTATTGTTGTTTGTGTCTCCACTTAAATCAAATCGTTTACCTTTTTCAGGGTGATTAATTGCACCTGCAATATTTACCCAATTAAAATGTTGGGCTGTGTTTAAAACTAATTCACGTGCTACTGTAGCTACACCTGAGTGTACTCGTAAATCGTCACAAATTAGCATGATTTTTTTCCTCTCATTTTGAGGCAGATACTTAAAACTTGAATTCATATAACTATTTTAATTTTTAATAAATGTAGGAAATTAATCCTCGGTTTCCAAACTTAAATCACTGTGATTGTGAACTTGTTTTCTAAAATCTTCGTTTGTTAAATAAAGATGAACTGCTCGTTCAGATAATTTTTGGAAGCTAAATTTACGTTTTATACACTCCACTTTAAACTGTTCAAATAGATCTTTATCTAATTTAACAGATGTTAATTGTTGGTTTTTTTCACTCATAATATATTTTTATTTATTTATATAATATACATATATAAGGGAATTTAGTAAGTCGCAGAACATAAATGAGTTTTATGAAAAGGACACCATTTACATTTATCGTTGGGGGTTGGTTGATGGTCAACATCTTTATAACCATTTCGATCAAATGCTTGTTCTACAAATGATTCAATTGACTTAGATACTTTATTTAGTTTTACTTTACCTGATGCAGGTTTATATAATTGTACACGTTTTATTATAAAGTCTTTACTTTCATATAATTTACGTTTTACAATTAAAAACTCTATGTCTATATTCTCTATTGGGTGGTTGTATATTTCAGAAAAATATTTTTTATAAAGAATAAGTTGGAATTGTTTTTGTTCATCAGATTTTTCTCTTTTAGTCCAACCTGATTTGCTAGTTTTAATATCTATAATCTTGATTGTATTAGTTGGTTCATGATACATTACTATATCAAGATACCCTTGAAACAATACATTATATAATTTAGGGTGGGGATGTAAAGATAGGGGTAATTCAACTCCAACTAAATGCCAACCGCGTTTAGAGAAGTACTTACCTCTATCTTTAGATAACTCTCTAATAATGGATACTCCATCATCATAAAAATCTCTTAATTCTTCAGGTTTTAAGAAATGTTGATTTTTGTTTGCTTTATATTGTTTTTTATATTCCTCACGTAATGCATCTTGAAGCATCTCTGAAGTATTTAAGCGATCTGCTTCGGCTCCACTTTTCTCATACATTGTAGTTAAATATGCTTGTACTACTTCATGCAATGCAGTTCCAAAAACAGTATGAATAGATGAGGTGAATTGTTTATGTCCTTCTCTATATTGTAGTGACCATTTTTTAGGACACTCATTAAACATAGATAACTGTGAATATGACACAAGTTTTTGGGATGCAAAATCAATTTGAGGTAATTGTTTACTTTTTATCTCTTTTATCAGGGAAGGTAACTTCTTTTTCATTAACTAAATGTACAAAACTTATTTTAAATTTCCAAGGAAAAAGAAACCTCCACGATAGCGACGTTGGAGGTTTCGCCGTTACAGTTTTTGTAACGGTCCTAAATATTATTTAATGATACCGGCTCTAATTTGCCATGATCTAATTTCATCAATATTTTCTTGAGACCCAATTATTGAACTGTAATCATCCATCGTTAATGTTTTACCTGAAGTAGATAATGAGATGATTTTTTCAGCTACATCATGTAAGTCCATGTCTGTTTGAGAATCTTCTCTAGCATATTCGAGTAAACGAATAAATAGAGGAACGTCTACTGTAATTATGTCTTTTGGATTCATATTAGTAGTTAGTTGGTTCTTCTACTTCTTTACCTTCTTCCATTGATTTTTCTGCACCTAGTAATTTAGCTAAAGCGATCAATCCACCGGCAACACCAGCAGTAATTACAAATCCAGCTGCCACACCAGGACCCATACTTCCAATAGCTACTGGGATAATTGGGACAAGAAGGGATTTCATTAATCCACCACCTATATCACTTAAAGCACTAGCTACTTTTGCTTTAGTATCACCTTCAACTTCAGTTAAGGATTCGTCAAGTTTACCTGCTACATCTTCAATTCTTGAGCTTGCAGTAATACCTGCTTTAGCTAATTCAGCTCTTAATTGATCTTTTTGTTCGTCAGATAAGTTATCAACGGTTGATTCTAATTTGTCTTCTACAGCAGCTTCAACTTTTTCACCTACAGCAGCAGCATCATCAGCTTCATTAATATCTTTGATATCGTCTCTTTCTCTGTTTGGTTTTATTTCATAACGCTCACCTAAGAAATGTTCAAAAGCCATTTCATAATCTGTTTTTTCACGAGGTGGGATTTGGTTAATTGCTCCAATTCCAACAATTCCTCCGATCATTGATTCGTTTAAAGATGATTTATCTTCTTCTAAAATTTCTTTATTGATAACAGCTGTATATTCACTTTCAGTGATTACACCTGCTAACATTTGCATACGTAAAGTTTCTTTATCCATTTTGTGTATTTTATTATAAATATTATAAACCTTTTATTTCTACGGTTTTTTTCAATTTCTCTAAATACAATATAGCATCCATATGCTCTTGTTTAGCATGTTCAATCCATTCTAAAATAGATAAATCTTCACGATCTAAATCTGTATTGTATTTTTGTTTTCCAAATGCTGCTCTATCAACAAATTGGTCTATAATAGAATCTACAATAGAATCGGTTCTTTTAATCGTTCGAGTAAGTAGTGATTCAAATTTTGGTCTTCCGACATCTGTGTTTCTTGTCATTGTTTTAATAGCTTTTCTGTTTCTTTCTCATCAACACCCATTTTCCAAAGAATATCTCGTAAACCGTATACTCTTAAAATGTCAATGTATTCTTCGGCTTCACCTAAACCGCATTCAAAATATTTCGCTACGTACTCTACTAACGTTGCAGGTTGTTTTTTGTTTCTTGACTTAATATACTTCAAGAATACTTTTGTTTTCGGAATCATCTCTCTATAAATTTGATATGTTTGTTGTTTGTTCTCGTAAGGTAGAGTTTGAACATAATTTGCCAATTCAACATAAGCTATATTCATAGATACATATCGATGTATCATGTAAGAGTTCCATTTTTCCCACGAATCTTCCGAAATATTTTCGAGGGGAGTTTTATAAAGGGTGATTTCATTCAACCACCCCCAAATATCTTTTATCTGTTTCTTAGACATCTAAAGTAATATCTTTATATTCTTCTCTTAATTCAGGTGGGATAGAATCTACTAAGATTTTTTTCGATTCTAAATCATAAAATACGGGGATTGGAACTAAAGCATCTTCATCTGCTCCTACTAAGAATTTAGAAATTTTACGGATTACTACTGCTTGTCCGAATAATTTACCTCCATCAAATCCTTCTACTGAAGTACTGTTTTTGAAGTCAATGTTCATTTTTGGTTGTTGGTTCATATTATATTATTTATTTGTTTTTTCTTTTTTATATTCTATAAAATCAGATATAAATCCTGCTGCTACTATTATATTCATTCCAAGTGACATTACTATTTCATGTATATCAGCATAAATTGTTGTCATTAGGTGAATATGTCCTATTGTCCAGAAAGGTACGGCTAAATTTTGGGATACCCAAGATAAACTGTATTTAAAGAAATGTTTCATATTGCTTCTATAATTTTAGCAATTGCACTCATCACATTAATTTCTTTATCTATTCGGAAATTTGCTTGATACAAATGCTCGTTTAAAATAATTGCTACAGATCCTTCCTTACCAGGAGCATATTTTGGACTATATTCAAATAGTGAACGATATAGTTCCTCAAAATCCTTAACGTTTGAATCTGCTATAATTTGTCTAATAGTAAGCCATTTTTTACTACCCATCAACTCTTTCAATACATCTTTGATATAGCTGTTTGAGGTTAAAACTGTTTCATCAAGTATAACAGCATCATCCTTTACAGACATTTGTAAAACGTTTAACATTTTACGCATATCAGGATAGTATTTTAAAATCAATGACTTAATATCTTCAGGTTGATATGATAAGCTTAATTGGTCAGCTAATATCCAAGTTAAATGGTTGTACACATCCATTTTTGTTGGTGGAACAATTTTAAGTACCTGGCAACGTGATTGAAGTGGGTCAATAATTCGCTCTACAAAGTTACAAGTTAAGATAAAACGTGTTGAGCGAGAGAATGTCTCGATTACGTTTCGTAAAGCGGCTTGTCCCTGAATAGTGATGAAATCGGCTTCATCTAGGATGACTACTTTGATACCTTTCCAAGATGCAGCACTAGCGAATCCTTTTACTTTCTCTCGAATAGTATCAATTCCATTTTCATCAGATGCGTTTATATAAAGATAATCGCAATCTAGATTTTTAACAATAATTTTAGCTAGGGTAGTTTTACCTGTACCTGCAGGACCATAGAAGATAAAGTTTTGGATATCACCTTGGTCTAGGTACTTTTGTATTGTTTCTTTGACGTTTTCATTACCTACATAATATTGTAGTTCAGTAGGGCGAAAACGTTCTACATATAACGTATTTTCTTTCATAACCTTAATATACAAAAAAAGCTTGCACTAGGCAAGCTCTTCATTTAAATATTTTTTGCTCTATAATAAGCTTTTTCCAATGCATTGTCTCTTCCAGCATCACCTACTGCAACTTGGTACATGGGATCGCTCATCAACTCATCCATCATTGCTTTTACTTTAGCTAGATAGTCTTTATACCCTTCAGAAATTTTAATTAATTCTGCTTTTTCTTCGGGTGTGTCAAAGAAGCGATATAAATTTCCTCTATCTTCTGCTTCTAACTTATCTGCAAGTTCTTGGGTAAATAAACCAACTTGGGAAATCATTTGACCTGCTGTTTTGTAAAGATCCTTACCTTCAGCTTCATCTAATTTAGCTTTATATTCACTTTCAGTAATGATACCAGCTAGCATTTGCGTACGCAATTTTTCTTCAAATAAACCACCACCACTTCTTCTAACTGTAGGTTGGTTTGAAGCTCCAAATTGTCTATTGGGATTTGTATTTGCATTTCCTTTAGCATTATCTATTAGATCAACCATATCCTTCATTTCATTGTATGGTGCTATATCAAGTAATGTTTTTAGGCTAGCTCTACTGTCTGTATTTCCTCTAAGATATGCTGTTTCAAAAGCAACTTTAAGTTTATAAGGATCTGAACTAGGATCTAATTGAGCAAAATCATCAGCCGTTAGGTTCATTTTTCCACCTAACATAGAATCAATTCTTTTATATTGTGGTTTAGGTGTCTCTTTAGACTTTCTAAACATATCAAAAATAGCTTCTTTTAATTGTTCTGGTTTCATAGTCCTGCTAGTTTTCTCATTCGGTATAAATCAAGGTCAAAATCCATTTCCTCTTTCAATGTAGCTTTTTTCACTAAAAGTTTTTGTCTTTGGTCTTTTGAAATACCTGTTACAATCAGTTTGTATTGAATTCCATCTTCTGTTTTTGATGATTCCGTTTCGTATTTTGCTGTTGGAACATCTCCAATTTCTTTTTGGAATGTTTTACGGATTTTATCAATTTTATCTAAACTGTCAGCTGTTACAGACAATGGTGGTACTGTTTCTGCTTTTGGTTTTTCTACAGTTTTTGGTGCTTCACCTCCATCTTGTTCAACATCTACTAAAGTATATTCAACCCCTGCATTATCCATGATTGTTTTTAATACTTTAGATAAGTATGGTTTTGTTTTATATGGATTTTCAAGTGTTGAAGGGAAAATGATTTTACCATCTTTTACTACATAGTGAACATCTTGTTCCAATTTACCACCATATTTTTTCAAATTGTCTGGGGTTTTCATTGGGTAGTAATTTTTTCCGTATGTACCAACTAAGCTTTTTGGAAGTGATTTGCCTGGGAGTGTAAATAAATAGTCGTTTAGGCTACCATCGTTTCCTTCTGCTTGCCATTTTTCATAGCCTGATTCTGCTTCTTTTTCAGTTGCAGCCCATGCTTCAGGTACTCTATTTTTGATATCAATTATCTTGAATGCTTTTTCGTCTTCTGAACGGGAATCCCAATCTTTCCAAGCAGCTCCAGCTTTTTGAGCAGGAATTGATGGTCCAAATGCTTTTACAATTGCTTTAGGGTCACGCATATTCTGTGCGTAAATACCGTAATTAGCGGTATCGTTCAAAGCATCAAGTGCCGCGTTTACATCGGTTGGTTGAACAGCAAGGTCGTAGTTAACCTTCATTTGTTTCATTCCATCTTCGTCGCCTTCGATTTCGCGTAATATATCTGTTAATTTCATTTAAAGTACTTTATTATACATATTAATAGTCTCCGTAGATGTTGTATCGCTTAGGTGGTTCCGGTTTTTTATTTTCGGTTCGTATAACATAAAGTTTACTGTCTAAAGGAGACAAACGAAATTCTGCTTTTTCTTGATTTTTATCAAACCATGCCTCTAAAACACTAGTAAGTGAATTATATACTGTTTTGGTATTATCGCCAACAAGCACCCAGTTATCACCAGGTGCTTGTCTATTAGCGATTAATTCATTGAATTCTTGGGTTTCCATATTACATCATTCCCATCATCGGATCCATTCCAGATTCTTTTTTATCTTCTGGATTATCAACGATTGTACATTCTGTTAATAGAATTGTTCCTGCGATTGAGGCAGCGTTCATAAGTGCATTTTTAGTCACTTTATGTGGGTCGATAATACCTGCTTCTTTCATGTCAACGATGGTTTCGGTTTTGATGTTGTAACCACTCCATACTCCATCCATTTTACCAATTTGCATGTTGATTGGGTACATATCACGCTCATCATATCCTGCATTATGCAAAATAGTTTCAAATGGTTTACCACATGCTTTATAAACTAATTTTTTACCATATTTGAAATCATCTGATTCAGATTTTGAATAAGTAATCCCTTCACGTGCATATAATAAAGCTGAACCACCACCTGGTACGATACCATCTTCTAAGGCACACTGTGTAGCATGTAAAGCATCGTCAACACGATCTTTTTTCTCTTTCATTTCAGTTTCAGTACTTCCACCTACATGAACTAAAGCAACACCACCTACAAATTTAGATAAACGTTCTTGCAATTTTTCTGCTTCAAATGGTGTAGAAGCTTTTTCGATTTGTGCTGTAAGTTCTTCTGCTCTTGATGTAATTGCTACTTCTTCACCACCACCATCAACGATTGTAGTTTTTTCTTTAGTAACTGTTACTGTTTGAGCTTTACCTAACCAAGCAAAATCAAATTTATCCAATTTCATTCCTTTTTCCTTGTCAAATACTTTACCACCAGTTAAGATAGCGATATCTTCAAGGATTAATTTACGACGCTCACCAAAGTCAGGTGCTTTAACTGCACATACTTTAAGTGTACCACGCATTTTATTTACAATAAGTGCCGCTAATGCTTCACCATCGATATCTTCTGCAATGATCAATAAAGATTTTCCACTTTGAGCTACTCCTTCCAAAATATGAACCAATTCTTTAACTGGGTTAAAACGATGGTCTGCAAGTAAGATGTAACAATCGTTTAAGACTGCTGTCATTGTGTTATTGTTGGTAACAAAATATGGGGATTTGTAACCACGTTCAAATTGAATACCTTCTACAACTTCCAAATATGTTTCGTCTGTTTTAGATTCCTCAATATAAACTACACCTTCACGTCCTACTTTTTCCATAGCACGAGAGATCAATTTACCTACCTCTGGGTCATTATTTGCTGAAATAGTAGCAATTTGTTCTAATTGTTCTTCAGATGAAATTTTTTCAGAGTTGTCTTTAAGTGTTTTAAGTACTTCTTTTACACCTGCATCAATTCCACGTTTGATCTCAACTGCATTTGCTCCTTCATTCAATTTAACTAAACCACCTTTAACTAACTCACGAGCTAATAAAGTTGATGTTGTTGTACCATCTCCAGCATGATCAGCTGTTTTGATAGCTGCTTGTTTTACCATTTGAGCACCTAAATCCTCAATTGGATCTTCCAATGAAGCAATCTGTTTTGCTACAGATACACCATCTTTTGTTGAAACAACCATTCCATTTTCAATGTATACAACGTTACGTCCGTTTGGACCTAAAGTTGCTACTACAGCGTCTGCTAAAGTATCAATACCTTTAACTAATTTTTTTCGAGCATCTGCTCCAAATTCAATTCTCTTACTCATTATCTTCTTTATTTACTTTAGCTAAAATTTCTCTTTCTTTACCAATATAGTATTCATCTCCATTGAATTGCAATCTTGAGAATCCCATTGTAGGTAAAATTACAATATCTCCTACTTTTACTTGGGTTGGAACAAATCCAATTCCTCCGTATTCTGACCCAGGACCTACTGCTACTACTTCTCCTTGCTCGTTTCTATCTTTTCCAGCATCTGGGATAAAGATTGAACCAAATTGGGTTTCTTCTAATTCAAGCGGTTTAACGATTACCGCATCAAATAATGCTTCTAATTTACTCATAACTCTACTTTGTTTAACATTGTTTCTAATCCTTCTTTAACTGTATTCCAAGTACCAATATAACCCTGAATGGAATCATATTCTGCTTGGTTTTCATAAAATTTTTCTTTGGCTACACGATTTAACGCGTTTTTGAATGAGGTATAATAACCTAATACTTTTTCTGTTTCTTTACCTGTTGCTTTTTTACCTGCAAATCCTCTAGTGGAGGTGGATTTTTCCATAACAGTAAAGTTTGAGGCATCTTTGACAATATAAAATGGTTCCATAGATGGATCCTTAATTGTACATAAATTGGATTGTGTGTCATTCTCGTCTCTAGCGGGACGACCGCGTCGTTTGGTTTCTTCCATAACTAATTTTAAATTTATAACTATAATATACGAAAACTTATTTGAATTTCCTAATTCTATTATACATACTAGAAGGCACTTTCTTCTTTACGAACCATATAGTATTCGCTTGTAGTGTCCTCTGATTTAAATTCAAGCTTCATTAGGCCTTGGTAACTTAAATATAGAGTACCACTTTCTAGATCTTTATTGGCTTGAAATATGTTTTTAAATATATCTGAATTGAATGGGATTTCACATTTTTGTTGTTTGATTAGGCCATACATTTGGTATGTAATCTTATTGTTGTGACCTTGCTCATCTCCAAATGTAAATACACACATATCATCATCATTCAAGTCTTTATCAACAGATACTGTTAATAGACCAACACCTGCTAAAGCGGATTTTGCTTTAACTAGATTATCAACATTTTCTTTCTCAAGTGGAAGTACAGCATCCCATTCAGGTTCTGTTACAGCACCTACTTTACCAATTAGTAAAGGATCAGCTAAGGCATAAGTTAAGTTAAATGAAGCATCAGCAAATTTCATTTTGGTATAAACCGATTTACCTTTCTCTAACTCAAACATTAATTCACCTTGAGTGATACCTAATAGGTTCAATAGTTTTTTGGTATCGAAAATAGCTAATTCGCTATCCTCAATATCAATATTGTTGTGAGTGATTTTACCTATTACCTCTTTAGAAATTGACATAAAGTCAATTGTAAGGGTTTTGTCTTTGATTTTCCACTTAACGGACTCGTTTTCGCCCAAGTAGTATTTGTTTATAACGCTTTGTAGAACTAATTTATTTACCATATTATAAATGTATGAAATATTTTTTAAGTATCCTAGTTGAATGTAAAGAACTTCGCTTTAAATGGGTTCAAATTAAAATCCCAACCAATGTCATTGTATACGGTTTCTAATTTGTTTCGCATTACACTATCAAATAAACCATCCCTATCAATGTACTTGTTGATCAATTCAGTAATATCATCTGGATCATTGTAGCCGTTGTATCCTATAGCATCAATCTGGTATGGGTTTGGTTTTAGATTGGCTATATACATTTTGTCTCCAATTGTAAATTCAGGGTACTTGACATTGAGTTTCTTGTATTTTAAGAAATCGTTGTATCTAATAGCTGCTTTGGTGTTTACCGGACATTTTAATTTTAGTTTGGTAAATAATTCACCTGCCATAGGTCTACGCTCAATATATTCACCCATTTTCTTTAATCCAGTTGGTTTCAATAGCTTGATCCATTCAATTTCACCTACCATTTGTTTAAACTCCATTACGTCTTTATCTATTTCGGTTTTAGGTTTACCAAATAGGATATTTTTGATCAGGTTTTCTCCAAAGTTTCTGAATAGAGGTGGGAAATTGGATTTCATAATGTCTAATCCTTTCATCTCTAGTTCCTCGATTTCAACACCTTCTTTGTTTACAATATACATTGCATAACGGCGTTTACCAGACCAATACGCTTTTTCAGCGATTACCTCTTGTTTGAGCACAAAGTGGTGTTTGGATTGTATGTTGAAAAATTCACTAGATATGTTATTGAGGTTGGTGTTGGCCTTTTCTTGGATTTTATCTGTAATCTTAAGTAGAGCTTCTATACGTTTTTCTCTTGGCCAAGAATCTGAATCTGGGTATAGTTTTTGGAGAAGTTTGGTAAGGGTAAAGTAGGCACTATCTGTGTCACTTGCAATAACATGATTAATTTTTATTTCCATAACACTTAAGATAAGAAAAAGCCTGTCGGGAGACAAGCTTTTCTATAAGAGTTTATTAAGGTTTTAGATATATTCTTTTCCACATACAGGACATGTATAAATATTTTTATCATATTCACCATTATATTCAGCGTCCATTGGAGCATTATGGCATGGGCTTTTTGCTTTGAATTTATCTATTAATCTACCTAATATTCCTTTTTGTGTTTTGTTGTCTTCTTCTGAGGTTAATTTATTTTCAGATAAGTATTTTTTTAAATCAAAATTATCCATGTTTTATATTTTGTTTATAAATATATTAAAAAAAAGTAAAGTTTACTCTAATTAAAGGTTAATATAAATAATTTCTGCTATATTTTGTGCACATGCCATGCACCACCACGTTTTATATTCGGTGTTGTAATAAATTGAATTTTTCTTAATCTTATAGTTTCTTTGGTATTTTTGTAGCCAAAATTTCTTATGTTGCTTTTTAAGTTTTCTTGGTATCCTATTCATCTTATTCTGGTTTAAATTTATTTTCTAATTAGTGTCTTAATATACAAAGGTTTATTTGTATTTCCAAAGAAAACCATTAGTTTGAGAGAAAATACCTCTACATACTTTTGAAATTGTAGAACTATTACTTCCTGTTTTTTCAGCAGCTACCATAGTATTTGGGTATTCTGTTATAAAATTACCACTTAAATCAAATTGTTGTACTATTTTTGCCTTTTTAGATGGTTTACCTCTAAGTTTTTCAGCTATTTTTACCCCGGTCCCTTCTGGTTTAGGTACACCTTTTCTAACTTCACGCATCATATCTCCAAATCCTTCTGGTTTGGGTCTGCCTTTAAGGGCTTTACTTTTTCTATCTCGTGTGAGTTGAGATTGTTTTTTTCCTAGCATAGGTGTTTTACCTTTTCTCCAATTTTTATATTTTTCTTTTGCTTCGGGTGATTGATTTGAAGGTCCACCACCTCCATTATTTTTATTTTTTAAATTAAAGCCCCACTGTTTAAATTGCTCTATCCAGTAGCATTCCCAGTATTTTTTCTCATTTGGGATAACATATTCTAAAATGAACATTTCAGTTTCAATTCCATATCTTTGTCTATGTTCAGTTATTCTATGTTTGATATCTTTTGTATACCCCACATAAAATATTCCATCTTTGTTTTCTAAATAATATATAGCTATCATAGTTGTTTTATTATACATATTACCAACTATGGTCAAAGATAACAGGTACCGGTCAAAGATCAAAAACACTTTTAAGTTCTTCTATATCCATTTCTAGATATTCGTCTATCATATCATTTATACCATCAATACTAGCTTTAACCAATCTCTGACCACTATTTGTAATGGCAGCAGAACATATTTTGAATCCATCTGTAAAACGCCATGAGTTAATTGCATATGTACCGTATAATGCATTTTGAAGGATTTTGAATCCCATTTGATACAAGTCATATAACTTATAGTTTACCCAATCTTCTTCTTTACCTGCTGTTTTCTTAAGTGCTCTATAGTGCTCTCGTTTATCAAACCAATCCTCTAGTACCTCACAAGCAATACTCTTTTGATCTGTTCTATAGAACGCTCCACTGGCTGAAATAGTCCAATTATTATCTTCGATTAGACGAATCAAGGCACCTGCTGCTATTGTAGCATCTTTTAAAGCGTAAGTGGATTTAACTAGCTTTTGTATGTGTAGTTTTTCTTCCGGATCAAGTTTCTTTAATTGCTCAAGTGAATTGTACTGTTCATAGTTGTTCTTTGTAACAATTCTACCTACCAATGTTTCGACACCTAAATTCAATGATTTGATAATTGAAGGATATAGTGAGGTAAAGTCAAGGTCACTTACATCTGAATATA
>Ga0102831_1000961_pt1 | contig 12588 bp, 7 predicted proteins | sample ColrivemetaGS747_FD_84508 | JGI IMG/M metagenome (GOLD analysis project Ga0102831, IMG submission 84508) | Estuarine microbial communities from the Columbia River estuary - Freshwater metaG S.747 | ecosystem: Environmental > Aquatic > Marine > Intertidal zone > Estuary | place: USA: Columbia...
CAGCCACTGAAATTATATTTTTAGGCGGTAATTTTAAAAGTGCCCGTGGCTCTACAGTTAACAAAACATGCCAAAGATTTTTTGCAGACGAACTACCTAAGCTAGGAATTAAACCAAGAAAAACTTTTGGTATAGGTGATTTTACTGCAGCGGGCCATGCTGGTGCTGCATTTAGAACTGGCGGAATTAAAGAAATACAGGGCATAAACACACCCCTAACGCAAGAAATATTGTTTCTTGCTGAGCAAGAAGGAAAAGGTCTTAACAAAGCTGCAATGCAGCCTTTTTTAAATATTGAAGATCACATAGACTTATCACTAGAATTTACAACACAAGTTAAACCTGAAACTATCAATAGTTTATTATATTTAAATTTCTCTTTTGTTGTAACTCAAGAAGCTGCTTGGAATGGTAGACTTGGTACAGAAGAAAAGGTTACTGGTGGAAAAATTGTTGAATCAATTTTTAAAAGAAAAAAGAAACAATTGACCGATGCTTTTAAAGAACGACTTTTTAGAGCAGTTAAAGATACGGCAGTAGGTTACTTTACTAATTCCCCTACAATCAGACAGCTTATAGGCGAACTTTTAGCAAACAGTATAAAAACAGGTAAAACTAAAAGCAAAGCTCCTACAAAAGGCAGCGCTTCCATAAAAGGAAAGCCAGCACTATTTGCTAACAAAAAAATAGGTAAATCAGCTAAAAATCCTGGTAAAATTAAACTACCTCAAACTACAAAAACTTCTTCAAATACAAATACAGTTGGTATGAGTAACATGGGGAATACTACTGTAGCACCAGTAAATTTATTAAATTTAATGAATATAATAAATACACACCTACAAAACGTAATAAGTTCTAATATGGGTGACGGCACTAGCAAGAATGTTTTAAACTATCGTACTGGTAGATTTGCAGCTTCTGCTCAAGTAGAGCGTATGTCTTACAGCAAAGAAGGCACAATTACTGCTTTTTATAATTACATGAAAAATCCTTACGCAACTTTTAGTGCCGGTTGTAAACAGTCAAAACCTATTAGCAGAGATCCTAAAATACTGATCTCAGCATCTATCCGAGAAATAGCCCAGACAATAGTTAGTAACAAATTAAGGGCCGTAGCATTATGAGTAAAAGAAATAGTATTACAAAAGCACTAGCAGAAAAATTAAAAACAATTGACGGAACTGCTCCTTATACATCAAATTTATATGATAACAGTTATGCAAAGTTAAAGTTCTGGGATGAAATACAGGACTTTCCCGCTGTATATTTAGTACCTGGTACTGAAATGCGTGAGTATCATCCAGCAGATTTTACTTGGTGTTATTTGAATATTGCAGTTAAAGTTTACGTAAAAGATCAAGACGACCCTCAGTTTGAACTAGAAACCCTATTACACGATTTAGAGACTTGTATCAATGATAATCGCGTATTAGTCTATGACCAAGCTAACAGCTTGGAAACGACAGAAATACTAATTCAGTCGATAATGACCGACGAAGGGCTGCTAGTTCCTTACGGTGTCGGAGAGATTAACCTACAGGTGCGATATGCACTACAATAACGTTACCGGCACCAAAACAGATAAATGTCTAGTAGGTGTGCCTTACGTTTCAACCACAAGGAAATAAAATATGGCATTTAATTTAATTCGTAATAGTCGCGTATTTTACACAAGCAATGTAGACACAACTACAGGTGCAGTTAAAACTTCGGGATTCAGTACGGCTAATACCCGTGAAATTCAAGTTTTGGAAGGTTTTTCATTCAGCCAAAACACTACTTCAGAAACAGTCACATTAAACGAAGCTGGTGCTGCACCAATTCGTGGACAGCGTAGTTTTAATACTGCACTAGATCCAGCTGACTTTTCTTTTACAACCTATATGCGCCCACAAGATGGCGGTACAAATATTACTGCTGAAGAATGTGTTCTTTGGAACGCAATGTTCTCAGCTACTGAAGTAGGTACTGTTGGCTCAGTAGTTAATGCAGGTTCATTTGTTGTAGGTCAAAACTACACTATTGTTTCAGCTGATAACGGTGCAGGCGGAGCAACAACTAGCTTTACATCTATTGGTGCTTCAGCTAATACTGTTGGTACTAGATTTACCGCAACAGGTGCAGGTACTGGAACAGGAACTGCTCGCGTAACTACTCAAGCTTGGGTAGACGGCCCTGTTACAGCAAATCTTATAGTAGCTAACTCCGATAAGCACCAATTGCTTGCGTTTGGTATGATTATTGTTGTTGACGAAACTACTTTTGTTATTGACAACTGCGTTCTGAACACAGCTACTATTGACTTTGGTTTAGATGCTATTGCTTCAGTACAGTGGGCAGGACAAGGTGGTGTTTTACGCCAGATTACTTCACCAACTATCGGTGCAGGAACATTCTCTGGTTCTGTAAGCGGAAACTTCTTACAGAAAGTTACCTCTGCTCCTTACATTGCTAACAAATTAAGTGTTGTTACACTAGACGAAGGTATTGGAGCTGGCGGTACAGCGTACACAGTGCCAATTACTGGCGGTAGCTTAACAATTTCAAACAATGTTACTTACTTAACACCTGCTAATTTAGCAACTGTTAACAAGCCTGTTACTTATTTTACTAGTACACGCGCTATTAGTGGCAGTTTGAACGCTTACTTGCGTACAGGTACTGGACTCACAGCTGATTTGATGCAAACAATGTTGACTAACTCAGCAACTGCTGTTAGTCCAGCTTTCTACATGAACATCTCAATTGGTGGCACTGGTACTACTAAAGTTGACTTTACAATGCCTGCGGTTGTGTTAACAATTCCTACAGTTAATGCTGAACAAGTTGTTTCAACAACTATCAACTTTACTGCTCAAGGTTCTGCAAGCAGTGCCTTTGATATTGGAGCAGCTAACGAGTTAGCAATAGCTTACACAACTCCTAACGTTTAATAATTTAAACTGATCTGGGCTAAGCATGGTGCTTAGCCCATTGTATTCACAAATAATAAAAATATGTCTGAAATTTCTTTAAAATCCCTTTTAGTTCCTAGTAAATCTGTTGAAGTTGAATATCCTGGCATGCCTGGTTTCAAAGTTAATCTTGCATTTTTAAGTCGTGAAACACTACTTAATATTCGTAAGAAATCAACAAAGACTTCATTTAAAAATCGTCAAGCTTCTGAAGAGTTTAACGAAGACTTGTTCTTACAACTTTATGTTGAAGCTGCAGTTAAAGGTTGGTCAGGATTTAAGATGTCTTATCTTGAACAATTAGCGCCTGTTGATTTAACAGGACAAAAACCAGATGATGAACTAGGGTTTACACCTGAAAATGCCCTGTACTTGATGAAAAACTCAAGTAATTTTGACGGCTTCATTAGCGAACAGGTCTCAGACTTGGGAAACTTTTCGAAGAGCAACTAAGTCACGTTACTAGGTTGCTCACAAACTATATGCAAAACAGCAGTGTTGCAATGACTAAAGAAGCATACTTTGAAATGTGCGCGGCTTTAGGCAATGAGCCTGCAGAGGATGAAATTCCCGTTGAGTTTGAAGATTTTCCCTTGGAAGTTCAACAAGCACTAATTGCATATAGGATGCTTCGAGATGAGTGGGATTCAATGAATGGTATTTACTTAGGTAAATCACTAATTGGTATCACAGAAGTTTTAGAAGCTACAGAAATTGATCAAGAAGATAGAAAGTTTATAACTATGCTTGTTCGCACTATAGATGGTGTAAGAATACAAGAGATCAATAATAAACAAAAACTTGAAAAGCCCGCTAAGTAATTTAGTGGGCTTTTTTATGCTTTAAAATTTTATGTATTGACAAGTTTGACCATATGTGCTATAATGGTCCTAATGAAAAATATCTAATTTTTTAATATGCCACACATTCCTTTCAGGAGGGGCTCTAATGACCAATACGGTAACCATAGAAGTTAACATGCTCGACAAGACAAAGTCGCTTGATAACTTAGATCAAGGCGGTAAACGTCTAAATAAAACACTTGAACGTACCCAGCAGTTAATGGCTGGTACAAAAGATGGGGGCGGAACAAAATCAGCGTCTGCTGCTTTTGGGCAAACCGAATATAATACAGCTCGCGGAACTGTAGGCACAGGTGCAAGCGGCCGTGACTTTGCAAAACAGTCGCGCGAACTAGACGGCTTAGTTCGTCTATACGCTGTATACGCTGCTAATATCTTTGCTGCAGGTGCTGCTTTTCGCGCACTTAGCGATGCTATGGATACTACAAATATGATTCAAGGTCTAAACCAGCTAGGTGCTGCCAGCGGTGTAGCCATGGGTGGTTTAGCAAAACGCTTTTCAGAAGCTAGTGGCGGAGCTATTAGCTTACGTGAATCTATGGAAGCAACTGCTAAAGCTGTTTCCAGCGGATTGTCACAAGCACAATTTTTAAAACTTGGCGATGTTGCCAAGAAGGCTTCACAGGCATTAGGCGTTAATATGTCAGATGCTGTTAGTCGTTTGACTCGCGGTATTACTAAACTAGAGCCTGAACTTTTAGACGAATTGGGTATCTTTACTAAAGTTGGTAAAGCTACAGAAGACTATGCACGTGCTATTGGTAAGCCAGTGTCTGCATTAACTGACTTTGAAAAGCGTCAAGCTTTTGCTAATGCAGTACTTGAAGAAGGTGCTCGTAAGTTTGGACAAATCGATATTCCTACTAATCCTTATGACAAATTATTAGCTACATTAAAGAATGTAGCACAATTAGGTTTAGAACTTGTAAATAATGTATTAGCTCCGTTTGCTAAATTACTATCTAACAACACAGGTTTGTTAGTAGGTGTTATAGGTTTAATTGGTGCTAAAATTGTAAAAGATGCATTGCCTGCTATTGGACAGTGGCGAGCAAGCTTAAAAGATGCAGCAGATGCTGCTAGAAAAAGTAGCTCCGATATTGCTGCAAGTTTTGGAGAAGGTTTTGTTGAACGTACTAATGCAGCATTTAAAGTGCCACAATTAGAAGCTAACCTTAAGAAATCAGAAGAAGCATATCGAGCAAGCCGCGCTAAAATGGCTACAATGGATACTGATCTTTCTAAGCGAGTGCTTAAAGGCGGCATTGGAACAGATGAAAAGTCATTAAAATCAGAGCAATCTAAGGTTACTAGGGAAATAAATAAATTAAAGGCTGATGGAATAGCCCTTGATAATGCACAGCTTGTAGCACTAGAAAAACAAAAAGCTACTATAATTGCACTAAAAAATGATCTTAAATCTTTAACAGTTGCTAAAAACGCTGCTTTAGACAAATCAGAAGCTGGTGGCGGCAGTATGTTTGAAAGAATTGGTGATTTTTTACGTGGTAGTGCTGCGAAAGGTGCTCGTGACAAAAGTACCCGATTAGACATATTAAGTAACGTAAGTAAAAATCAAACAGAACAAGGATTTGGCCCTGCTATTGGTCAGATGATGAAAGATCTAGATTCACTACCGGGTAAATTTAATAAAGTGCGTACAGGTATTGCTGGAATTGTTATTGCAGGTGCTGGTTCAATTGGTACTGCAATATCAGGTTTAAGTAGATTTTTAGGTCCTATAGGTATAGGCTTAGCTGTTATACAGGCAGCACTTCCCTTATTCAGAAGCAACGAAGAAGCTGCAGCACGTTTTGCAGGTTCACTAGATTTACTAAAAGAAAATTCAGAAAACTCTTTTAGAGTATTAGAGCGTTTAAGTAAACTAGACCCACTAGAACGTATTTCTGTAGATAATATATTTGCTAAGGGTACAGCCCTTGAAAGCTTAGGCGGAAGTATGTCTAAGGCCTTTACAGATATTGAAACAGAAATTAAGCAGCGTAACTGGGCAGATAGTACAATTAACTTTTTGTCGAGTATTATAGGTCGTAGTTCTGAACAATTATTAGCTAAACAAGTTGGCAACACAGTAGAAAGAGCTGTAAAGCTATCTGTTAATGGCCCTAATGGCAGAGTTGTTCAAGAAGAATTAGCAAAGTTATTACAACTACCTGCTAATGCTACTACAGCAAATATTACAAACGCTTTAAATAAAGCTAGTCCTGCTATACAACAAGCAGCAGGTAAAATTATAGAAGACGCTGGTAAAAAGGCTGTAGCTTCTGCTGGTTCTCTTAAAACTTTTAAGCAAGGCTTGGCTGAAAGTGCAAAAGTTTATCAAGACTTAATAAATACAACAAAAAATTCTACTCCATTAACAAAATTTGCAGAAGACAGTTCTAAGCAAATTATAGAACTGTCTAAGACACTTGCTAACGCTGACTTACCAGAAAAATTAACTACTTTAAGAGATTTATCAGGTGACATTAACTTTTTACAGTTATTTCCAGTAGACGCTGCTAAAAATATTTTATCTACTTCAAATGAGCTAAGCAATCTTAGCACAGAGTTAGCTGATGTAGAGCGTAGACAAAATCTATACAACGACGCTATAAATGAACAGCAAATTATTTTAGATAAATATGCTGGTCGTAGACGTGAAAGTCTTAGTGGTTTGGGTGGTCAAGCCCAAGAGTTCGATAATGCTAAAGACGCTATAGACCGTCTTAATAACTTAAATGTTGGGTTACAGAATACAAAGAGCACTATTGCTGCTTCCTTACAAGGTGCTTCAATAAAGTTTGCAGATGCAATGAAAGCTGGGCTAATAGCTAATATTGATACATTTACCCGAGGGTTAGTAGATGCTGCTGCAAGAGCAAAACTTGAAATTCAAAAAGTAGCTGTTGGTGGTATAAATGACCCAAGATTACAAGCAAATTTTCAAGCAAGTCTTGACCTAAAGGCAGTTGAATTAGATCGACAAATGCTAAAATCGCAAATGAATTTAATAGAGTCTAATGCCGACTTACGTTTAGCTATAATGGAAAATACTTTTGCCTCAGGTTTAGCCAGAGAAGGTATTACTGGTAGTGCTGGAGAAATTCGTGCAAAGCTAGTTCTGGGTAAAGACTCGGGATTAGGAAGCCTAAACGATCAGCAAAAAGCTATAGACGCAATTAAAGATAATAAGGGAAAATCTAGTCTACAACTGCGAAAAGAGTTAAAGACAGGCGCTGGACTTGATAGCGGAACAATTGCTGGTGTAAGCGATTTACTTTCTACTAGTCAAGCAAAAGAAGCTTTAAATGCTCAACTAGCTGCTCTTAAAGGTAAAGACGAAGCAATTAAGTTACAGAAGGAATTTAACTTAATTGATGCCGACAAAGCAGTAGGCTTACAGACTTTAGCTAAATTGCAAAAAGATAACGACCAAGAGCAGTTAAAGTTTGCTCAGCAAAAAGAGTCTATGAGTGATGCCGAGTTTCAAGCACAGAATCAAGTATTCATACTTCGTAAGGAAGAACTTGCTAATTCTGCAAGAATTCTTGAAGCTAGCACAGGCATACAGAAATTACAGGCAGCATCAGCTACTGTAGGTTTAACTGTAACTCAAAAAGACCTCGAATATACACTCAAACAGTTAGACGCTACTGTTCAACAATCTCTTTTAGATGAAAAACTTGCAACTTCAGGAACACAAAGAGCTGCAGATATTGCAAAAGCAGTAGAGTTAAAAACCAGAGAATTAAAAACTGCCGAACAAATAGGTATAGAAACTACTGCAAAAATAGACCAACAAATTATTGAAAATAAACAAGCTCAAGATTTATTAGCGTTTAAAGAACAAGAAAGTACTATAGATAGTGAAACTCTAAAGAAATTAATGGATGCTTTAAAAATAGACGAGCAAAAATTAGAGCAAACTAAGCAATTGACTGCTGCAAGAATTGCATATAACCAAGAAGTAGGTAAGCTAGATCTTGCTGAAACGCAGGCCGGCGGATATCTACCAGGTAGTCAAAAAGCTATGGATAATAAAACTGCAAAAGACAATCTTGAAGCTAACTATAATACTCAGGTAAAAGGTATTACAAGTGTAACTAATGCTCAGATCAGAAGCGCAGAAGCTGTAGCAAATCTTTCAAACCAACAATTAGATTATACTGATTTATTCAAGCAAGAATTAAAAGGTATGGAAGACGCTATTATTGAATTTACTAAAACTGGTAAATTAAACTTCAAGGGTATGATTGACAACTTTATAGAAGGTCTAATACGCTACGAAATACAACAGCAACAAATGATGGCATTTAGAAGCCTAGGTGGTGCAGGTGGTTTAGCTCAACTACTTATGACTGCAGTTGGGGCATACGGCCAACCTGGAGATTTAAATTATGGTCCAGCCGCTATCAAAGTAAATGCTAAAGGTGGTGTATACGATGCTGGTTTAACACAGTTTGCTAAAGGCGGAATGTTTACTAATGGCATCGTAGATCAACCAACACTATTTAAGTTTGCTAAAGGCACTGGAATGATGGGCGAAGCAGGCCCCGAAGCTATTATGCCCCTAAAGCGTGATAATAGTGGCAATCTTGGAGTTCGCGCGGGCGGTGGTGGCGGAAACGTAGACGTTGTTGTTAACAACTATGGCAACGAAAAAGCAGAAACTAAAGAAACTGTTGATAGCCGAGGTAATCGTAAGATTGAGGTTGTTATTGGAGATATGACTGCAGGTGAGATTTCTAGAAATGGAAGTGCTTCGCAAAGAGCTATTCGAGGAACCTTCGGACTTCAGCCTCAGTTAATTAGGAGATAATTATGGCATATACGTATGTTTGGGAGCCAACACTTCCACAAGTACCTCAAAAAGGTTTTTCTGAATCCATAGGAGCACTTATATTAAGGACTCCTATGGATGCAGGTCCTGCTAAGCAAAGGTATCGAGGCCGTAGGTCTAATACTATGCAGCTAACCTTTATTATGACAACTGTACAAGTAGGAACTTTAGACACATGGATTACCAATACACTACGTGGTACGGCTAGATTTGGTTTTCCACATCCTCGTACAGGCAGTATAGTAGAAGCACGTATAGTCCCTCAAGGAGAAAACGGGCTTTTTAATTGCACATATATTGCCCCAGGTTATTGGAACGTGTCTTTACAATTTGAAATATTACCATGAGTAGATTAACAACAATGTCACCAGAAGCTATTAGGGCGATATTTTCGCCTGAAGCTGACAGTGACTTATTATTCTTATTAACAGTTTATAGCCCTGATAATCCAGAAATAGTAGTAGCAAGAATTTCTGATGGTTTCACAAAGCGTATTAGTGAGACTGCCAATGAAGTAATTTATGGCGTAACAAGTCGTAGCCAAGACTTTATTTTCCTGCCAATGGAAATATCTTTACCTACTGAAGAAGAAGCACAAGCTCCACGTTGCGCAATAGTTATGCGTGATGTTACAAAGTATATAATTCCAATAGTAAGAACTATTGTAGGACCGCCTAAAGTAAAGATGGAATTAGTGCTGTCAAAGACACCTGATACTGTAGAAGCTACTTTTACTGGGTTTTACATTAGTAGTTTTTCATATAATGCTGACTCAGTAACTGCAGATTTATCCATGGTAGATTATGAACGTGAACCGTTCCCAATGCACTCTTTTACACCAGCATATTTTCCAGGAATGTTTTAATGTGGCAAAATAAATACATAGGTATACCTTTCCTAGATAAGGGCAGAGACACAAGCGGCATTGATTGTTGGGGATTGGTTCGTCTTGTTTATAAGCAAGAGTACAATATAGATCTACCTAACTTTAGTACTGACTATGAGGCTGAAGATTCTGAGCGAATGAGAGATCTGCTTGCTCAGTATAAAGAAGGCTGGGAAAAAATAGATGCTCCAACCGAAGGATGCATTGTATTATTTAATATACTTGGTATAGAATCACATATGGGTATTGCTATTAGCACTACCCACTTTTTGCATGCACGAGATCGTTATGACAGTGCAATTGAATCTTTTGAGTCTGTAAGCTGGCGTAATCGCATTACAGGATTCTATAAGTACAGTGAAAATAAAAGTGCAATTTTAAATGTTGTGCCACATCCACTACGTACTGAGCGTTTTACTGTACCTATTTTACCAGGTACAACTTTAGATAAGCTAGCTAACTGGATTAAATTCGAATATAAGATTGCAGATGAGCTATCTAGCAAGATAACTATTCTTGTTAATGGAATTGTTATAGACAATTCAAAATGGCCAACAACTCTGCTAAAGGATACTGATCGAGTAGAGTATAGAGCTGTACCTGGAAAAGGCCAAACAGCAAGACTAATTCTTACACTAGCATTAGTAGCAGCAGCACCTTGGTTAACATTACAAGTAGGTGCTTATTTTGGCGCTGCAGGTGCTGTAGGCGTTGGTGCAACCGCAGCTACTTTTGCTGCTGCTAGTCCTTGGCTATACGCAGGTATATCAATGGGCGTTAGTTTAGTTGGTGGTGCTCTTATAAATGCAATATCACCAATTCGTCCACCAGATATCAATACTCCTGGATCAACTATACAGCAGTATATGGTTACAGGCGGTGCTAACCAAACACATCCCTATGAAGCAATACCAGTAGTTTTAGGTAAAATTAAATATACTCCACCACTTGGTGCTGTTAATTATCTTACCTATGAAAACGACACTGAAAGCTACTTGTCAATGTTATTACTTTGGGGCTATGGGCCTCTTAATATTGACGCCGCAACTCTTAAAATTGGTAATGTTGCAATTACTGACTATATACTACCAGTACCTCCAGTAACACTAGATAGAAAAACTGCTACTACTGCACAGCAAACACTAGATTTTAATGCCATCTACGGTCAAGATGTAAAAGTAGTTAGCAGCGGCCTTACTTTAACTTGCCCTGGTCAGTATAATGCACAACTAACAGAAGGTACGTACGGCCCTTTTATAACTGCAAGTAGCGACTCTCCAACTACTAATGCAGCCGGAGCCGTAGTACCTATTAGCCAGTTTACAGTATCACTACATTTACCACAAGGATTACGAAGAATTTTTGCAGAAGGTAAAGAATCTGGTAAAGAAGAAACTGTTTTTGTAGCTATTGAAATTCAAGTAAAAGACGGAACAGGTCCTTGGACCGTTTGGCAAGATTTTGCACTTGGAGACGGCACAGTTAAAAAAGATGCATTTACAGTAAATAAAACTTATTATGGATTAAACTCTTATAACCAAGTACAGGTACGCGTACGTCGTAAAACTGGTGCTGATGCTGAGTGGACAAAAGAAGCTAACGGCTATGCTAAAGCACAAATCTATGCACAAGTAACATTATTGCAAGTTACTTTTTTGCGTAACACGTTTCCTATAAAAGAGCCGCTTAATTGTAGTCTTGCAGGAACTGCTTTAAAAATTAAAGCAAATGATCAACTTAATGGACAAATTGAAGGCATTAATGCTATTGTCCAAACTTGGGCTCCTTCTTGGAATGGTACTAATTGGATAACTTCAACAACAAATAATCCTGCAGCTTTGTTCTTACATATACTAAAACACCCTGCAAATCCACAACGAGTAAAAGAAGCGGATGTAGCTAGCCGAATAGACATGACTCAGATACAGTATTGGCATGAATATTGTGCATACAAAGGTTTTCAATACAACAGTATATTAGCTTCGCAACGCAGTATTCTAGAAGTACTGCGAGACATATGCGCTGCAGGTCGTGCTAGCCCTGCAATGCTTGATGGTAAGTGGACAGTTATAATTGACGAACCTAAACCAAATATTGTACAACATTTTACTCCACATAATAGCTGGGGATTTGAATCTTCAAAAGCATTAGCTAAAATGCCAGACGGTTTAAAAGTAACTTATATTGATGAAGATCAAGACTATCAACAAGCAGAAATTATTGTATATAATACAGGAAAATCCCCAGAAAATTCAGAACTATTTGAAAGTATTCAATTGCCAGGAGTTACTAAAAAGTCTTTGGTAATTGATCACGCACGCTGGCATTTTGCTCAGGCTAAACTACGTCCAGAAGTGTATAGGTTAAATTCAGATATTGAGTACTTAGTCTGTAATCGTGGAGACCGTGTAAAAGTTATGCATGATGTTCCTATGTGGGGACTTGGAAGCGGTAGAATTAAAAATAGAATAAGCTCTACTGAGTTTAAACTAGATGAGCAAATTTACTTAGATCCTTCAAAGTTTTATACAATACGTGTAAGATCTGCTACAGGTGCAAGTGTTGAGCGAAATGTTAATACTACTGGTGTTACCTTGGGATATTCTGACATTGTAAAAATATCTACGGCAGCTACTCAAACTGAAATAAACGCTGGCGACTTATTCTTATTTGGTGAATACCAACAAGAAGCACAGGATTTAATACTATTAAGTGTAGAACCAAGTTCAAATAAATCAGCTGTACTTACTTTAGTAGACTATGGTATTACTGATGATTATAGTCTTTTTACAGACTATTTAACTTTGACGGCAACTACCGTCTTTGAAAGTCAGATAACTTTACCCGGTAAAGGGTTACGTAATAGTTTTACTGCTGCAGACGTACCTAATATTAGTTTAATTGTAAGTGACGAATCAGCAGCCAGGTTGCTTTCTACGGGTAACTATGAGCAAAGAATAAAAATAAGCTATACTAATCCGCAAGAATTACCTAGAGGCACGGATACGATTGAATGTAGTTATTATTTACAAAATACTA
>Ga0102831_1000962_pt1 | contig 12587 bp, 6 predicted proteins | sample ColrivemetaGS747_FD_84508 | JGI IMG/M metagenome (GOLD analysis project Ga0102831, IMG submission 84508) | Estuarine microbial communities from the Columbia River estuary - Freshwater metaG S.747 | ecosystem: Environmental > Aquatic > Marine > Intertidal zone > Estuary | place: USA: Columbia...
ATGAGCTTTTTGAAGTTGTTGCGATAAGCATTGTATATTGGGACTTTCAGAAATAGTCGCAATTTTACTTCTTAATTGTTTTGCATCCACCCAACCATCTGCATATTGATTGGTAATCAAAGCAAAATTATGGCCTGTTGGAACAGTTTTTAGCCATTGCTGTAACATTGATTGAGCTTCTTGAAATCCAGTATTTCCTTTAATGTCTGGAAAATACATGCTTGATGAATTATCAAAAATTACAACCCAATGATTTTGTTGCTTGCCTTTTTCATGGGGAACATAAGGTTGCGCAAAAGCTGCTATTAGCAGCAAAAGAAATAATGATCGTAGACTAAAGAGAATCCAATAGCGAAGATTTCGTTGGCTTTGATTGATTTGAAGCGCCTGAATAAGCCTGAAAACTCCTGGAAAAAGTATAGTTTTCCTTTTCCTAAACTGCAATAAATGTACCGCAATGGGTATAAAAAGCAGAAATAGAGCCCAAAGAAATTCAGGATGTTTAAATGCCATTTACATTAGAACAAACCGTTTATAGTACTTTCGATTTGATTGATAATTTTTGCAAGATCATCTGGATTATCTTGAAAATTCATGTCATCCACATTGAAAATCAACAAGGGACCTAATTTATAATCTGAGATCCAAGCTTCATATCGCTCATTTAGTCGTTTTAGATAATCCAATCGAATAGCGTCTTCATAATCACGACCTCTCATTTGAATTTGATCCACTAATTTGGGAATACCTGCCCTTAAATAGATCAATAAATCAGGTGCTTGGATTTGTTCTTTAATATTTTCATACAAGCGACTGTAATTTTCAAAATCGCGTGTACTCATCAAACCCATTGAATGTAAGTTTGGAGCAAAAATATTGGCATCTTCGTAGATGGTTCTATCTTGAATTACAGTTTTCTTGCCGTTGCGAATTTCTTGAATTCGCTGCCAACGGGTATTCAAGAAATACACCTGTAAATTAAAACTCCATCTTTGCATATCTTCATAAAAGTCAGATATGTATGGATTATCGTCCATATCTTCAAGATGCACCTCCCAATCGTAATGTTTGGCTAAAAGATTTGTTAGGGTTGTCTTCCCTGCTCCAATATTTCCTGCAATAGCAATATGTCTTGCCATAGTGCAATATTAAACCATGAAAACGAGGGTTAATGCATAAATGGTGAATAAAAGTTTTACACAAAATCAATGATACACAAGACAAAACCGACCTTTGCAACTTCTTTATTGAATAATGACAACCACCACAAAAGCAAACCAATGGCAACTGTTTGTCAGACTCCTTAAAATTGCCGACTTTCAAAAAACGGCAATCACTATTGCTGTTGTTTTTACAATAGTACAAAGTTTATTGACAGCCTTACAACCAAACTTATATCAATACATAATTGATCATGTTATTATGGCTCGCCGATTTCAACAATTAGAATTTTGGGCCTCCATTCTATTGTTATGGTTAATTGCTCAAACAGTTATTGCTTTTTTAAACTCCTATTTATCTGAAAAAATAGCTCAATCAATCATTCTCAAGCTAAGGCAATACATTTATGATCATTTAACGCACCTCAAACTTTCATTTTTTGATAAAACACCAGTTGGAACGGCCGTTACACGATCAATTACAGACGTTCAAACAATCACCGATCTATTTTCTTCAGGCATCATTACCATATTGGGTGACCTTATTCAAATTGTAGCAATATTAATTTGTATGTTTTTCATTAACTGGAAATTGACACTTCTTACCTTGACCGTTATACCTCTGCTTATTTGGGCTGGTAATTATTTCCGAAAAGGCACTCGAGATACTTTTCAAGAGGTTAGAAATCAAGTAGCTGCCTTAAATGCTTTTCTTCAAGAAAGAATTACCGGTATGAGCGTTATTCAACTTTTCAATCAACAGAAGAATGAATATTCAAAATTTCAAAAGATCAATGAAAAACACCGTGATGCAAACTTTAAAAGCATATTTTACTATTCTGTATTTTTTCCAATTGTAGAAGTACTGGTGGCTTTTTCATTTGCAATCATAGTTTCTTATGGCAGTATTCAATTGTTTCAGAAAAACCTTCAATTGGGTGAAATTACTGCTTTCATCATGTTTATTAATTTATTTTTCAGACCCGTTAGAGCAATTGCAGACCGCTTCAATAATATTCAAATGGGTATCGTTGCCGCTGAAAGGATTTTTAACTTATTGGATGCAAAAGACAACCAAGAAACTTATGGAAATATCCGCCCAGAAAAACTTTCAGGAAAAATTGAATTCAATAATGTTTGGTTCAGATACAATTCTGCTGATGAACAATGGACGTTAAAAGATATTACTTTCAATATTGAACCCGGTAAATCTCTAGCAATAATAGGTACCACTGGTTCTGGAAAAACATCAATAGCGAACCTTATTACTCAAAACTATCAACATGAAAAAGGCAAAATCTCCATTGACGGAATTGAAGTAAAGGATTATCATCTACCTTCTCTGAGAAAGAGAATTGCTTTTGTACTCCAAGATGTATTTTTATTCAGCGGCTCAATAGAATCAAATTTAAATCTCAAAGAAGATTCACTCAATAGAGAAAAATTCCAATCAATCGCTCAAGAAATTGGCGCATGGGAGTTTATCAATAACTTACCCGGTGGGCTCGATTTCAATGTAATGGAAAGAGGGCTATCTTTATCGCAAGGTCAACGCCAACTCATTTCATTCATAAGAGCACTTGCTGTAGATCCCGATATAATAATTTTGGATGAAGCAACAAGTTCAATAGATTCTCAATCTGAATCATTGATACAAAAGGCCATCGAATTATTGTTGAAAAATAGAACTGCGGTGGTTATCGCCCACAGACTAAGTACAATTAGGCATTGCAATGAAATTATGGTTATAGATACTGGATCAATTATTGAAAAAGGAACTCCCACAGAACTACTTGCTCAAAATGGACATTACAGACAACTTTATGAAACCCAAATTTCTCACAATTAGTTTCTAGATCTTCTGAGTCAATTTTTAGTACTTAAACAGATTTTTGTCCCCATAAAAAAAGGCCACCTTATAGGTGGCCTTTTTCAATATTTGAGATAAAAGATTAATCTTCGTCTGCAACAGCCATTTTAGAGGCCATCAAACGATCATATTCTTCACGAGATCCAGTTACAACGTTTTGAATAGCTCTCATACCGGTTCCAGCAGGAATCAAATGTCCAACGATTACGTTTTCTTTAAGACCTTTCAATTCATCTACTTTACCAGATATTGCTGCTTCGTTCAACACCTTGGTGGTTTCCTGGAACGATGCTGCACTCATAAAGCTTTGAGTACCCAAAGATGCTTTGGTAATACCTTGCAATATAGGAGTAGCAGTAGCAGGAACCGCATCACGGAATTCAACCAAACGCTTATCTTGACGGCGCAATGCACTGTTTTCTTGACGTAGTTCTTTCAAACTAACAATCTGTCCAGCATGCATAACATCACTTTCACCAGCATCAGTTACAAATTTCTTGTCGTAAATCCAGTCGTTTTCTTTTTGCAAAGTCCATTTATCAACGGCTTCTGCTTCCAAGAAACGGGTATCACCTGGATCAACCACTTCCATTTTCTGCATCATCTGACGAACGATTACTTCAATGTGCTTGTCGTTGATTTTTACACCCTGAAGGTTGTAAACTTCCTGGATACCATTCAAAACGTAACGCTGTACAGCTGCTGGTCCTTCTACACGAAGAATATCTTGAGGAGTGATTGCTCCATCAGATAAAGGTTGACCTGCACGTACATAGTCACCATCGTGAACTAGGATATGCTTAGACAATGATACTTGGTAATGCTTCACTTCACCATCTTTTGAGGTGATAATGATCTCTTGGTTACCACGCTTTGAAACACCGTATGTTACAACTCCATCGGTTTCAGCAACTACTGCTGGGTTTGATGGGTTACGAGCTTCAAACAACTCAGTTACACGTGGAAGACCACCTGTGATATCTCGAGTACGGGTAGCAGAACGTGGCATTTTTGCCAAAATATCACCCGCTTTAACGGTTTGACCGTTCTTAGCAACAAGAATAGATTTAACAGGTAAGTTGAAGGTTTTAATGTTGCCTTCACCGTCTTCTACGCGGAATACTGGAACCTTAGTTTTATCTTTAGATTCAGTAATAACCATTTCAGAAAGACCGGTTTGCTCATCACCTTCTTCACGCATGTTAATACCTTCAATGATATTGTCGAACTCTACCTTACCGGTAATGTCAGATATAATCAAGGTGTTAAATGGATCCCAAGTACACAACAAATCAGATTTCTTCACCTTTTGACCTTCTTTAACCATCAACTCAGCACCATAAGGAATGTTGTAAGTAGTGATTACAGTTTTCAATTTAGGATCCAAAATTCTGATCTCACCAGAACGACCCAATACCACAACCGCAGTTTTGTTTTCACCTGTGTTGTTGTCAATGGTTTCTTTTTCAACGGTACGCATACCATCAAAACTTACTACCCCTTCGTATTTGGTATCCATGGTGTTTTCAGCCGCAATATTTAACGCGGCACCACCCGTGTGGAACGTTCTCAATGTCAACTGAGTACCTGGCTCACCGATTGACTGTGCAGCAATAACACCCACAGCTTCACCGCGTTGAACCATTCTTCCAGTTGCCAAGTTACGACCGTAACAACGTGAACAAACTCCACCCAAAGTTTCGCAAGTCAATACTGAACGAATTTCAACTTCTTCAATACCCGCTGCTTCAATGGCAGTTGCACCTTCTTCATTTATTTCATGACCCGCTGCAATTAATTTTTCGCCGGTTTCTGGATGGTAAACATCATCTAACGCTGTTCTACCCAAAATACGATCATACAATGATTCTGTAATCTCGTCATTGGTTAAAATAGCCGTCATGTTGATACCTCTTAAAGTACCACAGTCAGCTTCAACAATTACAACGTCTTGAGCTACGTCATGCAAACGACGAGTCAAGTAACCTGCGTCAGCCGTTTTCAACGCTGTATCCGCAAGACCTTTACGAGCACCGTGCGTTGATACGAAGTATTCCAATACGTTCAAACCTTCTTTAAAGTTTGAAATAATCGGGTTTTCAATGGTATCTCCTGATCCGCTATTGCTGTTCTTTTGAGGCTTAGCCATCAATCCACGCATTCCGCCCAACTGACGAATTTGTTCTTTAGAACCACGCGCTCCAGAATCCAACATCATGTAAATTGGGTTGAATCCTTGATCGTCGTTTTGCAATTCATTGATCAAAACTTTAGCCAACTGGTTGTTCACACGTGTCCACAAGTCAATTACCTGATTGTAACGCTCGTTGTTGGTAATGAATCCCATATCGGCATTTGATTGAATCTCACGAACCTCTTCCATTGCTTTGTTAACCAATTCCTCTTTTTCAGTAGGAATTTTAACATTGCTCAAGTTAAAGCTCAATCCACCGCGGAACGCATAGTGGAAACCAAGATTCTTGATATCATCCAAGAAGTCTGCAGCTGCAGCCACACCTGAAATACGAATAACTTCAGCGATGATGTCACGCAAGTTCTTTTTCTTCAATAATTCATTGATGAAACCAACTTGCTCAGGTACTACCTGATTGAACAACACTCTACCTACAGAAGTATCAATCAACTTCCATTTCAATTCTCCGTTTTCACGAACTCTTACTCTGCACTTGATCAAAGCATGAAGCTCTGCTCTTCCTTCATTGTAAGCAATAATTACTTCCTCTGCACCGTAGAAAGTCAAACCTTCACCTTTTACAGGATGTTCAGGAGTGCTCTTACGCTGTTTTGTGATGTAATAAAGTCCCAAGATCATGTCCTGAGAAGGAACTGTAATTGGAGAACCGTTAGCAGGGTTCAAAATATTGTGACTCGCCAACATCAACAATTGAGCCTCAGCGATTGCCGCGTTACCCAAAGGTACGTGAACAGCCATCTGGTCACCGTCGAAGTCAGCGTTAAAACCAGCACACACTAATGGGTGTAATTGAATAGCCTTTCCTTCAACCAATTTAGGTTGGAAAGATTGTATACCCAATCTGTGTAGCGTAGGAGCACGGTTAAGCAATACAGGGTGTCCCTTCAAGATATTCTCTAAAATATCCCAAATTACAGGATCCTTTTTCTCAACTATTTTCTTCGCAGTTTTAACTGTTTTAACAATACCACGCTCAATTAACTTACGAATGATGAACGGCTTGAACAATTCTGCTGCCATGTTTTTGGGCAATCCACACTCATTCAATTTCAAAGTTGGACCTACCACAATTACTGAACGACCAGAATAGTCAACACGCTTACCCAATAAGTTCTGACGGAAACGACCTTGCTTACCTTTAAGCATATCGCTCAAAGATTTCAACGGACGGTTACCTTCACTCTTAACCGCACTTGCACGACGGGTATTATCCAACAAGGAATCAACCGCTTCTTGCAACATACGCTTCTCATTTCTTAAGATTACATCTGGTGCTTTGATTTCCACCAAACGCTTCAAACGGTTGTTACGAATAATTACACGGCGGTAAAGATCGTTCAAGTCTGAAGTAGCGAAACGTCCACCTTCCAAAGGAACTAAAGGACGCAATTCTGGTGGAATTACAGGCAACATGCGCATGATCATCCACTCAGGACGATTTTCACCTGTTTTCTGTGCACTACGGAAGCTTTCAATTACTTTCAAACGCTTCAACGCTTCTTGCTTACGCTGCTGAGAAGTCTCAGTTGCTGCTTGAATACGCAAATCGTAACTCAAAGTATCTAAATTTACTCTCTTAAGTAAATCTTCCAAAGCTTCAGCACCCATCTTAGCGATGAATTTATTTGGATCAGAATCTTCCAACATTTGGTTTTCTTTTGGCAAAGAATCCAAAATGTCAAGATATTCTTCCTCTGACAATAAATCGAGGTTGTTTACATTGGTAGCAATACCTGGTTGAATCACCACGTAACGCTCATAGTAAACCACCATGTCCAACTTTTTGGTTGGAATACCCAACAAGTAACCAATTTTGTTTGGCAATGAACGGAAGTACCAAATATGCGCTACAGGCACCACCAAATTGATGTGACCCATACGCTCACGACGTACTTTCTTTTCTGTTACCTCAACACCACAACGGTCACAAACAATTCCTTTGTAACGAATACGCTTGTATTTACCGCAATGGCACTCATAATCCTTGATAGGTCCAAAAATACGCTCGCAGAAGAGTCCACCCATTTCAGGCTTGTAACTTCTGTAGTTGATGGTTTCAGGTTTTACTACTTCACCAAAACTACGGCGCAATATGATTTCAGGGGAGGAAAGTGAAATTCTCACTTTACTAAAGTTGCTCCCGATTTTTTGATTTTTTTTCTGAAGTTGCATTTTCTTAATTTATGCAGGATTATTCCAAAAATGATAATTCTAGACCCAATCCACGAAGTTCATGGATCAATACATTGAACGACTCTGGAGTACCAATTTGAGTGATGTTATCACCTTTAACGATGGCCTCATAAGCTTTAGCTCTACCCATGATATCGTCAGACTTGATGGTCAAGATTTCGCGAAGGATATTAGAAGCACCAAACGCCTCCAATGCCCAAACCTCCATCTCACCAAAACGCTGTCCTCCGAACTGAGCCTTACCACCTAATGGCTGTTGAGTAATCAACGAGTAAGGACCAATTGAACGGGCGTGCATCTTATCATCAACCATGTGTCCAAGCTTCAACATGTAACTCACACCCACTGTAGTTGGTTGATCGAACTTTTCACCAGTCAAACCATTATTCAAGTATACCAAACCATTATCTGGTATGCCCGCTTTGCGCGTGTAATCTTGAATATCACCTAAAGAAGCTCCGTCAAAAATTGGTGTAGCGAATTTCACTCCCAATTCTTTGCCAGCCCAACCCAATACGGTTTCATAAATCTGACCCAAGTTCATACGAGAAGGTACACCCAGTGGATTCAAAACGATATCCATTGGAGTTCCATCATCTAAGAATGGCATATCCTCTTCACGAACAATACGAGCTACAATACCCTTATTACCGTGACGACCTGCCATCTTATCACCCACTTTCAATTTACGCTTATTAGCAACATATACCTTGGCTAATTTTAAGATACCTGTAGGTAACTCATCACCAACACTGATAGAATATTGCTCACGCTTGAAGTTTGTTACTTTGTCGTTATATACATTGATGTAATTCTTCAAAAGACGCACAATCAAATCGTTCTTATCGTCATCAGATAACCAATTCATGTAGTTGACATTGGTATAATCAATGGCTAACAAGTTCTTTTGAGAGAATTTAGTTCCTTTAGGAATCAATTCCTCACTGTACATATTGAAAACACCTTGGCTAGTTTTACCGTTTACGATTGCAAACAACTTCTTAACCAATTCGTCTTTCAAATTAATCAAATCCTTCTTATGGTCATCTTCCATTTTTTGAAGCTTTGATTTATCTGAAGTACGGGTATTCTTGTCTTTTTTCGACTTGCTGAAAAGTTTCTTTTCAATTACAACCCCTTGAGCACCTGGAGGCGCTTTCAAAGATGCATCTTTCACATCACCGGCTTTATCACCGAAAATTGCTCTTAACAATTTTTCTTCTGGAGATGGCTCAGTCTCACCTTTAGGTGTGATTTTACCTATCAAAATATCGCCTTCTTTAACCTCAGCACCCACACGAATCAAACCAAAATCATCTAAGTTCTTGGTCATTTCTTCGCTCACATTTGGAATATCATTGGTCAATTCTTCTTCACCACGTTTGGTGTCACGAACTTCCAACTCATATTCTGTAATGTAAATGGTGGTATACATGTCTTCTTTTACAACCCGTTCAGAAATTAAAATCGCATCCTCAAAGTTGTAACCTTGCCATGGCATGTACGCTACTCGCAAGTTGCGTCCCAAAGCTAATTCACCACCCTGAGTTGCATAGCCCTCTGACAAAACCTGACCCTTGGTAACACGATCACCCAATTTAACTATCGGACGTAGGTTAATACAAGAATTTTGGTTGGTTCTGCGGAATTTAATCAAAGGATAAGTCTTAGTATCTCCTGTGAAACTAACTAAGTTATCGTTGTCATCGTAATCGTATTTTACTGTGATTTCTCTAGCATCTACTGATACAACAACACCGTTTCCTTCTGAATTCACCATTGAACGGCTATCTCTTGCAACTTTTTCCTCAAGACCTGTACCAACAATTGGAGCTTCTGGCACCAACAATGGAACCGCTTGACGTTGCATGTTAGATCCCATCAATGCACGGTTTGCGTCATCATGCTCCAAGAAAGGAATTAATGATGCTGCAATCGACACAATTTGGTTTGGAGCAACGTCCATGTAATCTAATTGCTTAGGATCAACCAATGGGAAGTCACCTTCTTTACGACTCTTAACTAATTCAGTAGTAAAGTTTCCTTTATCATCTAATACGGCATTGGCCTGAGCAATGGTTTTTCCATCTTCTTCCTCTGCGCTCAAATAAATGATATCACCGGTGATTTTACCATTTTCTACGTTTCTGTATGGAGTCTCTAAGAATCCCATACCGTTTATTTTAGCATGCACACACAAAGAAGAAATCAAACCAATGTTTGGTCCCTCTGGTGTTTCAATGGTACATAAACGTCCGTAGTGCGTGTAATGCACGTCACGAACCTCAAATCCCGCTCTTTCTCTGCTCAAACCACCTGGACCAAGTGCACTCAAACGACGTTTGTGTGTAATTTCTGCCAAAGGATTGATTTGATCTAAGAACTGAGAAAGCTGGTTGGTTCCAAAGAATGAATTGATCACCGACGACAAAGTACGAGCGTTCACCAAATCTTGTGGTGTAAACACTTCGTTGTCACGGATGTTCATTTTTTCTCTGATGGTTCTCGCCATACGTGCCAAACCTACACCAAATTGAGCATACAATTGCTCGCCTACGGTGCGGACACGACGATTTGACAAGTGGTCAATATCATCCAATACTTCATCTCCATTATAAAGGAAGATCAAATATTTAATGATTGAAATGATATCATCGTTGGTTAAAACGCGAACATCCATTGAATGGTCTAATTTTAACTTTTTATTAATTCTGTAACGACCAACTTCTCCTAAATCATAACGCTTGTCTGAGAAGAACAAACGCTCAATGATTCCACGAGCAGTTTCCTCGTCTGGTGGATCTGCATTCCTCAACTGACGATAAATTACTTCAAGAGCTTCTTTACCATTGTTGGAAGTATCCTTTTGAAGAGTATTGTAAATTACTGAATAATCAGTATCTCCATCACCTTGAGTACTTAAAATGATAGATTTTACACCTGCTTCAATAATCGTATCAATATGGTCATCTTGAATTTCAGTATCACGCTCTAAAATTACTTCATTACGTTCAATTGAAACTACCTCACCAGTATCTTCGTCAACGAAGTCTTCAATCCAAGTTTTAAGAACACGAGCAGCCAATTTACGACCAACTACACGCTTTAAACCCGCTTTTGAAACTTTAACTTCTTCGCTCAATCCGAAGATATCCAAAATGTCTTTATCGCTTTCAAAACCGATAGCTCTCAATAAGGTTGTTACTGGGAACTTTTTCTTACGGTCAATGTATGCATACATAACAGCATTTACGTCTGTAGCGAATTCAATCCAAGAACCCTTGAAAGGAATTACACGAGCAGAGTAAAGTTTAGTTCCATTTGAGTGCGTACTTTGTCCGAAGAAAACCCCTGGAGAACGATGCAACTGACTCACAATAACACGTTCAGCACCATTAACAATAAAGGTACCGTTGGGAGTCATATATGGCAAGGTTCCAAGATAAACGTCTTGAACTATGGTCTCAAAATCTTCGTGTTCTGCATCGTTACAGCTTAACTTCAATTTAGCCTTCAATGGAACAGCGTAAGTCAATCCTCTTTCGATACACTCTTCAAGGGTGTAACGTGGAGGATCTACAAAATAGTCTAAAAACTCCAACGTGAAAATGCTCCTAGTATCGCTGATAGGAAAATTCTCGCGGAATACTTTGAACAGACCCTCACCTTCTCTTAGATCTGAGGGGGTATCCAATTGGAAGAATTCTTGGAAGGACTTCAGCTGAACGTCCAAGAAATCGGGGTATTCTATGGCATGTTGAACCTTGCCAAAAGAAATACGTTTATTTAATGTAGTACTCAATGTTTTGTTTTTTTAATGTTGTACAATGGGAGTTATACTGTAAATAACGCCCAAAAGCCCCTTGGGTTTACCAGGGGCTTTGGAGGTTCTAGTTGGTGATATTACTTAATTTCAACTTCGGCACCGGCTTCCTTCAATTGAGCTGCGATATCTTCTGCTTCAGCTTTAGATATTTTCTCTTTCACAGCTTTAGGAGCACCGTCTACCAATTCTTTGGCTTCTTTCAATCCAAGGCCAGTCAAGTCTTTAACAACTTTAACTACCTGCAATTTACCAGCACCAGCGTTCTTCAAAATAACATCAAATTCAGATTGCTCAGCAGCAGCACCAGAGTCACCTCCAGCAGCAGGCCCAGCAACTGCTACAGCAGCAGCAGCAGGCTCAATACCGTGCTCGTCTTTCAAAATTTGAGCTAGCTCGTTAACTTCCTTTACAGTAAGATTTACCAACTGATTCGCGAATTCTTTTAAATCTACCATTGTTTTACTTTTTAAGTGTTATTGTTTTTTTTTAATTTCTTTCTTGTAATGTTTTTACCAAGCCAGCAATCTTCTGTCCTGCATTAGACTGCAATGCGCTGATAACGTTTTTCGCAGGAGATTGCAACAGACCAATAATTTCTGCCACAAGATCCTCTTTGCTCTTAAGATTAACCAAATTAGTTAATTGGTCATCTCCAATGTATACGCTGTGATCAATCCAAGCGCCCTTTAATGTAGGCACTTCGAATTTCTCACGGAACTTCTTCATGGTTGTAGCTGGCGCTTTTACATTTTCACCAGTCAACACACAAGTAGTACCTGACAAAACTGTTGACAATTCGCCAAAGTCCTTATCAGATTGCTCCATAGCGATTTTAACCAAAGTATTTTTAACCACTCGCATGGTCACTCCGTTTTCGAAAAATAAACGACGCAATGCGTTGGTATTCTTCGCTGACAATCCACTTGGATCTGCCAAATATACGAAAGCGTTACTGTTAAAAGTTTCAACCAGTTCCGCTACGATTTGTTCTTTTTCTGACTTTCTCATGGCTTATTAGATTCCTGGGATTGATTTAACATCTACAGCAACTCCTGGACTCATTGTGCTGCTTACAAAAATACTCTTGAAATATGTTCCTTTAGCTGCAGAAGGCTTTAAGCGGTACAACACTTGTACCAATTCTAAAGCGTTTTCAGTTAATTTTTGAGCATCAAAAGATACTTTACCAACTGAAGCGTGGATGATACCGGTTTTATCAACTTTAAAATCAATTTTACCCGCTTTAACCTCTGTAACTGCTTTTCCTACCTCTGTAGTAACTGTACCACTCTTTGGGTTTGGCATTAAGTTACGTGGACCTAA
>Ga0102831_1000967_pt1 | contig 12552 bp, 12 predicted proteins | sample ColrivemetaGS747_FD_84508 | JGI IMG/M metagenome (GOLD analysis project Ga0102831, IMG submission 84508) | Estuarine microbial communities from the Columbia River estuary - Freshwater metaG S.747 | ecosystem: Environmental > Aquatic > Marine > Intertidal zone > Estuary | place: USA: Columbia...
ACCACTGGAGTAAATATCAACCATGATAGAATAGTTGAAATCTCATTATTGAAGATTTTCCCTAATGAAGATGAGGAGTTGCGCACGTACAGAGTGAATCCAGGTATTCCCATTCCAAAAGAAGTAAGTGAAATTCATGGTATTTACGATGTTGATGTAGCAGATAAACCCAGTTTCAAACAACTTGCTCCTGAAATTAATGATTTTTTAAAATTATGTGATTTTGGAGGATTCAATTCAAATAAATTCGACTTCCCCCTGATGGTGGAAGAATTTTATCGCGCCGAAATAGACTTTGATATTGAAAATAGGAAATTCGTAGATGTTCAAAGAATTTTCCATAAAATGGAACCACGTAATTTATCGGCAGCGGTAAGATTTTATGTAAATGAAGAACTGCAAGGTGCACATTCGGCAGAAGTTGATACCATCGCGACGTGGAAAGTGTTAAAGGCACAAATTGAAAGATACGAAAACTTGCCCACTGATGTTAAAGGATTGCATGAATTTAGTTCTACCGATAATGCAGTCGACTTAGCTGGAAGATTTGTATACAATCAAAAAAAGGAAGCTGTATTTAATTTTGGTAAACATAAAGGAAAAACCATCGAGTCTGTTTTACGTTCAGAACCAAGTTACTACAATTGGATGATGGATGGTGATTTTCCGCTTCAAACTAAACGAGTTCTTACCAAGATTAGACTCAACATGATGAATAAATAGGATATTTTGAGCGGCAAAAAACAACATATTCTTATTATCTCTGAAACAGATCATTGGGTGGCTGTAAACAAACCTCCTTTTGTTCCAAGTTTGCCAGAAAGAGGAAAATACACTGCTGAATCAGTTTTAGAATGGTCAAAAAAACGCTGGTCAGATAGCATTCTATGTCATAGAATTGATAGAGAGACATCTGGTGTATTATTAATAGCTAAAGATGCAGAAACCTATCGACATGTATCTATGCAATTTGAAAGGAGACAGATTGAGAAGGTTTATCATGCAATTGTAGATGGAGTGGTTGAATTTCAAGATTTCTGGGTGGACTTACCCATCAATACAGATAACCTTCACAACATCAAAATTGACAAACAATTGGGTAAACCAGCACAAACCCGGTTTCAAACCATCGAAACTTTCAGGCATTTTACGCTTTTAGAATGCAAACCCAAAACAGGCAGATTGCATCAAATACGTGTACATTTATCTTCACAAAATGCTCGCATCTCTGCCGATGAATTATATGGAAGTTCAGTTCCGAATTTGTCTTTAATCAAACGAAAAGTTTCCGGGGAAGACCGCCCGCTTATTCAACGATTCGCACTACATGCTAGAGAATTAATTTTTAAAGACCTAGAAAATAATATTGTTTCTATAAAAGCCGAATACCCCAACGATTTTGGTGTATTCTTAAGGCTTTTGGATAAATACGATAGGTAACAGTCATGAATCCTATTTCTGAAGAATTAAAACAGAAATACCGAAAAATCAAATCATCGGTTTTGGCGACTTTGAAAAAGGTCAAGGCTCACCCACCTCGTAATTTGGATCAATGGTTTGAAGAGCAACACGAAGATATTTTCGAAAAAACCGACTGCCTCACATGCGGAAATTGCTGCAGAACTACAAGCCCAATGCTCTTTGAAAAAGACATTGAACGACTAAGTAGCGCCTTGAGAATGCGGGAAAAAGACTTTGTACAGTCATACTTATTTCTTGATACTGATGGAATTTATGCGATGAAATCAACTCCTTGTCCATTTCTTGGAGATGATAATGCATGTTCAGTTTATGACGACCGTCCTAAAGCATGCAGAGAATTCCCACACACCAATCACAGAAAAATGCATACCCACTTGCACTTAATTCCCAAAAATGTATTGATTTGTCCTGCCGTTTATGAAATCGCAGAACGAATTAAGTCCCTAAATTAAAACTGATTCTTCCACATCATACTTTCAACCGGACGATTGGGTTGGCCGCTATATTTAGCATTTTTCTTGGTGTTGTAAGGCACTAGAATTTCACCTTCCACCGGGAAATATATCAATTGTCCGATCGGCATACCTGTATAAATCCTCACTGGCATTTTCACTGAGATTTCTAACGTCCAATTGCCACAAAAACCTACGTCACCCTTTCCAGCTGTAGCATGAATATCTATACCCAATCTTCCCGTGCTACTTTTTCCTTCTAAAAAAGGAACATGTGCGTGAGTTTCTGTATACTCTAAAGTAACTCCCAGATACAACATATCAGGTTGAAGTACAAATCCTTCCTCTGGAATGTCAAAATGTCGGATGGTATTGTGTTTCTTAGCATCCAATTCAGCGGCTTCGTAAACTGCTAAATGTTTACCCAAATGAACATCGTAACTATTGCTTCCTAAAGCGTTACGATCATATGGTTTGATGACTATACTACCCTTCTCAATCTCTTCAAGAATGCGTTTGTCCGACAATATCATAGGGCAAAGATAAAATTTTATTTCTAATCAAAGTTTAGAAGCTTTCCGCTCTGACCGTATGGGTAACCCTGAATTTTTCAAACTAATCTCTTGAGGCCTGAAATCTCCAATCCGCTGAATAAAGCTGATGCTTGGAAAAGGCAAAACAAATAAATTGGAAAGTTTTCGAGTTTCACCGTATTTGCCCTCCTCTATGTATGTGCCTCCCCAATTGGCATAATAGAGCAACCCAAATGACCAACTTTTATTGGTATTTTTCTCGCTGATCAATCGAAATTGAACATTTGCATAAAGGGTATTTCGCTCCAATTCATATCTTTTAAAATCTAAGACGAAAGGAGATGACAAGGGTCTGCTTGGATCCTCCAAAATTGGTTGTCCGTTTGTATCTCTTCGCCATTTGCTTGTCGACGGACTGTATTGATAGCCGTTTGAATACCACATTTCACCCAGTAGGTAAATACTTCTGCTAATTTTCCTTTGCCCACCGAATTGGAATACTATGTTGCCTGAGGGTGTTTTATTCGAAGTTAAATATCCTAAAGCTACAGTCAAGTGATTATGAATTCCCCCGTATGTGTATCCACCGTAAATCATATTGGCATCGAATTCCTGATTACTTTCATGAAATAAACTTGTTCCATATACGTCTCCAATTATTAGACGTTGATCTTTTGCAACTTGGGTTGAATAAAGCGGAGCAATGTATGCAAATGATGGCAATACAATACCCGCTGCCACAGAAATTTCTTGTGTTATTCCATACTGGAAATCATTCATTAAACCGTTTAGATTTTGATATTGCAATGTTCGTTTTTCAACTGGATAACCGGACTGCATAAAAACATAGCGCCCGCCAATGAGTTTTGTTTCAGAGGTATCCTTTAAGACTGCAAGAATGGAATCTTTTGGTTGTAATGAATCTAGAGAAGAATGTTTAGATTCACTAAATCCAATCAGGATAAAACTTAACCAAAGAAGAAAAACCTTCATGTTTGCAAAGTTACAATCTAAATATCTGTATCAAATTCAATTTTCCAACAATATATCTGTGCGTCATCACTGCAAGAAATAAGGGTGTGTTCATTCATCCAAATTAATGCATTAACGCTACTTTTATGTATAGTACCTGCACGATTACCAATTGACAATAAAAGGTCTAAGTTCTGGGCATCCCAAATTCGAATTGATTTATCCATACTTCCAGAGGCGATGTATTTTCCCGATGGAGAAAAGGCCAAAGCGTGTATAGTGAACCAATGTGCGTTGATTTTTTGAATTTCGTTAAATTTCGAGTCTAGTTTACGAAGTTGAGCATCCCTTCCTGCACAAATCCACTCATTCGAATTAGATTTTTTAACTTGAAAGATTGACATTTCGCTAATGAATTGTCTTGGTTGATGTTGATGATAGAGATGTCCATCAGAAGAGGCGGCTACCCAATGATTATTTTCATCAAATTCTAAAGATCTGATAGATTTAGAAGAAAGCTGGATTTTATTAACAACCTCAAGATTCATTGTTAACTGAAATAAGGTTCCGTTACCGCCTCCAGCCCAAAGTTGACCGAGATTGTCAAATTCAATGTCAAATACCCCGTTTTGGAATATTGATATCGATAACGGTTCTTGATTCCGTTCTAGCCTGTATATTTTGCCTGATTGAGTACCTGCAAATACCAAATCCCTATTTATTGCTCTTATCGAATAAATGGCTTCCCCCAACTGAGCAAATAAAAAACCGTCTGTTGAATCAATACTTGGCCAATGAACAATTTTCCCCTCGCTACCTGCAGAAAAAAAACCCTCAAACTCATCACTTTTCAAACAGTATACCGACTGTCTATGTCCGACAAACGCATTTTGTTTAGAAAATCTTAATTTTGACATCTGATGTTTGATGAACCTTGGGAAGGAAAGAACGGGGAGACACTCTATTTATGGAATGCCACCAACCTTATGCAAAAATATGCATTTTCCGCTGAGGAACAGCTTGCTGGAAGAGCATTAGAAAGGAGAATGATTGAAAGTGCTTCAGCAGAAATACACCCTGGAGTAAATTTGGTTAAAGATGAATTTGGGAAACCTTTTTGGGAGTCGAAAGAGGCTATTTTACCCCAAATGAATTACAGCCACACTAAGGAATGGTTATTCTGGGGTGAACACCCAGATTTTTCTATTGGTGTGGATATAGAATTCGAACGCCAACAACTGTTAAAAATCAAACACAAATTTTGCACTGCCGAAGAACTGCAGTTTTGTAAAGAAAATATTCAACAAATCCTTTTAATTTGGTCAGCCAAGGAGGCTATGTATAAGGCCTATGGAAAAAAAGAAGTGGATTTCAAGGAACAGATGAATGTCTGGGATTTTGAGCATTTAAGTGATGCCCAAAGCGGCGAGTTTAAGGGAAGCTTAGTTACAAACAACAACACCTATTTATTCGACATTGAATTTAGACGTAAATACCCGTTTGTTTTGACTTGGACACTATTGAAACACCCCTAAAAACACTTCAGATTTCACGTATATTTGCAGTTCGTTTATGAACCACATCAGAAACTTCTGCATCATTGCACATATTGATCACGGTAAAAGTACACTTGCTGATCGTTTATTGGAATATACCAAAACAATTGATAAGCGTCAAATGCAGGCACAGTTACTTGATGACATGGATCTTGAGCGCGAACGAGGAATTACCATTAAAAGTCACGCCATCCAAATGAATTATGAATTGGATGGACAAAAATACGTACTCAATCTTATCGATACTCCTGGTCACGTAGATTTTAGTTATGAGGTTAGTAGATCAATTGCCGCCTGCGAAGGAGCATTGCTCATTGTAGATGCTGCACAGGGCATTGAAGCTCAAACTATTTCAAACTTATTTATGGCTTTAGAGCACGACTTGACTATAATACCAGTTTTGAATAAGATAGACCTTCCAGGTGCTATGCCAGAGGAAGTAAAGGATGAAATTGTTGAGTTGTTAGGATGTAATAGAGATGAAATTATTGCTGCAAGTGGTAAAACAGGTATTGGAGTTTTTGATATTTTAAGAGCAATAATTGAAAGAGTCCCCGCGCCAAAAGGAGATCCAAAAGCTCCGCTAAAAGCCTTAATTTTCGATTCAGTATTTAATCCCTTCCGCGGAATCATTGCCTATTACAGAGTTTTTGACGGTGAAATTCACAAAGGTCAACATGTAAAATTCATGAATACGGGTGAAGATTATTTCGCTGATGAAACTGGAGTTTTGAAATTAGAAATGTCACCTCGAGAGGTTATTAAAGCTGGTGATGTTGGTTATATCATTTCAGGAATAAAGGACGCAAAAGAGGTTCAAGTAGGTGACACAATAACCGATGCAAAAGTACCCGCATTAGAAGCAATTCAAGGTTTCTCTGAAGTAAAACCCATGGTATTTGCCGGTATTTATCCAGTTGACACCGATGATTATGAAGAACTTCGAGATGCCATGGAGAAGCTCCAATTGAATGATGCAAGTATTGTATTTGAACCTGAAAGTTCGGCTGCATTAGGATTCGGATTTCGCTGCGGATTCCTTGGGATGCTCCATCTAGAAATCATTCAGGAACGACTTGAGCGCGAGTTTAATATGACTGTTATTACTACTGTTCCCAACGATAGTTATATTGCATATACTACTAAAGGAGAACGAATAGATGTAAATAATCCGAGTGATTTGCCTCCGCCCGATAAAATCGATTATGTAGAGGAACCATACATTTCCGCAACCGTAATTACAAAGTCAGAATTTGTTGGGCCTGTAATGGGTTTGTGTTTAGATAAAAGGGGCATCTTAAAGAATCAAGTTTATCTGACCTCTGATCGAGTAGATTTGAAATTTGATATGCCTTTAGCAGAGATTGTATTTGATTTTTATGATCGTTTAAAAACCATCTCAAGAGGTTATGCAAGTTTTGATTACCACCCTATTGGATATCAAGAATCAACTTTGGTGAAAATGGATATTTTACTTAATGCAAAACAAGTAGACGCTTTAAGTGCTATCATTCACAAAGACAACGCTTTTGATTTGGGAAAAAAGATTTGCAAAAAACTCAAAGACTTGATCCCAAAACAGCAATTTGAAATTGCGATACAAGCCGGAATTGGCGCTAAAATTATAGCTCGAGAAACCATATCCGCATTGCGTAAAGATGTGACTGCCAAGTGTTACGGTGGAGATATCAGTAGAAAGCGAAAACTTTTAGAAAAGCAAAAAGAGGGTAAAAAACGCATGCGAAGTGTTGGTAATGTAGAAATACCTCAAAGTGCCTTCATGGCAGTATTAAAGTTAAACGACTAGTAAATTTGGGTATTTAAAAATACCCAAATGAATTACTTATTTAACTTACTCGCTTTAAATAAAATTCGTGGCTTAGGCCCGGTTCGCATCAGGCAAATAATTTCTCAGTTTGAAGATAATCAAATTGAAAAAAATCTCAGTGAATTCAATTTATCAAGCATACTTTCATCAAGTTTTCGCGAAGAATATTATCAATTACTTAAGAATGGGCTGGAAAGAAACATTCAAAAAGAAATTGAATTATGCGTCAACAATAAAATCAGAATCATCCCTTTTTGGAGTGCAGAATTTCCAGATCGTTTAAAACAAATCAATGATTTTCCCATTCTTATATATGTAAAAGGTGAGCCTATTTTGAATCCTGCAAAATCAGTCGCTATTGTCGGAACCCGAAAACCCTCCCCGATATCGCTGCAATGGCTTGAAAAGTTCATGGAGGAAATTGGAGATGAAGAAATTCAGATCATCAGCGGACTAGCCTATGGAATTGATATCCAAGCCCATAAAAATGCATTAAAATTAAGACAAAGTACATTGGCAGTAATGGGTCACGGACTCGATCAAATTTACCCTAGGCAACACGCTAAAACCTCAAGTGAAATGATTGAAAGCAATGGCGGATTGTTGAGCGAGATGGGCACTATGACCAACCTACACCCGGATTTATTTCCGAGGAGAAACCGCATTATTGCCGCACTATCCGATGCCGTGATTGTGGTTGAAAGCAAAGTAACAGGAGGTAGTATGAGTACTGCGCAATTAGCGCATCAATACAACCGGGATGTTTTTGCTGTTCCAACCTTACCAAACATTAAAAGTGGTTGCAATGCATTAATTAAAAGGAATACCGCCCAGTTAATTGAAACAGGAAGTGATTTCATAAATTATATGGGCTGGAATATTCAAACAAATCGAACAAATCGAATGAGATCAAACCTCTTTGATAATTCATTGAGCCAAGAACACCGTCAAATACTCGAAATTTGGGAATCTAATAATCAAGAGCATGTATCATTTCATTTTGACGAAATTTATAAAAAATCTTGCATCAAAATGAGTCGATTGCCCCAGATTCTTTTGGAATTAGAGCTGAAAGGTATAATTATACATACTGGTCAAAAATTATTTCAATTGACCTCTAAATAAGATTTATTTCTTTCCTTTTGCTTTTTGTTGACTGGCTTTCATGGCCAATTCCATTCGCTTTTGGAAGTTGCTCTTAGTAACTGGCTTTTTGCGACTCTCAGCAATTTGCTTGTGAAGTTTTGAATCGTCAATCATTTTACGGATAGCAAATTGTTGACTGAAAGTAACCATATTACTCACGAAATAATACCAAGTCAATCCAGAGGCATAGTCATTCAGCACACCCAAGAATATAACAGGCATGAAATAACCCATCCATTTCATTTGACCTGTAACACCTGAAATTTGGTTATTAAAATGTGTATATATGAGTGTTGATACAGTCATAAGAAGAGTAAAGAAACTTACGTGATCTCCATAAAATGGAATATTAAATCCCAAGGAAGGGCCATCCCACTGACTTAGGTCAGTAGACCACAAAAATGCTTTTTGTCTCAATTCGAAAGCAACAGGAAAGAATTGGAACATGGCAAATAAAATTGGCAACTGTAATAACATTGGAACACAGCCACTTAATGGGCTTACTCCAGCCTTTTTATAAAGACTCATGTTTTCACTGTTCACTTTTTGCAAGTCATTTCCGTGTTTAGCTTTGATTTCATCCAATTCTGGTTTCAAAATTCTCATCTTGGCTGTTGAGATGTAAGACTTATACACCAAAGGCAACAAGAACATTTTGATCACCAAGGTTAACAACATAATTGCTATACCCATACTTCCAATGGTATTGGTCAACCAAGTAAACACTGGTATAACCAAATGTCTGTTTACCCATCCGAAAATACCCCAACCCAAAGGAATAATTCTTTCTAATTCGGCGTTGGCAATTCCCAAGTCAGTAGATTGTAGTAGATCAAACTTATTAGGACCAAAAAAGAAGTTGAATTTGAATTTTTTATCTGACTCACCAGAATACTCTGAAAACAAAGTAGCACTGAGTGATTTGATATTTAAGGTATCGTCAATGGGATTTCCCATTTTTAATTTCGTATCGGTAGAAATTGATTCTGCCGACGCAATAATGGCGCTAAAATATTGTTGTTTGAATGCAACCCATTGAACTTTATTCTTTAAAATTTCATTAGCTTCCTCTGTGGCTTGAAGTGTCGTTGGGGATTCTTCTGGCATCTTGTAAACCAAAGCAGTATGTTGTGCATCCCACTTCATGTCTTTTTCCTGCTTTTGTAAAGTTGCTGCCCAATCAAGTTTGAAATCAGAATTTCCACGACGCACTTGATCTTGCATTCCCTTAAGTGCAACATCATAACCCACTACATAAGGTTTCTTTTCATCAAGAGAATAACTTTGTTCGATGTAAATATCTTTTGAATCCGATGGATACCATCTCAAGGATATTTTATTTTCAGTTTGTTCGGTAACTGTCCATTGATATTGATCAGAAGATTTAGGATTACCGTTTGCGTCAGACCATGTCCAGCGATGTTGCAGTTTCCCGTCATCCAATAATATCAAATCTGAAGAGTCTGACCTTCTAAATTCGTTTAGTTGTACTTTATTTAATGCCGCTCCCCGATTTGAAATCCAAAGTGAAAGACGGTTATTCTTCAAAACATATTGGGTATCTTTAAAATCAACTTCTTCATTTAAAGAATCCGATGATTGTGTCACTTTAGAATTTTCGGCGATAGTTCCTGGGGAAATCTGTTCTACCGATTTCAATGAATCAGCGCGTTGCGTTTCAATAAGAGCTAAACTGTCTTGTGTTTTTTTAATCTGCTCCAACTGCTCTGGAGTAGGCGCTGTGTACCAATAATAACCTGTTAAAATCAGGAAAATCAAGGAAAAACCAATTATCGTATTGCGATCCATAAGGGAAGCACAAAGGTACGACAATCCAACGAAACAAAAAGATGCAAACAACTATAGATTTGACCAATTTATTGTCCTATATTTGCACCTTGAAAAATAACCATGGCTAATACGGGTAAAATATCACAAATCATTGGTCCTGTTGTTGACGTAAGTTTTAACCAAGCAGGGGCCTTTCTTCCACAGATTTACAACGCTTTAGTTGTAACCAAAGACAATGGTCAGCAATTGATTCTTGAAGTTCAACAGCACTTAGGTGAAAACATGGTAAGAACCATTGCCATGGACGGAACTGAAGGTTTGCGCAGAGGTATGGATGTAGTTGACCGTGAGGCGGCTATTACAATGCCAACTGGCGAGAGCATTCGCGGCCGATTATTAAATGTGGTTGGAGATGCAATTGATGGTATGACTCCGTTAGACAATTCAAACGGTCGTGCTATTCACGCTGCTGCACCAACTTTCGAAAACCTAAGTACAAGTACTGAACCTTTATACACCGGTATTAAGGTTATTGATCTTTTGGAACCATATGCAAAAGGTGGTAAAATTGGATTGTTCGGTGGTGCGGGTGTAGGTAAAACCGTATTGATTATGGAATTAATCAACAACATCGCTAAAGCTTATTCTGGTATGTCAGTATTTGCTGGTGTTGGTGAGCGTTCACGTGAAGGTAATGACCTTCTTCGTGAAATGATAGAGTCAGGGGTAATTCGCTATGGCGAAGAATTCAAACATTCTATGGAATCTGGTGGATGGGATTTGAGTAAGGTTGATATGAACGAATTATCAAAGAGTCAAGCAACTTTGGTATTTGGTCAAATGAACGAACCTCCAGGAGCCCGTGCACGTGTTGCATTGAGCGGTCTTACTGTTGCTGAATATTTCCGTGATGGAGATGGCGAAGGCGCAGGAAAAGATATTCTTTTCTTTATTGATAATATTTTCCGTTTTACACAAGCAGGATCTGAAGTATCAGCGTTGTTAGGTCGTATGCCATCAGCCGTAGGTTACCAGCCAACACTTGCTACTGAAATGGGAGCCATGCAAGAGCGTATTACCTCAACTACTCGTGGTTCAATCACTTCAGTTCAAGCAGTATATGTACCAGCAGATGACTTGACTGACCCAGCACCAGCTACAACATTTGCTCACTTAGATGCAACTACAGTATTATCGCGTAAAATCGCCGAATTAGGAATTTATCCAGCGGTAGATCCTCTTGATTCTACAAGTCGTATTCTTACACAAGATATTTTAGGCAAAGAGCACTACGAATGTGCACAGCGTGTAAAATCATTGCTACAACGTTATAAAGAACTTCAAGATATTATTGCCATTCTTGGTATGGATGAATTAAGTGAAGAAGATAAGTTAGTAGTACACAGAGCACGTCGCGTACAACGTTTCTTGTCTCAACCATTCCACGTTGCTGAACAGTTTACCGGTTTAAAAGGAGTATTAGTTGAAATCAAAGAAACCATCAAAGGATTTAACATGATCATGGATGGAGAAGTTGATGAATATCCTGAAGCATCCTTTAACTTGGTAGGAACAATTGAGGAAGCAATTGAAAAAGGTAAAAAATTATTGGAGGAGGCAGCTGCCTAATCTATATGTTGGTTGAAATTTTAAGCCCTGACAATACGTTATTTACCGGAGAAGCTAGTTTAGTTACTCTTCCAGGTAGTAACGGTAGTTTTCAGATAAAAAACAACCACGCTGCATTTATTAGCAGCCTTACAGAGGGCATTGTTGAAGTTAAAACAGACCAAACAACTGAAAATTTCCCCGTTACTGGTGGACTAGTTGAGGTCTTATCAAACAAAGTCATTGTACTCGTTTAGCATTCAATGAGATAATCAAATTATCTCTTAGCAGAATATTAGTTAATCATTGTGCTTAAAAGGACTCCAGCGATGGGGTCCTTTTTTTGTTCGACAAAATTCACGTTTTGTTTAACATCTATTCAACACACCTTAAACAAAACATGGTGTTTTATTGATCGGTTTGTCGATATTTGTTCAAGGATTTATCATGAACATTACACAAATTAACTTCGACAAGATGATGGAACAAGAGTTAAGCGCTCTTAGAAACTACGCATTATCGTTAACACACGATCTTGACGACACCAAGGATTTGGTTCAGGACACGATCTTAAAAGCCTACAGATACAAGGACAAGTTCCAAGCTGGAACAAACCTTCGAGGCTGGTTATATACTATTTTAAAGAATAGTTTCATTAACAACTACAGAAGAAACCAAAAGAGAAATACTTTTTTGGATACTACAGATAACACTTTCTACTTAGACATTCCAAGTCACAGAATTGATAACGATGCAGAGTTGAAGTTTATACGCAAAGACTTAGACAAAGCTGTTGAAGCTTTACCCATGGATCTACGTGTAACTTTTAAATTAAATGCTGAAGGTTTCAAATATCATGAGATTGCTGAGGAATTAAATATTCCGATTGGTACCGTAAAAACTCGTATATTCATTGCACGGAGAGTACTTCGTGAAAAACTTAAAGATTACGCATACGAATTTGGCTACCAAATGCAACCCGCTTAAATGTCCGAAAAATATACTTATCTATTACTCGATATATTTACTATTGCAGGCCCCCTGCTGTTATCTTTTGATAAGAAAGTAGCTTTTTTCAAAGACTATAAGAACTTCGGCAAGAGTTTATTCATTTCTTCGCTACTATATATAATTTGGGACATCTGGTTCACCAAATCTCAAATATGGGAATTTAACCCAACCTA
>Ga0102831_1000970_pt1 | contig 12539 bp, 7 predicted proteins | sample ColrivemetaGS747_FD_84508 | JGI IMG/M metagenome (GOLD analysis project Ga0102831, IMG submission 84508) | Estuarine microbial communities from the Columbia River estuary - Freshwater metaG S.747 | ecosystem: Environmental > Aquatic > Marine > Intertidal zone > Estuary | place: USA: Columbia...
AAGGCACATCTCTGGGCCGTAACTGACGCTGAGGAGCGAAAGCGTGGGGAGCGAACAGGATTAGATACCCTGGTAGTCCACGCCGTAAACGGTGGGTGCTAGCTGTGGGCCACATTCCACGTGGTCCGTGACGAAGTTAACACATTAAGCACCCCGCCTGGGGAGTACGGCCGCAAGGCTAAAACTCAAAGGAATTGACGGGGGCCCGCACAAGCGGCGGAGCATGCGGATTAATTCGATGCAACGCGAAGAACCTTACCAAGGCTTGACATATACAGGAAAAGCGTAGAAATACGCTCCCCGCAAGGTCTGTATACAGGTGGTGCATGGTTGTCGTCAGCTCGTGTCGTGAGATGTTGGGTTAAGTCCCGCAACGAGCGCAACCCTCGTCCTATGTTGCCAGCACGTAATGGTGGGAACTCATGGGATACTGCCGGGGTCAACTCGGAGGAAGGTGGGGATGACGTCAAATCATCATGCCCCTTATGTCTTGGGCTTCACGCATGCTACAATGGCCGGTACAGAGGGCTGCAATACCGTAAGGTGGAGCGAATCCCAAAAAGCCGGTCTCAGTTCGGATTGAGGTCTGCAACTCGACCTCATGAAGTCGGAGTCGCTAGTAATCGTAGATCAGCAACGCTACGGTGAATACGTTCCCGGGCCTTGTACACACCGCCCGTCAAGTCACGAAAGTCGATAACACCCGAAGCCGGTGGCCTAACCGCAAGGAGGGAGCCGTCGAAGGTGGGATTGGTGATTGGGACTAAGTCGTAACAAGGTAGCCGTACCGGAAGGTGCGGCTGGATCACCTCCTTTCTAAGGAGCATCTCGAAGAACCTAGGTTCTTCAAATAGAGAGCCATTTACAAGCAGATGTTTTGTAACTGGTCAGCTCATGGGTGGAACATCACATTGTATAAAGACAGACATCTCCCGGAAAGTACGCCGCAAGGTTGGAAATTCAGGAGATAGACATAATTATTTGCACGCTGTTGGGTCCTTGGGGATCGGAAACGATAACCCAGGGGCCATTTCGAGTTTTGACTCATAATGGTCAGGTTCGGATTGAGCAGGGAAACCTACGAATTCGGAACCGCCCGTACTTTGAGAACTACATAGTGGACGCGAGCATCTTTAGACCTGGATTTATTCCAGGTCAACGATTTATTGCGAATTTATTCGTGATAGATCATCTTTGTGTGTCAAGTTTCAAAGAGCACACGGTGGATGCCTTGGCAATAGGAGCCGATGAAGGACGTAGCAATCTGCGATAAGCCTCGGGGAGTTGATAAGCAAACTTTGATCCGAGGATTTCCGAATGGGGAAACCCAGCCAGACTAGATCTGGTTACTTCCCGCTGAATGTATAGGCGGGATAGAGGGAACGTGGGGAAGTGAAACATCTCAGTACCCACAGGAAGAGAAAACAACAGTGATTCCGTTAGTAGTGGCGAGCGAACGCGGAAGAGGCCAAACCAAGCATGTGTGATAGCCGGCAGGCGTTGCATGTTTGGGGTTGTGGGACTTCTCTGTAAATCTGCCGATTTACACGAGTAGGCAAATAGTGTAGACGAATGGTCTTGAACGGCCAGTCATAGAGGGTGCGAACCCCGTAGTCGAAACGTTATTTCCGCTCGAGAAGTATCCCAAGTAGCACGGAACCCGTGAAATTCTGTGTGAATCTGCGAGGACCACCTCGTAAGCCTAAATACTACCTATTGACCGATAGCGGACAAGTACCGTGAGGGAAAGGTGAAAAGTACCCCGGGAGGGGAGTGAAATAGTACCTGAAACCGTGTGCTTACAATCCGTCGGAGCCAGCATGTTCTGGTGACGGCGTGCCTTTTGAAGAATGATCCTGAGAGTTAGCGATCTGTGGCGAGCTTAACCCGAGAGGGGGAGGCGTAGCGAAAGCGAGTCTGAATAGGGCGATTCAGTCGCAGGTCCTAGACCCGAAGCGAGGTGATCTATCCATGGCCAGGTTGAAGCGACGGTAAGACGTCGTGGAGGACCGAACCCACTTCAGTTGAAAATGGAGGGGATGAGCTGTGGATAGGGGTGAAAGGCCAATCAAACCTCGTGATAGCTGGTTCTCTCCGAAATGCATTTAGGTGCAGCGTCTTGTGTTTCTCTCTGGAGGTAGAGCTACTGGATGGCCGATGGGCCCTAAAAGGTTACTGACGTCAGCCAAACTCCGAATGCCAGAGAGTTAGAACAAGGCAGTGAGACTGCGGGGGATAAGCTTCGTAGTCGAAAGGGAAACAGCCCAGACCACCAACTAAGGTCCCTAAGCGCTTGCTAAGTGGGAAAGGATGTGGAGTTGCATAGACAACCAGGATGTTGGCTTAGAAGCAGCCACCATTAAAAGAGTGCGTAATAGCTCACTGGTCAAGTGATTCCGCGCCGACAATATAACGGGGCTCAAGCAAGTCACCGAAGTTGTGGCATTTGTACATTGCTAGGTCGTAAGATCCAGGCGTACAGATGGGTAGGAGAGCGTCGTGTGGCGAGTGAAGCGGCGGGGTGACCCAGCCGTGGACGCCACACGAGTGAGAATTCAGGAATGAGTAGCGAAATGCGGGTGAGAAACCCGCACCCCGAATGACTAAGGGTTCCAGGGCCAGGCTAATCCGCCCTGGGTAAGTCGGGACCTAAGGCGAGGCCGACAGGCGTAGTCGATGGACAACGGGTTGATATTCCCGTACCGGCGAAGAACCGCCCAAACTAATCCAGTAATGCTAAGTTGCTGAAGCTTTTTACTGATGCCTTCGGGCTGAAGTGGAAAGTGGAGCCAACGACCCTATGCTGGTGCGGTTAACGTATTAACAGGTGTGACGCAGGAAGGTAGCCTCCGCGGGGCGATGGTTGTCCCCGTTTAAGGATGTAGGGCGAGAGATAGGCAAATCCGTCTCTCACATAGCCTGAGATCTGATGATGAGTCCGTAAGGACGAAGTGGGTGATCCTATGCTGCCAAGAAAAGCATCGACGTGAGGTTCTAGCTGCCCGTACCCCAAACCGACTCAGGTAGTCAAGTAGAGAATACTAAGGGGATCGAGAGAATCGTGGTTAAGGAACTCGGCAAAATGCCCCCGTAACTTCGGGAGAAGGGGGGCCTGAGGCGTGAAGACATTTACTGTTGGAGCGCTGTATGGCCGCAGAGACCAGTGAGGAGCGACTGTTTATCAAAAACACAGGTCCGTGCGAAGTCGCAAGACGATGTATACGGACTGACGCCTGCCCGGTGCTGGAAGGTTAAGAGGATGGGTTAGCTTCGGCAAAGCTCAGAATTTAAGCCCCAGTAAACGGCGGTGGTAACTATAACCATCCTAAGGTAGCGAAATTCCTTGTCGGGTAAGTTCCGACCTGCACGAATGGCGTAACGACTCCTCAACTGTCTCAACCGCGAACTCGGCGAAATTGCACTATGAGTGAAGATGCTCATTACGCGCAGAAGGACGAAAAGACCCCGTGACCTTTACTATAGCTTGGTATTGGTGTTCGGTGCTGCATGTGTAGGATAGGTGGGAGACTATGAAGCTTGGACGCTAGTTCAGGTGGAGTCATTGTTGAAATACCACTCTTGTAGCCCTGGATATCTAACCGCGAACCGTGATCCGGTTCCGGGACAGTGCCTGGTGGGTAGTTTAACTGGGGCGGTTGCCTCCTAAAAAGTAACGGAGGCGCCCAAAGGTTCCCTCAGCCTGGTTGGTAATCAGGTGTCGAGTGTAAGTGCACAAGGGAGCTTGACTGTGAGACTGACAAGTCGAGCAGGGACGAAAGTCGGGACTAGTGATCCGGCAGTGGCTTGTGGAAGCGCTGTCGCTCAACGGATAAAAGGTACCTCGGGGATAACAGGCTGATCTTGCCCAAGAGTCCATATCGACGGCATGGTTTGGCACCTCGATGTCGGCTCGTCGCATCCTGGGGCTGTAGTTGGTCCCAAGGGTTGGGCTGTTCGCCCATTAAAGCGGCACGCGAGCTGGGTTCAGAACGTCGTGAGACAGTTCGGTCTCTATCCTCTGCGCGCGCAGGAAATTTGAGAAGACCTGACCCTAGTACGAGAGGACCGGGTTGGACAAACCTCTGGTGTGTCAGTTGTACTGCCAAGTGCACCGCTGATTAGCTACGTTTGGGAGAGATAACCGCTGAAAGCATCTAAGCGGGAAGCTTGCTTCAAGATGAGATTTCCATGACTTTATGTCGAGAGGGCCGCAGCTAGACTACTGCGTTGATAGGCGGGATGTGGAAGTGCTGAAAGGCATGGAGCTGACCCGTACTAATAGCCCGATAACTTGATACAACTTCAAATTTGTGCTTGCGTCCACTGTGTGGTTCTCGAGGTATGGTCGAGAACCGATTAAAGCTTAAGCTTTTTCGATTCACATAACTCAATAGTGTTTCGGCGGCCATAGCGAGAGGGAAACGCCCGGTTACATTCCGAACCCGGAAGCTAAGACTCTCAGCGCCGATGGTACTGCAGGGGGGACCCTGTGGGAGAGTAGGACACCGCCGGACTTACTTTAGAAATGGCCACTCCTTATGGGGTGGCCTTTTCTATTTAAGCATCTTGCTTATAAGGAGAGATCTTGGAACAACGAGGCAAAAGACCAAAGCCCCATGAAGAGGGCCCGATTGGTCGTGGAGAGCGCACTGATAAGGAGCGCCCCGAGTGGCAAACTCGAGTTCAGCGAGTCAAAACTGAGGAGAAGTCGCCGCTTGTACCCTCTGAGATCACTCCAGAGGAGTTAGATTTTTCAGTTCGCGTCCAACTGAAGACCCTAACCGCTGAAAATGCGGAGATGGTTGCACGTCACCTAGCAATGGTGTCGCTGCTGTTTGAAGACGATCCACAACTTGCACACAAGCATGCCCTTGCCGCCTCCAGGAGGGCAGGTCGGTTGGCTATTGTGCACGAGACCCTGGGCATTACGGCCTATGCAAGTGGTGAGTTTGCCCTTGCAATCAGGGAGCTGCTGACTCACAGAAGACTTTCCGGATCCAACGATCAGCTGCCGCTAATCGTTGATTCCGAGCGTGGCTTGGGTAGACCCGAGCGCGCACTAGAAGCCGTGGTCGGCATTGACCGATCGAAGTTGACCACTGGCGTCAGGATCAACTTGGCTATTGCCCTTTCAGGAGCCCGGCTCGATTTGGGCCAGGCGGACCTAGCTCTGCAAGAGCTAGAGATTCCGGAACTGAATCCAAAGCGGGTTTTTGAACAGTCACCGCTACTTTTCCGCAGTTATGCAGAGTGCCTGCGTGAGCTTGAGCGCGATGGCGACCAATGGGACCAGCTTGCTGATCGCGCCGAGAAGGCCATGGCTGAGCACGGCGAAGAAGTATTTGAGCTGTTTGAGGAAATCAAGATTCCTACTAGCGAGGAGTTCGAGAAGAAGCCCAGGTCCGATAACCCCTACAGCAAGCCTGACCGAAAATTTGATCGTGGCGACCGGAATAATGACCGACCTGAGCGCAAGTACCCGCCTCGGGACGGCGCTAGGCCAAATCGCGGCGATCGCCCGGACCGTGGCGAGCGCCCAGACCGAGGCTCACGCCCGGAACGCAGCGATCGACCAAACCGCAGCGAGAGGCCGGAGCGCTCCGAGAGACCAGATCGCGGAGCAAGGCCAGATCGCAGCGAACGACCTCGGGGCGAAAGACCAGAACGTTCAGACCGCCCAGATCGTAGTTCCAGGCCTGAACGCAGTTCTGGGCCTCAGCGAACCGGGCGACCTGATCGTGGACCAAGACCAGACAACAAGGGGAGAGGCCCTCGAGGTGCTGGTAAGTAGTTTCGACTCGGTCCTGCTTGACCTTGATGGAGTGGTTTATCAGGGCGAACTTGCTGTTACTAATGCGGTTGAGTCGGTCAACAAGCTTCAGGGCTTGGATATCAAGGTCGGCTACATCACCAATAATTCATCACGCAGGGCTGAGACCATTGCTGAGCAACTGACTTCCTTAGGGATAGCGACAACCCCAAACCAAATCGTTGGCTCCGCCAGGGCGGGCGCAAAATTGTTGGCCGAAAAAATTCCGGCCGGCCAGTCAGTTTTAGTTGTAGGCGGAGATGGCCTTCGGCACGAGGTCTCCGAGTCTGGTTTCAAGGTTGTCGATAAGGCTTCAGATTCTCCGGCCGCAGTTATCCAGGGTTTCAGCAAGGACGTCTCCTGGAGGGAGCTAGCAGAAGCCAGCTTTGCAATTCAAAACGGGGCCATTTGGGTGGCTACGAACCAGGATTGGACGATTCCGCTTGAGCAGGGAATTGCTCCAGGAAACGGGACACTGGTGGGGGCCGTTCATACCGCTGTCGGAATACTTCCCGATTTTGCAGGCAAGCCGTTCCGTCCAATTTTCGATCAGGCGCTAGCTCAGCTGCAGATTCAAAGCCCGATTATGGTTGGTGATCGCCTTGATACGGACATCCGCGGGGCCAGAAAGGTGGGCATGAAATCGGCAGTTGTGCTCACTGGAATCGCGACGCGGAAAGAGCTGCTGGCGGCAAAGCCTGAGGATCGACCTGACTATATTCTTGAAGATTTGTCTGGGCTACTAGTTGACTATGTGGAGCCGAAATCCACCAAGCACGGCGTGAAGGTTGGCCAAGCCAACATCGAATTGCTGGCTGACAAATTGGTTGTTATTTCCGGAGACCCGCGTTCCCTGGATGCACTCAAGGCCGCCTGCCATCTAATCTGGAACTGTGGAAAGCCGATTTACGCCCTTGATGTCCCGCAAAGCCTCTACAGCTAGGAATGAAATTGTCCATTGAAAACCTTTCGGCGAAGCTAGCTGAGATTGAAAAGCTTCCTGTGGCTGAACAGCTGGCCCAGCTTGAAGAAATAATCACTGAGCTCGAAACCCAACTACTGTGAGTGAGCGGCTCGACATTGAGCTGGTAATCCGGGACCTGGCGCGCTCCAGAACCCAGGCCGGTGCGCTGATAGCAACCGGTAGGGTCACGGTAAATAGCAAGCCCGTCACCAAGGCCTCCCAAAAAATTGAACCTGAGGATTCTGTCGTCGTTTCTGAGGGAATCGATTTTGTTTCCAGGGCAGGGCACAAGCTGGCCCATGCTCTAGAAGTTTTTGAAATTTCCCCGGCCGGGCTCTGTCTTGATGCGGGCGCTTCCACCGGTGGGTTCACTCAAGTTTTGCTTGAAAATGGGGCAGAGAAAGTTATCGCAGTTGACGTCGGTCACAATCAGTTGGTTGATGAACTGAAAAACGATCCGCGCGTCACTAGCCTGGAAGGCCAGAACCTTCGCAATTTCACCCTTGAGGAGCTGTTAGAGCACACAGCAGGCGAGCCAGTCAACTTGGTCGTGGTGGACCTGAGCTTCATTTCCTTAACTTTGGTGTGCGAGAAATTGGCAGAGCTTGCAGCAGGGGCACCGCAGATCTGGCTGATTAAGCCGCAATTTGAAGTGGGCAAGCATTCGTTGAGTGCCACCGGTGTAGTCTCGAGCCGAACTGAGCGCAGGCGAGCCATAGAGCAGGTGCTAGATGGTGCCAGAGCGGCAAACCTGCACTGCCAACAAATCACAGAATCTCCCATTAGGGGAACCAACGGCAATACTGAGTATCTGGCTCTATTCGGTTCTAAGCGCATCGAGTATTCCAAGGAGACTGAGATTATCGAGGCACTGTTTGCGAAGGCGGACTAAGGATTTTCTTTGGCTCTCGAGCTGTTAGAAGTTATCAGCACTGTGTCTTGGTAGTCACTAGTCTTTAATTCTTGGAAAGGTGGGCGAATGACGAGAAACACCCTTGTGGTCTCCTCGGCAGAAACGCGCGCCGACGTCGCCACCACCCTAGAGATTTGCCAGAAGCTGGAAGCTCTGGGCATGACCTGTCTTTTTGCTGAGGAGGACATCAATCGCCTCTCTCTGGCCAGTGATTCTTCGATAGACCCCGCAAAGCTGTTTTCATCCCAACCACTTGAGTTGGTCTTCGTGCTTGGGGGAGACGGGAGCATTCTCAGGGCCGCTGAGCTTTCAAGGCAGCAGGATGCCCCATTGCTTGGCATCAACCTGGGTCACATTGGTTTTATGGCAGAGGCCGAAATGGACGATCTGGACTCGGCTCTCAAGGCGCTTTCTGAAAAGGACTACAAGGTTGGGCATCGAGTGGCTCTCGAGGTTCAGGTTTTTCAAGACGGCAAGCTGGTTTTTGAAAGCTGGGCCCTAAACGAAGTGTCTGTCGAAAAAAGCGCAAGAGAGCGGATGCTGGAGGTTGTGCTGGAGGTGGATTCCAGGCCAGTGTCCTCGTTTGGTTGCGATGGTGTGCTAGTCAGCACTCCAACAGGATCTACCGCTTACGCATTTAGCGTTGGTGGTCCGGTTATTTGGCCTGATGTTCAGGCAATGATGATGGTGCCGATTTCGGCTCACGCTCTGTTTGCAAGACCGCTTGTGGTTGCTCCCGATTCAGAACTTGCAATTGAAGTGCTCAGGCGCTCGCCAGGAGCGGGCGTAATGTGGTGCGATGGCCGCAGGGCGATTGACCTGGGTCCCGGTTCAAGAATCGAAGTCAGAAAAAGTGACAAAGCGGTGCCCATGGTCATTCTCAGCGATGCCCCATTTAGCGATCGCTTGGTCAGAAAGTTTGCTCTTCCAGTCACCGGCTGGCGAGGTCCGGAGGGGTCGGCTTGATCTCTTCCATTGGAATCAGAAACATCGGCGTCATCAGCTCTGCAAACCTAGAGTTGGGTCCAGGTTTTACTGCTCTCACCGGAGAAACGGGCGCCGGGAAAACAATGGTTCTAACGGCACTGGGTCTGCTGCTTGGAAACAGAGCCGACTCGTCCACGGTGCGCACTGGCACCCAGCAGTCCCTGGTTGAAGGTCGTCTGGAAAGCTCCAATGAGGAGCTTTTGGAAAGACTGCAAGGCCTTGGGGCAGACACTTCGGAAGCCGAGATCCTGATCAACCGCACTGTAAATTCCGATGGCAGGTCGCGGGCTGCCATCGGCGGCGCCTCTGTTCCTATCTCGGTCCTCCAGGAAATCTCCGCAGATCTGGTGACCATTCACGGACAAAGCGACCAAATCAGACTGCGGTCGGTTAGCAAGCAGCGACAGGCATTGGATCTGTTCGGTGGCGCGGAGCTGGAATCCGCGAAATCCGACTATCAATCAGGTTTTAGGGAATACCAGGAGCTTAAGTCCAGACTCGAGCGAATGCGCTCCTCCTCGGAGTCCGACCGCTTGAAAATTGAGTCCCTCAAGCTAAAAATTTCAGACATTGAGGGATTATCAGCCGCCCCTGGCGAGCTTAGAGAAATCGACGAACAGATCCACAGGCTCTCTAACGTGGAGTCGCTGCGCTTTGCTGCAACTGCAGCTCACGATGTTTTGAGCAGCGAAGAGGACAGCGACGCGGTCCAATTACTTGGAGCCGCACACAAGGCCCTGGCTAATTCTGCGGATCCGACTCTGCTGGCTTTCGCTGGTGAGCTAACGGAACTGGCAGCAACCGCAAGTGATATTTCCAGCCAGTTGGCCAGCTACTTGGCCGATTTGGATGCCGACCCGAAAGCGCTCGACGAGCTCTTGGGTAGGAAAGCGGAGCTAGTGGCACTCGAACGTCGATATGGCACTGAGATTGACGAGCTGTTGGCTAGCCTCCCCGCTCTTCACGGTGAACTTTTGGACCTCGATTCTTCGGATGAGCAGATTGAGAAACTGGAGATGCAGTTCGCAGCCCTCACCGGCCAATTGGGGCAGCTGGCAAGTCAGCTCACGGCCAAAAGGCAGGCGGCCGGCGCAACGCTTTCTGAAAGAGTCGGTCAAGAACTTACTCAGCTAGCTATGCCCGGGGCAAAGCTGGTGGTCGAGATTTCCGAGAGCGCTGAGTTCGATAATCACGGGAAAGACAAAATTGAATTTCTGTTGGCTGCTCACTCCGGCATTGAGGCAAGACCTCTGAGCAAGGGTGCCTCAGGAGGAGAGCTCTCTAGAATCATGCTGGCTATCGAGCTGGTGCTGGTTTCAGGCACTCAGCTGCCAACAATGGTCTTTGATGAGGTGGATGCTGGTGTTGGCGGGCAAGCTGCGGTTGAGCTTGGCAGGCGCCTCAAGAAGCTCTCCGAATCCACTCAGGTTATTGTGGTCACCCACCTGCCTCAAGTGGCGGCCTTTGCTGATCACCAAATCCGAGTCTCCAAAGACATCACCGGCCAAATTACCGAGTCGTCGGTGGAAGTCTTGAGTGACAGCGAGCGGCAAATAGAGCTGGCGAGAATGCTTTCCGGTACCCCGGATTCAACGGTTGCACTCGAGCACGCAAAAGAATTGCTGAATTCCGCAAAATAATCTAGTTGTCTTGACCTCCTAGGGTAGTTTCAGATGATAGATTGAAGTTCCATGGTGAAACCCTCTGGAACCCCCCGACACATATTCGTAACTGGTGGGGTCGCATCCTCTCTAGGCAAAGGCTTGACAGCCGCCTCCCTCGGTAATCTGCTTCGCGCAAGAGGCGTTTCCGTCGTGATGCAAAAGCTCGATCCCTACCTAAACGTTGATCCAGGGACCATGAATCCTTTCCAGCACGGTGAAGTATTTGTGACTGATGATGGCGCCGAGACTGACCTAGACATTGGTCACTACGAACGATTTTTAGATATCAACCTAGACAGCGCCGCCAATGTGACCACCGGTCAGGCTTACTCGACCGTAATTGCCAAGGAGCGTCGCGGAGAATACTTGGGGGATACCGTCCAGGTAATTCCTCACATCACCGACGAGCTAAAGCGGCGCATGAGGCTGCAGGCAACCAAAGAGCCAATTCCGGATGTGATCATCACTGAAATCGGTGGCACTGTCGGAGACATCGAATCCCAGCCCTTTATGGAGGCGGCACGTCAGGTCAAACAAGATGTGGGAAGAGACAACGTGTTCTTCGTGCATGTAACGCTGGTACCGTTCCTAAAACCCTCTGGTGAACTAAAGACCAAGCCAACTCAGCACTCGGTAGCAATGTTGCGGTCGCTTGGAATTCAACCAGACGCGATCGTGTGTAGATCTGACCGAGAGCTGCCAGATTCCATCAAGAGCAAGATCTCTCAAATGTGTGACGTTGACCGGGCGGCGGTAGTCACTGCGGCAGATGCATCGTCGATTTATGACATCCCGCAGGTTTTGCACGATGAGGGGCTCGATAGCTACATCATCGATGCCCTGAGACTTGAGGTCAACGATGTCGACTGGACCAATTGGTCTCCGGTGTTGGATGCTGTCCACAGTCCAAAGCATGAGGTGAACATCGGGCTGGTCGGTAAGTACATTGACCTTCCTGATGCCTATCTGTCTGTAACCGAGGCAATTCGAGCCGGCGGCTTTGCCGAGCACGCCAAGGTCAACATCCACTGGATTCGATCCGATGACTGCGAAACCAGTCAGGGTGCGATGGATCAGCTTTCTGACATGGACGCCATTTGTGTCCCCGGAGGCTTCGGAATCCGTGGCATCGAAGGAAAACTCGGAGCGCTGAAGTTTGCCAGAGAAAACCAGATTCCAACACTGGGTCTGTGCCTAGGACTGCAGTGCATGGTGATTGAATACGCCCGCAATGTTGCCGGAATTACCGATGCAACATCAAGTGAGTTTGACCCACAGGGAGCGAACCCTGTGATAGCCACCATGGCTGAGCAGATTGACAAGCTGGCTGCCTCAGACCTTGGTGGAACCATGCGTCTTGGAACCTATGAGGCGAAACTTTTGCCTGGATCAGTGGTGGCTGAAACCTACGGTGCAACCACCGCAAGTGAGCGCCACCGCCACCGCTACGAAGTAAACAACAGCTATCGCGAAGAGATCGCGGGAGCTGGACTTGTGTTCTCAGGAACCAGTCCGGATGGCGAGCTAGTTGAGTATGTGGAACTGCCAAAATCTGTCCACCCTTACTACGTTGCCACCCAGGCTCACCCGGAATTTAAGTCCAGACCAACCAAGCCAAACCCAATGTTCCACGGTTTGATAAAGGCCGCACTTGAAAGACAGAAGCAGCAGCGGCTTTTTGACGAAAACTAGATAGATGCTGCCGCTAGATAACTACCTGCGGCACCTCAGTGTTGAACGGGGTCTCAGTAAAAACACGCTGAGTGCATACCGTTTAGATCTGGGTAAATATCAAGAGTTCTTAGCTGACCACAGCTTGGCAGTTGAAACTGTAGTCACCAGTAGCATCACAGAATTTTCGATGCATCTTTCAGACTCTGGCCTCAAGGCCAGCTCAGTGTCGAGGATCCTTGCCGCGATCAGGGGCTTCCACGCATTTTTGGTGCTGGAGGGGATCCGCGATGATGATCCCACCAAAAAAGTCAGACCACCAAAGCTTTCGCAGCGACTTCCGAAAGCGCTTAGCCGGCAACAGATGCTGGATCTGCTTAGCGCCGCTGGCCCGGAACCTGATGATGAGACTGCTGACCCGCTTCGACTTCGGGATCGAGCGATTGTTGAGTTGATGTATTCAACCGGAGCTCGAGTCAGTGAGGTGGTTGCAATTGACCTGGACGAAGTCGATGATTCTGGCCTGATTCG
>Ga0102831_1000973_pt1 | contig 12518 bp, 8 predicted proteins | sample ColrivemetaGS747_FD_84508 | JGI IMG/M metagenome (GOLD analysis project Ga0102831, IMG submission 84508) | Estuarine microbial communities from the Columbia River estuary - Freshwater metaG S.747 | ecosystem: Environmental > Aquatic > Marine > Intertidal zone > Estuary | place: USA: Columbia...
CCTAATTTTTCTTGAACAAAAGCGCTTCCAAAAGCTTTCCAATCTACATTTGGATATGCAACTTTATGTGCATTAAAATTACCTGTTGCACCACCAAATTTAGCAGCACTTGGTATATCATTTAATAAATTAAATTGTTCTTCTAAACGTACTGCAAAAACCTCTATTTCTTTACCTAAACGTGTAGGAGATGCAGGCTGACCATGCGTACGAGCTAGCATTGGTATATTTGCCCAATCTTTTGATAGTTCTTTTAAACGATTAAGTATTATAGAATATTCAGGAACGTAAACGTCGTTCATTGCTTCTTTAATACTTAATGGTATAGCAGTATTGTTAATGTCTTGTGAGGTTAATCCAAAGTGGATAAACTCTTTATATTTTTGAAGTTGTAAAGCATCAAATTTTTCTTTTATAAAATACTCAACAGCTTTAACATCATGATTAGTTACTTTTTCAATCTCTTTAATAGCTAAAGCATCTTCAGAAGTGAAATTTTTATAAATAGCTCTTAAATTTTCAAAAAGCGAGGTGTTAAAATCGGCAAGTTGAGGTAATGGCAATTCACATAAAGCAATAAAGTATTCTATTTCTACAAGAACTCTATATTTAATAAGTGCTTCCTCAGAAAAATATGGAGCTAATTCTTTTACTTTACTTCTATACCTACCATCTATAGGAGAAATGGCGTGTAATGCGTCTAATGCCATGATAAATTTATTAAGCGGCAAAGATAGGAAAAGCTTTATAAAGATCTTACACATTTAGCCCATAAGAAGGCTTGATTGGATTATTTATAAGCTGTTTTATGATCTATTATACACTTTATCAATAGGGCTATAATCAGTTAGAAAGTGCTATCTCAAAATTCGTGATTGATTTAGTGTAGGGTGCTTTATTTCTATGCTTAAAAATATGTATTTTTGAGTTAAAGTAAAATAACTAGTCATGAATAAATTTTTAAAGAAAGTGTTAATTTTAGTGACAATTGTATTCCTCGGAATGCAGTTTTACAGACCAGAAAAAAATATTTCTGAAACGTATAGTACTACTTATTTTGAAGATGAAACTGAGCCGCTAGCCCCTATTTTAGCTACACTTCAAAACAAATGTTACGATTGCCATTCTAACAATACAAACTATCCCTGGTACAATACTATTGCACCAGTATCTTATTGGATAGAGGACCATATTTCAGAGGGTAAAAAGCATTTAAATTTTTCTGAATGGGAGACTTATAGCACTAAGAAAAAGGACCATAAAATAGAAGAACTTGCAGCAGAGGTTCAAGAGGGAGAAATGCCATTGAAATCATACACCTGGACCCACGGAGGCCTTACGGAAGAGGAGCTTAAAGGCTTGGTGGCTTGGGCAGAGCGCAACAGAGTAATTTATCAATATGCGCTCAAATACAAAAATGGCCAATTGGCCCGTTAATTTTGGTAGGCGCTTCAAGTTATTTAACCAGACCCCAATGAATTAATTAGCTTCCAATAGCACTAGAGTATATGGAGTGTCTAACGACACTTTTCCATTAATAACTTCAGTGGTATTTCCAGAATAAGTGTCTTTTAGCGCTTGTCCGTTTTTAAATATTGACCCAACCGAAATGTCCTTTTTTCCTTCGGGTAAATCCAAACCAATAATTACTTTGTCTTCGAGTTTGTTTCTCAGATACTCCCTTGAAAAAACATAGGGAGTTGTACTTATGTCTTTATGTTTTCCAGCGCCTACAGCTATGTGATTCCCTTTAAACTGTCCAAGAATTTGCCAATGACGCAACAACTCTTTTTGATTGTCTATTTCCTCCCAATTCATGAAGCTTCTCAAGGTGGCGTCACCCTCAGTCCCTTGTACAATTAAGTTTCTATTGGTCTCATCTCCATAATAAATTTGAGACCCCCCAGGGGTAAGTAATAATACATTTGCCGCTCTGAATCCTTTCTCTCTTAGCTTGTCATAAGGTTGTCCGTCGTCGTGGGAAGTGAGGTAATTTAAAACACTTTTTTCCCTAAAGGGACCATTTAAGAGGCTGTCGTATTTTTTAAATATCTCAGCGTAGGATTTGTCTGCGTCGTACTTAAGTTCAAAATTGATCAAAGAATGAAAACCATGTGCGTAATAATCTACTTTTTTATTGCCAAAATCATAGGATCTTCCTCCAGAAATGCCATAATTATAAACCTCGCCCATCATATAAACTGAATTCTGATCTAAAACTTTTTCAGGATTATTTTTTTTCCATGTATCAAAAGCAAAGGATGCTTCTGTGTACAACATGTCCCAGGCTGTTTCTGAAGCGTGTTTTACGGTGTCTACTCTAAATCCATCAATGCCAAAGTCTTTTACATAATCTGTGAGCCATTTAACAATATGCGCCTGAGGTGTTCTAGGATATCCGGTTCTAGAAAAATAGTCATCTAAGGAGGCTAATTCTTCTTTTAGTCTACCTTCATTCTTCCATTTTTCCAGTAGAAAGTTAGGCAATGAAACTTCTTTGTTAGATTCTGTTAAAATATCAGGCAGGTTTTTCACAAGGGTACAAGCGGTAGTATTTTCATAGGAATCATAAGTACAAGCTGGGGAAGTTCTTACCCAATCCTCTGGCCAAACCTCATCCTTTTCAGTCACGGGTCCAGTATGGTTTAAGACAACATCCATCACGATTCTAATACCATTTGCATGAGCTGTCTCCACCAAAGTTCTAAGTGCTGCTTCTGTGCCAAAATTAGGTTCAATAGCGGTCCAATCTTTGGTCCAATAGCCATGAAATCCGTAAGTGTTTCCAGTTCCTTCATTTGTAGCTCCGTGAATTTGTTCAACGACAGGGGAGAACCAGAGCGCATTAATTCCTAATTTAGTGAAGTATCCTTCATTTATTTTTTGTGTGACACCTGCAAAGTCACCGCCTTTGAAACCCCTAAGTACCGCAGTTTCTTTGGTTCTATTGAAGTTTTTGTCATTGGTTTTGTCACCGTTATTAAATCGGTCTGTCAATAGGAAATACATATTGGCATTCTCCCAAACAAATGGTGTATTTGAACTTTCTAGATTAAGGTTTTCTTTCTCTTTACAGCCGTTAAATAATAATAATAATAAAATGGCTGGACAGATGAAAATAGATGACTTCATTGGTGTTCTTTTAAGTAAAGCAATATACTAAAAAGGAATGTATTTTATGGGGATATGATGTAGATGAAGCTACCTGCGGATTAAAAGTAGTGATGGGTACTATTGAGCAACACTATTTCTGTCTGTTTAAAACTTTATACTCCTCATAGCAGCCACTTATGGCATCTAGAATTTGAAGGTCGTTAGCTGTTTTAATAAATGACTTGGAATAGTTGCAGTTACTTAGAATGTCTTGAATATCTGCTTCTTCAATTTGCAGTAATGCGGTGAGTGTTTCTCTGTCGAATTTAGAAGCGAGCAGGTCCTTAATATTGTTGTCTTCTTTCATCTGTCTGAGCTTTCTCATTTGCTTTGGTTTCTTTCCGAACAAGTTTCTAAGCAGGTCTGCGGGATTTAAAATAGCTCCAAGAACCTTTGAAACAGATGATGGTCTCTTATTACCTGCCTCATAACTGACGTTTAGGCCAGATATGCTGTATTGAAATGCGGTATTGACGGGGAGTTTTCTAATGTCTATTTCTAAGTAACCCGTGAGTTGATATGGTTTTAAAACCACTTCCTCTAAGGCATATGCTAACTCTGTCAAAGCTATTTTTGTATTTTGGAAAGTCATCATATCATTGGTCACCCTAACCTTGATAGTTTTAAAACCTAAATAAGATAAAAGTAAGGTGTCATTGGCTACCGCAGGGACTGTGAAGTTTCCATCCTTATCTGTTATGGTTCCCTTTATTTGAGAAAGATTAATGACGTGAACACTTTCTAAAGCCTCCTGTGTTTGAGCATTTATAATAGTCGCATTTATCTCATCTGACTGCGCTAAGATAGATTGCAGTCCAAGAATAAAAGTAAATGTAAAAAGGACTATTTTGATTGTTGGTCTGTTATTTCTCATATCTTAAGCTTGGCATAAAGATAGGATGGAAAACAAAAAAAAGGCGCCTTGGCGCCTTTTTTTTAACTAAAATATATGATTACATAAATCCGTTTCTTCTCTTGCTTTTCTTGTTTTCCGAGAAAGGAGATCCGCCAAAGGATTTACCTCCATCTCCAGAACCCCTTCTTCCGGAATCAGACCTGTCTGAACTAGTAGATCTAGAAGGGCGATCTGATCTTGAAGATCCACCCCCTTTGTAGCCACCACGTTCTTTGCTTCTAAAACCGCTTCCGCCACCAGATCCGCCTTTACTTCTGCCTTTAAAACCTCCGCCACCTCTGCTGGAACCTCCACCAATTGGATTGTTAGAGACTTCCACATTAACAAAGCGGCCGTCGACCTTTAGGTCCTTAAAAGTATTTAAAATGGCTTCTTCAACATTAGCTTCAGAGTTAAAGAATGAAAAACTTTCTTTAACATCTACTTTGAAAATGTCGTCTTTACCAAGGTTGACAGTGTCTCTTAAAAAGTCTTTTAGGGACATCCAATCATAACCGTCTTTTTCACCAATATTAATGAAATAACGGGTAGATCCGTCTCCACCGTAGTTTTTTGAGGCGCCTCTGTCTCTAGAGTCGCCAGAATCTCTACGCTCTCCTCTTTCAGGTCTTTCTCCTCTGTCCCTGTCATTTGAGTTTAAATCCTTAGCCTTATTGTAATAATTAAAGAAACGACCAAATTCAACGGAAACAATTTTTTGCACCAAGGTATCCTTATCAATACCTTCTAGCATCTCGTTAATGGCAGGAAGGTAGTTTTCTACATCTGCATTTACTTCTGTATCCTTAATCTTGTTTACTAAGTGGTACAGTTGGGTTTCGCATATTTCCATTCCTGTTGGAATAGGTTTTGCTATAAATTTCTTTTGAATTTTGTTTTCAATGGCTTTTATCTTTCTCATTTCTGAGCGGGTGATAATAACCATAGAAGTTCCTGATTTACCTGCCCTTCCGGTTCTTCCTGAACGGTGGTTGTATGTTTCTATTTCATCTGGAAGTTGGTAGTTAATTACGTGTGTAATGTCGTCTACATCTATTCCTCTGGCTGCTACATCTGTAGCAACTAACATTTGTATTTGTTTTTTTCTAAAAGCGTTCATGACCAAATCTCTCTGGTTCTGGCTTAAATCTCCGTGAAGTGCTCCTGCGTTGTAACCGTCTTCAATTAAGTTTTCAGCTACTTTTTGAGTGTCTCTTTTTGTTCTACAAAAAATCACAGAAAAAATGTTAGGATTGGTATCTGCCAATCTTTTTAACACAGGGTAACGGTCTCTTCCTCCGGCTACATAATATTCATGTTGTACTGTTGTTGCTCCAGAATTCTTAGTTCCCACAGTAATTTCTTGTGGGCTGTTCATGAATTTTTTAGCAATAATAGCGACTTCTTTAGGCATGGTAGCTGAAAACAACCAGGTCGCTTTTTCTTTTGGTGTATTGGATAAAATGTCTTTGATGTCTTCAAAGAACCCCATATTTAACATTTCGTCTGCTTCATCCAATATGCAGTAATCAATTTTAGAAATGTCTACCATTCCTCTGCTGATCATATCTTTCATTCTTCCAGGGGTAGCTACAACAATTTGTGCGCCTCTCTGAATTTGTCTCGCTTGGTCTTGAATGCTAGCACCACCGTATATGGCTACCGTATTTAAGCCTCTTTCATATTTTGAATACGCTTGAATCTCCTTTGTTATTTGTAAGCAAAGTTCTCTGGTAGGTGAAAGTATTAAACCTTGTGTTGTTCTGCTTGAAGGATCTATTCTTTGAATAAGTGGAAATCCAAAAGCAGCTGTTTTTCCAGTACCTGTTTGTGCTAGCGCCACTAAATCTATGTGGTCTGCTAATAATAGGGGAATGGCTTTTTCTTGAACTTCTGATGGGGTTTCAAAGCCTAAATCTTCAATAGCTTTGAGCAGGGACTCTTGAAGTCCCAATTCTGAAAATGGTATCATTTTTAAATGTTTAATCGCAAATATGTCTATTGCATAGAGCGATTAACCTTTACTAACCTTTTACTCAGCGCAACACATGCTATACTAGCGGCGTTATTTGAAGTGGCAAAATTACAAAAAATAAACCAGAATACCTTGAAATGTAATACATATGTTATGTTGCGTTATGTATTGATTTTACTGGTGTTTTAGGGATTTTGGCGCAATTAATTAAAACTAGAGATTATTTAGATAGGCAATTAGCGCACTAATTGCCTTACCTCTGTGACCAATTTTTTGTTTTATGGCCAAGGGTAATTCGGCAAAGCTTTCGGAATGATTTTCAGGGATAAAAATAGGGTCGTACCCAAAACCGCCATTACCTTTTTTACTTAACGCAATGGAACCATATACTTTTCCTGTAAAGTATATTAAATCATTAGCGGTTTTAAGCGCAATGGTTGTTTGGAAGTACGCTTTTCTGTCTGTAATGTGCTCAAGTGCTTTGAGTAATTTATTCATATTTGCGCTCGCGCTTGCATTGGGCCCTGAATACCTAGCAGAGTGAACACCAGGTGCGCCATTTAGCGCTGGAACAAACAAACCAGTGTCGTCGCTAAAGCAAGCTTCATTAAAGCAATTGAAAATAGTATTTGCTTTTGTCGCTGCATTTTCCTCTAAAGTAAGATAGGGTTCTGGAATTTCTTGACTAAATGACAACTCTTTAAGCGATAGTATGTCAATATTAGTAGGGAGTTGAGACTTTATTTCATTGAGCTTGTTTTGGTTGTGTGTGGCGAAAATAAGTTTCATCTAAATATTTTTTTTCAAAGATACTTTAAATTTACCTCAGCTAGGGCTGTTGTAAAAGTCACAACAAAAGCCTCATTTTATTTTATAATTGTGTGTTTTTGCCCAATAAATTACATTTTTGTGAATATTGTTTAATATGTGTATAACTCCCTTAAAAATGAATAGACAAAGCGCTTATAAAGCGTAAATAATAGCTATTTTTATGCCTTAATTTAAAATTCCTTCTCGTGGGTAAGAAATACGTTTTTGACTTTGACAGTACTTTGACAAGTGTAGAAGCATTGGATGTTTTGGCAGAAATCACTTTGGCAAATAAGCCAGAGAAAGACGCAGTTGTGTCAGAAATTCAAGCCATTACAAACCTCGGTATAGATGGAGATATTTCCTTTACAGAATCTTTAGAGAGAAGGCTTTCGTTATTACACGCAAACAAGGCAGATTTGGCTACTTTGGTTCAAGAATTGCAAAATAAAGTGTCTGCTTCAATAGTGAGAAACAAAGAATTTTTTGAGAAGTATTCTGAAGATATTTATGTGATTTCATGTGGTTTTAAAGAATTTATTGAACCAATTGTAGCGCATTATAATATACCAGCACACAAAGTATATGCCAATACATTCACCTATGATGAAAAAGGTAATATCACAGGATTTGACAAAGAAAATGTATTGTCTTCGCACAATGGAAAGATTGAGTGCTTGAAGCGAATGAATTTAGATGGTGAAGTTCAGGTAATAGGGGATGGGTATAGTGATTATGTCATGAGAGAAGCTGGGATTGCTGACAAGTTTTTTGCCTATACTGAAAATGTTTCTAGAGACAAAGCCACGGCAAATGCAGATCATGTTACACCAAACTTAGATGAGTTCTTATATGTTAATGACCTTCCCAGAAACATCTCCTATCCTAAGAATAGAATTAAGGTTTTGTTGCTAGAAAATGTTCACCCTGAAGCTTTTAAAAAGCTTTCTAAGGATGGTTTTTCGGTTGAGTTGGTTAAAACCAGTTTAGATGAGACCGCTTTAATTGAGAAGATTAAAGGGGTGCATGTGCTAGGGATTAGATCCAAAACACAACTGACGCAAAAAGTTTTAGATGCTGCAGATAAACTAATGGCTGTTGGTGCTTTTTGTATCGGGACCACTCAAATAGATTTAGAGGCCTGCAAGAAAAAAGGGGTGGTTGTTTTTAATGCGCCTTACAGCAATACCAGATCTGTAGTGGAATTAGCTATTGGAGAGATTATTATGTTAATGAGAAGTATTTTTCCTAGAAGTACTGAGATTCATCAGGGTCAATGGAATAAGACAGCAGCAAATTCAAGAGAAGTTAGGGGAAAGAATCTAGGTATTATTGGTTACGGGAATATTGGCAAACAATTATCTGTTCTGGCTGAAGCTATGGGGATGCATGTTTATTTTTACGACGTAAATGACCAGTTATCCATCGGTAACGCCACCAAATGTGATCATTTAAATGAACTATTGGGATTGTCAGATGTAGTGAGCTTACATATAGATGACAACAAAGCAAATAAAGACTTTTTTAATAAGGCTGCTTTTGACGCTATGAAGCATGGGGCTTTATTAGTGAATCTGTCACGAGGATTTGTAGTGAATATTGAAGCCTTGGTAAGCGCATTAAAATCCGGCCAAATAGGTGGCGCTGCAGTAGATGTTTATCCAGAGGAGCCTATTAGCAATGGAGCCTTTGTAACGGCCCTTCAGGGTATGGAAAATGTTATATTAACACCTCATATTGGAGGCAGTACGGAAGAGGCACAAAGAGATATTGCTAATTTTGTGCCAAATAAAATAATGGAATACATGAATTCTGGAAATACGGTAGACGCTGTAAACTTTCCAAATATTAGACTGCCCAAGCAACAAAATGCCCATAGATTTTTACACATTCATAAAAATGTTCCAGGAATTATGGCCAAAATAAATGAAGTGTTGGCATCCTTTGATATGAACATTAGTGGACAGTTTCTCTCTACAGATGCTGAGGTAGGTTATGTGATTTCAGATTTAGATAAAGATTACAACAAAGAAGTGATTAAAGCACTTAAGGAAATACCTAACACCATTAAGTTTAGGGTATTGTACTAGTGTGGGTGCTTTCGAAAATATTAAATGATTTTTATCTGTGGTGGTAAGGTTCATTTTTTAAAATACTAAACCCTCTATACAACTGTTCTACCATGAACAATCGAATCATCTGATGAGAAAATGTCATTTTGGATAGGCTAATTTTTCCATGGGCTCTTTGATAAACTTCTTCGCTGAATCCATAAGGACCACCAATCACAAAAACCAATTGTTTTTGACCACTTAGCATTTGTTTTTGAAGGTAATTTGAAAATGCTACTGAGTCATAACTTTTTCCGTTTTCATCTAATAGGATAAAGATATCTGCGGGTGTGATTTGTTTTAAAATAAGCGCAGCTTCTTTTGATTTTTGCTGTGACTCACTTAAATTTTTACTATGTCTAATATCTGGGATAATGTTTATTTCAAAACTGACATAGTGTTTGAGTCTTGAAATGTAAACATCAATAAGGTGTTGTAGCTCTTTTTGGTCTGTCTTTCCAACAGCAATTAGTTTTATGGTCATTTTAATCAGATAAGTATACAAAGGTATTTGTTTTTATTAATTTAGCAGAAAGACTATACGTTTACCATGTCAAAGGAGATTGAGATAAAAATTCAAAAAATACCCCTACTTAGAAACTTGTTGTCTTTACTTAAAAAAGTTCAGCTCCCCGGATTCGAAGGTTTGTCTGCATATGATCTTATTGAGATGTATATGTTGGGGATAATCAAGGGAGCGCTTTCTACAAGGGCGAGTGCTATTTCTTTCTCGCTTTTTACGGCGCTATTTCCACTGCTCATTTTTATATTAACCTTGGTGCCGTACATTATTCCTTACATTCAAATAGGAGACCAGGCATTTGAGGAGCAATTGTTTTTGTTTATGGAATCTTTTTTGCCCACTGCCACTGGAGATTATTTTTCTGAGATTTTCAATCAGATTAAGCAGCAAAAGCAGTCAGGCTTGTTATCTACATCTTTTGTGGTTTCTATTTTTTTAATGGCCAATGGGGTGAACGCTATTTTCGGAGGATTTGAAAACTCATACCATTCAAAACTCAGCAGAAACTTTTTTAAACAATATGTATTTGCCTTAGCTGTAGGGCTTTTATTATCCCTGCTTTTTATCTTGGGAGCCATTGGATATGTATATTTTGAATTTTATATTTTAGATTTCATGATTGACTTTTCAAAAAGCAATCCCTATACCTCTGCAGATCAAGAACTACAGTTGGTGTATTGGTTAAAGACCGCTTTTTTCGCGGGTGTTTTCTATCTGATTACAACTATTTTGTATTTCTTTGGAACAGCAGAAACGACCAAGACCAATTTTTTCTCCATTGGCGCTTTTATGACTACCGCTTTGTTTTTGTTCACCTCTTATTTTTTTGGAATTTATATAGATAATTTCTCTACCTATAACCAGCTATATGGTGCGTTAGGGGGGCTTTTGATTCTAATGTTTTATATATGGATTAACTCAAATATCTTGCTTTTAGGCTTTGAGCTCAACATGAGCTTATTTTCATTAAAGAGTGGTATTGTGAAAAATAAAGAGGATTTATGATCAGGCACTTTGTTTCCGTTATTCTTCCATTGCCTTTAAAGCAATTATTTACCTATGAGTTAGAAGAGGCGGAATATCAATTCCTTTTACCGGGCATGAGGGTTGCGGTCCCCTTTGGTAAATCCAAAGTGTATACCGCATTGGTTTATTCCCTTGAAAATACATTTGAAGGAACTTACGAACCAAAAAGAATACTCTCCATTTTAGATGCTACACCAATTGTTACTGAAATACAATTAAAGCATTGGTCTTGGATGGCAGATTATTATATGTGCGCTTTAGGTGAGGTATATAAAACGGCTGTTCCAACTGCACTGATTTTAGAGGGAGAGACACATCTCAGGCGTTCAGATATCTTGAAAAGGGATCATGATGCGCTCATAGCAGGTCTTTCGGACAATGCTTATATAGTTTTGGATGCACTGTCCTCAGACGTATCACTTCCTATTCAGACCTTGAGTACTCTTGTGCAAAATGACAATATTTTTAATATTATTGAGGTGCTTTTAAACCTTAAATTAGTTGTTGTTGAAGAGCAACTCACGGCACGTTACACCCCAAAATTTAGAAATGAGTACGCCTTTCCAAAGCATTTTCTTTCAGATGCTATCCATGTAGAATCTTTGGAGTTAAAGCTTAAAAATGCCCCCAAACAGCTTGAAATAATAAATTTCTTTATTGCTGCTGCATTGCATTCAAAAGTGATTACCGACCTAGATTTTAGAAATAATGGACTAAGTCCTGCCGCATTAAAGGCATTGGTTTCTAAAGGTGTATTGGAAAAAACAGCAAGAAGGGTAGACCGTGTTTTACTTGATCCGGATTTTAAAACAATACCAATTAAACCTTTAAATCCTCCACAAATAATAGCATTGGCTGCAATTAAGTCTCATTTTAATGAACGAAAAGTGGCACTTTTACACGGAGTCACTGCTTCTGGAAAGACAGAAGTATACGCGGCTTTAATTCAGGAAGCGCTTTCAAGTGGAAAGCAAGTATTGTATTTATTGCCTGAAATTGCATTGACAACCCAGCTTATCACCAGGCTTCAGTCCTATTTTGGCACTAGTGTTTCTGTGTATCATTCTAAATACAATTTGCAAGAGCGTGTAGAAGTTTGGCAAAATACAGTCAATGAAAGCCCAAAGGCGCAATTGATTGTTGGCGCTAGATCTGCACTTTTTTTACCGTTTAAGAAATTAGGTCTCGTAATAGTAGATGAGGAGCATGAAAATTCATTTAAACAGTTTGATCCAGCCCCTAGATACCATGCTAGAGATTCGGCTATTGTTTTGGCACATATTTCAAAGGCAGCTATTGTATTGGGCTCCGCTACCCCGAGTTTAGAATCAATGCAAAATGTATTGCAACACAAATACGGTTTAGCGGAATTAACCAAAAGACATGCAAATATTGCTATGCCTAGTATTAATTTGATAGACCTCAAGGAACAATACAAAAAGAAAAAGATGAAGCTTCAGTTTTCAGAGCCACTCAGGTGGGCTATTGAAGAAACTTTGTCTGCAGGAGAGCAGGTGATTTTATTTCAGAATAGGAGGGGATACGCTCCAATAGTTGAATGTTTTAGCTGTGGGCACAACCCTCATTGTAAAAGTTGTGATGTGAGTTTAACCTTTCATTCTAACGCAGGAGTGCTTCGTTGCCATTATTGTGGTTATGAAGAATACAAAAAGTCTCAATGTAATGCTTGTGGAAGTTTAGATGTGTCTACAAAAGGTTTTGGAACAGAACAAGTAGTCGCTTCTTTGGAGGTGCTTTTTCCTGAAGCTAGGGTGGGTCGAATGGACCTAGATACAACAAGGGCAAAAGATGGCTACCAACAAATTATTGATCGTTTTGAACAACATGAAATAGATATTCTTGTAGGTACCCAAATGTTGAGCAAAGGATTGGATTTTAGAGATGTTGGTTTGGTGGGTGTAATGGCTGCAGACGCGTTGTTAAACTTTCCTGATTTTAGAGCGCATGAGAAGACCTTCCAATTACTTACCCAGGTTGCAGGACGCGCGGGTAGGACAGAAAAAA
>Ga0102831_1000974_pt1 | contig 12509 bp, 18 predicted proteins | sample ColrivemetaGS747_FD_84508 | JGI IMG/M metagenome (GOLD analysis project Ga0102831, IMG submission 84508) | Estuarine microbial communities from the Columbia River estuary - Freshwater metaG S.747 | ecosystem: Environmental > Aquatic > Marine > Intertidal zone > Estuary | place: USA: Columbia...
CTTTTTTCCACTTGTGGGTAATATTTGCCATTTATGTATTATCAACGAGTAAGTATGGAATTGTCTTTTGCTCGTATCGAGTCATTTCTGAGTAGACTAAATTGATGAATCCGTCCCACTGCGGCGGGTAGATCGTTTGGCAACCCAGCGAGGAGGTCGTATTGTATCCTCCCTTGTGGACGTTAATAGCGATTCCCATATCGTCTCCAACCCCATCCCGTGTGACTGGCAGTTCTTCTTTTGCGTTAGCAGGTCGAAGCGCAGGGTAACCACCTCCGGGTTTACTGATGCCATGATTCCCCTTACGGAACCTATGAATACCCGTTTTAAGCACCGCAATGCCCTTCCTGTGAACTGACGGATCAGTATTCGCATTGAAAGTAGCATGAACAGAAGGAGATAAAAGTATAATCGCATCATCATAGATACCCCTTTGATTGCCAGATGGTTGAAAAGTTTCAGAGTAATACCCCCTAATGCCGATTAAAACAACTCTATCTTCTATTCCTGCTTTTATAGCCATTGCTAAAGATTTTTCTTTAGCTTGTTGAGGTCTTGACTTTGGGATCATCATATATTACTCTTCATTTATGAAGACTTGTTGCAGATGTAAAACCGAAAAAGAATTGAACGAATTTGTCAAATCCTCCAGATCGAAAGATGGATTTTGTAATAGATGTAAGCATTGCCATAGAATTGCAAGCATTAAATCGTGCAGAGATAATCCAGATGGAAGAAAAGAATCTTACCAGAAATATTACGAAACACACAAACAAGAACATATGAACAGATGTGTTTCTTGGGCCAAAAGAAATCCACAAAAAGTTAGAGAAATCAAGTTTAAGTGTTTTGAAAATATGACAGAACATCAGATTGAAAGACTCAATCAGCACAGAAGAAAATCCACAAAACAACAAAGACAAAAATTCCCTGATAAATACAAAGCAAGGAACAAAGTTAATAATGCTATTGCCAGAAATAAAATCCCCAAGGTTTCCACATTGCAATGTATAAATTGCGGGAATCAAGCAAAACAATATCACCACTATAAAGGGTATGATGTTGAGAATTGGCTTGCCGTTGTCCCTATGTGTATTCCTTGCCATTCTTCAGCTAAATAAATGTCATTAGCCTTTACGAACTACATTGATTAATCCAACAAGTCCTAGTCCTGCGACGATGATAGACTCTTGGAGTTCTGGCTCGATTTTAACCCCAACTGCAATAGCAATTAGAATCAATCCGCGCCATGTGGAGTTTTCGCTCAGTTTTTCGAGTAGTGTAGTTAGTAGGTTTTTCATTTTTTTAGTCCTTTAATTTCTGGCAGTTCATAACAGAACTTGCCGTATTGCGTTTCGACACACAGGGTTGGCTGCCCAAATCCTGCACACCCCGTTAAGAATGCCATTCCTAGCATTATGAACGATGTTACTATCATTGCTACTACTATTTTTTTTGGTTTCATTTTAATATCTGTTTTACCATGTAAATGCAAGTCAAAATACCCGCTATAATAGAGATAATTCCACCACCAATTCTAATTGACGCTTCTATTTCTGGTAACATACTTACAATAAATCCTGTGGCCGATATGATCGTACCTAATACTCCGTGACTGGTGGCGTTGTCGTTCATACTTCGATTGGGTTGATTACATTTTCTCTTTCGATTGTCTCTATTTCTGAATTTTTATGGTTTTTATCTCTATACTGAATTGCTTCATCCATATTCAAGAACTCAATATATCCATTCTCTAAAATGATTTTGTAAATAGTTATCATGGATTAAATGGTATTGGTGATGGAGTAAATTTTTGATATATGAAATCTAAATCAAAACGAACATATCCAGCAACGGCAACCTGTTTTTGCAAGAATGTGATAACACCCATGTAGGCATTTGGAATATTTGTGGTATGTGTTGCGACAATATTGTTGTTTATTTTTGCGACAACACTCAATCCATCTGTTGCAAGAATAAATTCAAAGCTATTCCATGCGTCTTGCAGAATTGAGAATCCTGTATTTGTGAGCGTTTCAACTCCTGAGCTTCTTGTAACAAATGCAACAGAATTACTATTTAGGCATTGAAAATAAATTCCATTGTTTGGCACAGCATTTATTACATCGCCAATTCCCGTCCTAAATGTTCCTTGTATTGTTCCATCAAACATATCAGCAGAAATTCGCATTGCTCTGCTAATATGACGGAACTCTCCAATTCCTTTTGGAGAAAATGAAATAGTATTTCCAGTTTGATTTATTCTGGCTCCGCTATTTGCGGTTGTGCTATTTTGAGTTTCTATTCTAAAAATTCCAAATCCATTGTATGTTGTTGGATTAACATATGCTGCCGATCCTCCAGCGACACCAGCAGCAGTTAATTGTAATGGGGATGATGAGCCATTGAAATGATCCATTGCTTCAAAGGCATAAGCAAGATAAGATGCCCCAGTTGCGCCTGTAGCTCCGTTACTTCCTGCAACTCCAGTTGCACCTTGAGGCCCAAGTTGGTTATACATCACTTGCATAACAGTTACGATTACAGATGGGATAGCAGGAGCAGGGGCAACAGCCGTATTGTGGTCGATGCCAATATTAGTATTGTCGGTTGACCATATTAGCTGGAAATTATCTCCAGCAACAAAATTATCCATGAAATCCCATGCCGCAACTACATACGGAGCATTGGTTGGAACTGCGATTCTAGTAGCAGATTCTGGAACATCTGTTCCATTTTTACGGAACCAGATTTGGACAGTATTTCCAGAACCGCCACCACCATTGTTGTGAAATTGTGCGGAGAACTGAATGTCGTAAGTTCCCGTGCTTGTAAAAGTAATTTGCGATCCACTAACAATAGAAATGCCATTTTCTCCGATGACATTATTTACTGTCATTGCGTATGCAGTATTAGTCGCGGCAGCAGTTTGATCTACATTACTAAAATACGATCCGTAAAAACCAGAAGCGCCTCCAGCACCAGTTGGGCCTGTGCTTCCCGTGGCTCCTCTAACCCCAGTCAAACCAGTGGCCCCTGTGCTACCGACATCTCCAGAAATCCCTGTAGATCCTGTACTTCCAACATCTCCTTGCAAGCCAGTCGCACCTGTGCTTCCGACATCCCCAATGATCCCGCTCGCTCCTGTGCTTCCGACATCCCCTTGGACTCCAGTGCTTCCTGTGCTTCCGACATCTCCTTGGATTCCAGTGCTTCCCGTGGCTCCAGAATCTCCTTTGATCCCAGTGCTTCCTGTGCTGCCTTGACTTCCAACACCAGTAGCACCATCTGGGCCAGTAGCACCACCATCAGCAACTGGTGTCCATGAGGCATTAATTGAACCGGGTGTTGGAGGAAAACCGGGGTTTAGTGGGTTTCCAGTTCTGTAATAATACCCACCAAGATAAGTTACCGCTGCACCAAGGTTATAAGAAGTTCCATTGTCGTATACTGTCGCTGGCAATGTCCAAGGAGTTGGGCCTTGTAGACCAGTGGATCCAGTCGATCCGTCATTTCCAGCAATACCAGTGCTTCCCGTACTACCCTGCAACCCCACTCCAGTGGCCCCAGTCGCTCCGTCATTTCCCGCAGCCCCCGTGGCTCCTGTGGTTCCAGCCCCAGTTGGGCCAGTGCTTCCCGTGGCCCCTGTCGGGCCACCAGATGGGCCTGTGGCCCCTGTAGCCCCAATTGCTGCGGTGGCTTGACTTCCTGTGAAGTCTAGTTTGCCAGTAAATGGGTTAAATGTGAGTGCCATAGTTTATTATTAATCGTTGAATTGCGTTTTTGTCAAGCGGTTATCTATAATTCAATCTCAAGTGGCTGAAGGTTTGGGAGAGTTTGGAAAGTCGATAATGGCTCGATCTCTGGGTCTTCGACTTGCGGGAATGGCAGGCCGAGGCGAGTGATCTCAGCCTCACACTCCTCTTTTGTTCCGACAAACAAAGTTCCCTGCGTTGCAACACTATCTGTTTGCTCAAAAATTACAATTTGGTCTTGCTCGTAAACAAGTTTCCAGTTTCCAACTGAATCATCATATGACCAACCATTTTCGTTAGGAGAAATCGTCATGGCTTAACTACTGAAAGGGTTGAATTTGCTGAATTATAAGTGGCGGTTGTCCCAACCGAAACGCCTGTCAAAGTCACAGACGCATAGGAATTTGTTGTTGCGCCGGGGAAAAATTTAAAAGTCGTTGTTCCTGTGGGTGGTGCGACATTAAAGGACACAGACAAAGTTGAAGCCCCGAAAACTGCAGTTCCCGTCGAGGAGCCTGTCGTAACTGCGCGAGTGATTGTTCCTGCCGAAATCGTCGTAGCGCCATTGTAGTTGTGAGCCAGACTGCCAAGGTCAAGCGTTCCTGCGCCTTGCTTGGTTAAGCCTCCGTTGCCTCCATCGTTTGTGAAAGCAACAGACATAACCATGCTTGTCGCACTAACAACTGAAATGATTGCGCCTCCGTTTTTAATAATCAGATTCCAAGTAACGCCTACTGGCGTATTAGACGGAAAGTTTCTACTCGTTCCTTTATCCAAATCTAAAATTCCGCCATTAAAATTTATGGTATTGGTCTGTGTCCGTCCAGAGGCGGGAGTGTTTGCAGAAAAATGATTATGTTTTAGTGTGCCGCCATTTAGGTTTAGCGTGTTGGTCGAAGAAACGCCTGCCGAAGAAGTTCCAAAAATCATGTTCGATTGATTTATGGCAACGGGTTGAGCTATGTTGAATATGCCTCCGTTGATGGTGATTACCGACACTGGGTTAGCATTGAGTGTCGAGTGTCCGCCTCCGCTAATGTAGCAGTTTGTCATGGAAACTGTTCCGCCATTCATGGTGAATGTGTTGTTCGGCCCCGAAAACCAAAAACCACCATTTGTGGCGAATGTTCCGCTATTTAATACAATCGCCCCAACTGCTCCCGACGATTGATTGTCCCCAATGAAAGCTCCGCCAAAAAGCGAAATACTTGCTCCATTGATTGTTAAGGTTCCAACTTGATTCGTGCTTTGTGCTACAGTAAATCCTCGCGGCCCGCCCTGTGGGCCACTATTCGTTTGAGTTATTGTCCCAGTAATCACACAATTCGAAGGCACGGAAGCACTACCTTCACAAAGGTGAAAGTCCTTTGTTGAAGTGATATTGCCAAAAATCGTTAAAGTTCCTGTGTTATGCTTTAACTCATTAGCGAGCGATTGCACCCCGCCTCCTGCATTCGTTCCCTCAATATAGGCAAATCCCTGATTTGATGAAGTGAACAGGGGAGTAGTCCCAAGATATGCTTTTATTGGTTGCGGCATTACTTTATAAAGTAAAGTGTTTGTGGATCGTAACTTCCAAGAGTATCATATTCCGTTTGAGTCATGCAGCGAATTGTGCTGACGGGTGAGACATCGTTGGTGACTTTCTGAATCTTTGCATCGAGCGTGGATTGCAAACCGTTCGTCGCGGAGATCGTGTGCGTGTGTGAGGTTTCAGCCTTTCCATCAAGTGCAGTTTGAGTTGCCGTTGAAATCGGCTTATTTACATCAGATGTATTATCGACATTTCCAAGTCCAACATCCGATTTAGAAAGAGTTACCGCACCAACGCGAGTGTTTACAGAAGTAACTCCAGCAACACTTGCCGTAATGTCACTCAATGTTGCTATAGTACCAGATGCACTGGGAAGCGTGAAAGTCTTTGTAGCACCTCCTGCCGTTATTGTGAGGTCGCTATTGTTTTGCAGCTCTAAAACCTGACTGCTATCAGGTGAATAAAGTTCGTCGTGCGAATGCACAGACATACCACCAATTTCTTGGATTGCACCCGTAGATGGATGCTTGGCATAGAGTTTTTTATCTGCGTGATTTATGCAAATCTCACCAGATGCGAGGTCTGCGTTTGCAGGAACCCGCGCAGCAATTGTGCTTTTTTTAGGTACTATGATCGGATTAGCCATTATAGAATGGGATGCCTCTAGGGGTTTTGATCCCCCTAGAGGACTTTAGTTTAGGGACTAGTAAGTTCCACCATCAATGGTGGTTTCAAGCGCAGTTACACGCGAATCGAGAGCCGAATCAGCCGATGTACGAGCCGATACTTCAGAAGCCAAAGCAGCGTCATTGCTGATAACATAACCAGCGAATGCCGAGTCGTTAGCAGTATCAACGCTGTTGATGAGGCTTACGATTTCAGCAAAGCTATCCTTGTCTGCGTCAGCGGCAGAAAGAATTGCGTCGATGCGGTTTTTCTCAGTTGTGATTTTGCCGTCGAGGGCCGAATCAGCACTGGTGCGAGCGGAGGTTTCGGTAGCGAGATCGGAAGCGATAACGCCTTCAGCGGCGGTAGCGCGAGAAACTTCGGTAGCGAGATCGCTGGTAAGGGTGCTGTCAGCGGCAATGCGAGCGGCTTCTTCTGCGGCAATAGCAGCAGTAAGAGTCGAGTTTGCAGCGGAAACAGCAGCATCAGCGTATACTTTGGTAGCGAATGTGCCAGAACCACCAATAGCGAGCGGGGTTCCGTCAGCTTTGCCCACGAAAAGGCTGAGATTTGTGAGATCCATTGCCAACTCACCAGAAGAAAGACTTGCGGGAGTGGAAGAACCACGTTTAATGCGAAGGATTGGATTTGCCATAGATTTTTATTGTTTTTTTGTTTTGTTTTTTGGTTTTTGGTTTTTTGGTTTTTCTGGTTATTCAGAAAGTTTTAAGGTGCTGGACTATATTCTCCAGCATCAATTTCAGCTACATTTGTAAGTTCACCACTTTGAATTTGAGCAACCTCATTACCATTAGGCAGTGTCCCGTCTTCGCTAATTGTGAGCGAGGAACTAGGACTAAAGTCTAGCTTGCCAGTAAATGGATTGAATCTAACTGCCATATTAAGCAATGCTAACCATTACTAAATTTGCGTCATTCGCAGTGGGAGGTTGCACGGAATAAGTTAATGTTAGCGTTGCAACAACCACGGATGCCTTGCTGTAAACTACAGTTGCGATATTATTCGTCGAACCATAATAAGTCAATGCGAGTTCATCGTACTCTGGGATTTGAAATCCCTGAATAGAATTTGCAATATTAGAAACTCCATCGAGAACCAAATGACGGAATTTTGCTGTGTCCAGAATTGAAGGGATATCGTCCATAGTGTGTGATGTTAAACTGATGAGGTGGCAGAGTCAAGTTATTAACTCTGCCACCGATATCAATCTACCTTACACGCAAGGTGCTGGATTCACATCATCTTGGCAACGCTTGTAGACAATTGCCACAACATTCTGTGGACGAATTGGCTGAATAGCGCGTTGAATTTGATAGATGTGCTGACCGAAGTCACCATACAGGTTACAATCGTTGTCGCGGAAGTATGTCCACTCCAGTTCACCCATGGCGAGTTGGGGAGCGAAACGGAATGTTCCTTCACCAACATAGCTTTCGGGGACGAGACGCTTAAAGGCGTTTCCAGCGATAACGAACATGACTTCGTAATCGGCAGCAACCCATGCTGGGTTACGGCGTTGCGCGAAACCATTCGTTACGGCAGTCGAGACGATTGGGTTAACAAGGGTAAGAACACCAGCGACATTCGCGGTAGCGCGAAGGGGTTGTTGGTCGATACCAAATGCGAAACCACGATAACCCTGAAATGAGTAACCGCTAATTGCAGTCTCACCAAGTTTGAACGAACCAGTCGTAAGGCCGATCAGATCTTCCTTAACGTCCGCATCGTTGCGGAAATTCTCGATCTGATCAGCAGAAGCGATAACTTGGAAGAATTCACCCTCAGAGGTGGCGAATGGTTCAGCAAGCATCTCTTCACGAAGGAACGTACCAAGTTTGTACAAGGTCTTGAAGTTCATTGGAGCATCAGGATTCTTAGCTGCAAACAAGGTGTTGATCTGCTGCATATCACCAGTAAGGTTAGCAGAGAAGGTAGCAGTGGAATCCACTACATATTTAATGCCAGACTGAAGGAGATACTGATAGCGGATGTCAGCGTTGATAAGCTGGAGAATCGTCTTTTCAAGCGATACTTGAGCTTGGAGGTAAGAACCTTTGAACGCTGTGCGAGCTTGCTTTACGCAAACGCGAGGGCCAGCACCGCGAAGGGTCTGGAGTTGGAACTGGTATTCAGTCGAGCCAACAACGTCAGGGGTTGCTCCAACACCGCAGAGGGTGGTGTCGTTAACGAAGGTAGGAGCAGCGAGGCTTGCGGCAGGAACTGCCATTTCCTCGACAACGCTACGAACAACGTCAGAGACGTTAGGAAGCGTTCCACCATCGATGGAGTTGATATAAGGACTCTTACGGGCGAGAACTCGTCCGATTTGTCCGATGATACGATTTACGTCTTTGCTTGCAAAGTTTTGGATTGCAGCAAGTGAGATACACTCTTGAGCCATAATTTTAGTTTTCTAATTAATTGTTTGGTTTGGTTGTTCTGCTTGAACTCCCTCAAGAAAATCTTTCGGGCAACATTCAAGACGATAAGATCTGCTACGCAGTTCTTAACGATTTGTTTCTTGGTTTTGTTGCCCCGGCACGTTGGGCGTTGTTCGGCCTGATTGCAGATTTTTTGACTTCCACAGAGTCACCAGAATAACGAATCTGGCACGTCGAGTTAATTTCCTTTTACGTTATTATAAAAACATTGTCAAATAATATTTAAAATATTTTTTAGGTACTGAGATTTCGGAATATTATTCTCAAGTTTTGCGTGAATTAAATTTTCTTCGATTTTATCCAGTTTCCCAGATTCGTTAAAAATAGTATCTTCGTTTTTTAACACTCCACCCACATGAAGATCATTGGAAAGTATTGTGTTTATGACGTGAGCGCACATTTCTTTAGTTGTGTGGAAAATATATGATGGTTTTCCAGACAAAAGAAGTAATGAACCAGTCTTTTCGACCTCTTCAGCGAGTTGCGGAATGAATGAAATATTAGCAACATCATAATCGCTCATCCATCCACCACCAGCGGCATGAAGCGCACACCAGCGCGAAAAACGAGCGCAAATGAAAGCAAAATTATTCTGCAACTCGTTGGGGAGAACTGGAGCGAGACGAGTTAATTTCGTCATTAGCTTTAGGTGTAGAGGGGATCCTTGCGCGTGTGAGCGATTTAGCATCACTGGTTCCCATCCCTGAGCTTCCCAAGTCGATTTCCATATGTTCGCACAAGCAAATTGTTCGTCCTGTGGACGCAACTGCACACTCTCGTAGTATCCGTAGATTTTTGGTTTCATTAGTATGCTTTGATTCCTACATTGAAGACTGGAACACCCAAATCAATGTGTGGTTGATGCCCTGCATCCATTGCTTTTTTGCAGAATGAAATATCGTCAGGGTAAAAAGGCCCGTGTTTGATATCAGGGAACTTTTTCTTGATGTCCTGCAACACCCGACGATGAATTAACAGGCATCCACTACCAACCCAGTCAACTGGTTCCACGGAATCCGTGCAGACTCTTGCTTTTTTGCCTAAATCGGTCTTGGAGCAGTCGATTGATGCATCATCCAAGTTAGCGAAGTACGCTGCACCAACAAGAGACTTTCCTGCGCCGATCAGACGATGCACGATATGTTTCTGGAGGTGTGAATCGTGGATATTTCTAGCTGCACCGATTGTTGCCTTTGCCCATTGCGGTCTACCAATGGATGGGATGATATTATTGTCCAACAACAGCAACCATTTTGCGTCCGTGGCTAGGAATTTCTCCGCAAGGTCATTTCGCGACTTGTAGAAATTGTTTTCGTCGCTAGAAACGTCAAATCGGATCTTATCCCGTCCAAAATCAAGCGCAATGTTGATTAAAGCGAGTGTAGTGATCGGATTCGTGGCTTTATTAGCCGAAAAACCAACGAAAATGTCCCTTCCTGCGAACTCTGCACGATACGATGGCAATCCTTCATTAGTTCGGGATTCTACAATATTTGACTGTAGAGTATCGTTAAACTGTACTTTTTCGGTAACATCTTCGATAATTGGTTGTTTAATTTCCTCTGGAGTTGGTAATTCCATCTTTTCCAGCACCTTTGGAACTGGTTTACGTCTGCGTTTAGGTTTTCGGTCTAGTTTAATCATAGGTTCGTCGAGATGCGAAAAATCTCTTTGTTGTTTATTTATTTCTGGTTGCTGTTGTGGTTGTTGACGCTGAACTTGTCCTTGTCTAGCAAATGGATCGAAAGAATCCAATGCGTTCATAGTTATCTTCTCATCAGGAGTAACTTTTGGTTCCATAGATATAATGTGGCTTTAACTATACTAAGTTATGTATGATTTTGTGTATAACTGTATAACTTTAGTATACTTTAACCACCTAGTGCTTCATCAAGCCCAAGATCAATGGCATCCATCGAATTCATCTTCAATCGGTCATTGAGGCTAGATTTGATGCTATGCTGACCAGTGATGGTCTGTTTTGGCATTTTACCAGCACCTTTTAGCTTGTTGTTCTCTTCTCGCAAAGACTTCAATTCTGCCATGTATTTTGATTTGCCTTCTTGCTCAATACGCAATTGCTCTGTTAGAACGTGCGAGAAAACTGCTGCTGCCGCTACATTGGCCCTTTCTTGAGCGTTGGTGGGCCACAGAGCAGAGTTAAACTTCTCAGCAAGGGATTGCACCTGTGCGTTGTGTCGCTGCACCTGTTCTAGCTTCTCTGGAGTTGCATCTTTAGGTGCTTCTGCAAACCTTGCCCAAGGAAGTTCCTTGGTGATGGAATCGATATGTTGGTCGATTTGCTCAACCTCTTTGTGATACCATTGCCCTTTTTCTTGCTCGCGTTGAGCGAGAATCTGCTCCGCATTTTGTGCAGCATTTTCAATCTCTTGCTCTTGCTTCTCTTTGAGATCAACAACATCAACTAGGTTGCGCTTTAGACGCTCCGAATCAGTAAGTGGCAACTTGTCGATTGCGTTGTTCTTCCACCATGATTGATCGACTGCATCTGGGCCACCCGCTTTTTCAATCGACTCAATGACATCTTCGCTCGCTCCGTTTTTACGAAGGATATTGTAGATGTTCTCTTTGGCAGACTGAATCGGTTGATTGTATTTCGATTGGAATTCTGGATCATTCTTAATGTCGAAGATTGCACGGAATTTCTTTAATTCATCGTAGTCATCAGGTGCTTTAAACTCCTGCTGGCGCGATTCCATCTCCACAACACGTTGACGCAGTTGCTCTGCTTCCTCCGCTTGCTTCTTGTATGTGCTTGCTGTCTCTTGCAACTTGCGCCAGTTAGAACGATTAACCTCCGAAAGATTGCGAGGTTGTTCGATTGAAGCAATTTCTGGATCCAGTTCGATTTCTGGAGTTACAGGTGCTTCTGGAGTTTCGGTTGGTTCCGTGGATTCAGCAACCTCTTGCGTTTCTTCAATTGGTTCGATTTCCTCAGTTTCGCTTGATTCAGGTTCCTCTGCGAACACTGGCTCAACCCCGCTCAATGCATCGTCTAGCAATGCATCGATATGCGATTCCGTTGATTCATCGATTGGATCAGCGTCCAATGATGGGTTTCCGTATCCAGTAACGCTGGATTCTGCTTTTTCGTTTTCGTTTTCCATAGATTTATTAATTGGTTATTAATTTACTTCATTGACTTCTCACCACGGCATTTCCATTTTTTCCGTGAAAGATTATTGGGAGAGTTTGGATCATCTTTCCAATCACCTTTGATATTTGCGCTTCTAGCACAATATGCGTCACCTTTTTTAGTGCCGGGTCGAATTCGATCCTTACCATCCTTAGCTTTTCCAGCTTGACCGTATTCAACTGTCCGTGTTCGTCCAGTTGCTTTGTTAGTGATTGTTTTGCTGAATCTTGGTTTGATTTCTGCCATATAATTTGACGTAAATACTAGGTTCTTTTTCCGTCACATGGACGTGAAATTTCCTGCGCTAGGATCAGCGTTATCATTTGAAGAATTTACGCAATCCTCGATTTCCCGCAATGCCATTTCAAAACCTTGCTTCAACATTGCTTGCATTGCAACTCCTTCTACGGAACATTCCGTTATGAAGGGAATTCGACTGCGTAAATATAAACGCAATCGATTTCCTGTTTTCTTATCGTAGTCACGAAGACGTGATGCGTCAGATTCTTCCCATTTCATATTTATTTTATTTTTGGGACAGAAAAATATCTGTCTCCGTATTTTTTAACTTCAAACCCTCTTTTAGCTTCATAATCTACAAGATAGTTGTGCGTTGGATGACTTGCTCCTTTAAGAGCAATATAAGCCTCCCCTTCAGGCAATCCATATTGTTTAGACATCTGTTCATTTACTGGAGCAACAGAACCCATGTGTTGATTGTAATTATTAGGTTTCATTCCAACACCTTCAGCAGTCAAGTAATCGTACTGTGCAGATTCTGGATCAAATCCTTTTTTAATAACTCTCTCTCTGTCCGCTTGAACTGGATATGAATAAGCAGACGATGGATCCATTGGTTGTGTTGCAGCAATTTGAGGCACTTTAGATTGTTCGTAATTGAATAAAGCTGGTCTTAATGGATTACTTCTATTTTC
>Ga0102831_1000975_pt1 | contig 12504 bp, 6 predicted proteins | sample ColrivemetaGS747_FD_84508 | JGI IMG/M metagenome (GOLD analysis project Ga0102831, IMG submission 84508) | Estuarine microbial communities from the Columbia River estuary - Freshwater metaG S.747 | ecosystem: Environmental > Aquatic > Marine > Intertidal zone > Estuary | place: USA: Columbia...
CACTGTGTATCGAATCTTAATGCTCTCATATTCGTAGGATAATACGTTTGCATCTTGATCAAGATAGAGTGCAACTGTGTATTCCCAACCTGACCTGTACTTGATTGGAGTTGGACATTTAGGAGAGTGATGGATGCCTGTCTTATAATGACTCTTACGCTTACGTTTTCTCTTGGTTGTTGTTGGTTTCTTTATGGGTGGCATAATGTAAGTGTGGAAGATAACCAATGGAGGGGGGGAAGTATCAATCATAGTTCAATATGATATATTTTAGAGGGGACGGATTTTTGTCTAAAAATCGATTTTGATCGTAAATTTCAGGCGATCTCCACTGCGCTTAAGGACGGGTTGCGCAATTTTTGTGCGAGCAATAACGTTTAAGTTTTCGTCATGCAGATACAGGTCGGTGATATAAACATAACGTTTATCAAAATCGCTAGGATTATCATTTGCTTGCAGGTCACGATTCCAGCTTGGGTTACTGGAGCTTACAAGTTCAAGAGGGTTCGCATACAAATCTGTTTTCATAACATGAATGTTACGTTCACCTTTAAAGGAACAAGTGAAACCATTTTCACCAAACCAATAAAGGCTTGGATTTTTGATTAACACGATACCATTGTCATAAAAGATGTTGCCAACAGAGTTATATTGAGCTTGAGAACCTATACAGTCTGCACGATAAAGATTTCCATAGCCATCATCTTTGAGTGTAATGCTTACTTTGCCAAAACTGTTTGAAACGTTGGTATCTGACAAGGTAAAGGTGCCGGGAGCTATTTTGTTTCCATAGAACAAGTTGGAAATATCAAACAAAACAACTTGCAAACTGCCGTTTTCTTGTGTTCTTTGCAGAATCGTTGGTGTTTTTTGTGGGTTAAGTGTTCCAAAAGAGCTTGTTGAATCAAAACCAGAAAGTGCTGATATGATACTGCCAGAATTAGTCGTGTCTGTGTTTAGTTTGGCACTTCCACTTGAAGGCGCAACAAGATCATAAATTGAATTCAACGAATACATGTTCCGCAAACTTATCAAGTTTAAAGCTTGTTGTCCTTTGTCGGTTACAAACGAACTTGTATTAAGGTTGTTTAACAGTTGATAGTAGTTTGGAACAAACTGGCCGTTATCATTTGGCAAAACAGTTATACTGGCTTTACGTACAGATCCTGTATTGTATAGAAATTGGTTTGCTGTAAGTTGTTCTGTGTTACCAACAAGAGCACTACCTGTTAGTTGAATAAGTCTTGGATAGTTTCCTGTTGCAAAATCTCTCGTCCAGTTTTCTAGGTTGATATAATGTCCACCAGTATCAAAACTTAAATCCACATTAAATGGGTGTTCTGTTGTCCCATCAACGCATTGAAATGGATGAACAAGAACACCGCCCAAACCTTGAACCGTGTCAACGCCTCTAGAAGGCGATTCTTTTGTGAACATGGGCGGAAGGTAGAACAACAAGTTTGGATCGTCTAATGGAGCTCCTGAGAGGCTTCTTGAGGCTATTTCAATTTGACTTAGGTACTTGTTGTATATTTTCAATTCATGCACTTCGGCATTGAGTGGATGACGCAAGTAATAAGACGATGGTTCATCGTAACTTGGAGCAATATAGTTGACGAAAGCTGAACCGCTAACAGGAACTCCATATCTTATCTTAGCACGATCAGAAAAAAAGTACGCAGAAGGTCCATTGTCTGCACATTCCAAGAAGTTTCCAATTGTAAGAATGCTTGGAGATAAAACGTTGTTTTCTTGTTTTGGAGCAACACTAGCAGATGGTATATAAAACGTACCTTGTTCTACACCATTAACCATGAAAGAACCAGAACCAAAGTTGTAGCTGTTTGCACCCCAGCGAACTGTTACATGTTGCCAAACGTTTCGTTTTAAACAGTTGTCATTCGAAACAAAATTTAAACCACTGGTGCTGGATGGATCGATGCTTGAGGGTGGTGTTTTTGCTGAACTGCTAAGTTGCAAAAGTAATCGATAGCCGTCAATCAGACCGTTCGAATCCTTACCCGATCCAGACAATAAAGATAAAGCATACGCACCAGACAAATGAAACAATGTTCCAGCTTTGAATTCGCTGGTTTCATTGTCGTTTGTGTATTTTGGATTAATCCAAAAATCAAAGGAGAAAGCTCCGCTTGGGATGTAACTTGATGAAACAATGTATCCATCGCCTATAGCTGACCCAGAAGCTGGATACAACAAAGCGGAACCGGTTGGTAAGTTGCTAGCTGTGAGAAAGTTTAATGAACTATAGTTGGTAAACGCAAAGTTATAGTTGGTACCAAACAAACTGTAATAAGGCATAAGCACGTTTGTTGTTACAAATTTACGTGTCATATCCAAAGCAAGGTTCACACCGGGAGTAAACCTTACAACTTCTTGTTTTTGTGTGTTTCTTGGGTTGGTTGGTTGGTTTTTAACAACCGACAAATATTCGCTTATTCTTTGGTTTAACTGCGCTGGTGTTTTTGATTGTTTAGCAAACGCAAGAACATCATCTATATCATTGATTTGTTGGAATGAGCCTGTTGGAGCACCAGATACAACCGACCAATTCACATAATAGTCTTTCATTGCATTTGAGCGGCGAGGATAAACGTATGCTGCTCCAGTTACACCTGTGCTACTTGACACAAAGGTTGTGCTTGGTACAGTTTGTATTGAGAAGAACTCAATATCGCCGGGTTCAAAACGTTGAATAGACATTAATGCTAAGTATGCAGTTTATTGATTCACGGTTTATAAGTACAATAGTTTGGTTAAAACTTTGTTCAGTAAACTTTCTGCAAGGTTTCGTTTTTTTAACTCTTCTGAGGCTATGGAACTAACTCTCCAATCTTTATCTTGCTTAAGTGTTTTTAAAACTTCTATCGGAGTGGTTGGATTTGATGCGATTTCTTTGCGAATATCAGATTGTTTAGATTTTGAAAAAGCGATCAATATTTCTACTGGCGTGCTTGGATTTGATGCGATCTTTTGCTGAATAGAAGGATCTTTGGATTTTGAAAAAGCAATCAACATTTCTACTGGTGTGCTTGGATTTGATGCAACAGCATTAGGATGTTTTTTTGCAAGAGCATTTAAAAGTTCTACTGGAGCGTTTCTATTTCTTGCGACACCATTGTTAACCGACGCAACAATATCATTTGCAAGAACAATCAAAGTTTCTTTTCGAGTTTTTGGATTTTCCGCAACAAGCTCACGAATAAAGGCGTCTTTATCTTTTGCAAGCATATCTAAAACTTCTACTGGAGCGCCTTGATTTGCTGCAACAGTACGACGAAGCCATGTGCGTTTATCTGTCGCAAATTTTTTAAAAACTTCTGGAGGAGCATTCGGGTGATTGAGCACATTGACCTCATCGGCTTTTGAATGCTTCAATATTACATTTAATACGGCTGTTGGAGTTGATCTATTAGCTAATATTGTATCGATAATTTGTTTTTTTTGCCCTTTTTTGTTGAGCATACCAAGGGTTCGATCTAGTTTTTCGGCATCAAAACCAAGACCTTTAATTTCCCCTTCACCCATACCTATTCCTAATGGGTCACCACCGAAAACTGGTTTTTCTGATTTATCAATGATTTTGACTAAATCTAACTTCGAAGTATCGAAAAACACTGCTTGGCATTTTTCGGATGGATGGATGATGCTAAGGCAATCATCGTTCACTCCATCATACCCAAGCTTTTTTATAAGCATTGTCCATTTACCTGTAGGTCCACCACCTCTAACAGTTTCGGACTGCGCTTCATTGATTTCGGGTTCGGGAACAATTGACAAAATTCTTGTTATGTTCCATATTTTTCCACCGGGAGTTTTATTTCTCGCTTCTTTTATGGCTTTATCCATCACTTTTTTGGAATAACCAAGCTTTTCGAGTTTTGCAATATCCGCTTTTAAATCACTTTCAGAGTAAGTTTTTAGCTCAAGAAGCTTCATTTCTGTTTTTGGTTTGATAATGATAGCGTATGGTCTATCAGTAGCAAAATCAGCCATTTTGTTTCTGTCTAAAGGATATGCGTAAAAACCAATAGGAGTGTTATATTTGTTTACCAAATACAAACCCACTCTTGGTACGTTTGAAAAGTGAATGTAATAGCCTTTGTTTTCATAGCTGGCAATTTGCTCTTGCCATCTGGGAAGATCTTTTCCCATTTCTTTTGCATATCTCGTGGCTTCGGTTATCGTCATCGCCAGTTTCCTTCTTTAGTTGATGTCGATAAATATCGTTGTGCCAACGAAAACGTTTTCGAAAACGTTTTCGACTCATTAAATCAATCAGTAGTCCAAACGTACTTTTACCGTATATTCACGTTGGTAGTTTTTCAAGATAGGTCTTGAGGTTTTGGCTACAGCGAGCAAGTTGTTTTGATCATCGTACAACCCGATGCTTGTGATGAATGCAAAGCTACGTTGAATGTCTTCTTGGCCGGGATCAATGACAACAATACGACCATCATTGTCTGTGTATGTTGGGTTGCTTGAATAGTTGAATCTATCAGCTTGGAACTTACAGAAATAAACACTGGAGTTGATGTTTGTTTGGTTTTGGAATGCCATCGCTGTAGCATCGGACCCTGTAAAATGCACAGAGCAAACATAATCCAGAATATCGTCAATGGAGGCGCTACCAAACAATGCATTAGCTGCACCAGTACCGGTATAAAGCAATGAACCGGTGAATTGTTCTGTGAGTGTTGTAACGCTTTGAATCGAACCGGTTAGTGCTTGTGTTGCGGCAAAAGCTTTACTTGCATCAAGAACAACGATACCTTGATCATGCCAGATTAGACCAATTGTATTTGTTGTTGCGGTATCAATAAGAGTACCAACAGAGCCGCCGGGAAAGCTATAGTTTACATTTGTTGAAGACCCAAGATCGGTATAAATCCGTTCATCGGTTCCTGTTACGTTTGATAAACCACCAACCGCAGATGAAGAAGCAAACATACGAAGCGCATATGTTTCACGCTTTAGTTGATCTCTGGAGAATAAACGTTTAAATATAAAGAACACGGCTTCTTTGATTGTTGTTCCTACAACTGATGTACCGTTGTAGTTTCCGGAAATATAGGTGAAGGGTTGTGTGTCATTACCAAGAAGTTGTTGAGCAAAGGTACGATATATATCAATTTTTTCACGCATCATTAGGGATGTGCTTGGAAAATAATATTGATCATTTATAGCATCGAATGATGTTTTTATTGTTTGAACGAGTACCGAGCTTGTGTGCATTCCGATAGTTGCATCAAGCACAGGGTTCGCTGTTTGCAGCGTGTAATCCTGATCGAATACGGTTTGGAAAAGAGAAGATGTAACGCCGGGACCGGTACCAGAACCTGTAACCCATACTTGATATTTTCTTCTTGATATAGAAGAAGAAACGTCGTTACCGATGGTATCGATAAGCATCTCAAGCACATCGCTTTGAGTTTTTTTATCGGTGAAAGTGTTGAATAATTCGTATGTAGCCATTTCGGTGTTATCCTTTTATTACTAGTTTATTTGCTGATAGAAACAACAAACTCTTTAACTGCGCCGCTGGACATGCCAGTTACTCTAACAACACTACGAATATTGTTTTTATTGCTTGGTTGACCATAAATCAAAAACTGAGCGTTCGTAATTGCTCTTGCTGAGATTGGAATGCTTACCGATGCTCCTCCCTGTGGAGTTGCATTCGCATTTCTAGACACAACGTATGTAGCCATACGATTACGATCAATAACCGGAGTAAAACCAACAACAAACATAAATCGATCATCGCACGCAACCAAAAATTGATTGTCGATAAGTTCTGGGGGCATCGTTTCATTACCAGTTAACGTTTGTTGAACAGTAACGCTTTGTTGTTGTGCAGCCGTGCTTGTGGTGCTGTTAACACCAAGAGCCAAGGTATCCCCAGTCAATCCACCTGTTGCTGAAAGTGAAAGAAGTGGTAACGTATAACGATTTGGATCGGGCATAGAAACAAGAGGATGCACAAGAGCCAATTTGTTGTTTGTTATTGCTTCAAACACAGGGGTGTTTTTTTCAATCTTTTCTTGACCTACAGTACGTCCATAACGAACAATCATACCGTAATCAACTTCATCATCCCCAGCAGCAAACTTGGTTACGTTAAATGTTCCTTGTGCTAACTTCTGACGACCTAAATCCGTAAGTACAGCGTCTACGATTATATTGTTTGTATCTTGTTGGAGGAATCCCACGTTGTTTTGTCCTTTTGTAGTAATCCTATCTATATATATAGGTAGCTAAGAGGTAAATACAGTCATGAAAAGAATCTCATACGAAGAAGCAAAGAAAAGATTTAAAGAGCAAGGCAGATCAGATCTTGAACTTATCGAAGAGAAATACGTTTCTTGGAAAGAAAATGCGTTGTTTTTTGACAAAGTATATAATGAGTATTTTACAGCTATTCCAAAAAATGTTTACGTTCAAAGATCTTGTCATCCAAAAAGAGCGTTAGAAAATCGCAAACAAACCAATATTGATCGATATGGTAATGTTTGTTCTTTGCATGGTGCAGAAGTGCAAAGCAAAGTTAAACAAACAATGATTGACAAGTACGGAGTTGAGCATGCTTGGCATTCTACAGAACTAAGAAACAAGTATGAAAAATCGATTAAAAACCGTTACGGTGTTGACAACATATCTCAAGCAGAAGCAATCAAAGAAAAGAAAAGAAAAACAACAAACTTAAATCATCAAGTTGATTACCCAGCACAAAACAAAGATATATTTGAAAAACAAAAAGCATCTACAAGAAACCTGTATGGAGTAGACCACGCTTGTCAATCAAGTGTTATACAAGAAAAAGTTAAGCAAACCTTGGAAGAAAGATATGGAGTTCATTCTCCTTTTCAACTTCCCGGTGTAACTGACAAAGCTCAACAAACTTGTGTAGAAAAATATGGCAAGCCTTATTATGCACAATCAAAAAGCAAAGTGATTGTTGGCTCTGAATCAAATCAAACGGTGATTGATTGGTGGAAATCTTTACCTGCACCTAAACCTTCTTATAGTCATGTTTGGAATGAACTTAAAGAAAACAAAGCAGTTACACAACAAAACTTGACAGATATACTAACAAGATTTTCTCAACACAAATCTTCGCTAGAATCCATTGCGGAATCTTTGTTTGTTTGTTCTCATTATAATCAAAAAGCAATCAAAGAGTTGCCATACAAGCCCGACTTCAAAATAAATGAAAGCTTGTTTGTTAACGTCGATGGATTGTATTGGCATAGTGAAGCAAACAAATCCAAAAACTATCATTTTGATCTTCGTAAAAAATTTGAAGAACACAATCTCAAACTAATCCAGTTTCACGAAGATGAAATCAAAACAAAACCTGAGATTGTTAAGTCTATTGTTGCTAGCAAGTCAGGTATAATCCAAGAAAAAATACATGCCAGAAAAACAACTGTACAGGTTGTTTCTCAGTCTCAAGCAAAAAGTTTCTTAAAAGCCAATCATTTAATGGGAGATATGGCAGCAAAACATATCGGTCTTTTTGATAACAACAAGTTGGTTTGTTTGCTTTCTTATAAGATGTTTGCAAACAATAACTCATGCCATATAGAGCGTTTTTGTTCGCTTTGCAACGTTGTTGTGGTTGGAGGGTTCACAAAGCTTTTAACTGCCTTGGAAAAGCTTTTAAACGCTAAAGAATACATGTATTGGGTTGATCTAAGATATGGTACCGGTGAACATTTATTAAATCATGGATTTGTTTGGAAAAAAGATACGTTAGGTTGGAAATGGACAGATGGAACAAACACCTATAATCGATTGCGTTGTAGAGCAAACATGGATAGTAGGAAGCTTACCGAAAAACAACATTCAGAAGAGTTGGGGTGGGAACGAATCTATGATGCTGGCCAAAGACTTTATGTTAAACTAGTTTAAGTTCGATTTCTGTCATCCGTAACCATTATGTCCACAAACTGATCGGTTTGCAGATCGGTGTTGATTAACTGAATCCGATATTTGCTTTCTGGTCCAAAGTTAACAACTTTTATACTCTGTCCATTTTGACGAGTTAGTTCGTAATATTCTGGATTGAACACAACCGTCATTTGCGAATAACCTTCGTTTTTAATCGTGTCTACGAATGCATCTTTGTTCAAATACAAATTTGGATAAGGTTTTGGTGCGTTTGGACCTGCTGCATCAATTAAATCAATCGTATTGCGTTGTTTGTTGAACTTAACACCAATCTGATTGGTATAGTTGCTAGTAACTCCATGCGCATCAATACAAGCAACTGCATAAATGTAGTACGATTCACGATCAAAATCTTCGTCGATATAGCAAGTAACTGAGTATGTGTTTTGATTGCTAAGAGCTTGTTGGTTTATAACAACACTGCTGTCAATGTTGCCTTCTCCTTCTATAAACTGAAAAACTCCCGGCACACCTGCTGGTGGTGCAACATAGTATAATCCATATGCATTTTGCAAGTCATTGAAGTCATACATTCTAACTAGTTCGAATGGTTTTTGAGCAGGTCGCACTTCACCAACATTTTTTCTTCGAAACACTTGAAAATATTTGATGTGTCTTCTTGTGTCGATCGGAAAATTCCATGTAAGAAATGGTTTCTTTAATCCATAATCCCAGCGAATAAAAAAATCTGTTGGCGGTTCTGGAGGTGTTCTATCTTCACAAACCACTGATGTTCTAGTAAGCTTGCTGCCAATCAAAAAGGTCGAAAGCACATTAACACGATTCTCTGCATTGAAACCCAAGGTTTGAAGCGCAGTAACAACCTTTATGAAATAAACATACTGTTGCTTGTATAAAACATGTGTGTCGAAAAACTCGGTTGTGTCTGGGTTCTCTATATAGAACGTGGTTTTTTCTACCAGTTGATTGTTCTCTTGACGGTACCGTTCAATCATATACCCAGTTGATTGAAAAATCAAGGCGGGGCCGTTCCCATTGTTTTCGACAATTCTAGTTGTTATAGGGTTATCCAAAGAGATGTCGTACTGGGAGCCGTTGAATCGATTTGCAAATGCTTCGGCTGCATACTGATTTGAAAAGAGTTGCTTTAGTCCATTAATCATTGGAGGGGTTATGTCAATCAAAGCATCGTTCACTAGTTTTTCATGAAACAGTGTACCAAATACTTTGTTCTCCACTGGCATAACGGTAAGAATGTTCTCTAACCCGGCTAGCGGATTAGGTGCGGTAGTGTTTGTTAGTCTAGAATGTGCGTAATTCAAATAGCTTGCCAAAAACTGTTGACTTACTTCGTCTGGTGTGATTTCATGCAACGCATTTGTGGCATCGGAAAGACTTGCATTAATTTGATTATAGTTGATTTGCTCGTACAACCGACTTAAGTACGTCTGGCGCTGCGTGACAAAACTTGATTCTTGTTGTTTAAACGTGTCGAAGTAAGCCAGAGAAAGCTCATCTTCGTCTAGAATCTTGTCTGCATTTTGTTCAATTGACAGATCGACGAAATCGCTTCGGCTAACATCTCCGGATTGTATATTGACCTTGTTCCATGAAAGACGAACATAGCGAGGAACGTTTCTAGAGAACGCAACAGAGTTTGGTTGTGCTGCTGTGCTGATTGTGTTATTAGTTAGTTCATCCGGTTGAAAAAAATTATAAACGAACGCTGCATCAAACGTTTTGATTTCTGGTACGTTTGCTACGGTGATTGGTAACGATGGTAATGATTCTCCAACTATAACAGTCATTGCACAAGCTCCACATTGATAAAGTACGAATCCAACACAAGATCGTCGGGGGTTTTATATGTTTCTCCATGCACTGTTTTTAAACGACCAGCTCTGCGAAGTTGTTGCAACACAATCACGCCTTCTGGTGTTTGATTCATAGCATTAACATCGATTGGAAAATCATTGACGTTAACCAGAATATTAAATGTCCTATCGAACATCTTTTTACGGAATACCGTTTTTGGAATATCGTTACAAATAGAAAGCATAAGCTTTTGATCATCTCTTTGATTTTGAAAAGCCAGCAAGAGATCTCGATATTCTGGTGCCATGAACTTGATTTTGGTTAAATCTGCGGTACCAGCAGGTATCTTTGCCATCTCTGATGTAAATGCGGTTGTTTCCGCTTCGGTGTACGCAATAAACGTTTCTTCACTTGCGTTTAAACCGGTAAGCATATGCAGATACATATCGAAGATAAAGCTTCTAAAAAGATTTGTGCATACTTCCGTGCCTAATGCTTGTCGATCTGGTGAAGCACTATAGTACGGATCTTGATTGACTATATAAGAACGGGTTTTCGCTGTTACTTGATTGTAAGGAACTGATTCATCGAAATCATAAAATTGAAAGTTGTTAGCCAAAACTGGGTATGTATAACTACGAATTTGATCAAGCGTGTAGTCGTCAAAACCTTTGGCAAACAAAGATAGATCGAACTTGAATTGTATTGGTTTGAAGATAATCCCATTATCGTTTTTATCAAGCTTATGCACGCTGATGTTAATCAAATCTGTGGTTGTTTGTTCCAATTTTCCGTTGTATACTTCGTTTTTGCTTAAACGAGCATCTAAAGCTGATTTGACGAAACCGTACGGTATACCAACAGTGAAAAGCTTTAAATCGTCTTTCGATAAAAACTCCGGCATCGCAAGAGTTTTGCGAACAGCTTCCCAGTTGCGAGAGCTTACAGCTTTACTAGAAGGAAGATAAAAATCCAAGTTTCCATTTTTGCTATACAACGATTTCTTGTTGACGATTCCTTGAAGTATACTTTTAGCTGTTCGTGTTGAACTCAAAGTGTTCGCATTGATAGTGTTGATTTGATTTAATGCTGCTGTTTCTTCTCGGCTTAACTGTACAGCATTAGTGAATCTATCATTCAATCGAGTAAAAAAACGAAGAATGTTTTGTATGATGTTGTTCTCTTGGCTTAGTTTGGTTTGATAATCCAGTAATATTGCATCCTCATAACCACTACCACGCAAGAAATTTCGAATATTGACAGATATCTGAGTTAGATTTGTGCTGGAGAAGTTAACTTCGACATATTTTGCTGTTATCAGGTTGTTTGATTGATTCCCAACCAATGCATAAGAAACATTCTTTGCTGCATATTGATCAACGAGACAAGAGAAAACCTCGAACACAAAAAGAATAAAGCCAGACAGTGTTAATCCGTGATAACGTGTAACAGATGAGCCTTGAATCAAATGATAAGCTTGTTCGTTGGAGCTTGCACTCGCAAACATCTCCTTACACATATCCAGCACATTCTTAAACAAATTGTTAGTTGTGCGGAGAGCGTAAATCATCTGTGTTAGCTGTTCAATTTGAACCGTTGCAACGTTGCTCTCAGGGTTTATATTTTTATCGGTAGAAGTTGGTATAGGCAAACCCAACTGTTTTTTCTCGTTGTTTTTTGTGTTTTGCGCACCTTTATTGTTTGAAAGGCCGGTCGCCGTTTTGTTAGCGAAAGTTGCTTTCGGGGCGACGTTTTCAAGCACAAGCTTACGAACAACAGAGATTTGGTTTTCTAGAAACTTCGGAAGATTGTCCTCGGTTAAAGCTTCTGAAAATCCTTGTATTTTTTTGGAACTTAATTCGTTTAAAAGTAAATCCCGAAATTTATCTGTTTGAGCTGTGTTTGTTGTGACGGCTGGGCGTGTATCGTAAAGAGCAACAAGAAGCAACAGCTTGTATACTTCGAACTTAACACGAGCACTAGAGTTGCCCAGCGAAAACAATAAAAAACTCAACAAATTTGTTGAATCATTGTTGGTGCCTCGGATGCTATCTTGTGAGGAGATATAATAGCTATATGCGGTTTTCAACAATGACGTTGATTCAAGCGACGTAGATGTAGAGTCGTAATCGGATTGTTTTAAAAGAAGCTTATCGAAAACGTTTTGTGCGTTTGTGAGTCTAGACGAAAATGTCTCACGATAGCTGTTGTATGCGGAAAGATCTCCTCTTAGTATACCATCAGTGAAATAGTTCGTGCCGGGAACAAACACAGTTTCACCGTCGCCTGCTACCTGACGGCTTTCGAAAGGCAATACAACAGCATTTTGCGTGCTCGTGTTGAGATAAAACAACGTAGCCAAACTGTTGTTTCCGAGAGGAGCAACAAAGATATCTGATGGAATGCCCCCAATGCTATTATCAAAAGGATCGCCTTGATTTCGGAAACCAAAAAAACTAGCTTCTGGGAAATTAAATTTACCTAATCCCTTTGAGACCTTGAACTCTTTGGATAAAAAGTTAACCACAAACTTAAAACGATCAGTGCTGAGTGGTGGAAGCACGTTAAGTATCCCATTAAAAGTAACATAATCGAAAACGTATTTACTGCGAACAGCTTCCGATGTGAATGCTAGGTTGTCCCCATATGTTAAATCAATAGTGATCGAATCTTGTACCGTGTTTTGTCTGATCGTTGTCGGTGAATTGACGTAAGCCGATCGAGCAGCATCAACAAAATTCGATAAAAGATTGAACG
>Ga0102831_1000980_pt1 | contig 12490 bp, 9 predicted proteins | sample ColrivemetaGS747_FD_84508 | JGI IMG/M metagenome (GOLD analysis project Ga0102831, IMG submission 84508) | Estuarine microbial communities from the Columbia River estuary - Freshwater metaG S.747 | ecosystem: Environmental > Aquatic > Marine > Intertidal zone > Estuary | place: USA: Columbia...
GATGGAGAAACGCAACGAACGCGCCTACTAGCGCACGAGTTGATCTGGTATTTTTACTTTCAATTTGAGTACTGCTGCCGCTATGCCTTTTTGGATGGTTTCCAAGTGAGACAAGCTTTCTTCTAGCCTAACTTTCAATTGCTGTTGGTTCGTGATTTCATGTGCGAATTCAAGGTCGATGAAATGCTGTGCCTCTGGAAATTTGTTGTGCTTTGGACCAATTAAGACAGGAACACCATACGCCAAAGGCTCAAGTATGTTGTGCAAACTACCACTAAAACCGCCACCCACAAATGCCACCGAAGCATATTGATAAGCCGCACTCAGATGGCCTATGGTATCAAGTATTAAAATATCAGCGGTCTGTAAATTGAGTTCTGGATCTGAAAAACGCTTTGCACCTGGAAAAAATACCAGCAACTTTAAAATATGCGAAGCGCTAATATCATGCGGAGCAATTAAAACCTTGAGCCGATTTGCGACTAAAAATTCCTTGTTTCTACGGATAAATTCGAAGAAGATCTTTTCTTCTTGAGGCCAACTACTCCCCAAAATCAATAGACGTGAGGTACCAACAAATTTTTCAAGGATCGGATTTGCTTGAGCATCTGCTTTTGCCGCTAATACCCTATTGAAACGCAAATCACCTAATCGCTCTATGCGCTCTTGCTTCACTCCAATTTGCAGCAGCAGCTGTTTGGTCTGTTCATTTTGAACTCCAAAGTAATCCAGGCGCTGCAAGGCGACTCTGAAAAAACCACCATACCACTTGAAATATACTTGTGACGGGCGCAGCATGGTCGCCACCGAATAGATCGGCACTTTGGCCTTTTGGGCTTCATTTAACAAATTGGGCCAAAACTCATATTTGAGTAAATAAAGGCGATCGGGCTCAACGGCTTTGATCAGGCGCTGCATTTTACTCGGGGTGTCGGCGGGTAGGTAAAAAACTGCAGCCGGTACAAAGCCCCTTTTATGGTAATGCATCATGCCAGATGGTGAATAAAAACTCACTACAATTTCTAAATCGGGGTTGGCCTCCAAACAAGCCTGCATTAAAGGCAGTGCCATATCGTATTCACCTAAAGATGCACAGTGAAACCAATAGCGTTTGTGCTCCGATTTTGCTATTTTTAGAAGGATTGTGCAAGTCTCACTCCGACCCCGAACTAGCGCTTTGGCTTTCGGGTGCCAAAGGGCCGCGCACTTGAGAAGTAGGCTATAAAGGGAAATCAGATAGGTGTAACACAAACCCATGAATGTGTGAAATTAATCGAATTGGATGGAAATTTGAACTTTGCCGCCTAATCCTTTTTCCACAATATCGTAGAGTGTTTTAAGCGTCATGTTACTCCCGTCATTTTCGAGTCTTGAAATAAAGGTTCGTTTTTTCTCTACGAGATGTGCGAGTTGTTCTTGGGTTAGATTTTTTTCCTCGCGGGCCTTTCTCAGAAGAATACCAATTTTAAAAGATTCAAAATCTCGCTCTAAGCTATCTCTTCTTTCGGTGCCAAGCTCTCCATAAACATCATCTTTAATTTGTTTCCAGGAAACTATTTTATGTTCGTGATTTTTCTTCATGATATCTATTCATTAAATCCATAGCTAACCTTATTTCCCCTTTTGGCGTTTTTTTGACTTTTTTACAAACCCATTCAGTAAAATTACGAGACGTTCATTTTCTAAAAAACAAAATATCCTCCAAATATTTGATCCCAATTGTATCCTAACTTCATATAATCCTCTGGCTCCAGATATAGCCTTCAAATATTGACTTGGGACTCTTTCCAGAACCTCAACTGCTTCAATAATCTTAAAAATCTTATTTTGAACCCTTACAGGTAAAGTATTTAAAAAATCTTGAAAGTATGGTCCGTAAGCGACAACCTCTCGTATATTCATACAAAAATAATAAATGTAACTTATAAGTTTCTAAAATTGCAAGGAAAAATCTTCACAATAACAGAACGATACTCACACTTATTAATTATAATAATATTCCCTTGGTTCAGCAGAATAAAATGGAATATACCAGCCTAGTCTAAAGCCTGTTTGGAGGTCAAGGCGGCGTGCGGTGGATACCGGAACAGTTGGCTCGTCGAAATTAATGGTGCGGCGGTTGTAGGTGAAGCCTTGCTGAAAATAAAGGCCTGCGTAGAAACTTGTAGAGCCGCGGTTGTTGAGAAAGGAATAACCCACAAATTGTTGGGTATTAAGCCCAGTAGAGAGGCGGTCGTAGCCTTTTTTGTAATCGAGCTCTATTTGGGGGACAACGTTGTCATTGGTTTCTATGCGCAATCTGTGCAGCATGTAGCCTCCGCCAAGCTGTACTAAAATACCGCTATTGCGGTTACTTTGATTGACCGGGAATAACTTACCGACATAAGCATTAATATGCACTCCTCTGGGATATACAAGTACGGATGCTGGTAGACCCAAATCATTGGTGATATGACCAGCGTTGTCTACCAGATGATCAAATAGACCGGTGAGGCGCACGTTGTCCGAGAACCAAAAATCGGATTCGATGCCAAAACTCCAATTGCTTTTGAGTTTGTAGCCCGCCGTAAAACCCACGCGGTTGAAATAACCATAGCGCGCTGCGAGGTCTCCACCTGTGAAGGCTCCACCGTAGTGGATACCCACCACCGGGATGGCGAGTGCTTCTGAGCCAGATACTTGGGCCTTGACAGGAGTGAACGCAAAAAATACAATAAGTACGGTGAACGCAAGATCAGGGCGCTTCTTGCTGTGATAAAAAGCTCCTGAAATTTGAACGATCAACTTTAATAACATGTGTATCATAAGCATTTAAAAAGGTCTTTGGAATCCGAAACTTTGCCTTCGGATTCCATTTAAATTCATAAGCAGTTATTTGACCGTCGATTTCTTCAATGTAGTCAACTTCTTGCTGGGCGGTTGTTCTCCAAAAATAAGAATTGGTATGCAGCCTTTGGTAATGATTTGCTTTTTTCTTTTCTGCAATTAAAAAATTTTCCCAAAGCGCACCGATATCGTTGCGCATCTGTAGCGCAGCAAAATTTCCTATAACTGCATTGCGTATGCCATTGTCATAAAAATAATATTTCTTTTTAGCCTTGATTTCGTTGCGCAAATTGCGACTAAGGCTGTGAAGTGGAAAAATGACATAACTTTTAATCAGCAAGTCAATGTAATGGGTAACCGTCTGGTTATCGGCACCTATTAACTGTGCAATTTCATGATGAGACACCTCATTACCAATTTGAAATGCGAGCGCTTGTAATATTCTAGGCAGTAATTCTGGCTTTTTTACTTTACCTCCTAATGCAAATAAATCTTTGTATAGGTAACTTTCTGACAACTGCATGAGTAGTTCACGTTCCTCTCCGAGATGTGTGAGTACTTCTGGATAAAATCCATATATCAAACGCAATTCTAATTGTTGTTCTGCTTTTAAGTAACCCACGTATTGTTCGAACTCTAGCCAAGAAATTGGAAAAAGTTGATATTCCCATTTTCTTCCGGTAAGTGGTTCATTGGTTATATTTCTCAGTTCAAAAGCGGAAGAGCCACTTACCAATACCTGACAAGTGGTGATTTGATCTGTAATGAGCTTTAATGTGAGACCAATATTTTCGATTCGCTGCGCCTCGTCTATAAATACATACAGATGCACACCAATAAGTTGTTTGAGCTGTTCTGTATTTATATTTGCCAAGAGCAACCGAACAGTCGGATCATCGCCATTCAAAAACAACACATTTTTATCAGACAATAAGGTATTGATAAGTGTTGTTTTGCCCACCTGCCTTGGACCTAAAAGAATGAGCGCTTTATGCTGATTTAGCCTAGCCCTCAACTCATCATAAAGTATGCGTTTGATCATCTTTTTTTACGTAAAGTTAAGCAAATACCTTCTTCTAATCGCAAAATATTATATTTTAATGTGTTTTAAATCGCAAAAAATAATACTTTTTTTATGTTTTAATATTTGAAAAAGGAATGAAGCTGCACAAAAAACCCCACCGAAGTGGGGCTTCATTGTTTTGATAGCATTAAATCTTTTTCTTCGCTTACTTGCCAAAGCGCTTAGTTAGCTTGCGCAGCAACGGAAATGATTTTTCTAAGAATTTACGCAGCTTTGATTTTTTCTTGCTTTGCGAATCAAAATACTCAGAATCTCCATAGGCAGCTCCATAGCCGTAACCATAGCCGTAACCATAGCCGTAACCATAGCCGTAACCATAGCCTGATCCGTAGCCATAGCCTTTTTTGGACATATCCGTAGAATTGACCAGTACAGACATGTTAGGTATTTTTTTGTCATGGTAGAGGCCCGTAGGAATACCGAGCATGCGTTTATCGAGCTTCTCGGCGCGCACGACATATATGACCAAATCCGCAAATTGGTTGACGTGTAAGGCATCCGAAACCATCCCCAGCGGAGCGGTATCAATGACGATGTAGTCATAGCGCTTCTTGGCTTCTGTAATGATGTCTACCAAGCGCGGTCGCAAGATGAGCTCAGAGGGGTTAGGTGGTATATCTCCTGAAATGATGTAGTCCAAATTGGCATTACCAGGGTCTGAGATGACGAGGTCGTCAAAAGTAAGTTCAGGATTGACAATATAGTTGGTGACACCCGTCGTTTTACTGATGTCTAGGTAGCGTGAAATCTTAGGGGCTCTGAGGTCAAGACCAAGCACTAAGGTTTTTTTGTCCGTGTGTGCCAGGGCATGACCAATGTTGATGGAGATAAATGTCTTGCCTTCTCCGGAAATACTCGACGTTAGCATAATGGTCTTGCAACCGCCCGCATCTTGCTCTAGCATATAGGCCAAATTGGTACGAACCATTCTAAAGGCCTCAGCAATGTGAGTACGTGAATTTTTCGTAACCACAATGGCACGTTCGTTGTCATCTCCCTTTGGAATCTCACCTAGCGCAGGAATTTTGAATTTTGCCAAATCTTGAAGGCTATGCACTTTGGTATCAAAGAGCATACGGATGTAAATTACTGCAACGGGCAAAGCCAAGCCCAATAATAATGCTGCTAAGTAAATAATAGATGACTTCGGAGAAATAGGAATGCCGCTGCAATTAGGCTCAATGATTACTTTGGTATTGCCAACAGCTGCTGCTGTCTTGATTTCGTTTTCTTCGCGTTTTTGCAACAAGAAGATATAAAGTGTTTCTTTGATCTTTTGTTGGCGGTCTATGTCGCGATAGGTGCGCTCATATGAAGGAATGTTTGCAATTTGTGCTTCATAGGCCTCATTGGCTTTTTTAAGATTGGCAAGCGTAATTTTCAAGCGAGAAATATTGGCGGCAACACCACCATTCAAAGATGCCCTTAGCCCTTCTAATTGGTCTTCGATGCGCAAGAGTTGAGGATTGCCCGCTTTAGATGTTTTTTGCATGCGTTGGCGGTCCAGCAAAAGTTTGTTGTATTGAGCCGTGATTTCTACCAAAGCCTGATCCTCAAAACCTAAGTTTGCAGGCAATAATTCGAAGGCGTTGTTGCGGTTTTTGATAAATTCTTGGAGATATTCGACAAGTTTCAGTTGCACACTAACCGTAAGCAACTGTTGCTCTAGGGCATCACGCTTAACTACAAAACTTTGCCCATCGGTAAGGACATCTACAATAGCATGTTGTTGTTTAAAGGTTTCTGCATCTTTTTCTACATCTCCGAGTTCAGTAGCGAGAATTCCCATGCGCTCATTGATGAAGGCGCTGGTTTTGGCAGCAATTTCGTTGTCATCATGGATTTTTTCTTCGCGGTGGGCTTTGATGAGGACCTCTAAAATTTGATTGTTCTTTTCGATGACCGGCCCTTGAATGGCTAAATTCACCACATCAGAACTATTGGTTTTGCTATCTGGGGCTTCAATTTTGAGCTCTTCTTGCAAAAACAAGACCATCTCCTTTTGTGGGCTTACATTGATTTTAAACTCTTGCCCAAAATAGGAAGGGTGCATGCGTCTTTTCTTGCGAATTCGTATCACGCCTTCTCCCGTAGAAACTGGAATATTGAAAGCATGTTTGCCGATATATTCAGTTTCATTAAGGGTGAGCTCATAATGGGTATTGTTGAGCCATTTGAGCTGAAATTGTGCCTCTAAGTCTTCAAAGAGTGAGTCCGGACCAACAAATTGCAGCTCGAAAGGAACTTCCTTTTGATAGGCTTCACGTTCTTTACCGCTGCGACGGCCCACAACCATGTATACAATATTCAATTGTAGCTCCTTCACTACCCTACTGAGCACTGCAGGCGTTTTCATGAGCATCATTTCGTTGCCCAACTTTTTATTTTGCTCTCCTAGGCCCAATTGAGATAATACCGATAGGCCTTCTATGGCCTTTTCTTCTGATCTGTGAAATAAAACTGTTGCATTGCTCTCATAAATTCTGGTCGTGTAGCGCAAAATTCCGAAGGCAACAAACAAAGCAAGGACTGTACTGAGCACAAACCAAGGCCAGTAGTGCAAATAACGCTCTAATAACTCTTTGATGTTGAAGCCCTGCTCTTCTGTGGCTTCTGTTGCTGACTGGTTGGGTCCGAGCTCGTTTTGCATTATTTACTAAGTGAAAGAAGGGTAAATACAGAAAGTAAGATAGAAAGTGCCGTAGTTCCCAATTGGGTGAAAACCTGCACGTTGGTGCCAGAGAATTGGCCTGTAAAGTTTGGTTCTACGTAAATGACATCGTTTTGATGGATGTAGTAGGCTGGTGAGGCAAATAAATCTTTTTGAGTCAGGTCTAGGCGGAATTCTTGGCGCTGGCCATTTTCTTCTCTGACTACCAACACATTTTGGCGCACCCCAGTTGGTAAGAGGTCGCCGGCTTGGCCAAGAGCTTCTAGAATGGTAAAGCGTTCGGTTGGTATTTTGTATACACCCGGCGTACGCACCTGGCCCAAGACGGTGTATTTGTAATTAACAATTTGCACATTGATAACTGCACCTTCTACATATTTTTGTAATTCATTTTGTAGTAGTTCAATGGTTTGCAAACGGGTAAGGCCTGCAACTTTTACAAAGCCCAAAACCGGAAAATTAATATTGCCATTGACATCAATTAAATACGTAATACCTTGCAGGGCTTGCATACCTTGCAAGCCATTCATTTGATTTTGTTGGGTACTGTAGTAAAACTGAAAAGGCGCCAAAGCTTCCATGTCTGCACCCCCTACCTGAATGAGGAGTTGATCATCGGTGCGCAGCAGCGGTTGGTAGTTGGCTTGAACTTGGCTAGCGTCGCCTTGTTGCAAATACACGAGCTTTTCGCGCGTTTTGCACGAGGTCAGGACGACTAATAAAAGAGCTAATAAGCCTAAGTATTTATTTTGGAAAAATAACTTCATAATTTTTTTGCATCGTAAAGTTACGCTATTCAAATTAGATGACACAAATTAGGAGACTAATATCTTGCGGCGTAGGCAGTGCAAATAATACGACAAACCCGCACTTTTGACCAAAAGAAAAATGACCAACCAAAAATGTGATATGTAAAAAGAAAGACCCCATAGAATTAGCGGCATGCTCATGGCAAAGATAAGGATACGCGAGGTAGTTTGGATGTGGGAGAGTTGATACGCATCCATGAGGAGGTGATGGATGTGGTTGCGGTCTGGTGAAAATGGCGAACGGCCTTCTTTAATTCTAGTTACAAAAATACGGATAGAATCAAAAATCGGAACGTACAACACCGCAATCAGAAAAAGGCCGAAATTGGCCGGGGCAAGATGCTCAATGCGCTTCGCATAGTCTGAACTCATCAGTACAATAACCATACTGACCAATACAAAACCAATAAATAAACTGCCGGTATCTCCCATAAAGATCTTCTTATCTGAGGACAGGTTGTAGCGCAGAAAGGCAATAAACATACCCACCATAGCAACGCAAACCATGAGGGCTCCCCAGTCTTGTAGCTGATAGAACAAGATGCCAAATGCCGTGAAAAAGACGCTGCCAAGAGCAGCCGCAAGGCCATCTATGCCGTCGATGAGGTTGTAGGCATTTATAAAGAATATGATCACTGCATAAGAGAGCGGCATGACCACCCAAGGGCTTATAGTATGAATACCTAAGAAACCGTGCAGGTTGGTAATCTGAAAATCGGCGCTGAGAAATAAGATGGTAGTGGCAATGATTTGAGCAATGATTTTATTGAGAGGTGAAATACCGGTAAGGTCGTCTTTGAGCCCAACTACAAACATGACCGTAGCTGCAGGTACGAAATATTCTGCTCTGAAGGTCAAGAAGAACTGCTCAGAGAAAGAAATAGCGAGAATGAAAACCACAAAAAAGACCACCCCACCAAAACTAGGAATGTGAACGGAATGCGAGCTGCGTTCTGAAAGCTTTTCATAGAGACGTTTGACCTTGACAACTTGTATGACTACAGGTGTGAGGTAATAAGTAAAGATAAAACCACCCCAAAAGAATAAGAAAAGGACTAGTAGTTTGTAGAGATCCATAGTTGGAGAGTTGCTTGAATTCTAATTACAAAGGTCGCAATAATCATTTGACAAAGGGCTTTAAAACCAAAAAAGAATAAGGAAATCCTAGTTTCCACTGTCTTCTTGTGCAATAGTCAGCTCATCATTCCACTTGATAATCTTCATTCGCTTATCAAGCGGGTGCTTGCTTTCTGACAATAGGTCTTCTACATTTCTTCTGGTAATCAGCGCTAGCTTGATGCGAAGGGCCTTTAAGAAACTTTCTCGACGCTTTTTAAGCGTTTCATAGGACAAACCTTCGTTGTCAAAATAAGTATTCAGGGCAGAAAGTTCTAACTCCCCTTGCTTGCGAATTAAAAGTAAGATTTCCCATTCTAGGTCAGAGAATTCTGTTTGATGCAAAACCGGGTTTTTGGGCTTATACCACGCTGTTTTGGTGAGCCTGCGGATATAGAACAAGAGTGCAAATAAGATGATGTTTAAAATCATGGACATCCATAGGTAATTCACAAAAGGCACCTTTTTAAATACAGATATTGGTTTATAGAGGTAGTTGGCTTTTGGTAGGCCAAAAAGTACCTGTTTTTTAGGTTTAACGCTTACATAGAGCGTTTGCGGGCTATTGGAGTTATGACGGGCAACTAGGATGTATTTTTGGTCTGCGCTAGGCACCATCCTATTAATGTTCAAATAAAATGGAGAGGTATAGGTTTCAAATTTATTTTTACCCGGATATAAAATGTTTAATTTGCCGTTAAAAGTAAAAATGCTGTAATCTTTGTTGGGAATGGAACCTCTTAATTGTAATTGCCTATTGAGCATTGGTGAAAGTTCGCCCACTTGCTGCCATCTTCTCGTCTTGAGATTGAAGTTCCAAATATCATTGAGTTTGTATGTTTTGTTGTAGTGCTGAACTAGGCCACCCAGCAAAAATAATTCGTTGTTCTGTTTGATGCGGAATGCCGAAGTTCGATCAGAAGGAATTTCTTTGGACCTGCGTTCAACTTCGAACCATTCTTTGTTGGTTGGTTCGTAATACGAATGCGTATTTTTTACTCTAAACAATCCGTAACCTCCAAACATGTAGACTCTGTGTTGGTATTCATACATGGCAGCAGCATACTGGTTTTTCTGATCGTAGCTCTGATCTTTCCGATAAAGCTTACCATTGCGCAATTCGTAAACCAAACCACAGCCATCCAACACAAAATAATATTGGTTTTTATTGACAGCTAATGGATAAAAACGCCCTAAGAAAGTTTTGAAATCCATAGTGAGGTCTGCAACTTGCATAGGGTGGCGCTCCCACACCTTTTTAGCCAACGAATAAGTGTAATAGCCAAGCGAGTCGTCTATGAGCAAAAAAGTTTGATCATAGCGGTTGAAAGTCATTTTGGCTTGCTCACTGACTTTGATGGTTTGCTGAGCAGTATAGCCAAATGAGACCAAAAGCGCAAGCAATAGGAAGTGTAGTGGTTTTTTCATAACGTAGAAGTTTTACTGCAAATAATGCTGCAAAAGAAAAGTAGTGGAGGCATCGTGAGCCGACGGGCTGCCTTGAGTAATGTCGGAGAGGATGCTGTTGGCGAGTACCTTTCCTAGCTCAACACCAGGTTGGTCGTAACTAAAAATATTCCAAATTACACCCTGTACAAACAGTTTGTGTTCGTAGAGCGCAAGGAGCGCACCCAAACTTTTGGGCGTGAGTTGCTCAATAAGCAAGGTGTTGGTGGGTTTGTTGCCTTCAAACACCTTAAATGGGTTGGCATCTGCCTTACCTACCAACAGGGCCTCGGTTTGGGCAAAAAAGTTGGCCATGAGTTTGTTGTGATGGTCGGTATTGCCGTGCAAAGATTTTTTAAAACCAATGAAATCGGTCGGGATAAGTTTGGTGCCTTGATGGATGAGCTGAAAAAAGGCATGTTGCGAGTTGGTACCGGGCTCGCCCCAAATGATGGTTCCGGTTTGGTAACTTACTACCTTCCCGTCTCGGCCTACGCTTTTGCCATTGCTCTCCATGATGCCTTGTTGTAAGTACGGCGCCAACTTTTGTAGGTATTGGGTATACGGTATTAAGGCCTCGCTTTGGGCACCATAAAAATTGTTATACCAAACACTCAAAAGCGCCATGAGCACTGGCATGTTTTTTTCAAACGGGGCTTGCCTAAAATGGGTGTCCATCTGCTGTGCGCCATTGAGTAAGCCTTCAAAGTGCGTAAAACCAATTGCCAAACTAACAGATAAGCCTACCGCGCTCCACAAAGAAAAGCGGCCCCCGACCCAATCCCACATGGGGAAAATATTGTCTGGCGCTATGCCAAACTCACCTACCTTTTGCAAGTTGGTAGATACTGCAACAAAATGCGCCGCGATGTCTTTCTCTGTACCTGCTTTCAAGAACCAACTGCGAATGGTTTGTGCGTTGGTGAGGGTCTCTTGGGTGGTAAACGTTTTGGAAACGATTACAAAAAGTGTGGTCTCGGGATTCAATTTCTTGAGTACCTCCTGCACGTGGTCGCCGTCTACGTTCGATACAAAATGAACCTTTAAGTGATTCTGATAAAATGCCAAGGCATCTACAAGCATGGCGGGCCCTAAATCCGAACCGCCAATGCCTACATTTACGATATCGGTAAACGTTTGGCCACTATACCCTTTGCGCTCTCCGGAAATGACTTGTCCGGTAAAGGTTTTGATTTGCTCCTTTACCTTGCTGATTTCTGGCCGAATATCGGCTCCATTGACCAACAACGGACTTTGCTCTGTTGAACGCAAGGCAGTATGCAACACCGCTCTATTTTCAGTCTGATTAATGATATCGCCAGTAAAGTACTTTTCTATCGCATCTGAAAGCCCCATTTCGGCGGCAAGCGCTTGCAAGTGCGCCATGGTTTCAGTAGTGATTCTATTCTTGGAGTAGTCCAATAGGAAATCTTGCCATTGGATATGAAAACGTGCGGCACGCTCTGCATCGGCGGCAAATAGATCCTGCATGCGCAGGTCTTTATTGGCGTCAAAATGTGCTTGCAATTGTTGCCAAGCTTGGGTTTGGGTGGGGTTAAGGGTGTTTAATGACATAACTAACTTTCAATATTTCGGGTATTTCTTTTTACTAATCATTCCAATTTTGCAAACCAAAAAACAGATAAATTTGACAAAAATCAAGACCGGTAATGGCTCATTTGTGAATTTTATTTAATTCACTCAAAGGAAGTACCATGCGATTCTTACTTCTTTTTTCGATTGCGTTACCGGCATAAACTATATAACCACCTTCAGAACCGGTAATTTTTTGCCAATAGTCTAGACCTTTAAAATAGGCAGGCGTGATGGTCTGCCCTGACTTGATCTCAATAGGGACCAAACCTGTAGCTTGCTCCATAATAACATCCACTTCATTACCAGCGCTGTCGCGCCAAAAAAATAGATGATGGCGTTTGGCTTCATTGAAGCGCCTTTTAATCAAATCCACAATCACTAAATTTTCAAACAAAGCACCTTTATATATATGAAGGTCTAATTGCTCACTATTTTCTATGCCCAACAAGTGTGCAGCTAAGCCGGTATCATAGAAATAAAACTTCGACATTTTAATGATGCGCTTATTAAAGTTTTGGTGATACGGTTCTAAGCGAAAGGCAACAAAAGTACTTTCAAGGATGCCAATCCATGAATGAATTGTCTTGTGATCAACACCTACTTCAAGGGCCAAACTATTCATGTTCAATAACTGACCAACTCTACCTGCACACAACCTTATAAAACGTTCAAATGTGGCTAAGTTGGTGATGTTTTTGATCAGTCGCACATCGCGCTCTACATACGTTCTGATATAATTGGCATACCAAGTACTAACATCTATCGGCTCTTTATACAAACTTGGATAGGCACCTCTAAAAAGCAAGTCATTACAGCTCATTTCGGCCGAAGAAATTTCTTCAATAGACAACGGTAGCAAAGTAAGGTAGGCTACCCTTCCGGCCAAAGATTGTGAAATACTTTGCTGGATTAAAAAATTATTAGAACCCGTAATGATGAATA
>Ga0102831_1000990_pt1 | contig 12428 bp, 13 predicted proteins | sample ColrivemetaGS747_FD_84508 | JGI IMG/M metagenome (GOLD analysis project Ga0102831, IMG submission 84508) | Estuarine microbial communities from the Columbia River estuary - Freshwater metaG S.747 | ecosystem: Environmental > Aquatic > Marine > Intertidal zone > Estuary | place: USA: Columbia...
ATAGATACAGTAAAAAGGCGGCTTATGGGCCGCCTTTTTTTTTAAAATAGCATACCAAAAAAATTACATGCGCTCTGGCACTTCAATCCCTAAAAGGCCTAAAGCATCTTGAATCACTTGAGCCACTTTTCTGGAGAGCCCTACCCTAAATATTTTTAATTCCTCGTTAGACTCACCCAAAATAGAGACGTTCTGGTAAAAACTATTAAAAGCCTTTACCAAATCATAGGTGTAATTAGCCACCAAAGCAGGACTGTAATTATGCGCAGCCAATTGAATTGTTTCAGGAAATAAAAACAATTGCTTTAATAGGGCCACTTCTTTTTCATGTAAAAAAGATTCTTGCCTTTCAAAATCTGGCACAACAGATGTATCAAAATCTGCTTTTCTTAAAATGGATTGAATTCTTGCGTAAGTATACTGCATAAAAGGTCCTGTATTCCCCTGGAAATCCACAGACTCTTTTGGATCAAATAAAATTCGCTTCTTAGGATCTACTTTTAAAATATAATATTTGAGTGCTCCCAAACCAATAGTCTCATAAAGAGCTGTTTTCTGCTCTTGAGTGTATCCTGATAATTTACCCAAATCTTCCGAGATACTTTCTGCTGTAGCAGTCATTTCCGTAATTAGATCGTCTGCATCTACTACCGTTCCTTCCCTACTCTTCATTTTACCGCTAGGCAAATCTACCATACCATAACTCAAATGGAACAATTGCTGGGCCCAACTAAATCCTAATTTTTTTAGAATCAAGAACAATACCTTAAAGTGGTAATCTTGCTCATTCCCCACGGTATAAACCATACCATTCACATCTGAATAATCTGCCACACGCTGAATAGCCGTTCCAATATCTTGGGTCATATAAACGGCTGTACCGTCTGAACGCAATACAATTTTCTCATCTAGGCCTTCCTCGGTGAGGTCTATCCAAACACTTCCGTCTTCTTTCTTAAAAAACACGCCTTGATCTAAACCTTTGGCAACAATATCTTTCCCAAGTAAGTAAGTATCACTCTCGTAATAATAACTGTCAAAGCTAACGCCCAAACGCTTATAGGTTTCTTCAAACCCCTTATAGACCCATGCATTCATTTTTTCCATAGGGCTACTACCCCAGCATCTCCAGATTCCCAACGAATGAGCATTTCTTGCGCCTCTTGCAATAGCATTGTTGATTTCTCAGCTTCGGATTGCTCCATGCCTCCAGCTATAAGAGCAGCTACTTCTGCCTTATAAGCTTTATCAAAAGCCACATAGTATTTACCTACTAGTGCGTCTCCTTTAAGACCTGTAGATTCAGGCGTTTCTCCATGCCCAAATTTCTCCCAAGCCAACATACTTTTACAAATATGAATACCACGGTCGTTGATGATTTGGGTCTTGTATACTTTTTTACCGGAAGCCTCCAGAATTTTAGCCACTGAATAGCCCAATAAGTTATTTCTAATATGCCCTAAATGCAGGGGTTTGTTGGTGTTTGGAGAGGAGTACTCTACCATCACTGCGTGGGAGTCTTTCTCTTTGACCGTACCATAAGAGGTATCCAATAAAGCATCGGTGAAAGCGCTGAGAAAAAAACGATCCGTAAAGCTGATGTTTAAAAAGCCTTTGACCACATTAAATGACTTTACCTCCTTAAGTTGCTCTTGCAAATAAGTTCCTATCTGGTTTCCAATCACTTCCGGGTTTCCTTTAATCTCTTTAAGCAAAGAAAAGACCACCACTGTAATATCTCCTTCAAAATCTTTTCTAGTAGGCACAAATTCTACGGAAGACAATTGCTTGCCAAAAATTTTTTCAACGCCAGAAAGGACGGTTTTTTCAATCAGGGGTAGTACATTCATAATGGTTAATTCTAAGGGGCAAAATTAAGATTTTATTCTCAATAAATACGGGCTCTTTTGCAATAAGACCGCTTAGTCAGTGATTAAATATAGTACCTTTAACCTAAAAAAAAATGCTTTGTAACGACTCTTATAACAACCCAAGCCAAACCAAAACCATCAATGAAATGGTCGGAACGCCATACTCCATTAGAGAACGTTTTAAAATGGGTGGTATTGGCTCTCCGAAAATGGAGATAGTTTCTAGCAGTGCGACCATTTATTCACTACTAAGTCTAGACCACAACACCAATTACAGCTCTATTGAGCTTAGACCTAAAGGAATTATATTGCGTTTTAGGTCTCTTTTAGAAACCTACGCACTGGTTATACCATTTTATAAGCTCACTATTTTCAAGGGAGATATAGGGGTGTATAGCGTCTATATGGATGATTATTTTGTCAAAGTAAAAGCAGACACCAAAGGGATTCAAAAATACTTTAAAAGAATTTTAGATGCTAAAATAGCCAATGACCCTAATCAAACCTATCATTAATTTTCCATCCTGGGCAAAAACACCTCTGCCATCATACAACGAGCACTCCCGCCTCCACAGGTTTCAATCGTGGAAAGATCTGCGTGAATGATCTCGCAGTGCTTTCTAATTTTTGACAACTGATCGGGTTGTAGGCTCTCATAAGCGGTAGTACTCATGACCAAATATGGGGTTTCGTTTGAACCGAGTACTTGAAGCATATTTCCAGCAAAAGAGTGCATTTGGACCTCACTAATTGCTATGACTTCTTTCCCGTCTTCTTTTAGGTGATTCAATACCGCTTTACGCGCCTTCTTGTCGTCTATGCTGTCCGAACAAATCACAGCGAAAGTCTCTGCCAAACACATCATTACATTGGTGTGGTAAATGGGCAAGCGTTTTCCTTCTACCGTTTGATTGGCCGTGAAAATGACGGGAGTGTATTCAAAATCTTCACAGAATTCTATAAATAGTTCTTCATCTGCTCTGGAAGACAATGCACAATAGGCTTTCTTGTGAACCCTGTCTAGAATGAGGCTTCCCGTACCTTCTAAGAAAATGCCTGAGTCTTCTGCAGCAGTATAATCCATAACCTGATCAATAATGAATCCATCTTCTTCCAGAATTTCTAGCACTGCTTCCCTTCGCTCTAAACGCCTGTTTTCTGCAAACATAGGATAAAGCGCTACCGTGGCATCCTGGTGAAAAGACACCCAATTGTTTGGGAATAGTGCGTCTGGCGTATCTGGGTCTAGCGTATCTTGAACCACAGTAACTTGAACGCCTTTTTCTCTCAATACAGACACATAAGCGTCAAACTCCTCTTGGGCTTTTTTCACTAAAGCTTCTGGCGTCATTCCCACCTGTGCCTGAAAGTAATTATTCACAGCCGTTTGCTCGTTCATCCTGAACTGTGCAGGTCTGATCATTAAAATATGATTGGTCAATTGTTTCATTAGTCTCTTATTAATGGTAAGGTGCTACACCTTAATAATCCTTCTTGCTTGGCAATTTCTTTGTATTCAATGGCTTCTACTGTTATGCCCTTACTAGTGAGCCAAGTGTTTAATCTTGTAAAACGCTGGTCTGAAACCACCACATTGGGAGCAATAGAAAAAATATTAGAATTCATCTGATACATCTCTTCTTTGGTAATCTCAAAAACATGGTCTCTTCCAAAAAAGTCTCTAAGCCACTCGTATTCTTTTTCAATTAAAAAACCAGCTTTGTGTAATATGGCCATGTTTTTTCCTACAGGCTGAAAACAACAGTCTAAATGTAACGCATTCTCTTTAGGATCGGTATTGGATTTCTTAAGTTCAAATGCCTTCACCGTCTTGTTAGGAAACAAAGTAGTTAAAAAATCAACAGCTTTTTTGTTAGTCCTAGCAGTTATGTAGTCCGGATAATCTTGAGCGGTATAAGTTCCCACAAAAATATAATCGTTCCAAGGCATAACATCTCCGCCTTCTACGTGGACCTCCTGTGGAGGATAAACTACTTTAGCGGGATCTATCTGATCTATTAAATATTTAATGGCCTGGTATTCTTCTTCTCTATCTGGAAGAATATTGGCTTTTATAAGGATATCTTCAATCACAAAGGCAATATCTCTAGAAAAAATCTGATTGCAGTTTGGAATTACTGAGGGCCTATATACTTTTACGCCATGTTTAACCAATACTGCTTCAAAACCTTCCATCTCACGAACCATATCAGACTCTTCAGGATAAGTCCCCGCTATAATGTGTTCTTTAGATTTTGGATCGTAAGCCTCCTCTAGTTTTGGCTCGGGTCCATTATGCTTGGCTATACCTAACACAACCGCTTTTAATGGAGCGGTTTCGTCAACCACGTTAAGCTTTATCATAAGCACTGCTTTTTTAACTAAAAAAGCCTTGTTAAAAATACAACAAGGCTTTTACTATAAAGTAATATTTGGTTATCTATTTTCTACTGGAACAAAATCTCTGAAGTTTTCTCCAATATATACCTGTCTTGGCCTTCCAATAGGCTCATTATTTTCACGCATCTCTTTCCATTGAGCGATCCAACCTGGTAAGCGTCCCAATGCAAACATCACCGTAAACATCTCAGTTGGAATTCCCAATGCTCTGTAAATAATACCTGAGTAGAAATCCACATTAGGATATAATTTTCTTTCTACAAAATACGGGTCTTCTAAAGCTTCTTTTTCTAATCCTTTAGCAATGGCTAAGATTGGATCTTCTACTCCTAAATCATTTAATACCTCGTCTGCCGCTTTTTTAATGATTTTAGCCCTAGGGTCAAAATTCTTGTACACACGGTGACCAAAGCCCATTAATCTAAATGGATCGTTTTTATCCTTGGCTTTAGCCATATATTTTTTAGTATCTCCACCATCAGCTTCAATAGCCTCTAACATTTCAAGTACTGCCTGGTTAGCACCGCCATGTAAAGGTCCCCAGAGGGCTGAAATACCTGCTGAAAGTGAAGCAAATAAACCAGCATGAGAAGAACCAACAATTCTTACAGTAGAGGTAGAACAGTTTTGCTCATGATCTGCATGCAAGATTAATAATTTATCTAAAGCATCTATGATCACTTTGTTCTTTATGTATTCTTGACTTGGCTTTTTAAACATCATTTTATGAATGTTTTCTACATAACCAAGACTGTCGTCTCCATAATCCAAAGGCAAGCCTTTTTTCTTTCTCATGGTCCATGCTACGAGCACAGGAAATTTAGCCACTATTCTTACAATAGCTGCGTACATTTCTTTATCAGAAGATGCATTGACCGAATTAGGATTAAAAGAAATCAATGCACTTGTTAAAGAGGCCAAAACACCCATTGGATGGGCAGACTTTGGAAAACCATCTAAGATTTTCTTCATCTCCTCATCTACATGAGATTCAGCCACTATATCTTTCTGAAAGGCAGCTAAAACATCTGCTTTTGGAAGTTCCCCGAAGATTAACAAATAAACAACCTCAAGAAAGCTTGCTTTTTCAGCTAGGTCCTCAATAGAGTAGCCCCTGTATCGTAAAATACCTTTTTCACCGTCTAGAAAAGTAATTGCACTCACACAAGATCCTGTGTTTTTAAAACCTGGATCAATTGTAATCATGCCACTTTGCGCCCTAAGGGTTTTAATATCTATAGCCAATTCATTTTCTGAACCCTGAATGACTGGAAATTCAAAAGTTTTATCTTGATATTGTAAAAGTGCTTTATCTGACATATTCAAAAATCTTTTTTTTATAATTACAAATTTACTAAAAAGCGACCATGTTAACAATCTGAAAGAGGCTAATTATTTCAAAAAAAAGGCCCTAAAAGGGCCTTTTAAAATTATAGTTAACTCAGGGAGTTATTTCTTAATCTTGAACGCATTTAACTGAGGAAAATAGGCAGTCTCACCCAACATTTCCTCTATACGTAATAATTGGTTGTATTTAGCCATACGATCCGATCTTGAAGCAGATCCAGTCTTAATTTGACCCGTATTTAAAGCAACAGCTAAATCTGCAATAGTATTGTCTTCTGTTTCACCTGATCTATGAGACATTACTGAAGTGTAACCTGCATTCTTAGCCATATTCACCGCAGCAATTGTTTCGGTTAAAGTACCGATCTGGTTTACCTTAATTAAGATAGAATTTGCAATACCTTCAGAAATACCTCTCGATAGTCTCTCTACATTGGTCACAAATAAATCATCCCCAACCAACTGTACTGAATCTCCCACTTTTTCTGTTAGTGACTTCCAACCAGCCCAATCGTTTTCATCCATTCCGTCCTCTATAGAGATAATAGGATATTTTGCGGCTAAATCTGCTAAATATTGTGCTTGCTCTTCAGAAGATCTAATCGCGCCGTTTGGCCCTTCGAACTTAGAGTAGTCATATTTACCATTCACATAGAATTCTGCTGCTGCACAATCTAAAGCGATCATTACGTTGTCTCCAAGGGTATAACCTGCATTAGACACTGCTTTTGCAATGGTATCTAAAGCGTCTTCTGTACCGTCTAAAGTTGGCGCAAAACCACCTTCATCTCCAACAGCGGTACTCAAACCTCTGTCGTGTAATACTTTCTTTAAATGGTGAAAAATTTCAGTCCCCATCTGCATGGCATGAGAAAAAGATTCCGCCTTAACAGGCATGACCATAAACTCTTGAAATGCTATAGGTGCATCTGAGTGTGACCCTCCATTAATAATATTCATCATGGGAACAGGCAAAGTATTTGCGCTAACCCCACCAACATATCTAAATAACGGCATACCTAATTCTTCAGCTGCAGCTTTAGCCGCAGCTAATGAAACGCCTAAAATAGCGTTGGCACCTAATTTAGATTTATTGGGTGTTCCGTCTAAATCTATCATGATCTGATCAATTAGGTTCTGCTCAAAAACAGAAACGCCTAAAAGTGCATCAGACAAATGCGTATTCACATTTTCAATAGCCTTAAGAACTCCTTTACCCATGTAGGCACTCCCGCCATCTCTTAATTCAACAGCTTCGTGCTCTCCAGTTGAGGCTCCAGATGGAACCGCAGCTCTTCCAACTACACCATTTTCAGTTTCTACATCTACTTCTACTGTCGGATTCCCTCGAGAATCTAATATTTGTCTAGCGTGAACGCTAATGATCATACTCATAATTGTACTTTTTAAAATATGTTTCAAATATACAAAAGCCAAGCATCTGCTTGGCTTTTTTAAAGGGTTTTTAGCTAAAAAATATCACTATAACGTTTTAGTACACAGGTGTTTTACCTAAAACTATTCCGTATAGACGTATTGATCTATGCTTTAACTGAGGCATTCATTAAATCAAAAAATTGATCAAATAAATACGTAGCGTCATTTGGACCTGGCCCTGCCTCGGGATGGTATTGAACAGAAAAAACAGGTTTATTTGTCATTTCAATTCCGGCCACAGTTAGGTCATTCAAATGAATATGTGTGATAGCTACATCTGGATGTCTTTCAGTGGCTTCCTTATCAATAGCAAAGCCATGGTTTTGAGAAGTTATTTCTCCTTTACCTGTTTTTAAATTTTTAATGGGGTGGTTAATACCCCTATGTCCATTATACATTTTATAAGTAGGAATTCCATTTGCTAACGCAATTACTTGGTGACCCAAACAAATACCAAACAACGGAAGACCACTAGCAATCATTTTTTGTGCTGTTTCTATCGCTTCAGTTAAAGGTTCTGGATCTCCCGGTCCATTAGATATAAAATAACCATCTGCACCCCAAGATTCAATTTCGTGAAAAGGAGTATTATGTGGAAACACTTTAACGTAAGCACCACGCTTGTCTAAATTTCGAAGAATGTTTTTCTTTATACCAATGTCTAAAGCGGCTACTTTAAAATTACTTTCGGAATCTCCAACATAATAAGCCGCTTTAGTAGAAACTTCACCTGCTAAGGCTAAGCCCTGCATACTTGGCACTTTAGCAAGGGCCAACTTTAATGCGTCTACATCATCTACTCTAGTAGATATTACCGCATTCATAGCTCCATGATCTCTTATATAACTTACCAAAGCACGTGTGTCTACGTCGGAGATTGCAAATAGTTTGTGGTCGTTTAAGTAATCTTCCAAAGAAGCAGTCGCATCTGTTCTCGAGAATTCATAAGAAAAATTTTTACATATAAGTCCCGCAATTTTAACGCCGTCAGACTCAACTTCATTTGGATTAGTTCCGTAATTTCCTATATGAGCATTGGTGGTGACCATTAGCTGACCAAAATAAGAAGGGTCCGTGAAAATCTCCTGATAACCAGTCATTCCTGTGTTAAAACAAACTTCTCCAAAAGCAGTACCTGATTTATCTCCCACAGCTTTTCCGTGGAAAATAGTCCCGTCTGCCAACAAAATAATAGCGCTTCTTTTTTTCTGATACTTCATTGTGTTCAAATTCTTTATATAAACAAAAAAACAAAAAAAAAGGACAAGCAATAAAGCTTATCCTTTTAAATTATAAAACATTTAATAACAGTTTATGCTTTAGCATCGTCTGTATTTTCAGTGTTGTCATTATCTGCAGCTGGTGCTTCTTTAACTGGAGCTTCAGCAGCAGCATCTATAACGGGAGCCTCTGCTTTAGATTTACCTCTACGAGTGGTTTTCTTAGTAGCTTTTTTAGCGTTACTGTATAACTCATTAAAATCTACCAATTCGATCATAGCCATATCTGCATTATCACCAAGTCTATTACCTAGTTTAATGATACGTGTATAACCACCTGGTCTGTCTGCAACTTTATCTGCAACAGTGGAGAATAATTCAGTTACCGCATACTTGTCACGTAAGTACTTAAATACGATACGTCTGTTGTGCGTTCCTTTATCTACCGATTGATTGTTAGCTGCTTTGGATTTAGTAATAATAGGCTCTAAAAATACTTTTAAAGCTTTGGCCTTAGCAACTGTTGTATTGATTCTTTTGTGTTCAATTAGAGAACAAGCCATATTGGCTAACATAGCTTTTCTATGTGCTGTTTTTCTCCCTAAGTGATTAACTTTCTTACCGTGTCTCATGGTATTGTTCTATATGAATGCTGTGATAAATCGCAGCGCTTAATTAATCTTTATCTAATTTATATTTTGATAGGTCCATTCCGAAACTCAATCCTTTATTAATCACTAACTCTTCTAATTCAGTTAATGATTTCTTACCAAAGTTTCTAAACTTCATTAGGTCATTTTTGTTAAAAGAAACCAAATCTCCTAAAGTATCTACCTCTGCAGCTTTCAAGCAATTTAATGCCCTAACCGAAAGATCCATATCTACTAACTTAGTTTTTAACAACTGACGCATGTGAAGAGATTCCTCATCATAAGTTTCTGTTTGGGCTATCTCATCTGCCTCTAATGTAATTCTCTCATCGGAGAACAACATAAAGTGGTGAATTAATACCTTAGCAGCCTCAGTTAAAGCATCTTTTGGATGAATTGAACCATCTGAAACAATTTCGAAAACTAATTTTTCGTAATCCGTCTTTTGCTCAACCCTAAAGTTTTCAATACTGTACTTGACATTCTTGATAGGAGTGAATATAGAATCAATAGCTATTGTTCCTATTGGAGCACCTGATTTTTTGTTTTCTTCTGCTGGTACATAACCCCTACCTTTTTCAATGGTAAGTTCCATGTTAATATTCACCTTAGCATCCATATTACAGATCACTAAGTCTGGATTTAACACTTGAAAACCAGAAATAAATTTCTGAAAATCACCAGCAGTTAATTGTTGTTTTCCACTAAGAGCAATAGAGATTGTTTCATTGTCAACATCTTCTATTTGTCTTTTGAAACGAACTTGTTTCAAGTTGAGGATTATTTCGGTTACATCTTCTACCACTCCAGGAATCACAGAGAATTCGTGCGCTACTTTGTCCATTCGAACAGAAGTGATTGCAAAACCTTCAAGAGCAGAAAGCATCACCCTTCTAAGTGCATTCCCAACTGTTAATCCATAACCAGGTTCTAAAGGGCGAAACTCGAATTTCCCTTCAAAATCGGTAGAATCAATCATGATTACTTTATCGGGCTTCTGAAAATTAAATAATGCCATAATTGGATCAGTTGTGTTTATTTAGAGTATAACTCGACGATTAATTGTTCCTTAATATTTTCAGGAATCTGTAGTCTTTCTGGAACAGCAACAAAGCTACCTTCCATTTTTTCTGAATTCCATGTAATCCATTCGTATACATTAGAACTTACAGAAAGTGCATCTGATATTGTTTGCAAAGACTTAGATTTTTCTCTAACGCCTACAACATCTCCGGCTTTCAAGGAATAGGATGGGATATTTACAATAGATCCGTTCACAGTAATATGTCTGTGAGAAACCAATTGTCTTGCGCCACTTCTAGAAGTAGATACACCCATTCTATACACCACGTTGTCTAAACGTGATTCACAAAATTGAAGTAAAACCTCACCGGTAACTCCTTTACTTCTATTTGCCTTAGCAAATATATTTCTAAATTGTTTTTCAAGAATACCGTAAGTGTACTTCGCTTTTTGCTTTTCCATTAACTGTACTTTGTATTCTGACTCTTTTCCACGGCGTCTGTTGTTACCGTGTTGTCCTGGAGGAAAGTTTCTTTTTTCAAAAGACTTGTCTTCTCCGAAGATTGCTTCACCGAATCTACGTGCAATCTTAGTTTTTGGTCCTGTATATCTTGCCATTTTCTAAAAATTTGATACTGTGATCATGAATTAAGGCTATCCTTCGATAATCGTATCTACAGTATCTGTGAAATGCCCTTGGGCGTTAATTAATTAAACTCTTCTTCTTTTTGGAGGTCTACAACCGTTGTGCGGCATTGGAGTAACGTCAATAATTTCTGTTACTTCAATTCCAGCGTTGTGAATAGATCTAATAGCAGATTCTCTACCATTTCCTGGTCCTTTCACATACACCTTAACTTTGCGTAAACCAGCTTCATGTGCTACTTTAGCACAGTCTTCTGATGCCAATTGAGCAGCGTAAGGAGTATTTTTCTTAGAACCTCTGAAACCCATTTTACCAGCAGATGACCATGAAATGACATCTCCCTTTTTATTGGTTAAAGAAATAATGATATTGTTAAAAGATGCAGTTACGTGTGCTTCTCCAACAGACTCAATAATAACTTTACGCTTTTTTGTTGCTTTTGTATTTGCCTTTGCCATAATACGCTACTTATTATTTAGTTGCCTTTTTCTTGTTAGCAACTGTTTTTCTTTTTCCTTTACGAGTCCTAGAATTGTTCTTAGTACGCTGACCTCTTAATGGTAAACCAGTACGGTGTCTAATACCTCTGTAACAACCAATATCCATTAATCGCTTAATGTTTAGTTGCGTTTCAGAACGCAATTCTCCCTCTATGGTAAAAGCAGAAACTGCTTCCCTGATTTTCGAGATTTCGTCGTCATTCCAATCAGAAACTTTAGTGTCTTCACTAACGCCTGCTGCAATTAAAATTTCTTTTGCTCTAGTTCTACCAACACCAAATATGTAGGTAAGGGCAATAACCCCTCTTTTCTGTTTGGGTATATCTACCCCTGCAATTCTTGCCATAATTACCCTTGTCTTTGTTTAAATCTAGGATTCTTTTTATTAATTACGTACAACCTGCCTTTCCTGCGTACAATCTTGCAGTCGGCACTTCTCTTTTTAATTGATGCTCTTACTTTCATCCTATATACTTAATATCTATATGTAATTCTCGCTTTTGTTAAATCGTATGGGCTCATTTCTAATTTAACCCTGTCTCCTGGTAAAAGTTTAATATAATGCATTCGCATTTTACCAGATATATGTGCCGTTACAACGTGTCCGTTCTCCAATTCTACACGAAACATAGCATTTGACAATGCCTCTATAATAGTTCCGTCTTGTTCAATTGCAGCTTGTTTAGCCATATTATACTTCTTTTCTATTTTTACCAGACTTCATTAATCCGTCGTAGTGTCTATTTAAAAGATACGCATTCACCTGTTGTACTGTATCTATAGCAACTCCTACCATAATAAGCAGTGAAGTACCCCCATAGAATAAAGCCCAACCCGGTTGAATATCTACCAATTTCACAGCCAAGGCCGGCAAAATTGCGAGCAAAGCTAAGAAAATAGATCCAGGTAACGTAATTAATGACATAATCTTATCCAAAAAATCGCCAGTTTCTTTCCCAGGAAGGACTCCAGGGATAAAACCACCGCTTCTTTTAAGATCGTCTGCCATTTTATTTGTAGGAACTGTAATGGCGGTATAGAAGTAAGTAAAAATAATAATCAGTAAAGCAAATAAAATATTATAAGCCAAACCAAAAATATCTTGAAACTGAACTTCCATCCATTGACCCAATGCAGTGTTATTGAAAGTCTTTCCTAATAAACCAGGTGCGAACATGATTGCCTGAGCAAAAATGATAGGCATTACTCCAGAGGCATTTAATTTCAATGGAATGTATTGTCTTGTTCCAGCTGCATTTTTGTCAAAACCACCAGATGCAGTTCTTCTTGCATATTGAACTGGTATTTGTCTTGTAGCCATCACCAACAGAACA
>Ga0102831_1000997_pt1 | contig 12383 bp, 7 predicted proteins | sample ColrivemetaGS747_FD_84508 | JGI IMG/M metagenome (GOLD analysis project Ga0102831, IMG submission 84508) | Estuarine microbial communities from the Columbia River estuary - Freshwater metaG S.747 | ecosystem: Environmental > Aquatic > Marine > Intertidal zone > Estuary | place: USA: Columbia...
AGGGTAGAGGACGCGAACACGCTCGCCGACGTCGTAGGCGGGCGGGCTGCTGCAGACGCCGCCGCGGAACTGGACGGACTGGCCGTCCGCCGTGGAAAACTCAATGGTCGGGCAGCCCTGCACGACATGTGCGACCCAGCCCTCAGCGGCCGTCAGGCTGTCCTGATGGCTCAGTCGATTGACTTGAACTGCAACGGCACCAGCCAGCAGCAATGCGCCTATACCGGGGAAAATCCATAGCCATCCCTGTTTCATAGCAATCTCCGCAATCAGGTAATCTGTTAGAAAAACTCACATTAATGGGCGCAATTATCGGTATTTGCCGGCGCCTGTCCAGTCGTAGACTGCGCGCATTGTCTGACCAACCCACGGATGCCTGCCATGCCTGGTTCACAGAACTCCTATCGCAACGGTCCCGACGCTAAGGGCCTGTTCGGTCACTTCGGCGGTCAGTACGTCGCCGAAACCCTGATGCCGCTGATCCACGATCTGGCCGCCGAGTACGAGAAGGCCAAGGCCGACCCGGAATTCATCAAGGAACTGGCCTATTTCCAGCGCGACTACGTCGGCCGGCCGAGCCCGCTGTATTTCGCCGAGCGCCTGACCGAGCATTGCGGCGGGGCGAAGATCTACCTCAAGCGCGAAGAGCTCAATCACACCGGCGCGCACAAGATCAACAACTGCATCGGCCAGATCCTGCTGGCCCGGCGCATAGGCAAGAAGCGCATCATCGCCGAGACCGGCGCCGGCATGCACGGCGTGGCCACCGCCACCGTGGCCGCGCGCTTCGGCATGGAGTGCGTGATCTTCATGGGCACCACCGACATCGATCGGCAGCAGGCCAACGTTTTCCGCATGAAGCTGCTCGGCGCCACCGTGATCCCGGTGGTCGCCGGCACCGGCACGCTCAAGGACGCGATGAACGAGGCGCTGCGCGACTGGGTCACCAACGTCCACAACACCTTCTACATGATCGGCACCGTGGCCGGCCCGCACCCCTATCCGGCGATGGTCCGCGACTTCCAGGCGGTGATCGGCAAGGAAACCCGCGAACAGATCCTCGAGAAGGAAGGCCGTCTGCCCGACAGCCTGGTGGCCTGCATCGGCGGCGGCTCCAACGCTATCGGCCTGTTCCATCCCTTCCTCGACGATGCCGGCGTGCAGATCGTCGGCGTCGAAGCCGCCGGCTACGGCATTGCCACCGGCAAGCACGCCGCCAGCCTGAACGGCGGCGAGCCGGGCGTGCTGCACGGCAACCGCACCTTCCTGCTGCAGGACGACGATGGCCAGATCATCGACGCCCATTCCATCTCCGCCGGCCTCGACTACCCCGGCATCGGCCCCGAGCACGCCTGGCTGCATGACGTCGGCCGCGTCGAGTACACCTCGGTGACCGACGACGAGGCGCTCGCCGCCTTCCACCAGTGCTGTCGCCTGGAAGGCATCATCCCGGCGCTGGAAAGTGCTCATGCGCTGGCCGAAGTGTTCAAGCGCGCGCCGACCCTGCCCAGGGATCACCTGATGGTGGTCAACCTGTCCGGCCGTGGCGACAAGGACATGCAGACCGTGATGCACCACCTGGGCGATGCCCTGGCCCCTCAGGAGAACAAGGCATGAGCCGCCTGCAGACCCGTTTTGCCGAACTGAAGCAGCACAATCGCGCCGCCCTGGTGACCTTCATCACCGGCGGCGACCCGGACTACGCCACCAGCCTGGCGATCCTCAAGGGCCTGCCCGCCGCCGGCGCCGACGTGATCGAGCTGGGCATGCCCTTCACCGACCCGATGGCCGACGGCCCGGCGATCCAGCTGGCCAACATCCGCGCCCTGGCCGGCAAGCAGAACCTGGCCAAGACGCTGCAGATGGTGCGTGAGTTTCGCGAAGGCGACAGCGACACCCCGCTGGTGCTGATGGGCTACTTCAACCCCATCCACCACTACGGCGTGGCGCGCTTCATCGAGGACGCCAAGGCCGCCGGGGTCGACGGCCTGATCGTGGTCGACCTGCCGCCGGAGCACAACGAGGACCTTTGCACGCCGGCCCAGGCCGTCGGGCTCGACTTCATTCGCCTGACCACCCCGACCACCGATGACGCACGCCTGCCCACGGTACTTAACGGCAGCTCCGGCTTCGTCTACTACGTTTCCGTGGCCGGCGTGACCGGGGCGGGCTCGGCGACCCTGGAGCACGTCGAGGAAGCGGTAGCGCGCCTGCGTCGGCACACCGAGCTGCCGGTCTGCATCGGCTTCGGCATCCGCACCCCGGAACATGCCGCGACCATCGCCCGCCTGGCCGAAGGCGTGGTGGTGGGCTCGGCGCTGATCGATCAGATCGCCGATGCTCGCTCGCCCGAGCAGGCCGTCGAAGGCGTGCTCGGCCTCTGCCAGCGGCTGGCCGAAGGCGTGCGCAACGCCCGCGGCTGAAGCCAGCCCCGGCGGGTGCGGCGAGTCGTCTGGAGCTTGCCTCACCCGCCTTCGGCACCCTCTCCCGGCGGGAGAGGGAAAAGCGTGCGCGCTCGAAGCTCTGCTAGCCCACACCTCACCGTCGCCCCACAGCTGTCCTTCTCCCTGCGGGAGAAGGTGGTGCAAGGAGCAACCCGCAGCATCGTCCCACGGCTGTCCTTCTCCCTCCGGGAGAAGGTGGCGCGCAGCGCCGGATGAGGGATGGCTGGCGCTGCAGGGATCGGGCTGGCGAGTTTTGCAGGGAGCCCGGTGCGGCATGAATCAGACGTCGGGGGCGGCGAGTTGCCTGAGCCATCCCTCACCCGCCTTCGGCACGCTCTCCCGGCGGGAGAAGGAAAAGTGTGCACGCTCGAAGCTCTGCTCCCTCTCCCGGAAGGAGAGGGAAAAGCCGTTCAGCGGCTGCGTTCGTGCTCCAGGGCCCAGACCGCGGCTTCGACCCGCGAGCGCAGGCCGAGCTTGTGCAGCAGGTTCTTCACGTGGACCTTCACCGTGCCTTCGGTGATGCCGAGCTTGCGGCCGATCATCTTGTTGCTGTTGCCGCCGGCGATCATCTTCAGCACCTGGCGTTCGCGCTCGGTCAGCTCGACCTCCGGTGCTGCCGGCGCCACGCGCAGGGCTCGGGCGAGGACGCGGGCGAGGGTCGGGCTGATCACCAGGTCGCCTTCCAGCGCTTCGCGGATCTGCTGGATCAGCCGCTCCGGCTCCATGTCCTTGAGCAGGTAGCCGTCGGCACCCAGGCGCATGGCGTCGCGTACGTCCTCCTCGGCATCGGAAACGGTGAACAGCAGGATCTTCCCCTCATAGCCCTGCTGGCGCAGGCGCTTGAGGGTTTCCACGCCATTCAGGCTGGGCATGTTGTTGTCCAGCATGACCAGATCCGGCTGCAGCTCGGGCACCCGCAGCAGTGCCTCGGCACCATCGCCGGCCTCGCCGATGATGTCGAAGTCGCTTTCCAGCTCCAGCAGTTGGCGCAGGCCGCGGCGCATCATCGGGTGGTCGTCGACCAGGAAGATGCGGTGACAGGTGGTTTGGTTCATGACGCAAGTACCTCCGGGCGCCGGCCGAGGAAGCCCGGCTGGAATGTCAGGTGCACACGGGTGCCGTGGGGAATGCGGTTTTCCAGCAGCAGCTCGCCGTGCAGGCTGCGCGCGCGCTCCTGCATGATGGTCAGGCCGTGGTGCTGGCGCTGGTCGTAGTCGCCGGACAGGCCGCAACCGTCATCCTCGATCAGCAGTTCCAGCGCCTCGCCCTGCTGGCGCAGCTCGACCCGGACCTGGCTCGGTGCGGCATGCCGGGCGCAGTTGGAGAGCGCTTCGCGGGCGATCTGCAGCAGGTGGATCTGTTCGTTGGCGCTGAGGGTGAAGGCCAGCGGGCGCAATTGCAGCTGGATGTCGAACTGGCCGCGCTGGGCGAATTCGCGGGTGGTTTCCTGCAACGCCTGCTCCAGCCCGCCGTCCTGGATCTGCAGGCGGAAGGTGGTAAGCAGCTCGCGCAGCTGGCGATAGGCGCTGTTGAGCCCGTCGCGCAATTCCTCGGTGACCTGTTCCAGGCTGGCGACCGACTCGCCGCGACTGACCAGGGTCTGCAGCCGGCTGACCTGCAGCTTCATGTAGGAGAGTGCCTGTGCCAGCGAGTCGTGCAGTTCGCGAGCGATGATCGCGCGCTCCTCGAACAGCAGCAGGCGGTGCTCCTGCTCGCGCCGGCGCTCCAGCGACAGGGCAGTGCCGATCAGGTTGGCCAGCGCCTGGATCAGCTCGCTCTCCCAGGCCTGCGGCGGACGGCCGTCGGCGAAGCCGGCGCGCAGCTCGCCCAGCTCGCAGCCCTGGTTGACCACCGGGCAGGCCAGCAGATTCCTGCCTGTGTGCATCTCGCAGGTGGCGCAGTCCTTCGGCGAACAGATCTCGCGCAGGTCGCTACCGTGCAGGGCGATCAGCTGTTCGGCCGGCTCGCCGGGATTGCCATGCAGGCAGAGGCTCAGACTCAGGCCCGGCAGGCGCTGCTGAAAGCTGTGCAGCAGCCGGTCGAGGGTGTTGGCATCGGCAGCATCGGTGGCGACGCTGGAGCTGCTCTGGTAGAGCAGCTCCAGTGCTGCGTTGGCCTGTTCCAGATGGGCAGTCTTCTGCGCTACCCGGGTCTCCAGGGTGCGATGCGACTCCTCGATGGCCTCGGCCATGGCGTTGAAGCTCAGCGCCACCTGGCCCAGCTCGTCGTCGGAGCGAAAGCCGACCCGCGCGGCGAGATCGCCGGCGCGAAAGCGCTCGGTGGCCCCGACCAGCTCCTGCAGCGGGCTGAGCACGCTGCCCTGCAACTCGTACATGCCGATCAGCAGCACGATCACGGTGATGAACAGCGCCAGACCCTGGATGGTCTGCTGCCAGCTCTGCTTGTTTTCGCTCTGCTTCTGCAGCAGCAGGACGAAATGGTCGAGCTGCTCGACGAAGTCGTCGGCGCTGGCCTGGAACAGCTTTCCATCACCGCGCGCCAGGGCTGGCTGCAACTCCTCGGACCAGCGGCTGTGCAGGTCCTGGTAAGCACGATTGAGGGGTGAGGCGGGGTCGCCGTCGAGAACCCGGGTCAGGTCGCCACTGTGCAGTCGCTGATCCAGGTTGTCGCCGAGGCCGCGGACGCGTTCGGCGTCTGCGCCCGCCTCGATCTTCCAGCTCAGTCGGTAGGTGGCCATGCGCAGGGAGCCGGCGGTATTGATCGCCGCCGCATCGTCCTCGCTGAGCCAGGCGATCAGCCCGGCGCTGACCGCGCTGCCCAGCGCCAGGGTGGCGATCAGGAATACCGCAAGGCCTGCCCGAGCCGGCAGGGAACCGCGCAACCACTGCCACATGCAGGCGCTACCTCGAAAGAGTTGGCGGGGTCGGCGTGCCGCACGGATCAGCCGAGACCTTATTCCAACCCACTGTTTATAAAGTGATTTTTTTTTGAATTCGGGGCTACCTCGAAGGGGGTAGCGGGGCAAATCATAGTCTTTTGCTCGGGTAAGCCGTCTTGACGCTGGTCAAGCGAAGCGGCGGTTGCGCTGCCTAGGGTGCGAGCCATGGACAACGGATCGGGAGTCCGCCATGGCTAGTCACAAACTGCAGCAAGGCCTGGTGCTCGGCATGAGCACCTTCGCATTCACCATGTGCTTCATGGTCTGGATGATGTTCGCCGTGCTCGGCGTACCGGTGAAGGAGTTGCTCGGCCTCAACGAGACCCAGTTCGGCCTGCTCGCCGCCACGCCGGTGCTGACCGGTTCGCTGATCCGCCTGCCACTGGGCATGCTCACCGACAAGTTCGGCGGGCGCCAGGTGTTCTTCGTGCTGATGCTGGTCTGCGTATTGCCGATCTACCTGATCAGCGAAGCCACGGCCTACTGGCATTTCCTCGTGCTGGGCCTGTTCGTCGGTCTGGCCGGCGGCTCGTTTTCGGTCGGCATCGCCTATGTCGCCAAGTGGTTCGACAAGAGCAACCAGGGCTTCGCCATGGGCATCTTCGGCGCCGGCAACGCCGGTGCCGCGGTAACCAAGTTCGTCGCCCCGGCGATCATCGCTGCGGCCAGCTGGCAGATGGTGCCCAAGGTCTACTCGGCGATCATGTTCATCACCGCGTTGCTGTTCTGGTTCCTCACCAGCGAGAACCGGGCGCATCGGGTGGCCGCCAGCGTGACCTTCAGCGAGCAGCTCAAGGCCCTGAAGGACCCGGCGGTGTGGCGCTACTGCCAGTACTACTCGATCGTCTTCGGCGGCTACGTGGCGCTGTCGCTGTGGATGACCAAGTACTACGTGCAGGAATACGGCTTCAACCTGCAGACCGCGGCGCTGCTGGCGGCCGCCTTCTCGCTGCCGGGCGGCGTGCTGCGCGCCATCGGTGGCTGGATGTCGGACAAGTGGGGCGCGCAGAGCGTGACCTGGTGGGTGATGTGGGTCAGCTGGGTGTGCCTGTTCCTGCTCTCCTATCCGCAGACCGACCTGACCATCCAGACCGTCGACGGGCCGAAGAGCTTCCAGATCGGCCTCAACGAATACGTCTTCACCGCGCTGATGTTCACCATCGGCATCGCCTGGGCCTTCGGCAAGGCCTCGGTGTTCAAGTACATCTCCGATGACTACCCGCAGAACATGGGCGTCATCTCCGGCATCGTCGGCCTGGCCGGCGGCTTAGGCGGCTTCGTCCTGCCGATCATGTTCGGCGCCCTGGTGGACCTCACCGGCGTGCGCTCCTCCTGTTTCATGCTGCTGTACGGCGTGGTCTGGGTCTCCCTGATCTGGATGTACTTCAGCGAAGTGCGCAAAACCCCGCTCATGGGCAGGCAGGCCGCTTCCGGCCAGGCGTCTGCCGCATCCTCCGGAGAAAGATCATGACCGTGATATCGAAAGGTGCGGGCGGCCCGCCTGCGCGCAAGGGCCCGGTGATCCACGACTGGCACCCCGAGGACGCGCAGTTCTGGGCCACCGGCGGCCGCGCCATTGCCAACCGCAACCTGTGGATCTCGATCCCCGCGCTGCTGCTGGCCTTCGCCGTGTGGATGGTCTGGAGCACGGTGATCGTGCGCCTGAACGCCATCGGCTTCGCCTTCAGCACCGACCAGCTGTTCTGGCTGGCCGCGCTGCCGGGGCTGTCCGGTGCCACCCTGCGGATCTTCTATTCGTTCATGGTGCCGGTGTTCGGTGGCCGCCGCTGGACCGCGATCAGCACTGCCTCGCTGTTGCTTCCGGCGCTGTGGATGGGCTTTGCGGTGCAGGACGCCAGCACGCCCTACAGCGTGTTCGTGATCATCGCCCTGCTCTGCGGCTTCGGCGGCGGCAACTTCGCCTCCTCGATGTCCAACATCAGCTTCTTCTATCCCAAGTCGCAGCAGGGCACGGCGCTGGGCCTGAATGCCGGCCTGGGCAACCTGGGCGTGTCGGTGATGCAGTTCAGCGTGCCGCTGGTGATCGGTCTGAGCCTGTTCGGCGCGGCCGGCGGTCAGCCGCAGGAACTGGCCGGCGGTGGCCAGCTGTGGCTGCAGAACGCCGGCTTCGTCTGGGTGCCGTTCATCGTCGTGGTGACCATCGCGGCCTGGTTCGGTATGAATGACCTGTCCAGCGCCCGCGCCTCGTTTGCCGATCAGGCGGTGATCTTCAAGCGCAAGCACAACTGGCTGATGTGCTGGCTGTACCTGGCCACCTTCGGCTCCTTCATCGGCTTCGCCGCGGCCTTCCCGCTGCTGATCAAGACCGCCTTCCCCGAGGTCAACGCGCTCAGCTTTGCCTTTCTCGGCCCACTGGTCGGTGCGCTGATCCGCCCGGTCGGTGGCTGGATCAGCGACAAGCTCGGCGGCGCCCGCGTCACCCTGTGGAACTTCGTGCTGATGATCGCCGCGGTGTTCGGCGTGCTGCACTTCCTCCCGGCGCCCGGAGAGAGCGGCAACTTCTACGGCTTCCTGGCCATGTTCATGCTGCTGTTCGTCACCACCGGCATCGGCAACGGCTCCACCTTCCGCATGATCCCGGTGATCTTCCGCACCTTCCACGAGCGCGCCAGCGCCGGCCGCGGTGCCCAGGCGCAGGAGCAGGCGCTGCGCGCCGCCGGCAAGGAATCCGCTGCGGTACTGGGCTTCAGCTCGGCCATCGGCGCCTTCGGCGCCTTCTTCATTCCCAAGTCCTTCGGCAGCTCGATTGCCCTCACCGGCGGCCCGGAGATGGCCCTGTACCTGTTCGTCGCCTACTACGCCAGCTGCATTGCGGTGACCTGGTGGTGGTACTCGCGCAAGGGTGCAGAGAGCCCCTGCTAGCACCGCCGCCAACCCATTAGAAATGAGCGCCGGACCGCCATCCGGCGCTTGCCTGAGAGGAAAACCAAGATGAGCCATCTACTCGACCAGCTGCGCTTCTTCAACAGAAAGCAAGGCGAGTTCGCCGACGGTCACGGCGAGACCCGCAAGGAGTCCCGCGACTGGGAGAACGTCTACCGTTCGCGCTGGCAGTACGACAAGATCGTGCGCTCGACCCACGGGGTGAACTGCACCGGGTCCTGCTCCTGGAAGATCTACGTGAAGAACGGCCTGATCACCTGGGAAACCCAGCAGACCGACTATCCGCGCACCCGCAACGACCTGCCCAACCACGAACCGCGCGGCTGTCCGCGCGGGGCCAGCTACAGCTGGTACATCTACAGCGCCAACCGTCTCAAGTACCCCAAGGTACGCAAGCCGCTGCTCAAGCTGTGGCGTGACGCGCGCGCGCGGATGAACCCGGTCGAGGCCTGGGCCAGCATCGTCGAGGACCCGACCAAGGCCGAGTCCTACAAGAGCAAGCGCGGCATGGGCGGCTTCATCCGCTCCAGCTGGGACGAGGTCAACGAGATCATCGCCGCGGCCAACGTCTACACCGTCAAGCAGTACGGCCCGGACCGGGTGGTCGGCTTCTCGCCGATCCCGGCCATGTCGATGGTTTCCTACGCTGCCGGCAGCCGTTATCTGTCGCTGATCGGCGGGGTCTGCCTGAGCTTCTATGACTGGTACTGCGACCTTCCTCCCGCCTCTCCACAAGTGTGGGGCGAGCAGACCGACGTGCCCGAGTCGGCCGACTGGTACAACTCCAACTACATCATCGCCTGGGGCTCCAACGTCCCGCAGACGCGTACCCCGGATGCGCACTTCTTCACCGAGGTGCGCTACAAGGGCACCAAGACCGTGGCCATCACCCCGGACTACTCCGAGGTGGCCAAGCTCACCGACCTCTGGCTCAACCCCAAGCAGGGCACCGACGCGGCGCTGGCGCAGGCCTTCGCCCACGTCATCTTCAAGGAATTCCACCTCGAGAATCCCAGCGAGTACTTCCGCGACTACGCCAAGCGCTACACCGACCTGCCGGTGCTGGTGCGCCTCAACGAGAAGGACGGCAGCTACATCGCCGACCGCTTCCTGCGCGCCTCGGACCTCGCCGGCAACCTCGGCCAGGAGAACAACCCGGAGTGGAAGACCATCGCCCTGGACGGCACCACCGACCAGCTGGTCTCGCCGCAGGGCTCGATCGGCTATCGCTGGGGCGAGAAGGGCAAGTGGAACATCGAGGCCCGCGAAGGCCGCAACGGCGTGGACATCGATCTGCGCCTGTCGCTGATCGACGGCGGCGAAGTGGCCGAGGTGGCCTTCCCCTACTTCGGCGGCATTCTCCACGAGCACTTTACCCACGCCGAGGGTGACGACATCCAGCTGCGTCGCGTACCGGTGCGCAGCATCGCGCTGGCCGACGGCAGCGAGGCGAAGGTCGCCACCGTGTTCGACCTGATGGCCGCCAACCTCGGTATCGACCGTGGCCTGGGCGGTGGCAACGTCGCCAAGAGCTACGACGACGCCAGCGTGCCGGGCACCCCGGCCTGGCAGGAAATCATCACCGGCGTGGCGCGCGAGAAGGCGATCCAGATCGCCCGCGAATTCGCCGACAACGCCGACAAGACTCATGGCCGTTCCATGATCATCGTCGGTGCGGCGATGAACCACTGGTACCACATGGACATGAACTACCGTGGCCTGATCAACATGCTGATGTTGTGCGGCTGCGTCGGCCAGACCGGTGGCGGCTGGGCGCACTACGTTGGCCAGGAAAAGCTGCGGCCGCAGTGCGGCTGGCTGCCGCTGGCCTTCGGTCTGGACTGGCACCGTCCGCCACGCCAGATGAACGGCACCAGCTTCTTCTACAACCACAGCTCGCAGTGGCGCCACGAGAAGATGAGCATTCACGAAGTGCTCTCGCCGCTGGCCGACAAGTCGCAGTTCCCCGAGCATATGCTCGACTACAACATCCGCGCCGAGCGCGCCGGCTGGCTGCCGAGCGCACCGCAGCTGAACCGCAACCCGCTGCAGATCTGCCGCGACGCCGAAGCCGCCGGGATGTCGCCGGTCGACTACGTCACCCAGTCGCTGCAGGACGGCTCGCTGCGTTTCGCCTGCGAGCAGCCGGACAGCCCGGTGAACTTCCCGCGCAACATGTTCATCTGGCGCTCCAACCTGCTGGGCAGCTCGGGCAAGGGCCACGAGTACATGCTCAAGTACCTGCTCGGTACCAGGAACGGCGTGATGAACGAGGACCTCGGCAAGCGCGACGGCTTCAAGCCGGGCGAGGCCGAGTGGGTCGACGAGGGCGCCATCGGCAAGCTCGATCTGGTCACCACCCTGGACTTCCGCATGTCCAGTACCTGCGTGTACTCCGACATCGTCCTGCCGACCGCGACCTGGTACGAGAAGGACGACATGAACACCTCGGACATGCACCCCTTCATCCACCCGCTGTCGGCCGCCATCGACCCGGCCTGGGAAGCGCGTTCCGACTGGGAGATCTACAAGGGCATCGCCAAGGCCTTCTCGCAGATGAGCGAAGGCCACCTGGGTGTGGAGAAGGATCTGGTCACCGTGCCGCTGCTGCATGACAGCCCCGGCGAGCTGGCCCAGCCGTTCGGCGGTACCGACTGGAAGAGCGCAGGCGTCGCCCCGCAGCCGGGCAAGAACTGCCCGACCCTGTCGGTGGTCGAGCGCGACTACCCGAGCACCTACAAGAAGTTCACCTCGCTCGGCCCACTGCTGGACAAGCTCGGCAACGGCGGCAAGGGCATCAACTGGAACACCCAGGATGAAGTCGATTTCCTTGGCGAGCTGAACTACACCGTGCGCGAGGAGGGCGTCAGCCAGGGCCGGCCGAAGATCGAGTCGGCCATCGATGCCGCCGAGGTGATCCTCTCGCTGGCCCCGGAAACCAACGGCCACGTCGCGGTGAAGGCCTGGGCGGCGCTGTCGGAGTTCACCGGCCTGGACCACAGCCACCTGGCACTGCCCAAGGAGCACGAGGCGATCCGCTTCCGTGACATCCAGGCGCAGCCGCGCAAGATCATCTCCAGCCCGACCTGGTCGGGCCTGGAAGACGAGCACGTGTCGTACAACGCCGGCTACACCAACGTCCACGAGTGCATCCCGTGGCGGACCATTACCGGTCGCCAGCAGTTCTTCCAGGACCACCCGTGGATGCAGGCCTTCGGCGAGCAGCTGATGAGCTACCGGCCGCCGATCAACACCCGCACCATCGACTACGTGAAAGGCAAGAAGAGCAACGGCAACCCCGAGATCGTCCTCAACTGGATCACCCCGCACCAGAAGTGGGGCATCCACAGCACCTACTCGGACAACCTGATCATGCTCACCCTGAGCCGCGGCGGGCCCATCGTCTGGATGTCGGAAATCGACGCCAAGCGGGCCGGCATCGAGGACAACGACTGGGTCGAGTGCTTCAACGCCAACGGCGCCCTGACCGCCCGCGCGGTGGTCAGCCAGCGGGTGATGGAAGGGATGATCATGATGTACCACGCCCAGGAACGCATCGTGAACGTGCCGGGCAGCGAGACCACCAAGACCCGCGGCGGCCACCACAACTCGGTGACCCGCGTGGTGCTCAAGCCCACCCACATGATCGGTGGCTACGCCCAGCAGGCCTACGGCTTCAACTACTACGGCACCGTCGGCTGCAACCGCGACGAGTTCGTCGTGGTGCGCAAGATGGACAAGGTCGACTGGCTCGATGGCACCGATGTCGGTGGCCTCGGCGGTGACGCCCTGCCGCAACCCCTGCCGCAAGATCTCTGAGGAGCATTGCCATGAAAATTCGTTCGCAAGTGGGCATGGTCCTCAACCTGGACAAGTGCATCGGTTGCCATACCTGCTCGATTACCTGCAAGAACGTCTGGACCAGTCGCGAAGGCATGGAATACGCCTGGTTCAACAACGTCGAGACCAAGCCCGGCATCGGCTATCCCAAGGACTGGGAGAACCAGGACAAGTGGAAGGGCGGCTGGACGCGCAAGCGCAACGGCAAGCTGCAGCCGCGCATCGGCGGCAAGCTGCGCGTGCTCGCGAACATCTTCGCCAACCCCGACATGCCGCAGATCGACGACTACTACGAG
>Ga0102831_1001011_pt1 | contig 12232 bp, 8 predicted proteins | sample ColrivemetaGS747_FD_84508 | JGI IMG/M metagenome (GOLD analysis project Ga0102831, IMG submission 84508) | Estuarine microbial communities from the Columbia River estuary - Freshwater metaG S.747 | ecosystem: Environmental > Aquatic > Marine > Intertidal zone > Estuary | place: USA: Columbia...
CCAGTCCCGCAAATTCGCTGGCCACCCGAATCACATCCTCTTGGTAAACCATGATGCCGTAAGTTTCAGGGAGCATTTGCAGCATGATGGGATGTCCCTCTGCTCGTTTTTTGGGGTCAATGTGTCGTTCTATGAATGCCCGCATCATACCGCTTCGGGCAACGCCGGGACGAATGACGCTGCTGGCGGCCACCAAGGTTAGGTAGTCTTTGCATTTCAATTTACGCAAGAGTTGCCGCATGGCCGGACTTTCCACATAGAAGCAACCCATCGTATTGCCGTGCGAAATCATTCGAGCAATGCGATCATCATCTTTAAAGGCTTGAATTTGGTGGGCATCTACATCAACGCCTCGATTTTCTTTGATGTAAATCACGGCATCTTTGATGTGCCCCAAGCCGCGCTGACTGAGAATATCAAACTTAGCAATGCCCAAGTCTTCGGCTTCTAGCATGCTGAATTGCACCGAGGGAAATCCTTTCGGGGGAAGGTCTAATGCAGAGAAATAGAATATGGGCTTTTCAGTAATGAGAATGCCGCCTACGTGCAAACTTCGATAGTTGGGGAGGTCGTGAATCTTGCCAGCATGCCTCATCAATTCTTGATAAACCGATTCCTTGTCGTTTAACCCTAAGGATTCTAATCCTTCGATTTCAAACTCAGAACTCTGTTGGCCGAGCGTTCGTTCTCGCGTTCGTTGCCCAATGCCGGGCGTGCTGTAAACGAGTTTTTTATCTCTGATGCCGCCGCCTCCGGCGGCGGACGAATCAGCGCTCGCAAATTGCAAATAGTTCTTCGGCGAGTAAAAACTCTCCCGCTCCAAAAGGGCGTCAATTTCTGATTTCGGAAGCCCGTAAACTTTACCCAATTCCCGAATCACCGCGTTTGATTGAAACGTGTTGTAAGTGGCCAGCAATGCGGCATTGTGAGGCCCATATTTATTCAGAATGTAACCAGTAACCGTGTCTCTGTCCTGCCAAGAAAAATCCAAATCAAAGTCGGGTGGACTGCTTCGATAGGGATTGATGAACCGTTCAAAATACAGGTCTAAGTCAATGGGGTCAACATCGGTGATGCGCAGGCAATACGCTACCATGCTGTTGGCACCGCTTCCACGTCCCACGTAAAAAAAGCCCTGCTCCCGAGCAAACCGACAAATGTCCCAATTGATCAAGAAATAGGCGGTGAATCCGAGTTCGTAAATCAACTTCATCTCCTTTTCGAGCCTTTCGGTAGTGGAATACGTGTACTTGGGATATCGGTATTTAAGTCCCTCGAAAGCCAAGTCGCGCATCATGCGATAGTCCTCATCGGGATCGCCGGTGAAGGTTTTTTTATTTTGGGATATTCCAGCCTCGAAGTTCCAGGGAGAAACACTTAAAAGTTGTTCAGCCTGAGCCCATAACCCAGCATAAGGCTCAAAGGCATTTTTAAGCTCGTTCAAGGGCATCAGTAAATCATGCCGAGAACCCGTTTCGGTGGGCTTTAGCTTGGTAATGAGGCAGTTGTGCGCAATGCATCGGAGCAAAATGTGCGTCTGCCAATCGTCAGTGTTTCGCAAAGTAGCCCGGTGGTAAGCCAACAGTTTTTGAGGATGTTTCTTCCAAGTAGACAGTGGAAGCCTCCGCAAATCGCGGTGCGTCACCCCAATCAAAGACCCCTTGTAAAGGTCTTTGACTGATAGTCCCAGTATTTTTGAAAACGTATAAATAACCTGTACCTCTCTGAAGGGCGGCGGTACAAACGGAAATGACTTTCCTTCGGTGATGTGGATGCTCAGGAATTCGTTGATTTCTGCAAAACCCGATTGAGACAATGAAACCAAAACATACAAGCCCTCGTCGCCATTTCTGACGTCAACCCCCACCCAAGGGCGAACACCTGAATGCTTCTGCGCTTCCCGAAAGAAATTGCTGACACCACTTACATTGTTGATGTCGGCAAGCAACACGTTGACCTTTTGCCGAGTAAGATCCGATTGGCTCTGCGCCCAACGCACAATATCTTCCGGACTCATGAGCCCGTACCGCAGACTGAAATAGGAATGACAATGATACAACATATCAACAAGTAAATTGATAAGAATATTATCAATTATTTGTCGATAAATTAATCAAAAATCAAACTCTGCGCAAGTAGATTATTTATCTTTTTTCGACAATTTCACTTTGTCGCCATCAATCAAGGTCTTTGCAATGGCCATGCTCGGTTCCACAATGATTTCTTCACCGTCTTTGAGTCCCGATAAAACCTCAAAATAATCGATGTCTTGAATGCCCACTTCAATTTTAACGGCCTTGGCCTTGCCGTTTTCATATTTGAAAACCCAAGTAGACGCCTTCGATTCAGTCACGGGGCTGCTTCCGTTTTTGAATGATTGCGGGTTTCTGGTGGTCAATGCCGAGATGGGCACCGAAACCACTTGTGAACGCGTATTGGTTTTGATATCGGCCGATGCGGTCATGCCAGGCAATAAAGGAGACTTGATGCCTTTTGCAATCAAATCAGAATAGCTTTCACGAGAAATACGAATCTTTACCGTATAATTAGTTACCTGTTCACTCACATTTTGAGCATTATTAAATTTAGCGGAATTTGCAATTTCTGTTACAACTCCCTTGAAAACTCTATCGGGATAGGCATCAACTCGGATGTCTGAACTATCGCCAAGATGAACGCGAACAATATCGTTCTCATTGATGTTAACTTGAACTTCCATGCTGCTCAAGTTTGAAATGCGCATGATTTCAGTTCCAGCCATTTGAGCAGTTCCTACAACACGTTCCCCTTTTTCGCTGTTCATTTGAGTGACGATACCCGATGCTGGCGCATAAATGCTGGTTCTTCCCAAGGTTTTTCTTCCCTCATCCAAGCGAGCTTCCAAACTTCGAACATTGAAACTGGAGGCCAAACGGTTTTTTGAACTGACAATCGCCTCTGTTTTGGCTTGTTCAAATTGCAATTGAGCATTTTCCCACTCTTGGGCACTGATCACTTGTGATTCAAACAATTTTTTCTGCCTATCAAAAGTAATTTTTGCAGTTTCTAACGCCGTTTTTGCCCTCAACTCTTGAGCCTCAGCACCTGCCAAAGCCGCTCGAGAATTATCTAAATTGGCCTTCAATTGGCTTAGGGTAGATTCGTAAATTTCAGGGTTAATTCTCAGTAATAATTGACCTTTAACTACAGAATCGCCTTCTTGAACCAACATCTCGGTGATTTCTCCCGATACGTCAGGACTGATTTTTACTTCTTTTTCAGGTTGGATTTTACCCGTTACACTCACCAATTCGGTAATGGTTCTTTTGGATACTTTTTCAGTGCTTACCTCGGTAATTTCTTTACCTCCTTTAAAAATAGCCGAAGCAATAATGATTATGGCAACAACAGCCAATACAATCCACAATATTCTTTTCTTTTTCATTGATGTTTAAAATTGATTGAGGGCATCAAAATTGTTCAAATACAAGGTTTGAATGATTAAATAACGCAATGTAGCTTCATACTTTGCATTTAACAATGATTGGAAAGCTGAAACCTCGTTGTTTTTCGCTAATTGCATTTCAAAAATGGTCGATTGCCCTAAGTCCATTCTCTTTTGCACAAATTCCAAATTGCGTTTTTGTACCTCGTAATTTTGTTCGGCAGCATCGTATTGTGCACTAGCATTTTCGAAATTCTGAAAAGCTAAGGTTACTTCATTTACGATATTTTGCTTTATTCTAAGTTGATTTAAATGCGCCTGAGTAACAGCTAATTGTGCGCGTTTAACTTGACTATGCGTTCTCAATTGACCAAAAATGGGTACCGATAGAGTAGCACCAAATGCTTGTCCAAAATTATCTTTTAATTGATCATTAAAATCAATGGTTTCAGCTTGGTAATTAAAAGTCGGAGCTTCTACGATTTGGTTTGTTCCTTGAACTATTCCGATTGGTTGAACACCTGTAATAGTATATCCTGAAATTTTCTTTGCATTATCTGAGTAAATGGTACTTAAACTTCCACCCAATGATAATGAAGGAGCAAAGGCGCCTTTAGCAATTTTAACGCCAATTTCCGCAGCCTTAACTCTGTAATCTGCACTTTGATAATCAGCTCTTTTGTTTAGGACACTGTCAATTAGGTCTGAATTTACTTTAATTCCTGTTGTCAAACTGGGCAGTGTTACTTCTATTTCTGCTATTTCAAATGACTGATTGATAGGAATTAAGAGCAGTCCTTTTAGATTCAACAATCTATTTTTATATTGATTTTCAGCTTGGGTTTGTTGTGAGCGCGCATTAAAATATTGAGCCCGTGCTGATAAAACTAAGCCCTCATTTGCTGCACCTAGCTCTTGAAGTTTTTCAATTCGTTTAAGATCTTGTTGTAGAGCTTCCGAGTTGCTGCGAGCAGATTTGACCAGTTCCCTTGCTTGCATAACTTGTAAATAAGCGAGGCTCACACTCAAAGCCATATTTTGTTTGCTTTGAACTAAATCTAGGGAGCTTGATTTATAGTTGTATTTTGATTGTTTAACTACGTTCTTTAATTGTCCTCCGGAAAAAACAACCCAACTTCCCTGTAATTGCATAGAACTATTTCCTACCGTGGTTTGCACAAATTGGTTGGTAAAACGATCAATACTTCTTCCGCTTTGGTAAAATTGCCCAATGGAGCCGTTCAAATTAGGACTTAAATTCAACATATTCTGTTGCAAATCGATTTGGGCAGATTCAACATTAACAGCTGATAACAGGATATCTGGGTTATTATCTTGAGCGATTTTTATGCAATCCGCAAGACGATAGGTTTTATTTGCTGATTGTGCGCAAAGAATACTGGGTTCGAATAAATTAAGGATGAACCATCCCCCGAAAAATAAAAATTTGTGCGCGGTTAAATGACCAAACATAAATAACAAAGGTACCGTAATGTCGATAAATGCGATTAAATCAATCGATAAGCCGCGTAAATCTTCGTTTAATAATGTGGAAAAGATGGGTATTGAATCTCCAACAAAAGGATTCTATATTTGTGTCGAGTTCTGGTTTCCACAACCACAGGCTTGGAAGTGGAATTAAAATGGGAACATCGGTGAAAATCCGAGACTGTACCCGCAGCTGTAACCTCACGCCGAAAGGCACATGTTTAGGGCATCTGAGCCACTGTGAATAACGGGAAGGCGCGCTAAACGAGGAAGTCAGAAGACCTGCCGATCTCAAAAAAAATCCGCTTTCGGGAATAAAGGCGCATGAGAAAGGTAAAATCGAATATCGCTCTGTGTATTTTGACACTGTTTGCTAGTTTAAACTTAGCATCTGGGAAATCAATGTGGTTGGTTGATTCTTTACGATATTCACAAAATCATATCCCATCAGAAGAAATTCCTAAAGAAGTACCCAAATCAGATACCGTTTTTGTAAATATAAAAAGAATTTCTTTCTCAGAGATTGGCAGACTATCACAAAAGGTCGAAATTTCAGAATCTGGAGCATTATTAACCCAAGAATTATTGACTTCTGGAGCCTTTTTGAAACAGTATGGTATTTCAGGCTCTGCAACAATCAGCAAGCGCGGGGCTGATGCCACTCAAACACAAGTATTGTGGAATGGTTTACCCATTAATCACCCGATGCTGGGAATGACAGATTTTAACAATTTTAGCACCTTCGGATTGTCAGAACTGACTTTTATTGATGGGGGGAATTCTGCCATGTATGGCAGTGGAAGTGTTGGTGGCACGGTTTTAATGAATCATGAGGCAGAATTCAATCAAGGAAAGAAATTGCAAGGCAATTTTTCCTATGGCAGTTTTAACAATCTGCAATGGGCGAGTATGCTCGGATTCTCAGGAAAAAAAGCTACAATTACGTTTTCACATTCTCAAGTCAATTTTAACAACCAGTTCACTTATTACGATCGCGGATTTGATAGGGTTCGAACTGCTGATAATTCGGAATTTATTCAGAAAAATACAAGGTTGCTCACATCCGTAAAAGCCACAAAAAATAGCCAAACTAAATTGGTTTTGGAAATGGCAGATATGACCCGCGGACTTGGGAGTCTTACTGGAAGTTTTAATCAACTAGGAAGCCAAAAAGACCAAGCTTTTAGAGGTGTTTTAGAACACAAATATCAAAAAGGGAAATTTGCTTGGATTCAGAAGTTTGGCGGAAGTCAAGATAATATTATCTATAATCAATCGGGCACTTTTGATTCTAGTTCGGCACAACTGAGATTTGCGATGACTGAATTGTATTTGATGCTCAACGACAGGACACAGCTCCTTGCAGGTTTTGATTTTCAACAGCAAATTGGCAATACCCGTTATTATCAGAAAACACAAATCAGAAATTTACCAGCGCAGTTTCTCTCGCTTAGACAAAAATACCACAAAACCCAGTTGCTAGCCAGTGCACGGTGGGAATGGAATGAGAGAATTCCATCAGTAGGCGTAGGGCAAGAAACAGAATTGGGTAAAAAATGGATATTCAAATCTGACATTCACTCTAGTTTTAGACGGGCAACACTAAACGACTTATATTGGGCGCAACCAGGTAATGTTCATCTTAAAAGTGAAACAGGTTGGGAAGTCGAATCGGGTTTTGCTACTAGAGACAGTAAACTTAATTGGGAAATAACTGCATTTTACAGAGAATTAAATAACCCCATTATTTGGCTACCACAAGGTGGGTATTGGTCGGCAGTGAATTACCATTTTGGACGTTATTATGGATTGCAAGGGGCTATTCAAAGTCGCGTCAAGAGCTTCTTTGGAAAGGTAACGGCTGATTGGGTTCGTACATCAGTAAAAGTCAATGAGTCAAGCGATTTTCTGCAACAAATTTTCATTCCAAATTTAATGGCTAATGCTCTAATTGGTTGGAAATGGCAGCATTGGGTTTTTTCAACCAATTATACCCATACAGGAAACAGATTCATTCAGACCGATAATGAAAAAGTAATGAAGTCATACCAACTTTTAGGAGCTCACATTAATTACACGTACAATCTTAAATATGTGTTTTCTCTAAACGCACAAAACGTGATGAATACGGTTTACGAAAACATGCCAGGAAGACCAATGCCAGGAAGGTCAATTCAAATTCAAATGAACATAAAATTATAATCATGAAAATTAACAATATCATTTTCATTGCTTTTGTAAGCATCTCAAGCATGGCTGTCAAAGCTCAAACTCCAACGGTTTATACATGGGGTTTTGAAGAGTTTTATCAAAACGGGTTGGATTCAGGACAAGTTTGGGATGGGTCAGAAGGCAAGAAATCCATCATTTTAGATCTCCCTAATTTTTTCAACTTGGAAATACTTACCGGTTGGGATACTTCATGGGGCGGATATTGGTCAAATAATTGGGTACTTAGCGCAAAAGATTATACTAACGAAGAGACATCAGATTTTGCGAAACATATTTATGCGGTAAAACCCGAAATCAACAACGAAAACACCGGTAGAGTTCACGCCATCGGGAAATCTGGGGCCTACATTCTCAATCGCCCTAAATACAAAGAATTTCAAGACATTGCCTACTTCAAGGTAGCAAATACCACTTTTGCCTACAACAGCATGAAGTTTGGCGACAATTTCGCCAAAAAATTCACTCCAGCTGATTACGACACCTTTGTGTTGTCGGTGAAAGTATACAGCAAAGACTCATTTATTGCAGAAAAAAGGGTTTACCTCGCTGATTTTAGACTTGGAATAAACAGTTACATAGCAAGCAATTGGATTGAGGTATTGATGCCCCTTTCCGGAGATAGCATCACCTTCACTTTGGAAAGTTCTGACAATGGCGATTTTGGAATGAATACCCCCGCTTATTTCGCTTTAGATGAAATTACCTTGATTGGGCCCGCTTCAGTGAAAAAAATGGCCAAACAAAACGTTTTGGTTTATCCAAATCCCGCCACAGACCAATTGAATTTTAAAAACATTCCGGTTCCCATTTCAAGCGCTTCATGCTTAGATGCCTTGGGTCGTAAAATGGAATTACCTCTTGACGCACAGAGTTCAGTTAATATCAGTCATCTTAATTCTGGACTGTATTGGATTGAATTGAAAGACACCAAAGGGGCTCTTTATCATTCTTCATTCATCAAGAAATAAGAATGCGTTTTTTGGCTTTTTTTCTGGGGATATTTTTAGCTCTTGGTAGCCTGTTCACTTCGTGTACGCCCGAGGTTAAGCCAGGACCATTACCTAAAAATATTCCATTAGCCAAAGTTCTGATATTGTGTGAAGGGAACTTCCTTTGGGAAAATGCCCAACTAGATGTTTGGCTTCCCGATAGTCAAATTCTTATTTCAAATGCCTATGAAAAACAAAACAACAAACCACTCGGCGATGTTTTGCAATCGGGATTGTTTGCTGATGGGAAATTGTGGCTATCAATTAATAATTCAGGGAAAATTTTGGAATTAGATCCTAAATCGTTGGTTGAAATCAATAAGAATATCAGTCAATATTATCCAAGGTATTTGGCATATTCAGCCGGGCAGCAATCAATTTTTATTACTGATTTGAAGAAGAACTTGGTCAGGGAATTGGATGCCCAAAATTTGAATCCCAAGAATGAATATCCTGTCTTACCTCAAAAAACTGGAGAATTTTCGGGTTGGACCGAACAAATTGTTGAATGGAATCAAAAAATAGTAGCAGCCAATTTGGATGGAAACCTATTAATTATAGATCCTGTTTTGAAAAATAAAAAGTTACTAGCAGTTGATTCTGGAGCTCAATTTTTAACTGTAGATAAGCAGAATCAATTGTGGGTGATTTCTAATAAAGGAAATGAAGCAGTTATTACCCAGGTATCGTCAGATGAATCGACCAATGTTTATCGATTTAATAAGTCAATTCAACGCATTTCTTTGGGAGTAAATAAAGACACTTTATGGTTGTTGACCGGTAATGATGTGCATTTTATAGATCTAACAAATACAGGTTCAAAATTTAAAATGAATCTGGCATTTACCGTGAATCAGAGTCAAAATTCTTACGCGTTAGGTGTGCATCCTCAAACCGGTGATTTTTATATAGGAGATGCACGTGATTATGTCAGTGCGGGCAAAGTATACATTTATAACTCTGAATTCAAACTCACAAAAACCATCGAAACAGGAGTAATTCCAACCAACTTCGTATTTGTGGGGTTCTAGTTTCTGAGCCTTATCTTTGTAGTTGAATGCTGCGAATCAAGAATATCGACAAACTGGTGCTTCGTTCTTATGTGGGACCATTTATTGTCACTTTCGTACTGAGTTTATTTCTATTCTTGATGCAATTTCTTTGGAAATACATTGATGAACTGGTAGGAAAAGGCATTCCTACGGGTGTTATGTTGAAATTAGTGGGGCTGTCTTTAGCAGATTTAGTACCCATGGCATTGCCTTTAACTGTTATGGTTGCTGCCTTGATGACTTTTGGTAATTTATCCGAAAGTTTTGAGTTGGTTGCTATGAAAAGTAATGGAATCTCTTTGCTGAGAATTTTGCGACCTATATTTATCTTCATGTGTATTTTGGTGGTTTCAAATTTCTTTTTTCTCAACTACATCATTCCCAAAGCGAATTTAGAATTTAAGGCAATGTTATTGGATTTGAGATCCAAAAAGCCCGCATTTAATATAGAGCCGGGACAATTTTACCAACAAATAGACGGCGTTGCAATAAGAGTAGGAGAGAAAGAAGCCGATAACGAAACGGTAAAAGATGTCCTAATTTATGAATACAAACAGGATGATAGTAAACGGTTAAATGTCATAAGGGCTGAACACGGAAAAATGATCATGACTCCCGATAAACGATTTCTTAATTTAACCCTATACAAGGGGGTGAGATATGAAGAAATGACATCGGCAGAAGACTACAGAAAAACCATGCCGTTCAATCAAATGTTTTTTGAAAAACAAAGTATGGTGATTGACCTTTCAAGCTTGGACTTTACATTTTCAAATAGAGAAAGAATGGCAACAGATTACAGATTGTTAAATGTAAAAAAACTGCTTTTAGAGATAGATTCTTTTCACATGAGGATGGATAAACATAAGCTCGATAATGCTCAATATTTAAGCAGACTTATGCATTACCGAAAGCTATTTCCATCGCCGGTTGAAAATCAACCTCAAAATGCCATTAACAATTATATTGAACTCAAAGACCCTAATATTTATAAAAATTTTGACTCATCACAGTGGTCCTCAATGAGATCATTAGCAGTTTCTACTGCTCGTGGAATGAAAGGCACTTTAGAAGGATATGCTGCTACTCAAAAATATGAATATAAAGACGTTGCATTGTATCAGTCAGAATTGCACAAGAAATTTTCATATTCCTTTTTGCTAATGATGTTATTTCTCATTGCCGCTCCACTAGGGGCAATCATTCAAAAGGGTGGAATTGGGTTGCCATTGGTGATATCTGTATTGCTATTTGTACTTTTCTATGCCATAAATATTACCGGTGAAAAAATGGGTAAGGAGTTGGTTTTTCCAGTTTGGTTTGGAATGTGGATGAGTACTTTGGTATTGCTTCCTATAGCGATGATTATCACATTTCAAGCCCTACGAGATCGCTCAGCTTTAGGTGGTGGATTTTCAGTCAAACGGATTTTTTCAAAGAAATCGACTAAATGAAAATTTTAGTATTAGGAAATAGATTTCCTTGGCCTCTGCATGATGGAGGTGCAATTGCAACTTACAGATTGTTAAAGTCCCTGAGCAGGCATGGCCATGAAGTATTGTTTTATTCTTACAATACGGTTAAACATAACGTTTCTAAAGCAGTCATTGAAAAAGAATTTTCGTTCTGTCGCACTATTTCTGTTCCTCTTGATGCGAGCCTAAAACGAAGTAGTGCAGTATTTAATTTATTCAAAAATGAGAGTTATTTCATTGAACGTTATCAAAAGGAAGAAACTTTGTTTCAATTAGAAAAACTCGTTGAGGTAGAGAAATTTGATTTAGCAATTTTAGAAGGGTTTTATTCCCAAGCCTTCTTTAAACCATTAAAGGGAAAAGTTCCAGTCGTTTATAGAGCGCATAATTTTGAAAGTCAAATTTGGCAAAGATTGGCTGAAAATGAAAACTCTATTTTAAAAAGAATCTATCTAAACATCCAAGTTAAACGTTTAAAAAAAGAGGAAATTAACTTGTTGAATGAAGTAAATGCTTCTATTGCAATTTCTCCATCCGATGAGTTAAAATTCAAAGAATATAGTCCCAAACCGGTTCACCTTTATTTACCAGGAGTTGAAATTCAAATTAACGGCAAGTCTAAATTACAGCCACATGCTATTTTTCATTTGGGTTCAATGGAATGGGAAGCCAATCAACAGGGAATTGAATGGTTCTTAAGAAGAGTTTGGCCACTTGTTTTGGCCCAACATCCTGAACTAACCTTTCATATTGCGGGTAAAGGCCTCTTAAAAGACGATCCAAGATTTTTTCAGCAAGGCGTATATAATCACGGGGAGGTGAATGACGCTAAAGAATTTATGTTAAATCATGGGATATGTATCGTTCCAATTTTAGCAGGCTCAGGAATCAGAATGAAATTACTCGAAGCTATGAATCTCGGTATACCATGCGTTTCAACTACCGTAGGTGCTCAAGGACTTTCAATTTCTTCTGGCAATGAATTGGAAATTGCAGATCAACCAAAGGAATTTGCTCAAAAACTTATTGATCTATTAAATGATAGATTAAAAGCCATCCAAATAGGTAAAAATGCTTCAGCCTATGTTCAGCAACATCATAATCCAGTGATCAATTTTGATCAGCTGAACCAGTTTTTAGAAAATATAATTAAAAAAACAAATTGAAAATTCTCGTACAGTATTTAAAGCCCCAAGGAAAATTAATTTTTTGGGCATTATTCTTAGCCACTATTGCTCAAGTATTTTCGATGATGGATCCCTGGGTTGGGAGGAATATAATTGATAAATACCTTAGTCAGTTTCAGAAATTTACAGAACATGAATTTATTATGGGTGTTTTGGGTTGGCTCGGAATTGGTGTGGGGGTGGCAATGATCAGCCGAATAACAAAGAATTTGCAAGACTATTTTGTGAATGTAGCTATTCAAAAAGCCGGGGCTAGAATCTTTACTGATGGCATTAAACACACCTTGGCACTACCTTATGCTACCTTCGAAGATCATAGAAGCGGAGAAACATTAAATATACTTCAAAAGGTGAGATCAGACTCTGAAAGATTGATTTCACTTGC
>Ga0102831_1001016_pt1 | contig 12180 bp, 12 predicted proteins | sample ColrivemetaGS747_FD_84508 | JGI IMG/M metagenome (GOLD analysis project Ga0102831, IMG submission 84508) | Estuarine microbial communities from the Columbia River estuary - Freshwater metaG S.747 | ecosystem: Environmental > Aquatic > Marine > Intertidal zone > Estuary | place: USA: Columbia...
CGTTCAGCACGAACTACGAATTGCTTTTCTTCTGAGTCAAATTTAACACCACACTGGAATCCAGCTTTGAAGTAAAGGTTGATTCGGTCAATCAAATTCAGCGTATTAAAATCCTGAACTTTACCAACACCAAAGAAGTCTTTGTCATTTAGTTCTTTGTAACCCATATTCATTGTTTTACGAATGCCTGGATACTTGCGCTTCATCAATTTCTCGATGCGCACATCTTCTAGGATGTTCAGATAACTTTTGAGTTTGTAATTGACCTTGAGTGGTTCAAGGTAATCATCAGTCGTGTAAAGTGCATGACCGACTTCATGACCGATAAGCATACCCTCTACAGTAGGGGTAAGATCTTTCCATTGCGGAAGGGTAAGTACACGATTTTTAATATCGAATGATGCAGTGGAAACACGTGCACGAATAACAGAGATGTCTTCGTTTGCAAGTAGCTTTGCACCAAGTTCAGATGAGGTATTTGTCATAATTTATTCTCCAACGTCAATAGATTAAGTATACTCGACTTCTGAATTAAAGTCAACAGGGTCGCCAAATGCAAGATTGTATTCGTATTCAGTGATCATGCACTCAACTTCTTCCCTGTTGGAAAGTTGCAATTTATCATTGAATCTTAGGTAGTCTTGCAACCTGTACTGACCAGCTAGGGTAGCTAGGTCAAAGTCTGTAAAGTCGTTCCACATAATGTTTTCTCCTAATCAATACTAGAAGTATACATCAAAACTGAATAAAAGACAACAGGAGAATTCTCCCCTGTAGAATCAACAACTTACATGCCCCTACTGGGTGTAGGGTTATTTAGCATGAAATATTAACATGCGTTAGATCTACCAAGGCTCCAAGATCACCTACTGGGAATGTATTGAACGATAAACTAATACGTGTTTTATCACTAGTGGTGTGTGGTACCGAATGCTTCATGCTCGAAGGAAATAAAATAAGACTTTTAGATTTAACAGGAAACCACCATGAATGAGAATTTAATTGACTTGCACCTGATAGTTTTGTTTTTATTATAATTTGTGGATATTCATTATAAGAGTAAAAGAGTATTTTATCGTCATCCCCATTAGCATTAAAATAGAAAACCCCAGAAATAATACTATTTGGATGTGTATGAGGATGATGATTTTGTCCTGGCTCTGTATAATTTAACCACGATTGCGTTATTTTTAATTTAAAATTTTCACTTTCTGGAACTATAATTTTATCAACATATTCATCTATTGATGTCTGAAACATTTCACGAAGCTGTGGAAATTCAGTATCTAATAATTTAGTATTATTACTAGTAGTATTTCCAACATTAACATAAACATGATTTTTATGATATGCAACAGTGTCAAGTTCATTTTTAGTAAATTCTCTATCAAGTTCAAAATGAGCAAAGTGCATCGGTAGCATTGTTATAATGTTCATATAAATTCCTTAACAAATAATAGAAAAATCGTTACGCTTCTCAAATTTGACTACGCTGCGGAATTTTTCGAACAGCTGATCGCCTTTGTGGGAGATGACAAAGATATTTGTATTGTCACCAAACGTATTCATCAGGTTCAAGAAGTAATCAGTACCTGCGGTATCAAGAGAAGAATCAAAGATCTCATCAAGCAATAACAAGTTAGTGTTAACTGAGTTCTTCATCTTTGCTACTTGTCGCCATGTGAATAGAATTGCTAAGTCAATGCGCATCTTTTCACCTTCTGAGAAACTAGCGTAAGTGAAATCATCACGGAAGCGAGACTTAACAGATTCGTTGAAGTTCTCATCAAGTTCAAAGTGAATGTAAGCATCCATTGCTTGAAGATATTTGTTGATCAACTTATTCATTACTGGAAGATACTCACGAATGATAGCAGTCTTGATACCAGAATCTTTCAATAGAATTGCAGCGACTTCTTCAAGGCTGCGTTTATCTAGCAAAGATGTCTTCAGCTTAATCTTATCAAGTGCATCAGTTGCTAACTTTTTCAACTTGCGTTTTTCTTCGTCAACATTAGTTGTATCAGTTTTATGTGCTTCAATTTCAGCTTGCAGCTCAGAGTTTTGTCGGTTGAGAACAGTGATTGTACTATTTTGTGTAGAGAGTTCAATGTTCTTATCAGTAATTTGATTGACTAAGTTATTGATCTCAGTCAACTCACCATTCAACCTAGTTAAAACATTGTTCAAGTCATCGAGACGTTTTGTTTCAACTTCAATCTTAACCTGTAACTCTGAGACAATCGTGGCTTTATGATCATGGGGAATGCCTTGCGAGCAAGATGGGCAAACTTCATTCTTAGTAAAGAACTCTGTGTGTGACGCCCAATCATCGACTTTGGAAGTAAGTTTAGTTTTCCATTCCTTCGCTGTTTCAAGGTCACTATCAATCCTACTCTTTTCCGCAGTTCGTGATTTGAGTGTGGTAATCTCAGCAACCAATGATGCCACGACACCTTCGCATGTGAGTATTTGCTCGTTATTATTTTCGAATTTAGATAGTAAAGATTTAATAGAATCTGACTTGGCATCAGTAAGAGTTTTGATGAGTAGTGCTTGTCCATCGACTTTAGTCTTCGCCAGCGTAATCTCTTCCTCAATTCTGGCAATTTCCGCTTTTGTGTCATTAGCTTTTTCTTTCAACAACTGATTCATAACAGAAAATATACGAATGTCAAGAATGTCTTCAATAACTTCACGACGCATAGCAGTAGACAACTGCATGAATGGAACAAAAGAAGCTGAACCTAAGATAACCACCTGAGTGAATGTCTTATAGTTCAGCTTTAAAATTTGTTGCTCAAGAACCTTTTGATAATCACGTGCTGCTGCATCTTGATTCATCAAGTCATCGTTGACGTAAATCTCAAAAACATTTGGTTTGATTCCACGGAGAACACGATACTCTTTACCATTGATACTAAATTCAATCTCAACAATACAGTTCTTGCCGTTGATAGAATTTACCAACTGCCCTTTATTGATGTTGCGGAAAGGCTTGCCGAATAAGGCGAAGCAGAGAGCATCTAAAATAGTGGACTTACCCTCGCCATTCTTACCAATGATAAGAGTTGTTGGTGACTTGTCCAGTAAAATCTTGTTAGCAGAATTGCCAGTGGAGAGAAAGTTCTTCCATGACACACTCTTAAATAGAATCATTAAACAACCTCAATATTAACTGCCTCAGTATAAAGACTCTTCATGAAAGTCTTAATTTGTTCTTTATCAACATCAGTCTCAACTGAATCAATAAAGTGTGAGAGAACAGAAACTGTATCTTCAAGATTGATTTCATCACCAATCTCACCTTCTTGAAACTCCGACATATCTTCTACAATCTTAATGTCGGAGCAACCCTTATTATACAACTTCTGAATGAACTTGTCAAATTTATAATAGTCAGTTTTATTTACAACAATCAACTTAACGTATTTGTCTTTTAAATCCAAGCTATCGATTTCAACTGGTTCAACTTCTTTGTCATCATATTCGACTCGTGCAAACATAGTATAAGGGTTTCCGATGAATTCGAGTTTTCTGGTTGATAAATCAAACAGGTGAAATCCTCGGGGATCATTATAGTCTTGCCATGTGAGTTCGTAGGGGTTTCCCAGATAATAGATGTGTCCGTCATCTGAACGATGGTGATAATGCCCAGAGAAAACGAGATCAAACTTATTAAAAAGATCTTTAGATAACCCTTCATGACTTTCCATTCCTCTGTACATTGAGAACCCAGCAATTTCGAAATGCCCCATACACATTTCAGCATGAGTATCTTTGAGAGTATCAATTGAATCTTGATAGTTCTCAGGACAAATCCATGGCATCATGCAGATTGCAGTGTCATCAATAGTAATTGTAGTTGGGTGATCAATTACGTTGATGTTTGTATATTCACGCAGAAGTAAATCAGGAGAGTTTACATCATTGGTATTCTTAAAGTAAGTATCATGATTGCCAGCCAGCATATGAACACTAATGTTACGTTCAGCCAGCTTATTGAAAAACATTTCTTTGGCTCGCTGAAGAGCATAGAAGTTTACATACTTGCGTCGATCAAATGTGTCACCAAGAACAAGTACGGTATTAATGCCAGCAGAATCAATAGTAGGAAAAAAAGTATTTTCATAAAACTTTTGATAAAAATCTAAGAATGCAATGCTATCATTTCTTGCACCAAAATGTTGGTCAGTAATAATTGCTAGTTTCAAATGAACCCAACCTTTCTAGATGTTTGAGATTTTGCAGTATTTTCAGATTGAACATTAAACACTTCAGCAATACTGTACTTGTCGGTTTCTTTACCACGTGGACGAACAGGAAGTTTAACTTCTAATGCGTCAGCCAATGCCTGTGCTTCAGAAACTTCAAGTGGTGCAAAGGTAACGATATCGAAACAACGTCCTGGACGAACCAACGCAGAGTCAATATCACGAATGCTTGGAAGGTTGGTAGAGAAAATCATCTTCTTACCTTTAGTGGTAACAAGACCATCACCCACGTTCAAGAACCGATGCATCATTGTATTGCCATCGCTACGAGACTTCAAGAATGCATCGCTATCTTCAAGAACCATAATCTCAGCATCGTCTTCAATAAAGCGAGCAAAGAATCCATCTTTCTCAAGGATACCAGCATCATACGTAACAATGGCTGACGCATTACGATGCGCAAGCAAACCACGAATGAAAGTAGTCTTACCAGTTCCTGGAGGACCAATCAATAAAAGAATGTTTGCATTTGAATCCATGTAACGATCGTAGTAGTCTTCCAGAGATTCACCATTAAGGAAAGGATACATTTCTACAACAGGAAGACGATCACGATTCAATGGAACATTGACAGAGTTACCATCGCTACTATAAATCCACTCAATGTAAGAAGTTACAATAGAGAAACTAGATTCAACTTCTGCAACAATGCTTTCAATAAAGGCATCATCACCAAAAGCACGAACAGTGGTTGAATTGCTGTTTACATTATACTTAATGAAATTATTGGTATCCTCTTCAATTAAAAAACCATCAGAAGAAGATGATTGCACAAACATCATTCCTTTAAAGTGTTTTTCTGCCCACTCTTTCCATGTACTGCGATTGGCAAGTACAGTTGTTTCACGTTGAAGTGTTGTAACACCAGCTTCAACTCGACGCTGTAAAACTTCAGATGTCATCAAATCATCGAAGTCTGATACACCAAGGAAAATCTTTTCACTCATTGTTTTATCTTTCATAATTTTATTTAAAAATAACATGTTATCAGCTGCGTCCCAGACATGATGACGAAGAAGTTTTTGTTTACTTCTTTTTTGAATTTTTCTGCGTCTGGCAACAGCACTTGGACGATATGTTGCAGCTGCACCTGTCTGGAGGTCACGCATTAGTTGTTGGATCGATTTGGTCATCTGAGTCACTTATAAATTCATCGAGAGAACTAGTGTTCTTTTTCTTTTTTGCAGCAGTTTTCTTATCCATATAATCGTCAAGATCACTTTGGCTAAACTGCATATAATCTAAGTATGAGTTATGGAATATTCCATCTTCATCTTGTTCCTGGAGTTCAAATGCTTCAAACGGCATTTCCTTGATAAGTCTATTCTTAATGTAGGATTGTTTCTTTTCTTTGGCAATACGACGCAGGAAAGCATAAAAAATAATCTGTGTAAAATAAGCAAACGGATTGCTAGACTTATCAGGATCAAAATTATCAATGTACTGTATGCAGTTTTCAATGCCATCAAGGATCATATCGTCCTTGTATGAGTAGTTGATAAAGTTAGGTTTATATGAAAGGTGATTGGCAATTTTTAAAATGCATTCTCCAATGTAGTTACTTACCTGCGGTTTTTCCAACCCTGCTGCATCAGCATCAAGAACTTGTCTTTTATATTCTTTGATTGCTGCTAAAAAGTCAGCGTTGTTTACGTAGTGTGCCATTAATATCTTTCCTCTTGTTTATTCGAGGCTATGGGATAAGTATACACCATAATGTGATAAAAGACAAATTTATCTTACATGCAATTTTGCAGCATAAAAATACATTTGTCTTTTATTTGACGAAGGCGTATACTAACTGTGTTAGGGTTGATGATGACTACTTAGTGTAGTGTATCGTTTCCTTCGATAAAGTTCTTTTCGATTTCTTCCTCTGTTTCTTTTGTCCTATCTCCAGCGTAGATGGATTCAAGCATATCAATTCGTTTGCGAATTTCTTCAACAGTCATTTCCTCTTCTTCCCCAGCCCAAGAGACTTTTCTTTTTTCTTTTGCATGATTAGTGCGGAGCGTAGCATGTTCATATTGCTCAACGACTGTCTTGTAATGATTAACGATATTGCTACTCAGTTGTTTAATAAACATAATGCTAGTTTTTGGAAGAATGAAATCATCTCCTTCTGAGAATTTACAAAATGGAGTGGCAGTTACGTTCTCATGCATTCTTCCATTACCATCATCTATAGGCGTAAGACGTATTACCATTGGATGCGAAATTGCAACATGTGAATTATCTTCTGATTCTAAAGTAGCCATCAACTGCTCACCAGTTGTAAGTTTAATAAAAACGTAATCAATCATATATTTACTTCTACTAGTTTTAAATCAAACTGTTCTTCAGCATAAGTTTTGTATCGTTCTGCTGCATGATTGAGTGTGTGATTCTTCCATGACTTCCAATGAAGATCATCGGCAATGTCATAGAGATTGCAGTGGGTTTTACCATCTTTCAATCTCAATCCCCTACCAATACTTTGTAGGTTTCTAATTTTAGATTTTGAGGGTGATGCAAAAATAATGTTCTCGATAGAAGGTATATTAATTCCTGTTGAGAATGTTCCAAAGCTAGCAATAATGATAGCGTCTGTTTCACCCTCTGTAATATGACGAATAGCTTCTCGGTCGGTTGTTTCCGTACCGCCATATACAAAGAAGATTTTTCTATCTTCGTTTACTTTGTGTACTTTACCTTTAATCATATCATGTAAAACCTTTCCATGTTTTTCAACATATTGGAAAAGAACCAAAGTGTTACCTGAACTCTTTACTGCAAGATTGCAAATAAATTTATTGCGTGGATAGTGTCCAACTATAAATTCCATCTCATCTTGATATGTATTGTTCTTCCTTGCTTTACGTAGTTCTTCTTCATACTTTAACACAATGCAAGTATGTTTAACTGCGCCAGCTTTTGGGTTTCCATCAACTGTTTTGTAGTTGTAACACGATGCATTGGTCCAAAAATACCTTCAAGAACCAAACGATGAACCTTCTTATTATCTAGCGTACCAGTAGTACCAATACGATACCGAATCTTGTCCATCTTTTCCATGACAGTAGTTAAGGACTTTGCTTTAAACTGATGCGCTTCATCTCCAAAAATGACATCGAATTGGGCAAACCATGATTTGGGTTGTAAGTATACTGATTGCCATGTTGTAATCAATACGTTCTTTGTAATGTCTTTGGTGAAACCACTGTACAACTTCTGACAGTTTTTATCCACGTTCCAACCATTTACACTAGAGTAATCTTCAAAGTCAGTATACAACTGTTCAACTAAAGATGTAGTTGGTACAATGATGATTGATTTGCGTTTGTGTTCTAAGTGCCAGCGTAGTGTCGTGTAAATGATAAACGACTTGCCAGATGCAGTGGGAGAAAGAAGTAAGGTGCGTTCTTTATCGAGAGCAGTCTTTACTGCTTCAACCTGATAGTCACGGATTTCAATAGGTTTACCACGTCCATGTGGTTCTAACCATTTGGCAAATTTCTCAACGTCTTCATGAGTAATGCCGTTTAAGTTATTGAAGTCAGTTTTCCATGTAAGTAAATAATCGTTGCGTTCACAGAACTGTTCAACGTATTCAACAAGACCAACGTAAAGAGTCTTTCTTACTTGGTCATACAAGCGCACCTTACCGTCCCATAACCTTGCTCGGTATTGGGGAGTAAATCTTGCGCCTGGATATTCATAGGTGAAGAACTCTGCTAGTTCTTGTTCAATCGATGGATCAGAGAAAACTCTAACATAAACTTCATCTAGTTTTTCTATTGTAACTGTGCTCACTACATTCCTGCTAAAAATTTCTTCCATTCTACAGCAGTCTTCAATTGCCAGTCTCTGGCTTTGATTTGCGATAGAACAGACTCAAGGAAATAAATCATGGTCTCAAGGTAATCAACTTTGACCCTCAATGTATTTAGATCATCGTCACCAGTAAGAAATTCATCCATCTCATTCTTTAGTGGTTTGATACCTTGCCACTTAGTCCACCCATGATCTGTTAATTCATCACGTGACATCTCACCACGATAGTAACGAAACTTTGCTTTGCGCAATAGGTTATAGTCTGACTGCACTTTAGTCAGTTTGAGTTTAGCCTGTACTAAATGGCGTACATACTTGGCATGGAGTTTGGGAGTTTTGGTGGCATGCTCTCCGAGATAGTTATCATCTATCCCACAGTCTTCATCCCACATTGTTTGCAAGTCTTCTAAGTTCATAATAATCCTCAATGATGTGTAGAAATTATACTACACTTTCGCAAAAAAATCAAATTTGACTTACGATATAAATCTATAGTATCCGTAACGGAAAGTTGCATTACCAACTAGGTATTGAACATCGGTGTTGGTTGATGCAAACATTAATGAATCTAATGCAATTGGAAACATATCAGTAAACGTAATCGTTCTAACTGCAGTATTATTTGTACCAAGAATAATTAGTGAACCTTCACAGTAGTTTTTTGCTAGATCAGAAGTTACAAGTGATTCTTGTGCATTAAAGAAACTTGTATACTGCTCATAACCCTGTGGAAAGCCTAACGCAACAATCCAATTGTGGATAGCACGATAGTTGTCCATGTTTTGATCAACAAGGAATTGAATAGTTAATTGATCATAGGTAAGCGTCTCACCTGGAATTGGCTGCACTGAGAATGGAGTGCCAAACTCAGGTGCACCTAATGTAATTCCTGGAAGATTAACTTGCTGACAAAAGAAGTTCATCTCAGGTAGTTGTTGGATTGTAAACAAGAACCCATTTGGCGACAAAGGGTTAATGTTACTTGGAATCGGACATGTAAGTGTAGTAGCCATGTATCTATTTATCCTTATGAAAAAAGGGAGATCTCGAAAGACCTCCCTCTAAAAACACCGATCTTAACGTCGGCTTAATCAGCCGACACTTGATTACATCAAGTTAGTAACGGCAACCTTGCGGTAGTAGTAGTTTACGTCTGAAGTGATTGCGCCATCGCTGTCAGAGTTATCCAAGTTAACGAATGGGTTAGCAACTAAACCGTAACGTGTCTTGAAACCAATTTTAGGTTGGAAGCTGTTAGGATCAACAGCACGAACCATTTGTAGAGGCACGTATGGGCAGTAGAACAAACCAGCGTCAAAAGGAGAACTACCTTTGTAACCAACAGTCATGAACTGAGTAGCAGATTGGTTAGCAGAATATGGATCAACATAAACTTTGTACTTACCATTCAACACACCAGCGAAAGTAGTGCTAGACTCATCAACATTTAGGTTGTTTGTCAAAGCAGGAGCGTAGTCAAGAACACCAGCCATTGCCAAAGCACTTGCAACATCTGAAGAACAGATGATGAAGTTACCACGACCACGACGAGTTTGCTGAGCAATAGCATTGGCTTCACGTTCAACTTGGAACATTAGACCTTTGAATTTTTCAACAGACCAACGACCATTAGAGTCAACGTCCAAGTCGAAAGTACCAGCAGTAGTAGTACCAATTTGGGCACCAACTTTAGCTGAACGATAGATTGTACGGATAACTTCACGATTGATTTCAGCAAGAATCTCAGTAGAGAGAATGTTGCTTAGTTCGCCTTCAGCATCCAAACCATGCACAGACTTCATGTCTTGTGCAAGTTCGATAGAGTATTCAGCCTTCAAAGCACGAGTCTTTGCAGTAACTGAACGCTTTTCGATAGAGAAAGCCATTTGACCGAAAGAACCATCACCCTGACCACCTTGGCCAAGACGTTCTGCATCAGTAGTAGCCAAGCCAGTACCAGTAGTTGGTGAACCAGTAACTGGGTTAGAACCAGCATGAGTGCCTGTACCAGCGAAGTCTGTATCAGCTTCGTTGAACAATGCTTCTGTACCGCCCTGTGAAGTGTAACGTGACTTCATTGCGAAGATCAAGCCAGTTGGCTGTGTCATTGGCTGAACGCCAGCAACATCATAAGCAATAAGTTGTGGCATTGCACGACGAACCAAGCTGATCAATACTGGATCAAACTTAGAGAAACCGCCAGTGTCACCATAAGAACCAACAGCGTTAGCTGGTGCTGCTTCGTTCAACTCGCCCATGGCTTCATGGCCACGACGAATTTCACGTTCTTGGTTTTCTAATAGAACAGCAGTAACTTCTTTACGATACTGATCTTTGATTGGAGCGGAACCTTCATGTTCGAGGATCGGTGCCCATTTTTTGATTAAATCTTGACGAATTGTCATTTTGTTTTCCTTTAAGGTGGATTAAATTATTTACGGTTCAGCATACTAACATATGCATTCATAGTTGGATTGAGTTTCTTCTCTTCAACCAATGAATCAACTGGAGTATCTGTCACGACAGACTTAACATCTGCTTGTGCTTTAGTGGTGAAGTAATTTTCACGGATAGTTTGTACTTTTGTCTTGAAAGATTCTTGATCTTCGTAAGACAATTCTTCAGCAAGACCAGCAAACTTCTCAACTTCAGTGTCAGTTAGACCTTCAGCAGCTTCAGCAACGATCTCAGAACGCTTCATTGAACCAACAGTTTTGTTTAGTTCAACATTAGCAGCAAGTTGTTCGTTTAGCTTAGCTTCGAGTTGTTCGACTTGTTCTTCTAAAGAACCCAATACATCAAACTTCTCTTCTGGAATGTCGATATAATGTTCTTCGAATAATCCTTTTAGACCAGATACAAAACCTTCGAGAATCTCAGACTTCATACCATGCTCAAGGGCAATTTCATTCTGTGCAATCCACTGCTCGACTACATAGTCGAGGTATCCATCAACTTGTTCAACTAGACCCTCTTTAACTTGCTCTGTTGCTTCGCCCAACATAGTGTTAAATTCTTCTTCGATCCGTGCAACTTCATTGTTAACACGTGCCATGACAGCAGCTTCATAAATGGTAGTTGCCTTAGCACGGAACTCTTCAGAAAGTCCCTCACCATTCATAAGTGCGTCCATATCTTCTTTCATGCCAGCGATGTTACTTGCTTCTGGAGCAGCAGCACCTTTGGTGGCAACATTCGGCTTCTTAGAAGTACCGCCTTCGGCTTCCTTCTCGTCTTGCACGTTGTTCTTTGCGTTGTCTGGATTAGCTACTACTGGCGCAGGTGCGACAGCTTCTTCTTCGACAACTTCTTCTACGATCTCTTTTTCTTGAGTCTGTGCAGCTTTTGACTCGGCAAGAATTTGAGCGATTTTTTGTTCAATTGACATCTGTTTTCTCCTAACTGGATAAGTTCTAATATTATTTATTATTTATCTGATTTTACTCAAGAAATGTTGGAAAGCAATTATTTTTGCTTCCTCCAAACTACGGGAAGAAGTTTTCTTAATAAAAGATCTAACTTCCTCAATATTTTTTTCCACGAACTTTCCATCAACAAATGTCCACTCTTTGCTTTCCATGATACCACGGACAAAAGCATCGGGAGCGGAGGGGTCGGCTACGATATCAGCTGCAGTAGACAGCATGAAATCGTCCTGAACGACATTGATACCCTCATTATTCATTTTGAGAGAACCAAGTGCACGGCTAGAAACTCCAAGATTTGCGCCACCATCTAAAAGACCTTTGGCGATTTGTCCCATTGGAGTATCTAAAATTTTTGCCTTACCAATATAGTTCGTACCTTCTTTACGAAGATCAACGATCAAATGTGAAACACGATCAAGGTTGATTGATGGAGAATCTGGGTGACCAAGTTCGCCATATGCACGATTTTGTTTTACGGACTCTTTCAAGTAACGTCCAACTTCTTTATCCATAATTGACTCTGGATACATACGTCCATTACGGTTTTGTAATTCAGACTGAAGGAATACACCTTCAATAAAATATGTTTTACCTTTGCCGAGTTTTTCCTCGACAACAAGTTTTGTAGATTCTACTACTTCTTTAATAAGTTTCATAGTTAGACC
>Ga0102831_1001022_pt1 | contig 12134 bp, 10 predicted proteins | sample ColrivemetaGS747_FD_84508 | JGI IMG/M metagenome (GOLD analysis project Ga0102831, IMG submission 84508) | Estuarine microbial communities from the Columbia River estuary - Freshwater metaG S.747 | ecosystem: Environmental > Aquatic > Marine > Intertidal zone > Estuary | place: USA: Columbia...
AAATCCGACCGTAAATGAATTACACCTAAAGACCACAAACATTCCTAAATCGTTAACAATTATAGACCTTACCGGAAAACAGCATACCATTTCTTCGTATAGTGATACTATAGACGTCTCCATTTTAACCCCAGGTACCTATTTTATACAATTGATATACCCTGATCACATTGAGTCACGAAAGTTTATTAAAAAATAAACCCATTTGTTTAACCTTTTAACCACAGAAAATCATGTTGCGTGCAGTAATTATAGATGATGAACGAAAAAGTAGAGAGAACTTGGAGCTATTGCTACAATCATTTGTAGAAAATGTAGAAATAGTGGGAATGGCTGATGGTGTAACAACAGGCATTAATGCTATTGACGAGCACAATCCTGACTTAATATTTTTAGACATTCATCTGGCAAATGGAGATGGCTTTGAAGTCTTGGACTCTCTGAAAAATCAAAATCAAAATGTAATATTCGTCACTGGACATGAAGAACATGCAGTAAAAGCATTTAGATCTGACGCTGTAGACTACCTCCTAAAACCTGTATGTATAGAACATTTACAAAATGCTGTGGAGCGTGTTAGGCTGCGTACTTTGAATACCAAGGATTGGAAATCTGAATTAAAACCTCAAATTTCATTATCAACCAATAAAGGATTGCAATTTATTAAAACAGCAGACATCATTTATTGTAAAGGTGACGGTGCATACACCTACTTTTTTTTAAAAAGTGGCGAGCGAATCACAACTTCTAAGAACCTAAAGGAATATGAAAATAAATTAACAGATTTTAATTTTTTCAGAAGCCATAAATCCTTTCTCTTGAACTTGGCTGAAATAAAAACGTACATTCGTGGTGATGGCAGTCATGCAGTTATGTCCAATGGGGATAGCGTAGGTGTTTCTAAAAGACGTAAAGACTTGTTTTTATCTGCCTTAGGCGGTGCGTAGTCCTTTTACATTACATATTATACTTGCAACTACTCTTATTTGCCAAGCTATCTATAGTGATGGGCAAGGCATCTTGCGCTTTCAAAATTTAACGGTAAACGAAGGACTTTCTATGGGAAGTATTACCGGTTTTGAAAAAGACTCTAAGGGCTTTTTATGGATGGGTACAGCCGAAGGCTTGCATAGATATGATGGTCGAAATTTTAAGATTTTTAAACATATAGAAAACGATCCTAATTCACTTAGTGATAGTTATGTAACATGCCTCCTTTCCTATCAAAACAAGTTATTTATAGGTAATAACATTGGAACAATTGATATACTAGACGAAGTAAATTATACCTTCAAACATATCGATTTAAAAGCGGCTGATCCCAATTTTGACAATGCCATTGAACAGCTAATCGTCTATCAAGATCGAATTATCATTGATACCGATGGAGCTGGACTTTGGCAATTAGACACCAAGCTAGGAAAATTGCAAAAATTAGAAATAACGGCACTGCAGAACGATGAGGTAAAGGAGATGGGCATGAATAACAAGCAATTACTTTTACTCACAGATACCAAAGTTATTCAAACAAATCTAACCTCTAGTACTGTCCTTTTTGAAAACAATAAATTAGATTTAACATGCTTCTCACCTTATAAAAATCAAATATTACTAGGCACTACTAACGGCCTTTATACCGTATCCAAATTCTATAAAAATCTTCAAAAACTAAACCTTCCACCTAAAAAAAGAAATTTAAGCAGCATTACATCCATTAGGGTAGACAAAGAAAGCGCTTGGATAGGAACATCAGGGGGTTTACTGAATTATACAGATAGTCTATTCTCGTTGTACAGAACCAATACGCTTAGACCCTTCTCATTGGTAAATGACAACGTAAGTGAGTTATACCTAGACAGTGACCACATTCTATGGATAGGAACCATAGCTGGAGTAAGTAAATACGCACCACAACTCAAGAAATTTGGACTACTTCAATATTTTGAGCTGGATGAGGAAACCTACAATAACAACGTTTACTACACCTATCAAGATAAAAAAAATACCATATGGTTAGGCACGCTATCCTCCGGACTTATTAAGCTAGACAAGAACCACCGTATCGAAGCGGTATATCCAAAACTTATAGATGGCATTTTTGAGTCTTCATCAGTTCGATGTATTTATGAAGACAGTAAGGGTAACTTTTGGATAGGCACTGGTAAACAAGGAATTTTTTTATTTGACCGAAAAACAGGCAAGGCAAAAATGGTAGCCTGCAAAGAAAACGGCAAATTATCCTCTAATACTGTTAGGGATATCTTTGAAGATAGCAAAGGACGACTCTGGTTTGCTCTTCAATCTGGCTTGGCGCTAAAAGATAGTATTCGGCATTCATTTACAGATTACAAAGCATTCCCATTGCACACAAACATCTCCATTTATCAAATAGTATAAGATACCTTGTCCGGCAACCTTATACTGGCCAGTTTCAGGGGAGGATTACAAATTTTTAATCCTGAAAATAAACAATTTAAAGTTTACACCTCGCAAGTGGGAGATACTAATAGCTTGAATAATAACAACTTAATGGCATTAGCTTGGGTTGGTAAAGACACGTTACTTATTGGAACCTACGGTGGAGGTCTAAATATTCTAAATCTTCGCACTTTGAAATTTGACCATATTTCTGAATCCAATGGGTTGGTAAACAATGCAGTATATGGTATTATTTACAACGGGAATGGCTCTGTGTGGTTATCTACGAATAATGGACTGGTAAACTATCATTTATATCAAAAAACATTCATCAATTTTAAACCGGAACATTACCTCCAAAGCACGGAATTTAATGAAGGGGCATTTTTAAAAACGAACAATGGAGAACTACTCTTTGGCGGTGTAAATGGACTGAATTACTTCAAACCCCAGAATATCACTTTTGACACTGCTAGTCGAGCTATTTATTTTACCGATGTAAGGGGAACATTCAGAGAAAAAAGTCCTTTGCGCGTTGAAATGAGTTTTTTATCCAGCAGGATAGAGATAGATTTCATGTTGCTCAACTACGCTAATCCTCTTGGTATTAGATATTATTACAAGCTAAAAGGGTTTGACACTGAATGGATACCTGCAGGATTACAAAACACTGCAATTTATCCTGGATTAAGCCCTGGAACATACACATTTCAGGTTCTTGCCAAAGATGAATTTGAAAACTGGGAAACCTACTCCGAAAAGTTAACAGTCATAGTAGAACCACCGCTTTGGCAAAAAAGATGGTTTATCATCCTTGGACTTTTTATGGTTACAGGTATTGTTTACACTCTTTTCAGATATCGTACACGAGCCTTAGAACGCTCCTACAAACTACAACTGATAGATTCCGAACTGACGGCGCTAAGAAGTCAAATGAACCCACATTTTATCTTTAACTCGCTGAATAGCATTCAGTACTATATCTTGAAAAAGGAGCCAAAAGAAGCTTATAAATACTTAAGAACATTCGCTAGTTTAATGCGTAAAATACTGCAAAACAGCAGGTTAAAATACATATCAGTAGCCGATGAACTAGAAGGTCTTAACCTCTACTTAGAAATGGAACAAATGCGTATGGATGGGAATCTTAACTACACGATAAAAACCGAAAATATAGATGACTTAGATCAAACCAACATCCCTACTATGCTGATACAACCATTCGCTGAAAACAGTATCATACATGGATTACTGCCTAAAGATAATAATCGAAAATTAGATATACTTATCTCTCATGAAAAAACCCGCTTATTGTGTATCATAACAGATAATGGAATTGGAAGAGAGGCATCTAGCATAATGAATGCAAAAAGAAGCAGTAAACACACCTCTGAAGGTATGGAACTTACCCAAAAGAGATTGAAAATTTTAAGCGAAGGGAAAGGTGACTTTAATGTCGTAATCGACGATATTCATAACCTAGACGGGACAACAGGAACATCAGTAAAACTGATTATACCAATTATTACCTAAACAGATTAAAAACTACCCAGCTCCCTAAGTAGGCCAAGGCTGTCATATATACAAACTGAATTGCAGGCCACTTCCAGGATTTTGTCTCCCTATAAACTACCGCAAGGGTACTCATGCATTGCATTGCAAAAGCATAAAATACCATTAAAGAAAGTACAACCGCAATGCTATAAACAGGCTCTCCATTAGGCAGTGTATCCTTATTCATTTTATCGCGCAATTGATCGAAATTGTCCTCATCACCAATGCTATAAATAGTACTCATAGTCCCTACAAATACTTCTCGGGCAGCAAAAGAGGTTATAAGAGATATTCCTATTTTCCAGTTAAAACCCAAAGGTCTAATGGCCGGCTCTATCCCTTTTCCAAAATGACCAGCATAGCTTTCTTCTAGATTTACCGATTCTTTTACGCTAAAACCACTTTCGCCATCGGGACCGTAACTTGCTAAAAACCATAATACTATTGACACGAGTAAGATGACTTTTCCCGCCTCTGTAATAAAACTCAAGGACTTTTGCCAGCAGGTTTGCCATATATTTTTCCACCTAGGCACATGATAAACCGGCAACTCCATAATGAAGTATGAGGGAATGTCATGTTTAATTATCCATTTAAACACCACCGCTGCAATTAGTGCTGCCACCGTACCCAACACATACATGGCTAACATTACCAACGCTTGTAAGTTTATAAATCCTAGAATAAGTGTGCTTGGTATCGCCATGGAAATAAGCAAGGTATACACAGGCAATCTTGCTGAACAGCTCATAAGCGGCGTTACCATTATGGTAATCAAACGATCTTTCCAATTTTCAATATTTCTTGTACTCATAATGGCAGGTATAGCGCAAGCTGCACCGCTAAGCAAAGGCACAATAGACTTACCACTTAAGCCTAGCCCGCGTAACATCTTATCCATAATAAAACTAACCCGTGCCATATATCCAGTATCCTCTAATAATCCCATAAAGAAAAAAAGTATGGCGATTTGAGGTACAAAAACCACAATACCAGCTATACCAGCTATAAGTCCGTTTACCAGCAATCGTTTGAGCCAACCGTCAGGAAGGGTGTTAGACAAAAACTCACTGAGCATTGAAAAGCCGCCTTCTATCCAATCCATAGGGTAAGAGGCTAACGTAAAAACACTCTGAAAAATAACCAAGAGTACAGACAAAAACATTAAGTAACCTAAAATTGGATGTGTAGCCCAAGCATCAATCTTGTTAGAGATAAGTTCTCGTTTAGATTTTAGGGTAGTCGTCTTATTTAGTAATTTCGTAATTGATTCAAAATGAGTTTCATGGGTATGATCATCTGCTGATCCAAACTGATAATGAGGAACAAACTGATCTTCACCCAATGCTTTTTTTAACAGATCTACCCCAACTCCAGTACGTGCATTTATTTTAAAAACCCGTACACCTAATTCTTTTTCCAGTCGATCTACATTTATTTCAAATCCTTTAAAGTCAGATATATCGAGCATATTAAGCACTAAAATCATTGGGATTTTATGCTGCGCTAATTGGCTAAAATAAAATAAGTTTCGTTTTAGATTAGCAGCATCCGCAATATATAGAATGGTGCTCGGTTCTGGTTTTTCAAAGAATACTTTGACTGCCTCTTTTTCATCTAAACTCTTCGGATTAAAGCTATAGGTACCCGGAGTATCTATCAACTCAATGTTGACGTTACCTACCTTCAGTCGGCCTACTTTATTTTCGATTGTAGTGCCAGGAACATTGGTAATCTTTTGCTTTAGTCCGGTAAGCTGATTAAATAAAGAAGACTTGCCGCAATTGGGATTACCCGCTAGAATTATTTTAGTTATCTCCATTCTATATGTTAAATAATGGGTCTAAAAGTTTTACTGTAATCGTATCTGACTCTTTGTTTCGCATGCTTAGCGTGTACTCCTCAAGCTCATAAGCTATGGGATCGCCAAATGGCGCTTTAAGTATAGGCTTAACCAATACCCCTGGTAGACAGCCCATCTCAAGCAATTTTTCTTTAAATGGTGAATCATCTATGGATGAGATCCTGGCTATTTGTCCTATTTGCAGTTTAGTTAGTTTCACTTGCTTGCTGCAAAGATGTATTTTTATTTGGATTAATTAAAGATAAGAGAATTTGCTACCAATTTAAAAGCGCTTCAACTTTCTCTTTTAAGCGTGCTTTCCCCATGAAATTTAACTCTAAATCAGCATTAAACGGAATCGGCGTATCTAAGCTTCCAACGCGCATTACTGGGGCATCTAAGTTTTTGAAACAATGCTCACCAATCCAAGCAGAAATCTCACCTCCAATTCCCCCTTCAAGTGTGTCTTCGTGCACGATAATTACTTTTCCCGTCGCTTTTACCGCTTGCGCAACCGCTTCTTTATCCCATGGTAATAAGCTACGTAAGTCTAATAACGTCGCATCGAGGTTCAATTCTTGTATTACTTCCTGACACCAATGAACTCCCAAACCATAGCTTATAAATGTAATCGCTTCACCTTCACAAATCTTCTTAGCTTTCCCTATTTCTATGGTAAATTCATCTACACTCACATCCTCTTTTATACTTCTGTACAAGCCCTTATGCTCAAAAAACAAAACAGGATTAGGGTCTTCAAATGCTGCAAGTAAAAGACCTTTAGCATCTGCTGGATTACTTGGATACACTATTTTAAGCCCCGCAATATGAAAAAACCACGCCTCGTTACTTTGGCTATGAAATGGTCCAGCGGCAGAACCTCCGCCAGTTGGCATTCTAATCACAACATCACTATTCTGGCCCCATCTGTAATAGGTCTTTGCTAAATTATTGGCTATTTGATTAAATCCGCAACTCACAAAGTCTGCGAACTGCATTTCCACCATCGATTTTTTACCCATCATAGATAACCCTAATGCCGCACCTAAAGGCGCTGCTTCACTTATTGGCGTGTTTCGCACGCGACCTACACAAAATTCCGCCACAAATCCATCTGTTATTTTAAAAACACCTCCGTATTCTGCAATATCTTGTCCCATAAGTACCAGATTATCATATTTACGCATTGCAGTTCTCAATCCATCTTGTATAGCATCAATGTAACGCATTTCAATCCGTTGCTCACTAGGCTCCTTCACTAAAGGTGAGTGTGGTTTATAAACATCTCCAAGTTCTAAGGAGGTATTGACATCTATCCTCTCATGGACGCTTAATATTTTTACACCTTCATTTATTTCATCTGTAATAGCATCCTTTATTTTGACTATGTCTTTAACAGAAATGAGCTTATTGGTCAAAAGATAATTCTCGAAATTAGCGATAGGGTCTTTTTTTGCCCACTCATCCATCAGCTCTTGAGGCACATACTTGGTACCACTTGCCTCTTCGTGGCCGCGCATCCTGAAGGTTTTACATTCCAGTAAAAATGGCCTTGGATTTTGGCGCAAATCAGCCGCTATTGTTGATATTTCCGTATAAACTTCCAAAATGTTATTCCCATCTATGGTTTTACTCTCTATTCCGTAACCTATTCCTTTATCTGCAATATGAGCACATCTAAACTGATCTTTACTTGGCGTACTTAGGCCGTAACCATTGTTTTCAACCAAAAAAATAACGGGCAAATCCCATACCGCAGCGAGGTTTACTGCTTCGTGAAATTCGCCTTCGCTAGTGCCTCCATCTCCTGAAAAAGCTAAACTAACCTTCTGTTTTCCGTCCAATAAATTACCTAAGGCAACCCCATCAGCCACGCTAAGCATAGCTCCTAAATGGGAAATCATGCCTGCAATATGATACTCATTCGTTCCAAAATGAAAAGAACGATCTCTACCTTTTGTAAATCCGCCAATATTACCTTGCCACTGGTGCAAGAGTTTTTCAAACGGGATGCCTCTAGCCGTAAAAACACCTAGATTTCGGTGTAGTGGCATAATGTATTCATCCGCTTCTAACGCTAAAGTCGCTCCCACAGCTATAGCTTCCTGACCAATGCCGCTAAACCATTTACTTACTTGACCTTGTCTTAGCAACTTGAGCATCTTTTCCTCTATCATTCGAGGTTTTAAGAGAGCAGCATAAAGCGCTGTAAGTTTTACGGTATCAAACTGATTGAATTTATCGAAATTCATATTGTATCACGAAATAAATACAATATTTCTTAGTCCTTGGCATATTCCAACCCTATTTTTGCATTGTGCTTCTACTTCTAGATAATTATGACTCGTTTACCTATAACTTGTATGATTACTTCGTACAATGTGGGGCAGAAGTGCAGGTGGTAAGAAACGACAACTTAAATCTCGATACGGTGTTAAAGAACTATCAAGGTATCATTATTTCTCCTGGTCCGGGCGAGCCCAAAGATGCAGGATGCACTATGCAAGTTATTGAGCGATTTCACAACCAATTACCCATGCTAGGTGTTTGTCTAGGGCTACAAGCTATTGGACAATTTTTTGGCGCAACTTTAGCTAGAGCGAGATTTCCAATGCACGGCAAAGTAAGTGAACTCACCTATGAAAGCAATCATCCTTTTTTCTCCGGAATAGAACTTCCTTTAAACGTGTGCAGATATCATTCTTTAATTTTATCCGATCTGGAAGGTACACCTTTAAATGCCATAGCCCGCAGTGAAGACGAAGCAGTAATGGCATTGGCGCACAGCACTTTACCGATTTGGGCTGTTCAATTTCACCCGGAGGCTATTTTAACCCCACAAGGCAAAATTCTAATTTCAAATTGGCTAACCCACCATAAATTGTCCCAAAACAATATTGTTTAGCCATTAGTTACTATACTTGTAGATATACTTTGAAAGTAATCAATTACATATTGCCCATACACCCCATCACCCAAAGCACGTCGCGTTTGGAATGCATAAAGCTTATGATGGATTATTTATGTTTTGAACTACCCGTTCTCCGCAATGGCACCCTCTATGGTACAGTGCAACTTGATGAATGTATACACAGCGAAGAAGAGACCATAGAAACACTTGTTGACGGTGGGTTTGCCAGTGTAGGTGGCAATTCTCACTTATTTGATGTACTTCATATTTTTAATGAGTCCAAAGCGAATGTTTGTTGTGTGTTAAATGATGAGCTTCAGTGGATAGGAATCATTACTAAGACTGCTGCTATAGAAGCACTTGGGCAATCGCTCACCGTGAATCAAGGTGGCGCAATTCTTTTAGTTGAAATGGCTTCCTATCAATATTCTAGCAGCGAGTTAGCGCGGCTCATAGAAGGCGAAGGAGCTCAATTGCTGGGTTTGTGGCTTAATAATGTTGCTGAGAGTGGTCGAATTCAGGCTAGCCTAAAACTCAATATTAAAAATGCTGAGCGCATCATTAATAGCTTGCAACGTCATGGTTACGAGACTATTGCCTCTTTTGGCGATGAAGATTACAAGGAAAATGTAGAGAACCGTTTTCAATCACTGATGAAATACATTGACCTTTAAACAGCTATTCTTTCTACTATTTTTAGGAGTGAGCACTCCTAGTTTTGCCCAGCTAGTTACGATAAATAAAATCCAGCTAAATGGTAACAAGCAGACCAAAGATTTTGTAATTCTTAGAGAAATGCTGTTGCACTTAGATAGTGTTTATACTACGACAAATGATGGTCATTTTAATGACCTTCTTGCGCTTTCTAAAAACCGAATATATAACCTAAACCTATTCAACAAAGTTGAATTTACACTTGCTGAAGACACTGTTATTAACAATATTACTACGTATACTTTAGAAATTACCGTTTTAGAAAAGTGGTATATCTGGCCTATCCCGATTTTAGAATTTAGCGATCGAAATATAAATGTTTGGAGTGGATTTAATTTTAATCCAGACAGAACAAACTATGGCATATCTAATTTCAACTATAACCTTTTTGGTCGTAACCATACGTTAAGAACAGACCTGAAAACGGGATACAATAAAGAGCTAAGGCTTGAGTATAGGATACCTTTCATCAGCAAAACTTCTAACTGGGGCATGACAGCGTTGGCCAAATACACCTCTCAAGACGAAGTTTGGTTAAATACCATCAATGATTCATTACAATTTTTTAAAAACGGAAATAAGAATCTGATTCAGTCTACCGAGGCTCGTATTGAAATTTCAAAACGTATCCGACCTTTGATTAAGACCTTTGCAGTTTTAAATGCACATAAAGGTGAAATAGATTCGGCCGTTCCGGATTCAGGATTTTATTTAAATAACAGCCACAAGCAACTTAACTATAGTATTGATTTAAAAGCAGATATAGACACGCGTGACAATATCTATTTTCCACTTACCGGTTATTTTTATCAGCCTATTATAACGCTTCAGCAATGGAAAAACACAAGCACTCAAACTAATTTAAAACTACAACTTAAGGTTCAACATTTTAAGAGACTATCACCCAAATTGTATTCGGCTCTATCTGGCTACACACAACTAAATTCTGCTCAAAACATTCCTTATTTTTCGCGCAAAATGTTTGGATATGATGAAATTATTCGCGGTTATGAAAGATATGTTATAGACGGTAGTTTTGGATGGAAATTAAATGCAGCTATTCGATATCACTTACTTGACAAATCTGATATACAACTCAAATTCTCTCATTGGGTTAATTATAAAGTACTGCCCATAAATTTATATTTAGAAGGATATGTAGACGGTGGAAGAGTTTCTTACGACTACCCTCATCCATCCAACCATCTCGTGAATACTTTTTTGTACTCTGCTGGACTGGGCTTGAATGCACTCATCTATAATGATAGAGTACTCAGATTAGAATACAGTATAAATAGTTTGCAAGAAGATGGTTTCTTTGTACACTTTAAGAAAGCCATCTAAAATGAAAGTAGCTATATACGGAAGAGAAATAAAAACTGCAGGCTTTGAGGTATTTTTTAAAACATTAGTATACTTGCTTAATGAACACCACATTGAGTTTTCGCTGGTATCCAGTTACGGTAAATTTATTCAAAAAACCTATGGTACGGATTACCCTTTGTGCGATAGCACAGAATTAGCTCCTGCAAATTTTACTTGCCTGATAAGTCTTGGCGGCGATGGAACAGTTCTGGACACCTTGCTTCTAATCAGAGATAGTGAATTGCCTGTTATGGGAATTAATCTGGGTAGATTAGGCTTCCTTGCTAACATTCAAAACGAAGAAATAGAGGAGGCGGTTGTAGCCTTAAAAGAAGGAAGAACTATTATAGAAAAAAGAGCATTAATCCAAATTGATTCTGATATTTCTGAATTAAATGATTTTCCATATGCTTTAAATGACTTTGTGGTACAAAAAAGAGATACCTCGGCTATGATAACCGTTAAGGCTAGTCTAAATGATTACTTTTTAAATAATTATTGGGCAGACGGTCTTATTGTGGCCACTCCTACAGGCTCTTCCGGATACTCACTTAGTTGTGGCGGACCACTGTTATTTCCTGGCAGTAAATCACTGGTTATTACTCCAATTGCCGCTCATAATCTAACCGTAAGGCCAGCAGTTATTTCAGATGACACCGTATTAAAAATAGAAACCAGCAGTAGAGCAGATTCTGTGCTTATTACGCTAGACAATCGTTCTTTTATAGTGCCAGCAAATACCATTCTAACGCTCAAAAGATCCCATTTTGATTTTCACATGATCAAATTAAACGAGAACTCTTATTTGGATACCATACGAAATAAGCTGTTGTGGGGGGCTGATAAACGAGATTTTAAGTGACGCTACTCTCTATTTTTACTATCTATCCAGATGGTAACCGGTCCATCGTTCACCAAACTAACCTGCATATTAGCACCAAAAACCCCCGATTTAACGGGAACAATTTGAGCACTTTCTGCCAAAAATGCATCATACAAAGGCATGGCAATTTCAGGTCTAGCTGCGTTTAAAAAAGAAGGTCTATTCCCTTTTCGAGTACTGGCATGAAGCGTAAATTGGCTTATTACCAATAGTTCACCTTTTATATCCAAAAGACTAGCATTCATTTTGCCATCTGCATCTGCAAAAATTCTCATCTGCGTTATCTTACCCACCAACCATTTAAGGTCTTCCTGAGTATCTTCAGATTCTATTCCCAACAACACTAGTAATCCCTTTCCGATTTCTGAAGGGATACCTTGCTCTATGGTTACGCCTGCCTGACTTACCCGTTGAATTAATGCTCGCATGGTGCAATTTTAGTAATT
>Ga0102831_1001026_pt1 | contig 12109 bp, 9 predicted proteins | sample ColrivemetaGS747_FD_84508 | JGI IMG/M metagenome (GOLD analysis project Ga0102831, IMG submission 84508) | Estuarine microbial communities from the Columbia River estuary - Freshwater metaG S.747 | ecosystem: Environmental > Aquatic > Marine > Intertidal zone > Estuary | place: USA: Columbia...
AGCTGATGACAATGTATTTGCTGTGTACATTCCTCCGCAAGCACCTGCTCCCGGACAAGAATTCTTGATGATTCCTTTATACTCTTCATCATTTATTTTGCCTTCATTTTTTTCACCCAATGCCTCAAAGGCAGAAATGATATTTAATTTTTTTCCGCAGTAGTTGCCTCCAGCGATAGAACCTCCGTATACTAAAATTGCAGGACGATTCAATCTGCCTATGGCAATCATAGCTCCAGGCATATTTTTGTCACAACCTACCACTGTGATAAGAGAATCATAGTACTGAGCATTCATAACTGTTTCGATGGAATCAGCAATAATGTCGCGAGATACTAAAGAATATCGCATTCCCTTTGTTCCATTTGAAATTCCATCACTCACCCCAATAGTGTGAAAAATTAATCCCACCAAATTAGCTTCCACCACGCTTTTTTTAATACCCAACGATAAGCCATTCAAGTGCATATTGCAAGGGTTACCTTCATAACCCATACTTACTATACCTACTTGAGCTTTGTTCATGTCGTCATCAGTGAAGCCTACACCAAATAACATTGCCTGAGAAGCAGGCTGAGTAGGATCTTGCGTAATTGTTTTACTATATACATTAAGTTCTTTTGCCATGGTTAAAATTTTATGAATTGCAAAGATGCAAAAAAAAACATCCGACCGTCAGCTGAGAGTCGGATGTTTATCAAATGATATTTTAATTGCCTCTACTGAGAAAGAGGTAACTCTTCAGGTTTGATTTCTTGCACTGGTGCTGCAGGATCAGGCAATAAGCCAAATACTGTTTTATCAAAGTAATAGATAATTAAGAAGATGATAACAAATAAAATGAAAATAGCAGAAATCAAAATCATCTTTTTAAAACCGGCATTCTCTTTGTCCTTTTCTTTGCCCTTCATGATTCGTTTGATATCATTTTGAACTCTTATAAAAGCACTTTTGTTTTTAACGATATAATCTACCGCTCCGTATTTCACTGAATTAACTGCTACGTCAACATCCTCCTGTCCTGACAACATCAAAACTTCCACATCTGGCGCAATTTGCTTGATTTCTTGTAAAACTTTGATACCCGACATAGCATCAGGCTTTTCACTATCCAAGAAATAATCTAAAATTACAATATCAGGCTTCTTATTTAACGCCCTCAATAAACCTTCACCATTGGTAAATGTTTTAATGGTTAAGCCTTTGTTTTGATTCAAATTGTGAACTGCGGTTTTTAAGTACAATTCATCGTCGTCACAAAGGTATATTAGCGTATTTGCCATACTATATTATTTTAATTGCAATAATTCCTCTTTTAACTCTGCTTCGGCTAAAGGATATTCTTTAACTACTTCTTCAACCAATGCAGGTATTTTATCTAGACCCTTATTGTTTAAACCTAAATCTTGTAAAACTTTACTAACCTTCACCATATTTTCCATACCCATAAACGAAAAACTAGTTTTCAATTTGTGAGCAATACCTCCTATTTGCTGCCAATCCTGCTTTCCAATACAATCTTGCATTTTAGCAATCGAATCAGGCGTAGTTTTTATAAATGATGTGATTAAATCTTGCATAAAATCTTTGCTACCAAGAGAAAGATCGTTTAGATAATTTAAGTCGATGTGTTGGTATTTTCGCATAGTTAACATTAAGCCCGTTGTACAAGATTAGCAATTTTTTGTTTCAATTTATCGGGATTGAAAGGCTTCAAAATATAATCGTTCATTCCTGCTTCTAAATATTTGTTGTCATTCGACTCAGGAAAAATGAAAGCCGTCATGGCCAAGATAGGAATATTTTTCTTTGGCTCAGAAAATTCGTTTCGAATAATCTTGGTTGTTTCTAGGCCATCCATCTCAGGCATCATGATATCCATAAGTATAATATCGTAGTCTTTGTTTCTGAATTTCTCTAACGCGATTTTACCATTGTTGGCAATATCCACTTCACAACCGAAATTATTCAAAACACGTCGCGCGAAAATTTGATTCAGTTCATTGTCTTCGGCCAACAATATTTGAAGTTTACCCAACATGATTTCTTTACAATCATCTTGTTGCACCGCTGATATGCCCTTAGTGACTCCTTTAGGCATGCGCACTAGCACAATAAACTTTGAACCTTTGTCTAATTCGCTTTCAACCTTAATTTCGCCTTTCATCAAGCCCACTATCTTCTTCACAATGGTCAATCCGAGTCCAGTACCCCCGTATTTCCTAGTAGTATCGCCCTTAGCCTGCGTGAAGCTCTCAAAAATATTTTCTAACTTATCGGCAGGTATACCAATACCTGAGTCTTCCACAGCAAACTCTAACAATGCTTCTTTGTCATCTTCCTCTAAAACCTTCACCTTCAACTCCACTTTTCCTTTTGAGGTAAACTTAACTGCATTACTCAGTAAATTAAGTAACACCTGATTAACTCGAACCGAATCTCCAATTAAATATTGAGGAACTTTAGTATCAACATTCAATAACAAATCAATGCCCTTGTCGTTAGCTACTTGCATTTGTAGTTTCAATAGCTCACAGAGGACCAATGACAAATCGAATTCAGAAGATTCGATGGTCATTTTACCTGCTTCAATTTTCGAGAAATCTAAAATATCATTGATAATAACAATTAAGTTTTCACCCGAAATTTTCACCGATTGCAAGCTCGTTCTTTGCTCCTCATTTAAATTGGTTTGTAGCACCAAATTGGTGAAACCGATTATTGCATTCATGGGTGTTCTAATTTCATGACTCATGTTGGCCATAAAATCTTGCTTAACTTTAACCGAAGCTTCTGCTAAACGTTTGGCTTCTGCTAACTCCTTATTTATTCTTACAAGGTAAGCTAAATTCTCACTTAACTTTTTCTCGGTCTGCTTTCTTATGGTGATATCGGCAGCATTTCCAAAACATTTACCATTTTTAACAACCAATTTCCATCGCATCCATTTTTCAGAACCACTCTTTCCTTTCATTCTGTTTTCGAAAACAAAAACATCTGAATTGTTGATCAATTCCTCTTGAATAATACTCTTAGTATCTTCTATATCTTCATTATTAAAATAATTCAACAATGATGACCCTAAGACTTCACCTACTTCGTAATCCAACAGTGTACGAAAGGTTTGATTAACCTGCTCTATCACAAAAGTTTCTAAATCAAAAATACAAGTAATGTCCATAGAATTATCCACCAATCCAGATAGATTTTCTAGCATTACATTTTGCTGCTGTAACTCATTTTGTTGATAATACAATTGCAAAAACGTTTTAACCTTTGCCGTGGTAATATCTACATCTAAAGGTTTAAATAAATAATCAACAGCACCGGTTTCGTAGCCCTTCAAAACATATTGCTGCTCCTTGCTAATGGCCGTAACAAATAAAATGGAAATACCTGCCGTTCTTTTATTTGATTTTAAAATTTCGGCCACCTCAAAACCGTTCATTTCGGGCATTTGTACATCTAATAAAATCAGAGAAACATCATTACTGAACGCTAATTTCAATGCTTCTTTTCCCGACGTTGCTTTTAAGAATTTTCTATCTTTTGCGGCCAGCATTTTCTCCAAAGAATATAAATTCTCTGGCACATCATCAACCAACAAAATGTTGGCAATCGCTGCCGTTTTTTCTAATTTAAACATGGACTACAATATTTTTTATTCGCTCTAATAATTCCTTTTCTGTGCTAACAGATTCATCAAGCCATAATGATTTATCAATAACTTGCAGCGCTGTGATTTCTTGTTCTGACAAGTCGACATTTTCTATAATCAAAAAAGTGAAATCTTTAAGAGCACTTTCATCATTTAACTCTACAACATCAGATAGCTGCACCAAATTACAATTGTACTTTTCGAATAAAGCACTTAGCTGATAAACGTGCATAATATCCTTGCTATAGAAGTGAATTTTTCGACCAAGCAGCATTTTGGCATAAGACGATAAAACCGCATCTTCAACATTCAGCCATTCAGCCCTTTTATTCGCAATTACAATATTTTCCATTGGCACACTATGCTCGCGCAAAGTAGCTGAGACTAAAGGAAACAACACTGTAAATGAAGTACCCCTCCCTTCTTCACTTTCAAAAACAATTTCCCCTCCCAACAAGCTCACCAAATTTCTAGCAATGGATAAGCCCAAACCAGTACCACCATATTGGCGACTAATTGAACCATCGGTTTGTTTAAATGCTTCGAAAACTTGCGCTTGTTTATTCGCAGGAATACCAATACCCGTGTCGGTTATTTCAAAAGCAATTGCCTCACCTCTATCTCTCGCCACAACAGAAACGGTGCCGCCTTCTGGTGTAAACTTTACAGCATTAGAAATAATGTTTTTTAGTATTTGCTCTAAGCGATGTTTATCGGAATGGAAGACTTTTTTTGAAAATGAATTTTGAAATTGTAAGATTAACTTTTTCTCGGCTGCCACAGGCTTAAATAGGTTTTGTATATCTTTTAAAACCTCACTCACCGAAACTTCAGCCAACTCCATCTCTAATTTACCCGCTTCAATTTTCGATAAATCTAAAACATCATTAATTAAACGAAGTAATGAATTTCCCGACTTATGAATCACCTGAGCAGAATCCACCTGATCACCTGTTAAGTTACCATCACTATTATCCATTAATAGTTTAGATAAAATCAACATACTATTCAACGGAGTACTCAACTCATGAGACATGTTGGCTAAAAATTCTGATTTGTATTTATTGCTTAATTTTAATTCTTCTACTAAATCGTTTAACTCTTTAGTGGCTGTTTTTAAGGATTCTTGCATGTTTACAATCGACTTTCCTAAAACATCATGCGGACCTCTAATTTTTACAGGAACATCGTAGTTGCCTTGTCCGATCTTTTTGGCTACTTCAGCCAAATCATTTGTATTCTCAGCCAAAGAAAGAAAAGCTTTGGTTAAATCTCCAATAGAGTCATGCGTGTATACTTTCAAGTCAATCTCTGTATTTCCATCTTCTATTTTTTTGGCCGCCATACTCAATCTTCTCATTTGAGAATCAACTGAACGTATTGAGAAAGAAACCAATAAAATCACAATTAAAACAGTAATTACCACAATGGCGATGGATGAATTAATGGCTTCGTTTGCAGATGTAATATCATCGTTCACAATTTTATCTATTTCAGATAAACACAAACTCTCTACAGCATAAACAATATTTAATGCGTTGGTGGTACTAAACCACCAATCTTCTGAAGAATAAGCATACAATTTCTCTGTTGGATGAGAGAAAGCATAACTAGTCATTTCTAGCATTTTGGCGACGCTACCCTGACTAAAATCGCGCTGAAAATTATCGCTTAAGGATGGTGAAGCCAATTTGATAAAGGATTTTAAATTGCTCTCAAAAGCCCCTTTTTGTCCGGAAAATTTACCGTAATCCAAACCATCGAAAACATGCATATCGAAAGCCTTATTTACAGTGGTGCGCATTCTACCTAATGATTCTTTAGTATTAATTAATGAGATGTATGCTCTTATTGGGTCGTTGGTTTTTTCCGTTCTGGTAGCGGTAGCAATCGCCGCAATCCTATCAATCATTTTCTCAATGTAAATAGAAAAATATTCGTCGGCTTCCTCATAAGTGTAAACAAAAGCCTCTACATTTCCGCGCACCTTTTGAATTGCGCGTATTTCGGGAAAAAAGGAAGTATCTAATTGCTCTCTTTGAATAACAATTTTAACAGCTCGAACTAAAGAATCGGTTTGCTTTACCTGCTCGCGTAACTTCAATTGCATTTCAAAAGTGGCGTTATTGATATACAGAACAGAATAATCTCTTTCCTTTTGAAACTCATGCACCAATTGCGAAATTAACTTCAGTTCATGTGTTCGTGTACCAATAATTTCCAATTTGTCTTTTTCTTTAACCTCAGCAAATATTTTATCTACAGAAAACCAGCAAACTATTGTTAGCGGAAAAAGCGTGGCTAGCAAGAGTTTCTGGCGTAAATTAATTCTATTAAAAAAATGCATGAAAAATGATTTGGCTTTTATACCTTCAAGGGGAATAAAGGTTTTAAAATATATTTTTTATTACTTTCATCCAAAAGTATTGAATTCCACGATGTTTTAACGATTTGAAAGATGAATCAAAATGTAAAATCTTTAGGCTTAAATATCGCTGCATTGGCAGTGGTAATTTTATTAATTTGGAAGGCCTCCTCTATATTGTTTTACATCCTAATTTCTTGTGGGCTAGGTTTAATAGGAAACAATTTGGCCGACAAATTAGAGAACATCAAAATAAAAAAGAAAAGTTTACCTCGCTGGTGTGGCGCACTTCTGATTATTAGTGCGTTTTACCTGGTTATATTTAGCTCTTTAAGCTTAATATTACCTACCATCGACGATCAAATAGAAACAGTAAGCAACATCGACCCCAATGTTGTGCTTAACAATTTACAAGAACCCATAAAAGCATTTGAAACAAAAATTCAAAAATGGACTGGCGACAAACATTTTAGCTTACTCAACAGCATTAAAAATGAATCTGGCGCCTTTCTAAATTTGAGCAACATAAGCAATTGGCTAGGTACTTTAACCTCTATGGCTACAGAACTCATCTTTGCTTTGTTCTCCATTACCTTTATCACCTTCTTCTTAATTAAAGATGGTGATGAAATTTATTCAAAGCTATTGAATCTACTATCTCACAAATCAAGAAGCAAGGTGGAGAAAATTCTAGCAAACACCATTATTCAGTTGAGAAAGTATTTTATTGGTGTAGCCATTGAAACATTAATTTTGATAATTCTGCTAGCTGTCACACTAGGGATCGCAGGTGTAGAACAATATTTTATAATTGCTATCATCGCTGCCCTTCTAAACATCATTCCTTATATTGGTCCAATAAGCGCTATGGTGATTGCTGCCCTAATAATCATTACCGGCAGCCACAGCATGCCTTTTCAAACAGAGCTACTTCCATTGCTAAGCACGGCAATGGTAATTATGATTGTTGTACATTTTATAGATTCACTGCTACTTCAACCTTATATTTACTCATCAAGTGTAAATGCGCATCCTTTAGAAATCTTTTTGGTAATTCTACTATCAGGAAACATAGGCGGTATTGTAGCCATGATATTTGCGATCCCTAGCTATACCATTTTAAGAATTATAGTGAATGAACTAAAGGAGAAAGAGATTAGCGAATAATATACCTCACTATTACACCGTAATCAACATCATAATATCTTAAAGAATAGTTTTCTTGTCCAGAATTATACTGCACATAAGGTCTTACCTGAGCTCCTATTGTTACAGGAATGAAATCTAAGTTGTACTCTAATCCAAGCACGCCATCTAAACCAAACTTAAAGGCTGTTGGCACATAATTTCCTTTGGTTACCCAATAACCAGTATGTAAGCCACCACCAAAAGACCAACTCAATTGAGTAGTATGCAAAGTTGAAGCATGAATTTCTTTATGAAACTCATACAAACCAACCAGTAAACCACCGAAATCATCATTGTTTTGAGAATACATGGCGTTGATCACAATGTTCTGCTCAGGCTGCAAAAACTGTTTATAACTTAAGCCAATTCCGTCTTTGGCATAAATAGCACCAATGGCCATATCGTATTGAGCATTAGCAAATGAAAATGTAATGATAGCAGAAGCTAGTAGTAGTAATTTCTTCATGAAATTAAATTGATGTGGATTAAATATAAAAAAAAACTCCTCGAAATTCGAGGAGTTTCCAAAAGTTTTTTGATTCTTAATATTCCCAGAAATCCTGTTCCATATTAAAAACAACTTCTTTTATGTTTTTTGATTCTAAAAGTAAATCTAAATTACTTTTATACTCATTCAGCTGTCTATCGTAAACGTTACTTGTTTTGTAGATGTAGCTGCTGAAAGATCTCTTCCAGAAGATATCCTCCAAGGTTCTCTTTTCAGAATCACTGTAACGGTTAAAAACTACTTCGTTGGCAAAAATGTGACGTGCCTCTGGAAAGTAAATCCAGAACAAAGGTTTTTCACCTTTGTAATCACCTGTTTGACCATCGAAAACTTCTTGAACCGGACACATTCCAATAATTCTAACATCTAAAACAGATCTTTGTTTATCAAAAAACCAGTCTTCTTTCACTCTGTATCGTTTTACAGAAGAAGGATCGAACTCATTTTTGATTGACTTATTTTCAAGGTTACCTTCACCATCATCTACCTGAATAGTATCGTACTTCACAAGAATGTTTTCAATTTCTGCAGTTGTCATTTTAAGTTTAAACTCTTCATCTTGAAAAGCACCTAAACCTAAGGCGTCATCAGCACCCAATTTAGCACGATCCATAATCACCTGTGTTAAACTTTTTCTTCCACCTATTGGGGTAATAGGAAAAAATAAAGGGTGATTCATTTTCTCACGCAAATCGAGAATCCTCCACATACGCTTAGACCACATTACATCTGCTTCTCTAATAGAAGGATAAGGAATGTTCTTTCTTTCTGTATGATGGGTTGGAGTATAAACACCATCCAATACGCCAGCGTCTTGTGCAAAAGAAATACTGCACATCATAAAGCCAGCGGCCAACATCACAAATTTGTTTATAATCACTTTCATATATTTAAATATTTAGTTTGCTGTGAATGCTAAAGTACCTAATGAACGTTTCTCTCCATTTGGCATCGTTACCTTACAATTCTCAAAATAAACTTTAGTTCCTTTTGCAACACCGTTCAACATCGACTTCATCGCTGGAGTTAACATGTTGCTTTTAGATGTTTCTGTTTTCAAGTCACCTTTAATATTCATTGTTAAATCGAAAGAAGCAATAGTAACTTTCAACTCAAAGTCGAAGTTCTCCATTACAGCATCCACTTTATCAACAGCTTTTAATAAACCAACTTGAACAGCACCACCGTTTTTACCTAAAATTTTAGCAACTGGAGTTGGTAAAGATTTTACGCGGAATTCCATTCCACCTAAAGCACCACCACCTTTTTTATTTACAGAAACTTTTACCTTACCTGCAGATTTGGGATTCACTTTGTATTCACCATCTTTTCCAATTGGAATGAAATTTAAGCCTGGCGCAGAAATAGAAATGTCTTTTAAGGATACGCCCGGAGCAGACACAGAAACAGGATTATCAATACCAATATAGAACACGTTCATCTTAGTAGCAGCTACCGTTGCACTGGGCTGAGCTACCATGTATGATGATTTATATAGATAATAATTGAATCCAGTTTTATCAGGAATTCTAATTACACCAGTTACATCAACAACGCCTGGAGAACCAGCTCTTTTTCTGTACTTACCGATACCTCCTCCAACTGGAAGTTTCTCCGCCTGTCCCTTAAATAATTTCGTTAAAGGAATATCTTCCGCTGAATTAAGTTTACCAGCAACAAATTTATTACCTACGGTGTCAACATCACCCAAATAAATTTCGGGAACAATATTGTTATTGTAAGCAGCGATAAAGATTTCTCCACGAATTGAATCTCCTGTTAAAACATAACCAGGATTCAGCACAGCCATACCATTTGCAACGTTTACAATCATACCGTCACCTTCCAATCTGGCAGCTAAAGTTTCAATAACCTCCGCTTCAGCATTTCTTATGTAAGTTTGAAGCAAGGTTAAATTAGCTGTAACAGCGCACAACACAAGATGCTCAGAAATCAATGAAATCCAAGGATGTTCAATTCCATCTTTATCTGTTGAATCTTTTGTTGCCAATAATCTAGCGCAACGAGCAATAAGGGGAGCATCTAACTTACTATCTAATACCTTTTTAGAAACTAAGTCTTTAGTAATTAAATCGCTAAAAGCATTCATTTCCTTTTTCAAACGCTCACCTTTCTCATTTGGAGCATCATTTAAAAGATAATATTCAGCACCTTTATCTTGATTATCCTTACCCAGAGGAATAGAATCTTCATCTTTACCACCAGTCATGGTGTAAATCATGTAGCCTTTATCTTCTTCGATAATATTAAAAAGTTTATCTGCTTGTGCTTTCACTTTTTGTGCTTCAACGTTGATTTTCTTAGCAGCTTCAAATTTACCTGCTGCTTTTTCAATTACGCCATAGGCTTTAAAGTTCTTGGCCGCGAAATTTTTATTCGTTTGACCAATGCCGTGTTCTAGAGCAACGAAGGCGTTCAAAAGATCTTTTGACGCGTTCATTGCCAACATTGCCAAGAGTACGAGGTACATAATACCAATCATCTGCTGGCGGGGACTGAGTTTCTCTGCTGACATTTCTAAATATCTTTAACTAGTTTAAACAATAATTTTATTTTTAAAATAAAGCCGCTTACTAACGAATTGTCATTGCAGACAACATGTTACCGTAAACAGTGTTCAACTTGCTTAGATTTTGTCCTAAAACAGCAACTTCCTCTTTGTATTTTTTAGTATCTTCTACAGAAGCACTTAAATGTTTCAATAACTCATTGATGTTTTCAGTCACTTCAGAAGACAAACCAATGCTATCTTTAGATGCTTCTACTTGTTTGGCATAAACATCATTCAACTCAGCTAAGTTTACTGTCATTTTAACCAACTCTTCAGCATAAACATTTCCAGGACCTTTCAAATCAGTCAAACCAGTTAAGGCTTCAGAAGCGCGAGTATAAGAATCAGATAATTTATCAACGTTTGAAGATGCTCCTTTCAATTTATCAGCCAACTCAGTACCTGCTGCTCCGGCATTACTAAGAGTATTTAAGTTTGAAGCTGTATCGCCCATATTTTTCAACCCTTTACCCAAAGATTCAATTAATTCAGGACCGATATTGGCAGCAGTAAGCATTTGATCTAATTTTTGAGAAACAGGATCTGCTTCTTCCAAAACTTCAGCAGAAGCTTCAGCTTCTTCTCCATCCTTATGCCCTCCGGCTAATTCAGGATAAGCTAAGGTCCAATCGATATCCATGTGAGGCGGTTCAAAAGCTCCCAGAAGAAATAAGAATGCCTCTACTGATAGTCCTAAAATAAGCATGAATGATGCTCCAGGCCAGTGTTGAATTTTAAACATCGCACCCACAATTACGATCGCCGCACCGAAACCGGTAGACATCGCCATAAACTTTTTCTTTTTGTAACTTCCGCCAGACATAGATTTAAGGTTTTAGGTTTTTAAGTTAAATAGTTATTTATGTTGTTTTTCTAATACACTTGTGAATCGTTAACATCCCCCATTTTACGCCCAAGATATGTTTGAACACATCTGAACCCCACATAACATTTTGCTGTATCTTGGTACTCATAAGTTCTAGCACCAGTCTGCATATAGTATCCAATATCTTTCCAAGAACCACCTCTAATCACTTTTCTTTTCAATGCCGGAGCATCGTCTTCGTTAGCGTTGTAGGTAAAGTCTAAGTTTAAATCGTGAGCAAAGTTGTAAGCTGATTCTTCGAAAGCATTGCTAGTCCACTCTGACACGTTACCAGCCATATCAAATAATCCAAACCCATTTGGCCAGTAGTGCGCAACAATGATGGTATGCAAACCACCATCATCCACATAATTACCTCTTAAAGGTTTAAAGTTTCCTAAGAAGCAACCACGACTGTTACGAATGTAAGGCCCACCCCAAGGGTAAGGAGACTGATCGTATCCACCTCTTGCAGCGTATTCCCATTCAGATTCAGTTGGCAAACGGAAATCATTTACAATAGCTAACTCCATGCTTGTTCTATAATCATTCATTAAGTGCGTTCTCCACACACAAAATGCTTTAGCCTGATTCCAGTTAACACCAACCACTGGGTAGTGATCATAAACAGGATGCCAGTAGTACATTTGAGTCATTGGCTCGTTGAAAGAGTAAGTAAAATCGTGCACCCAAGAAAGAGTATCAGGATAAACATTTACAATTTCTCTTTTAATAAATTGAGAACGATCGGTAATACCATTGCCATATACATCACGATATTTCCAAGAATCTAAAGTTCTTTCTTTCATTGGTTTGCCGTTAGCGACATCATCGTATTCATAACGATTAGAAACATCGCCTTTAACAGCTGCTGTTTTGAAATCAATCCAATAGTAAACAAAATTCATTCTTCTAGCATCCAACTGCTTATTCTTATAAAAGCGTTCAGCTTC
>Ga0102831_1001031_pt1 | contig 12079 bp, 7 predicted proteins | sample ColrivemetaGS747_FD_84508 | JGI IMG/M metagenome (GOLD analysis project Ga0102831, IMG submission 84508) | Estuarine microbial communities from the Columbia River estuary - Freshwater metaG S.747 | ecosystem: Environmental > Aquatic > Marine > Intertidal zone > Estuary | place: USA: Columbia...
CATAAAATAAAAGTGAATGGTTTACATATGCACACCGGCAGTGATATTTTGGACGCTGATGTTTTTTTGCGGGGAGCAGAATTGTTATTTGATGCGGCAGAATCTTTTCCGGATTTAGAGTTTATGGATTTTGGCTCAGGATTTAAAGTTGGCTATAAAGAGGGAGATATTGTTACAGATATACAATCTATAGGGCAGCGTATTTCCGATGCGTTTAAAGAGTTCTGTGAGCGTTATGGGCGCGAATTGGAGCTTTGGTTTGAGCCTGGAAAATTCATAGTTTCTGAAAGTGGGAGCTTTCTGGTTAAAGCAAATGTTATAAAGCAAACCACTTCTACGGTCTTTGTTGGAGTAAATAGCGGTCAAAACCATTTGATAAGGCCAATGTTTTATGATGCCTATCATCATATTGAAAACGTTTCAAATCCTCAAGGAATAAAGAGATTGTACAGTGTTGTTGGATATATCTGTGAGACAGATACATTAGGATATGACAGACAACTCAATGAAGTTCGGGAAGGAGATGTTCTTAGAATTAAAAATGCAGGCGCATATGGTTTTACGATGAGCAATAATTACAACGCGCGTTTGCGTCCGGAAGAGGTGTTGTTTTATAAAGGTAAATCGCATCTTATTAGAAGAGCAGAAACCTTGGAGGATATATATCGAAACGAAATTGAAATAGAACTTTAATTCAGTTTTATCCTAAAAGAAAAAGGCTCGGAATCTTCCGAGCCTTTTTCTTTTAGGATTTTAACCGATTTATTGACACATAGTGTTAAACCAATATTCGGGAGATTCAGATACCCAATCGTACTGCTTTCGGATGTATCCTCTCATTACTTTGTATTGAACAGATAGGATTCTTTGACCACCAGTATTAATAGATTCGAACATTCTATTTGGGACAAAACTTAATCCAAATTTGCCATCACCATAATTTTTCATTTTCATTTGTGGTACTCGAGAGGCAATATCGCGATCTGCAGCTTTAATATTATCTCCGTCAACAAAATAGATAAAATCAGTTGCACCCATTCCTACACGTGCTTTTACAACACAGTAAAAATCTTCTTTATCTTTCAAAGAATCATTGGTTTCAAGATTTTTATCATAGAAAACTGTAATGACATCTGATGGAGTGATACTCAATGTATCCTTATTTTTTCTGCGTGGAAAAGAATAAAGTTTTTGAGGGCCTGTAGTTGGAGCTGTAATTTTAATTTCAAGGTCTTCAGTTTTACATTCAGCGCCACCACAATCTAGGGAACCATCTTTTTTCTTGATCAATAATTTGATTGGAGATGTATAAACGGCAGAAGCAGTAACCTCGTAGAAGGAAGTTGGTACCATTCGGTAAAAGACTACGCCATTTCCAGCTTTTTGAACTTTTAGAGCGTCATTTGATGCACCCCATGTTCCATTGTTTAATGGATGTCCAACAGGATGTTCTTTTGGAGACCATGTCCACATGTAAAGATCATCAGTTGTAGATGCTAATGTAGGAGCACCTCCAAAAGTACATTTGTTTAAGTCAACCCAAATAGTGATTGAATCATTTGGATTTATTGGGTCTGGCTCAACCCATGCCGCTTGTCCAAAAAGAGTAGTGGCAGATATTGCGGTGAAACCGCTCAGTAAAATTTGTTTTAGAGATTTCATAGTCATTTTATTTTCTTACGAACCATAAATGATAAGACACGGTGCGGTCAGAGCCACACATTTTATTGTACTTTATCGCCAAATATGCATCTTGAGGACGAACCGGGCGAATCAATGAGTATATCTGAGGGCCAAAAGGGTTGTTAAGTTGCAAATAAGATGGATAGTCGTCATTATCGAATTCCCATGAACCCATAGTGTTTCCAAAGAATTCAGAACCCGCACCAGAAGTGATTTCAAAGTTTTTTGAGGTCTTATCGAAACTGATTTCCATGGGCGCTGAAGTTAACATTGCTTGTGTCACATCCAATAGGGTATCGCTTTCTTGGAAAGCCAATTCTACATTTACATCAATCTGGTCGATTTTAGTTAAAACCCAGGTTCCATTTATTCCTTCTGATTGATTTGCACGAGGACCTAATTCTCTTGGTTCTGGTTTACAAGCCAAAACGGAGATTGATAAAACCAAGGCAAAAAGTATTTGTTTCATATTGTTTTTCATTAGTTGCATCCTCCTGTTGGGTTAATTTCAAAAATATCGGTTTTTTCAGTGATGGGAAACTGCATCATCATACCTGGGCAATTCCATTCATGTCCTCTAACAAACATCCTTTCGCCTTCAATGGCTCCTAAACGCTTGATTTCATGAATTCTATCGCCTTGGAACATCAATTCAATTCTGCGTTCCTGACGAACACGAGTTAAAATTTCAGTAGAATTTGCAGTGGTAGATATCGTTGTTGGTACGTAATATGCTCGGTTGATTAAAGAATTCAATAAGGCAGAAGCAGTTCCTAGATCTTTATTTTGTTTGGCCAATGATTCGATGGCGATATAATACATCTGAGTCAAATGCAAAACAGGTACATCGAAATACGGTGCATCAAATTGAGTTGTTTTAATGTATTCGTTTTGTGCCCCCTTATTGATTACTTCTAGTTGCATTAATCGCTTATCGTTATCAATATTGGTAAATCCTGAATACACTTGTTTTGCCAATACAATAGCAGGAACACCAGCAGCAAAATTGGAAGTATAAGCGCCACTTCGCTGATCATTTACTCCATAACTAATTATACTGTAAATATGCTCAGTATTCGCTGATGAATGAAAGGTATTTACCGTGTCTGCTAATGTGAAAGCACCAGAATTAATTACCTCCAAAGCAACATTTCCCGCCGTTGCATAATCACCTTTTTGGAAGGCAACTTGTGCCATTAAAGCTTTTGCTGCCCATTTCGTGGCGTAACCATTGTTGATCTCTGGAAGTTTATTGATAGCATTGGTAAGGTCTTCTTCGATACTTGCATATGCCGCAGCAACTGATTCGCGTGCTTGCGGTTGAGTAGTTACCTTTTTTACAATTGCGATGCCCGGGTGAGAGTTGTCTGCTGTAAAGCCATAGGTTTGAGCATACATTCTTACCGCCGTGAAATGTCCTAGTGCGCGTATAAACGCTACCTCACCTAGGATTCTATCTCGATCTTCAGCAGTAATTCCCTTTGCATCGTCAATGTGGTCTTGAACAAAGTTTGCTCTAAATATACCTCTGTACAATTGTGAATAGAACGCTCCAGAGGTGCTATTGAAAAACAATACATTGTGATTGTATACTTCGCGATAGTCATTGTTATTAGGCAACGCAGGGTTATCACTCAATAATTCAGCCATGGTTTGATAAAATCCGCCAAATGTATTGGCAATTTCATTGTAACTGCCGTTTAATAGCATCTGCAAATCTTGGGTATTATGTATAGCACTATCAACCAAGATTTCATTGGGTGGAGGAGTTTCAATCATTTTTTCGCATGATGTTGACAACAATGCAACTCCTGCAACTGCCCATAAATATTTGTATGATTTAAATAATTTTTTCATTTCAGTAGTTTTAAAAGCTAAAGTTAATGGCTACGCTTATGCTCTTTTCTTGAGGCGGTGTTAAGTAAGTAATACTTCCGCTCATATTACGGTCTGTAGCATTTTCAAAGTCACGAGCAATTTCAGGGTCAAGACCAGTGAATTTAGTCCATGTCAATAGATTTGTACCTATCACCATGATTTTACCGCTCTCAAAACGCATTTTATTTAGCCAATTTTTAGGTAATCTATATCCAAGTGAAATACTTCTCAATCGAGCATAAGTTCCATCTTGCAACCACAAATCAGTATTAATCCAAGGAGTTGTAGATCCATGATTGAAAGTGCTTAAGGTCATTTTGGGGATATCAGATACATCTCCTGGTTTTTGCCAACGGTCAAGAACTCGAGGATCCATGTTCCAATCGGTAATCAAACTCATTTGACGTTTCAAAGAACTCTCATAAATATTGCCACCAATATTGAAGTATATGTTAGCATTCAATTCCCAGTTTTTATAGTTGATGGTGTTTGAAATATTTCCAAAAGCATCAGGTAAGATATTTCCTACAGCAACACGATTTGATGGGTCCCATTTGTCTGTTACATTACCGTCAATATCATAATATCTTGGAGCACCTGTTTGTGGATCCACACCGGCATAACGTACGAGGAAATTTGTTCCAACAGGCTCGCCAACCACAACACGTGTATCATTGGTTCCACCACTGATAGCATCTGGAGAATAAACACCAATACTAGTAATGGCATTCCAGTTCCGTGCTACATTGATATTGGTTTCCCAACGCATTTTTTTAGTGCGAATATTTACTGTTTTCAAAGTAAACTCGACCCCTTCATTGGTTATCATCCCTACGTTATCATAGAAACTTCCAAAACCAATATGGGTAGGTATAGAAACGTTCATAATAACGTCTTTAGTGCTCTTGCTGTAATAGGTTACTTCGGTTGATACTCTACCTTTAAACATTTGAACTTCTAAACCAGCATCAAAGTTTATTGTACTTTCCCAACGTAAATTGGGGTTCTCTAAACGGGCAGGAGCCAATTGTGGTTGACCATTATATAATGGAAGATTTCCACTTGGAGTAATGGTTCCCCAACGAGCATAATTGTCGAAATTAGCATTGCCTGATTTACCAATACCAGCTCTGAATTTCATGAAATTAATGGCTTTAATACGTTTAATGAACTTTTCTTCCGATATGATATATCCGAAAGCTGCTGCAGGAAAGAATCCATAGCGGTTATTTTGTCCAAATCGGCTACTTCCATCCCAACGAGAAGTTAATTGGACATTGAATTTTTTGTCAAAACTATAATTGAATCGTCCGAAAAAACTCAAAAAAGCCCAAGTGTAGGGAGTGTTATATCTGCTAACCAATGCGGTATCTGGAATTGCAACTTTATCTATTGGACCCGCGGCGTCAAAGTTTTCAACGTACTTACTTTCTGAAACAGAACGTTGATATTCGTTACCAATCATTACTGAGACATCGTGTTTTTGATTGAAGGTTTTGTTGTAATTAGCTGTTACAAAATAGTTGTAGTTGTTTGTCCATCGAGGCCACCACTTAGCATTTCCAGCTTGTAAATAATTTTTATTATAGTACAAAATTAATTCAGCAGGCTCGTACAAATATTCGTTGTAGTCCATGTAATCAATACTACCACTTGCATTTATCGACAGGTTTTTATTGATTTCATAGCTCAAGGAAGCGTTATTAATTGAACGTACTTCAATACTTCTCCAATTCTTTAGATCTCTTAAAGTATTTAATCCAATAGGTGTGGTGTAGGTGCCTGAAGCTGAATCATATGCAGGTGTTTCTGGGTAAATATTCAGCATTGTACTCATTGCTGATCCCAATCCTCCGGCCCAAGCCGCATCAACGCGGTTATTGGTTCCACGGCTCAATGAATGAGATAATTGTATATTCATTCCTTTGAAAGGACGGATATCAGCATTTAAACGATGGCTTAAACGCTCATAACTATTCCCAATGATGTATGCTCCATTATTGTCCCAAGAAACAATGTGCTTGAGCGCAAAATTCTTTCCTGCATAATTCGTTCCAAGGCTGTAGCTCTGCTTTGAACCAACGCCAATCATTTTGGATACCCAATCTGTATTTACGCCCTGTGCTTCGTCCCAATTCATACGGATTCCAATGGCAGATAAATTTGGTTTGCCTACGTTTCCGTCGTTGTACCAAGCTTCTTCATACAGTTGTAACCATTCATCACCAGATAGCATAGTTGGCATTTTTGTGGGAGTGGAAGCACCGAATCGAGTGCTGACATCGAATTTTAAGCCTTTTTTACGTGCTCTTTTGGTTGTGATTAAAATTACTCCATTAGCACCGCGTGAACCATAAATCGAAGTCGCTGCAGCGTCCTTTAAGATCTCTATGTTTTCAATGTCTTCTGGGTTAATACTTGCTAAAGGATTGTTGGCAAAACCTCCACCGTAATTGTAACCGTTACTTCTATTTAAGAAGTAATCCTGTGTAATCGGAATTCCATCAATGACATAGAGTGGGTCACCTGCGGCCGAAATGGATGCAGCTCCACGTATTCTAATCAAGGAAGCCGAACCAGCCATTCCGCTACCAACGGTAACCTGAACTCCAGCCGCCTTTCCTTGCAAAGAAGCTTCAAAACTTTGTGTTGGAACTTCAGTGATGTCTTTTCCGGTGACTGTGGATATGGATCCAACAACATTTCTTCTGTTTTGTCGACCGTAACCGATGATGACTACGTCGCCAACACTTTCAACATCGCCTGGATTGATGGCAGTATCGGCCGTTGCCGATTTTTGTGCATGTGCACTGCCTGCAGCACCCAAGGTTGCCAAAATGAGTGACAGTCCTTTAAGTCTATGGTATACTTTGCGCATAATATTTTCTTAAGGGCGGCAATTTACCTAAAAAGTAATAAGTGTCAAAATTACATTTACTAAATTTTAACAATAATTTTATTAATGGGTGCCGGGTGTCGGGTGTCGAGTTTCGGGTACATGGTCTATGGTACAAGGTAAATGGTATCTGAAACCCGGCGCCGGAAACCCGACTATTGACCACGTACTATCCTAATAACCGTTCTGAAGCCAATCTTGGCGCTTTGGTAATCTCCGCGGTGAATTTGAACCGCTTCTGGATTCAAATAATGGAATTCATCTGCCCATGAGCCGCCCTTTACAGCAAAATGTTGCCATAAATCAGATTCTTTATATAATAGACCGCTTAATTTTTCAGGGGGCACCGTGTAATCTGGATTTGGAATCAATTTTCCTTCGCCATTGCCTTCCACCGAAGGTAGGGTTAATACCCATTCGAGATCGTTGTAAAGTTTGCTTGTAGCTCTTGAAGAGGTCCACTCAGCGACATTTCCTAAGAGTTCAGTATTGGTTAAATTTTTGGGAAAAACTGAATTTGTGGTAGTCAAATTTTGATCTGTAACATATGTCAATCGTTCGTCTCGTAATTGTCTGAAATTAATTTGATTGTTGAATGCGTTTATTGTGGCATAATATTTTGCCGACCCGAACAGCGGTTTATATGGCACTCGAGCGAAATATTTAGAAAGTAATTCCTTCTCTTTTTTTGATAATGTTGCATAAAAATGCTTTGCCATAGCTTCCGTTGATTGCACAAACTCTGCCGATGTTGGAAGGTCTACCTGGATTTTATATCCCTCAGGAAGCTGACCCTTAAATTCTTTATTTAATTTCTCTTCCAACCAATTGCAATATTGGGTGGCCTGGAACTGAGAAACCCCTACAACGGGAAAATCAGAATAAGCTGGGTGTTGGAAATAGTAATTTACAAATGGTTCGTAGTAAGTGAGCGCAGTCACCCAAACATTGGTGTCTGGATATACCCAGGCGCGACTTAATTTTTGACATTTAAAGAAACTTGATGTATCGTCATTGACAAACGCCCAATATTCTTTATTGGTTACTTCGCTAAAAGCACAATAAAACGGACTGATTTCAAAGCTCTTGACAATTTGCTGTATACTGTCGTGTCCCCAGGGCTGATGAATATTTACTACTTTGCCCGCAATATTCGTGGGTTCAAAGTAATGTTCAGTTAACCATTTGGAAAATGCATTGTTAGTAGAAATTCTGATACCGTTTAAGGGATAATCAAAATGATTGTAATAATATTTTCGGCTGTGAATAGGGTTGGGGAGATCTTGGGATTTTAACGGTAAAAACGTCCCGACAAAAGTAAGAAAACTAATAATTTGTAAGATTTTTCGATACTTCATAATTTCAAGAACGCGTTTGACATTGATTTATTTTAAAACGGTGATTACATCAAGAAAGGATTCGACATCACTTTCTTCTTTAATTTCAAATCTTGAAGCAATCTGCTTACGGGTCTTAACGTGAATAGCCATTGCTTACCGTATCCATTGGGTATCCAGCTAAATTCTAACTGCCAACAATGTAAATTTCGCACTACACTAAAAGAAGATGCGGCAACTTCGCGCCTTCTAAAATCATACCCGGTTTGATAGCCAATTTTCCAATTTTCAGTAATCGATATATCCCCGGAAACAGTAAATTGGTTGGTTGAAATTCTATTTGAAATTATTTGTGATTCTGCATTGTAGTTCAACATGTAGGCAAAATTCACACTCCATGGGATGTTAAAATCATAATAGTTTTGGCGGTTAACTGAGATGTCTCTTAATTCTGGTTCTTCTTCTTGATTCAGTTTTTTAGGTCTCAATTGGCCGCTATTTCGAGATTTTTCCTTGCTAAAATCTGAAGCCGAAAATGTAGTATTTACATTTACACCTGCCGTTCTAAATCGCAACAGTCCTTGACCCTCAGTATAGAAAAATTTATTGATTGTTTTTCCGGTATTTGTCCGAGAATAAGGCGAATAAGCTGCATTTGAATTAATTCGGAGTTTTTTAAAGAGAACTGTATTAAATGATAACCGAACGTCTGACCACTTTAGAGAATCAGCAAAAATATTGTAATTGCTGTTTATATTTAACTGATCAATTATATTAAACTTTTCGATATTCGACTTCGAACTAGAATCTTTTTTAGTAATTTTTTTGCCTTGGAAATTGTTATTAATTCCAAAATTTATGTTTCCACTTTCTCTTTGGATTAAATTACCAATTGGGCTTTTTTCGAAGAATTGATAATTAATTATTCTCCCTCCAGAATCAGTATAAGAACGTGTCCAATTTCGCTTAAATGGATCAATTTCTGGGGTGTAGGTCATTCCAACAGTGGGTGTGATTGTATGTCGAATAGCCTTTAAATTGCCAAATTTTAAATTGTTTATGGTACCATAAATATTCGTTTTGAAATTGCCTGAAAAACTATAACCATATTGTCTGAAAAAGCCAAAAGTGTCGCGGGTTACAACTTTATCTGTGGCGGTATCCCAACTCTTTAATTGTCCATTTAAATGCCAATTCTCTCTGTAACTAAAACTTGGAGAAAAATTTAATATTCCTTTAAAAAATTTGAAATTAGTACTAAGTGGGATATTGTGCCTCATTCCTGATCTCAATGAATTAAAGGCTTCCATGTATTTTTCAGAAAATATTATAGTATCTTTTGTTTGTATATTATTTGCAATATCTCCAGTGTAACTTAATCGAATTTGTTGATACCATTTTGAATTATTACCAATTTTAGATGCAAACGGCGTTAAGCTTGAAACACCTAAGTTAATTGATGGTAGCTCCAATTTAAAGTCGCCATTTTGAGTGTTTTGTGAATGTCTCGCAGACATACTGACATTCAATTTTTTCTTAAATAGTGATCTGCTAAAGTTAATACTAGAGGTGAATTGATTGTTAGCCAATGAATTTAAATCTCTGCTATTTCGTTGATTAAATCCTTTGGTTACAATATTGATATTTCCATTAAATGTAATCCCCGGTATTAGTTTGGGGTCAATGTTGAAATTACTTCTAATGTTGAAATCTGAATTTCGGGCAAATTGGGGTGAAGCTTCATCGTAGCCATTTGAAAATCTACTTAATTGAACGGCTAAATTGCCTCTGAATTTATACCTTCTGAAATATTGTGTTTGTAATCCAACTCTGAAGTCACCGTTTAAATAAGCATCCGAATTTAATTGCAAATCGGAATAAGGGCCTAGTCCGATGTAGTAACCTATGTTTTGGATATAAAAACTACTATTGGCACCATTGAATCCCACACTTGGGAAAATTAAACCGCTTTGTTGTCCCTTTTTCAAAGGAGCCAAACCAAAAGGAAGAGCAAAAGGTGTGGGGATGTCAGCAAAAACAAGATTTGCTGGGCCAAATAACGCTTTGTTATTGGGCATGACTTTGATTTTCGAAGAATTCAAGAAAAAGTGAGGGTGGTCAGCATCGCAAGTTGTTATTTTACCACTAACTCCAGTAAACGATCCATCATTTTGTCGCAGTACAGTTCCTAGGTGGATATAAGCTTGATCTTGAATTAATTTTAAGCCATAAACTCGACCTTTTCCAGTAGAAGAATTATACCTCATGCTATCTGCGGTAAATTTATCTGCCTTGTCTTGTAACTCTGGTTTTTCTACATAATTCCCTAAAGTATCTAAGGTTCCTCTTGCAAAAAGTTCTTTAGTTGTAATATCTACTGCAATTTCATATGACTTTAAATTTGTTTGTTCACTCTTCACATTGGCCTCTCTGAAAAGGTATACCTTTTTATCGTTTAAATCGAAACTCATTGAATCCTTGGCTTGAAATTCAATTATTTCGGACAGTCCTGATTTTTTTGATTTCTGGGGATTTTGATTCGATAAATTTAATGTGTCTGTTATGTTAGACAACGAGTCTTTAGTCACTATGTTTTGGGCAAATATTCTATGAGGTGCTAGCATCCATATATATATCCACAGAACGACCGTGATATGTTTTTTATCGATTTTTAGCATATTTACCTAAAGTGCATCAACTTTGAATCCGTGAAATTCGTTTACAAAGGCATGATTCGTTTGATTGCAGCTGCAATATTACTGTCTTTTATGCCGTCTGCGAAATCTCCGCTGCGGAAAATCGACCAAGTACAAACAATTGTTTTAGATGCAGGCCATGGTGGAGCAGATCCTGGAAGTATTTCTGGGGGATTAAACGAGAAGGATATCACATTAGCCATAACGCTGAAAGTTGGGAAATATCTCAAAGACAGTATTCCAGATCTTAGAGTAATGTACACTCGTATGTCTGATAAATCTGTCAAATTATCCGACAGGCCTATAATTGCCAATAGAAATGAAGCTGATTTATTCATCTCAATACATTGCAATGCCAATGATAGTCCTAAACCAGAAGGTAGTGAAACCTATTTTATGGGTGTTCATAAAAACGATGGCAATTTGCAAGTAGCTAAGCGTGAGAATTCAGCGATTGTTTATGAGCAAGACTATCGTGATAACGCGAAATACGGTGGATTTGACCCTAATTCGCCTGAAAGTCACATAATATTCGCCTTAGTGCAAAATGCATTCTTGAATCAGGCATTAAGGATTTCATCTTATGTGGAAGAGGAAACGTCTCAGGTTTCTGAAATACGAAGCCGTGGGGTAAAACAAGCAGGATTTTTGGTCCTTTGGAAAACATCCATGCCTGCAATTCTCATTGAAACAGGCTTTATTACTAACCCAGAAAATAGAAAGTATCTTCAATCTCAAGAGGGGCAAGAAGCAATTGCTAAAGGAATCTTTAGAGCAATTAGGCATTATAAGGCGCAAATCGAGAAAAAACGCTAGGTCGCAGCAAGGGTATTTGGGTTTTAACTGTTCCTATGTCAATGTTTTGTAAAATTTATTGCAATACATGCCTATTATACTTGGGTTTGAGAATTTAAGTTCAAATAATTAAAAAAAACTGTAGCAATAGTTATAGATTTTCGTTTTCTTGCGTTTTAATTCACAACATGAAAGGAAATTCTATGAGATTAAAAACTACATTGCTAAAAAAATTAATCGTTTATGGATTTGTGTCGCTTGGGGTTTTCTCAAGCACGGAAATTCGCGCCCAAGGCACACCGTGTGCCGGGCAAGCCGCATATGGGTGCGGTTATCGTTATGGTTATTGTGGTGACATTGATGGTATCAAAATCACCAACAGTGCAGGGACTGTTATCGCTAGTTACAGCGGCCAATCTTGTAACAATACCACAACTTATCGAGGTGTAATGAATCAGGGTTCTTCTATCGACTTAACAGCTGGTGAAGAAGTAACCATTGAGTTAACTGGTACTGAATGGAATGGTTATTACACGCGACCTGGAGTTTGGATGGACGTAAGTCTGGATAACCAATTTCAAGCGTCTGAGTGTGTGATAGATCCTGCTTCATATACAATTGGTGCAACTGCAACCACTTTTAAAGTAAAGGTTCCTTGTTTTACAAAAGCTGGTACATCGCATTTAAGAGTGCGTGGTTCAATGACGGCTTTTTCGATGACTAAAAACCAAGGTTGTGGTAGTGTCAATACCTATGGAAATGTTTTTGATATTATAGTTAACTACAAATTAGGG
>Ga0102831_1001038_pt1 | contig 12026 bp, 8 predicted proteins | sample ColrivemetaGS747_FD_84508 | JGI IMG/M metagenome (GOLD analysis project Ga0102831, IMG submission 84508) | Estuarine microbial communities from the Columbia River estuary - Freshwater metaG S.747 | ecosystem: Environmental > Aquatic > Marine > Intertidal zone > Estuary | place: USA: Columbia...
CCGTGCCGCCCGGGGCGGCACAACGCTTCAGCATATTATCGGTCCCTTCGGAGGCTTCAACGGCGATGACCGTGCCCTTGGCCGGGACCACGGATTGGCCGATGTCGAGGCGGGCCATCTCTTGGGCCATCTGCACCCCAAAGGTGCGGTCCTCGGCAGAGACAGAAGCGAAGAAGCCTGTCATCGGGCCTTCGCTAGCGAGATGGTCATCTAGGTAGACGCGGGCATCGAGCATACGAACGCCGGTCTTTTCAATCTCCGCAGAGATGGCACCGAAGATGGACTCTGCATTACGTTCGCGCAGCGAGGCCATGAGGGCGACTAGCTTAAGGTCGGGCACCATGCCGGTGAATAGTTTCCGGGGTGTCACTTGGCCGGCCATGACTGCGCCAGCGACGCCGAGCGCTTGGAGTGAATCGAGTAGTTGGCCGAGTTTGCCGACGGGCACCGCCCGGTGTTCGGCAGGGGCGAAAGTAGCGATGAGGGCAGGGTCAGTTTCCTCTTCGAAGGACACTAACCGGACTTGAGCGCCGCGGGCTCGGGCGGACTCGACGAGGAGGGCGGGGTAGCGTCCTTTGCCGGCGATGACTGCGAAGGGTTGACCCGGAGTAAGGTCCGGTGGAAGGAAGCGCGAGGCTGACGCCATAGCGGTATCGTTCCCGGGTAATCGTCCGGGCTCAAGCCTGCTTTAGGTTGCCACCGCCGTCCCTTCGCCTCCGTATGTCGCCATGCCCGCCTCCTTTGGCATTCTTGGCGGAACCTTCGACCCACCACACGCCGGCCATGTCGCTGCGGCGGTGGCGGCTTGGCGTCAGCTCGGCTTAGATGAAGTGAAGGTCATTCCTGCAGGTCTAGCCCCCTTGCGCGCGGTGCCGCCGTTAGCTTCCTCTGCGCATCGCTTGGCTATGGCTAAACTCGCCTTCGCCCCCTGTACGTGGGCCCGTGTCGACGACCGGGAAGTCCGCCGAACAGGTGTCTGCTGGTCGGTCGATACCGCCCGCGACCTTGCAGCTGAGTTTCCGGAGTCCCGTCGGGTTTGGATCATCGGCGCAGACCAGTTGGCTCGCCTCGATCGCTGGAAGGAAATCGATACCCTGGGGCGTCTCGTTGAGTTTGCCGTCCTTTCTCGCGACGGGTTGCCGGTGGCCGCGCCGGCTACGATTGCGGGGTTTATCCGTCTAACCGTGCTCAAGGAGTCCCCCGTGCGCGTCTCCTCGACCGCGCTTCGGGCCGCGTTGGCCGCAGGCGAACCAGCCGGAAACGGCTTGCCCAATGCGGTCCGCGCCTACATCGAAGAACACACTCTCTACAAATCCTGACCATGCCTGCCCCTAAGAAAAAGAAAACGCCTTTCAAAAAGCCTGCCGGCAAGTCGGCGGCTAAGCCTGCGGCCAAGTCGCGTGGCCCCGCAAAGGCCCGTGGTCCAGTGAAGCCGGTCCGTCGCCCAGTCGCGAAGGTCAAGGGCAGCAAGGCTAAGACGCGCTCAGAAACTCCCAAGGTGCCCGTCGTAAAGGCTGTGCCGACCAAAGTCCCGTCGTTCGTCGTCGCCGTCGTGAAGGCCCTTGATGACAAGAAGGCCCTTGGCATCCGCGTCCTTGAACTCGGTCAACTCTCCTCGGTCGCTGACTACATGGTCATCGCCACTGGTAACTCCGACCCGCATCTCCGCGCCTTGCGTATCGAGGTCGAGAAGGCCTTGGACGAGGACGGTTCGCCGGCCCGTGCCAGCGAATCTCAGTCCGAAAGCGGTTGGACCGTGGTCGATGGCTTTAACGTCTTAGTGCATATCTTCCGGCCGGACGTTCGCGAAAGCTACAGCATGGAGTCCTTGTGGAAAGACGGTCTCGACGTGCCGGTTGCGGCGATCCTGAAGGCTTAAGACGCGAGTCTCTGCTAGCGATAGGACCCTGGTCTATGGCTAGGGTCCTTTTCTTTGTGCCCAATGAATTCCCGGGCCGGGCTAGCGGCACTTTGGGGCTTAAAACTTCGGTTTGGTGGTAACGGGCAGAATTGAACTGCCGACCTAGGGCTTATGAGTCCCTCGCTCTAACCAACTGAGCTACGCTACCGTAAACCGGGTCGTGTTTTCAGAGGGAGAGGGGCGGTGCGTCAAGCCGATTGCGTCCCTTAGCGGCTGGTATTGGCGAGGAACCAGAACATAAAAAGCCAAAAAACCGCACCTAGGCCTGCTAAAACGAGGCAGAGGCGGCTTTGGGCCTGGGAGATTTCGGCCAGACCCTCTTGGCTGATTTGGCGGCCCACCCGTTGGACTAACCACAGCGGGAGGCTACAGCCGAGCAGCGTCGCGAAGATGAAAAGCGTATATTTAGATGACGACGGGAGCGTGCCGACGGTCTTTTCCCAGAGCGGCACGACGACCGCGAAGAGCGGCGGGAAGAGGAACGTCGAGCCGCACCAGAGATACCCTTCGCGAACGTTGCGCTCCAGTGCTTCGCCGGCGGCAGACGCGGGCGATGATGCGGCTGTCGCGGGTGCCTGGATGGTGCCTGCGGTACCAGGGGGTGGGGGCGGTAGGTCCTGGTCGTCGCGCGCAGTGAACGGGCTAATCGGTGGGAGCAGTGAGCCACGGTTGAGACCGATTGTTCGGAAGTAATCACGAATAGTGACCCACGATCCGCTGACTTCAATATTGTGCACTAAGCTAATTTCGCCGGCACGGAGCATTTCACTGATACGTGCCAAGGCGAAGGGGCCGGTGACAGCACCTTTCCAGCGCAGGCGGAATTGGTCGGGCTTGGCCATGGTTTAGAGGTCGCGTCCTTGGAGGATAGATTCCCAGCCGCCGTCGGGCGGGGTGAGTCCGGCCGGGATGCCGGCCGCTTGGGCGGATTCGGTGACGGTGCCAGAGAGGCGGAGGAGCGGCGAGAGGAGGGCGGGTTCGTTGACACGCGTCAGGTTGCCCGTGGCATCGGCGCGGAAGAGCTGGGCGGGCTTGCCGTCGCTATCTAGGCCGTAGAGTGTCCCGTTCTTGAGCACTTCGCGCAGCGCCGGCTTGCCGTCGCGGCCCACGGTACCAACAAAAATCAGCTTCTTAGATTGCAGGTCGCCCAGCGTGCGGCGCCAGAAGCGTGCTTCCTCGGCGTACGTCGCCCCCGTCTGGCGCGTCAGGAACGCACGGAGCTCGAGTTGAACGTCGGCCCACTTATCCTTAAAGAGGAAGTCGTAAGGGCTCAGCGCATTTTGCGTGATGCGGCGCAGTTGGTCGGCGTCGCGTTGGGCCGAAGGCGAGTAAAGCAGGCCCCAAGCCTCAGGTCGTTGGCTGGCCACCTTGAAGAGCTCCTGCATCTGGTAAGCCCGCAGTTCGAGGTGCGGGGTGGGGCTGCGCCGGATGAGGTCAAGTTTACGTAGGAGGGGTTCCGACATCTTGCCGGCCTTGAGGTCGTAGAAGCGGCTGAACTGGCGCAGGTAGTCGAGTTCGGGAATCACCAGGCCTTCTAAAAGGTCCTCCCCGGATTTCGTGATTTCCCCGTTAGCACCAGTAAACTCGCGGCAGCTCCAGGATGACTCGATCAAGGTACCGTCTCGGCTGAGTTCCTTGGCGGTTCGGACAGTCTCCATCCCGCCGCTGATCAGGTTGCGCTGCACGGAGATTTCGCTGGCAATAAAGACCTGGCGCATGATGCGTGGGTCGCCCCCGCGGCTATGCTCGCGGACATTATATTTTCGCAAGCGGGCAGTCATCTTGTCGTCGGCTAGCGCGCGGATGACCTTATCCTCGGAAGCGAGGAGTTCGTCGGGTTGGAAGACGCCGTTGGCATCGGACTTCGCCAAGCCATCCCACATCACGCCCACTCGGGGGGCGAGGGTGGAGCGGGGGAGGTTGCGGAGGGCCTCCGCACGTTCGGTGATGAAACTGGCGCGCTTGCGGAGGTCGGAATTTTCCTTTGAGGTTACGGCGACGGCCGCCAAGGCATCGAGGTAGGCCTTCAAGTCGCCGGAATCTGCCAGTCCGCGGACTGCGTTGACGGATTTCTGGTCAGCTTCGAGGCGGACGGCCGCACGGTCAGTTTCGGCGAAGGCCTCGTCGAGGTCCTTGAGGCCAGCGGCGGTCAGGGTCGTCAGGAGGGCGCGCAACTTTTCCAGGGCATCGTTGGCCCGGGGTAGGTTGACGACGGTCTCGTCTTCGCCGAGCGCTACTTTGAGTTGCCGACGCAGCGCCAAGAGGTCGTTACGGCTTTCTTCGCTGACTTTGGTGCAGGTAGCGAGGATGGCGGCTGGGTCAGGTAGGATGGTTTGCAAGCGAGCCGCGGCGGCGGGACCAACCTTTGCGAGTTCGCTGACGTACGCCTTGGCCCGTTGGGTAACGGGGGCAAAATTTGCAAGGGTGATGCCTTCTTTGCGGCGCTCTTCCAGGTAGATGGCCTCGGTCTTCAGTTGCAGTTCCGTTTCGGCTTGAGCGACCGCTTTCCCGCGGAGCTCGTCGGTGGCCGCCTTGATTTCTTCACCCGCGATGAACACGGGATGGTCATCCTTAAGCTTCGCGAGTTTGCTCATGGCACCGTCGTTGTCCCAGCGTTCCACCAGGGCTTGGATTTCCGTGAAGCGATCGGCGGCTTCTTGGGCCTTACCCTCTTGGGAGTGCCACCAGAAGGCGCCGAGTAGCAAGCAGAGCAGGCCTACGACCCATGAAGTCGTCAAGATGGCGTAGCGACGGCTGAGCCTTGCCCGGGTCAGTTGGCGGACGCCGCGAGCTTCGCGAACGGTCCCTTCGGGCAAGCGGTCGGCGAGGGGCGTTGCCTTTTCAATCCACGCGTTGAGGCGTGAAATCAGCAGGGCGGGGGAGGAGCCGCGGCTAGCTTCTTGACGGAGAAGGTCCCATTCTTTCGTCAGTGTTTCGAGGGCGGCCCGTTGGGAGGCTTCGGCTTCCGCTGTGGCGGCAAGTTCGCCGGCCCAGATTTCAAGCGTGGTCAGCTCCGCTAAATCCGTCGCATCTAGGATGACGAGGTGGTCTCGTTCCAGCGTACGGATTCGGCCTAAGTGATGAGCACAGGCTTCCCATTGGTCGGCGTCGCGGGCAGTGCGCGCTTCGGGGAGGAGGTCCCTAATCTGCTCGTGGGCTTTGTCGCGAAGATGGGCGATGCGACGCGCGAGGGCGTCATCCCAGCGTGGCTCGTTCGTCAGCAGGAGAGCCCCGAAGCGCTCCATTCGATGCATCAACTCCACGGCCTCCCGGGGTGAGCCTTGGTCGAATAGCTGCAGGACCTTGCCCAGCGATTCACGAAGAAACTTACTGGAGAGGCGCGTCAGTTCGGAGCGTGCCGTCGGATCATCGGGATTGATGCGGGCGATGGAGCGCAGGACCGTTAGCGCGCTTTCTTCGTCACGTTGGCGCATGGCCTCCCGGTAGTCGCGGTAGAGCGGATGGTTTTCGCCAATCACTTTGCCGTAGAGGCTTTCGACCGCGAGAATGTGCTGGTCGTCGAGCGGAAAACCGGTCGGCAGGCCGCGTTCACGGCAGAGCGCTTGCCAGCGTTCCGAATCAGCGAAACTTAAGAGCGCACAGAGGCCGAGGAGGTCGGGTTCCGATTCGGCGACTTGGAGAGCGGCGTGGTCGTTGCCGGTCCGGATGAGGGCCGCACATTGCTCCAGCCGTTCGCGGGTGCGCTGGCAGAGCGTCGCGTATTCGCCGGCCAGCGAGCGCGCCTCGAGGTCGGGCGTGCCGACTTCGAGCTGTCCGCGGATACGGGCGATGAGGCGTTCAGTCAGCATGCGGGCTTAGCGGAATTCGACGAGGAGGAGACCCTCTTCACCGCGTGGTGAAACCGTCCGGAGGCTCCAAGGGGCGCCGGCTTTCACGAAATCTTGTGCCGTGAAGGCGCTCCGACGGGCTTTGACTTCATCGTAGGAAGGCGCGCCTGGCCCGGACTTCCGTTCGAGGCGGACGAGGTCGGTATCGAGAAGGGACTTGGTTGCCCGGATTGACGCGAGGTCGCGATCAGGGAACTCGTGACCCGCGGGGTAGAGTCCGAGTGAGCCGTTGGACGCAATGAACGAATTGATGATTGGTTCCGCCCAGGCGGCCGCGTGGACCACGCCAGTGTCGACGTCCGACTTCAGCGCGGCGAGGCCTAGGTTGAGCGGGCGGAGGGCCTTGACGTTGGTGATGAGCGCGATGGTCTGGTGCGACCCGTCGGCCAACTCGATTTCGATTAACTGGTTAGTGTCGCGGAGCTGCGAGGCGGAGTTGTCGGCGAAGTTCAGCGTGACCGTGTTGAGGCGGGAGCCCACGCCGATGACGATGGGTTGCTGGCCGGAGTTACTCGTGGCTTCAATCCAATTGGCTTGGCTGCCGGTCCGGATTTCCGCGGGCTGGTATTTGGTCTTCTCATCGCGGGCGTGGAAGGACTCGAGGGGAAGTAGGCGAATGCGGGCGCTGATCGCCTTGTTTTTGTTGGCGCCGGTGGCGTCAATGAATCGGCCGATTTTTTCCGCGGCGGCCATGCTGAGTTTGAATTCGGCGGTCGAAGGCGAGTTTGGTCCGACGTCGGCCGTCAGCCATTCGCCTTGGGTTAGGATGATTGGTCGGACGTCTAAGTCGCCGACCATCTGCGCCCGGGCTTGGATGCGAGTGAGTTCTTCCCAGGCGGCATCTTTAGTGACTTCGAGGGCGATTCCGATGCGGAGTGCTTCCGCCGCGTCTTCGGCGATTTCCAGCATGCTTTTGCGGTTGGCGGTCGCGGTCGGGCTTTCGAGTCGACCCAGTAGGCTGGCCGTGGTCGTGTCCGCGAACTTCGACTTCAGGCGCGGTAAGTATTGCTCCCGGTAGCGGGCCGCGAAGGTCGGTGAAAGTTTGCAGCTCTCGATCCACAGCTTACCAGCGGCGACGAAGTCATTGCGGGCCATGAAACTATCGACATCGGTGATTGCGCGGTTGGCCTTGAGGAGTTCATCGGCTGCCGTCGAGTCAATGGGCGGTGGGGTGGGCTTAGTGGTCTCGACGACTTTCTTTTCGGGTTTACTGAAGTAAGCAATGGCGAGGCCGGCGGCGACGAGCACGAGGAGGCTAACGACTGCAATCGTGACAGTGTTGGAGGCGGTGGCGGGTGCGCTGGCAGAGTTGGTTCGGCGCGGCGAGGAAGCCGTTGGGCCAGCGGAAGCGGGGGCGGTCGCGCCTGCGCCAGTCGCGGCGACGCGGGCGAGTTCGCCCGTGGGGGCGGTGAGCTGCGCCGCTTGGGCGAGGTCGATGGTGGGACGTCCCGAGGCGTACCCCACGGCCCAATCGAAGCCATCGGCGCCGGTTTTGGTGGCGTTAGTCGTAAACGTGGCGGACCAAGCGGCACGGCCGAGCAAGGCGGACGATTCCGCGAGTAAGCGGAGTAACTGCGCGGAGCTCGGCGGGTTCAGTAATGATACCGAAGCTGCGCCGGAGGCGTTGACTAGCCACGCGGCCTTAGCGCCGGTGCCGGCGAATTCACGCCAGCCAGCGGCCGGCGTGAGTACGGGATGGCTGGCGAGCGGGAGCGGGCGGGTATCTTCTTTGAGCCAGGTCGGCTCTTCGCTCCAAGTGTCTTTCCAGTCGTTCCAGCGCAGTGCGACTGCCGCGGGCGGCGGGAGGACAGCGGCTTCCTCGGCGGTAAATACCACGTGGTGCGCGAGGCGATTATCGCGTTGCGAGTAGTCGAGACCGCGAGCGACGAAACGCGACAGCACATACCAAGTTTGGCTGCCTGCTTCGAGCCGACGGAAGGTGAAGGTCTCGCCCTCGGAGGCGTCGTGTGGTGTGCCCAGCGCTTCGAGTTGCTGCGTGAGTCGTTCCGAAAGTGAGGCATGCCGTGCGACGGTGCAGAAGCCGGAACGGCCGGCGACAAGTCCGCGGGGGGCGGAGGTGAAAATCAGTTGCAGGGGCATGGAAAACGTTAGCGGCTGGGAATGAGTTCAGGGGACGAGCGATGGAGCAGCCAGTAGACGGGCTCTTCGACGTGGGCGGGGGCGAGGCGCTGGGGGTCGGGGGCGATGCGTCCCTTATTGGGGCCAGCGGCGAGAACCGTTGGCTGGTGGCCAAAGGAAGTGACCGCGAAGTAGCAGATTTCACTGGCGAGTGATTCGGCCGTCGCCACGAGACCAGGGCAGAGGCTGACGAGGACCGTGCGGACGCGGTCGGAGTTTCGACGCACGGCCTCGAGGTTGAGTTTGCCGGCGCTCAGCACAGGCTCGAGCGGAGAGGACAGGAGGAACTGCCAAGTGTCGCATTTACCGACCACGAAGGCCAGTGGCGTGGCGATGCGTTCGTTGGCGGCTAGTCCGAGTACACGCTTAATGCGGCTCTCCATTTCGGAAAGAATGCTGTCCTGTTGGTCGATCCGGCCTTTGATGGCTAACTGTGGGTCATCGACGCCAATCAACTTAGCCTTGAAGCGGGCGTTGGCCGTTGGGTCGAAGAGAAAGAGTAGTCCGGCCGAGTTGGCGACGTGCATCGCTCCTGGCGAGTCGTGGATATCGATGCCGGGTTCGAAGTGTTCTCCGGCGTTATCGTAGAGCACGATCGACGTCTCGTCGCGACTCGCCGAGGGCCGGGCCAGCGAATAGATGAATGGGCGGGGCAGGGAGACCATACGCCCGAGGCGGGGCAGCTTTTCGTAAGTCGCACCTTCCAGTGCGGTCTTGCCGAGCAGGGCATCTTCGGGCGTGGCGGCCGAGAAGAGGGTGTTGCGCATTTGATTGAGCAACATGTTGCCGCTGGGGTCACCATCCTTGAAGGCTAGGCCGAAGTCACCGGGCAATCGGTCTTGAAGGACGTGCGTCAGGACCGCTAGGTAGTAGGATTTCCCCGCACTCGGTGCGCCAATCACGGAAAGGATGCGATGGGGCATGTCCATGTAGCCGGGCGGCAGTTGGCGGCGACAGTGGGGGCAGGCCAAGTCGGTGCAGGCTAGGCCCATCGGGTCGAGCGCGAGTCCTTGGTCGTTGAAGCGCGTCGGTTGGAAGCGTAAGCGTGCGTCGGCCCCCAGGATGGGGTCGCCGCGGAGGTCTTCGTGGATAGCCACGCTCAAGGCATCGCCTGCGTCGAAGCGCGTCCAGCAAACCGGGCAAAGATGGGCGCCTTTGTTTTGTTCCGCCGTGAGGCCGGACGGTGCCACTGGTTTGGCTTCGACTTCTTCGCGGACGGTGAGGAGCGATGCGATCTGTGAAAGTTTGAAGCCGACTTCGAGGCCGGCGGGTGTGCACGCGAGTGTATCAGTCGCGCGGCCGAGGTTGGCGGCATACTCCAGCAGTTGTTGGGGTGGCAGCTCGCCCAGCAAGTCGCCCGTGGTTGCATCGAACAGGACCCATAAACCGGTTTGGACGGAGTCGAAGGGGTCATCTTCGTTTCCCGAAATTACGAAGAGCCCGTCTTCAAGTTGGACCGTGGACGTTTCGGTGATGGTTGTCTTGGGGCGCAGAAGGGTGCCATTCACCAAGACGGGTGCCGCCGAGGTGGCTTCAAGGAGGAGTCCCGCTTCGGCCGCCGAAATACCGAGGGCGGGGTTGGCGGAAGGGAGGGGGAAACGAGCCGGAAGGCTGTCGGCCGAACCCTTTTGGCCGTTCAGGCAGTTGACCCATCGAAACGGGGTCTTTTTCTTACTGGAGGTGAACATGGTTCCTAAAGGGGTTGGGGATTGAAGACAGCAGTTGATATCTGACCTAATGTCAGCACCATTGTCAGGAAATACCCGCCTTAAAGCCACCCCTAAACGATGGAAACCGAAGCCGACCAGTCCGCCCTTGAGCGCGCCCGCAATGGCGACCTCGGGGCGTACAATGAGTTGGTCCTCCGTTACCAGGGGCGAATCTTCGCCAAGGTCTTCTCGTTGCTTCGTAATAGGCAGGACGCCGAGGAGATTACGCAGGATACCTTTATCCGCGCCCACCGGGTCCTAGCTTCCTTCCGGGGAACGGCTACTTTTTCGACTTCGATTCACCAAATCGGCACGAATCTGGCCCGCAATCGTTACTGGTACTGGCGTCGGCGCAAGCGTGACCAGTCCATGTCGCTTGATGCGGACCTCGGGGAAGATCCCGGTGCGACCCTCCACGACATCCTCTCGGACGGTTCCCAGGGTCCTGGCCACGAAGCCGAGCATAACGAATTCGTCACAAAAGTGGCCGAGTGCATGGAACAATTAAAGCCGGAACACGCTCGTATTCTAACGATGCGCAACATCCGCAATCAGTCGTACGAGGAAATTGCCGAAGAGCTCGGCCTCTCGATCGGTACCGTTAAAAGCCGTATCAACCGTGCCCGCGAAGCCTTGCGTCAACTCATGGGAGATGAATTCCGCGAATGAGTAACGCTGAGCTGGAGTCCTTGGTTCTTTGCTACCTCGATGGTACCGCCTCCCGTGAGCAGGTGGTCCGTCTACGTAATGCCCTGCAGGCCTCCGCCGAGATTCGTCGGCGCTTTCACGCCCGTGTACGTTTGCACAAGGCCCAGATGGCTTTCCTTCGAGGTCGGGCCGATTTAGACGCGAACCAGGCGGTCGCGGGGCTCGCCCGTTTCGCTCAGCGCGCGGGGCGAATTTTTGCCCATGCCTGCGTCCTCGCCCTCGTGTTCGTTCAGTTGCGGGTGACCTTACCGGCCGAATTTAGCGGACGGATACTCTATGTGGTGGACGCCTTGGAGGAAGAAGCCTCGCCAGAGGGTGTGACCGTCCCGTCTGCCGACTCCATGCCGCTTGCCGTGGTCGCGGAAGTGATGCCAGAGGAGATGCCAGAAATGGCCCTGCCTACTTTGACGATCCCCGATATGTTCAAACCCATGGAAGATCCGGGTTTGAACGAGGCTTAAGCGGTTATCCGCCTTGCTTCCCGCCTTTAGGCCAATCTTCTGTTCTGCAGATGCAGGCCGAATCCTCCAGGCCGGAGCTTAGACTCCAAGGCACCGCTGCCGCCCCAGGCGTCGGCCGGGGTCCAGCCTACCTGCTCTTGCAGGGGATGGCTATCGTCGTCTGCCAGAAGGTACCCGATGTTGAAGCCGAGCTGCGGCGCTTTGACTTGGCCTTAGAGGCCACGCGCCAGGCGATTGCCAAGCTCCGGCAGGAAGTCGCCCAGAGTTTGGGTGAATCGGAGGCCGCCATCTTCGATGCGCACCTCCTCGTCCTCGACGACGTCGCGCTCATCGACGACGTGAGTAAGGAAGTTCGTTCTACTGGCTTCAACGTCGAGTTCTGCTTTCAGGAAGTCGTTCAGCGCTACATCGATATCTTTGAGCGCATGGAGGATGACTTCCTCCGTGAGCGTGCTTCTGACATCCGCGATGTCACCAGCCGCGTGATGCACCATCTGTTGGGGACGCGGCCGGCCCATGCGGCGATGGCTGCTCGTCAACAGGTTGTTGTCGCCCGCGACCTCACGCCTTCGGAGACCGCGGGTTTGCCGGAGGACGGTGTGTTGGCATTCGTGACGGAAGAAGGCGGTCGCACTGGACACTCGGCGATTATGGCACGCTCGCTGGAGATCCCTGCCGTCGTCGGCGTTAAGGGCTTGATGGACGCTGTCCAGGAAGGCGACATCATCCTAGTCGATGGTGAGACGGGGGCGGTGGTCATTAACCCCACGGCTGCGACGTTAGAGGGCTATCGCGATCAAGAGCTCGCCATCCGCCGTCGCCGCGATCGCGTCATGCTCGAGATTGCCTTGCCTGACGTCACGAGTGACGGCGAAGGCTTTGCTTTGCAGGCTAACATCGGTGGCCCGGAGGACCTCGAAGACGCCCGTCTTTACTGTGCGCAAGGCGTGGGCTTGTATCGCACGGAAAACCTTTACTTGCGCTTAGATGCCTGGCCGACGGAAGCCGAGCAATATGAAGAATACGCGGAGGTTGTTCGGGAGGCCAGGGGCCGGTTAGTGACCTTTCGCACCCTCGACTTAGGGGGTGATAAGCGCTTGGGCGACCTTAACGACGAAGCCAACCCCTTCATGGGTTATCGCGCGATTCGGCTGTGCTTAGATCGCCCCGATGTCTTCCGTCCGCAGCTTCGTGCGATCCTGCGCGCCGCTGCGTTGGGTCCGGTGGCGGTAATGTTCCC
>Ga0102831_1001040_pt1 | contig 12016 bp, 14 predicted proteins | sample ColrivemetaGS747_FD_84508 | JGI IMG/M metagenome (GOLD analysis project Ga0102831, IMG submission 84508) | Estuarine microbial communities from the Columbia River estuary - Freshwater metaG S.747 | ecosystem: Environmental > Aquatic > Marine > Intertidal zone > Estuary | place: USA: Columbia...
AGACCCCCGAGGATTTCCGGGATGAATACCGGAGCGTCCACGGTGCCGGCTTTTCCGTGGCGCCCATCTTCCGTCAGTCCGCTTGGTTCCGCTTCCACAATAGATCCGAATCCGTGCGGAATCTTTACCTGGTCGGCGCGGGCACGCATCCCGGCGCTGGCGTCCCGGGCGTACTCTGTTCCGCCAAGGTCATCGACGCCCTCATCCCGGCCGCCTCATGAGCCAAGACGCCGCGCATGTCCCTTCGGCGGCGGCTGAGGCGACCTTGGCCCGTCAGGGGCGGAGCTTCCATTGGGCGCGCCGGCTGCTCGGGGCAACGCACGCCGACCGGGCGACGCGGCTCTACGCTTTTTGTCGTCGGCTCGATGACTTGGTCGATGAGGCAGCTTCGCCCGAGGAGGCGCGGGTGGCGCTGGCCGCCGCGGATCGAGCTATCGCTGATGGGCGATCTGATGATCCGGTCTTACGTGACGGGCTCGCCCTCATGCGCGAATGCGGCATCGAGCCGGGAGTGGTCCGTGAGCTCATCGCGGGAATGGCCTCCGATGCCGAGACTGTGCGCGTGGTGGACGAGGCCGAGCTGTTGCGTTATTGCTACCGGGCGGCAGGGACCGTCGGCCTGATGATGTGTCGGGTCCTCGATGCGCCGGAACCGGCCGCGGCGGCCCACGCCGTCGATCTCGGTATCGCCATGCAGCTCACCAATCTCTGTCGCGACGTCGCCGCCGACGCGCGGATGGGGCGGCGTTACTTGCCGGCTAGCCTTGTCGGCGACATTGCGCCGGCAGCGCTCATCGAACCGTCGCCCGCTTTACAGCCCGCACTTCGCGCCGCCGTGGCGCGACTCCTTGCCTTGGCGGAAGTTTATTATGCCAGTGGCGAAGCTGGGTTGCCGTTCCTGCCGGTGCGGGCGCGCGCGGGCATCCTCGTCGCGGGCCGCGTCTATCGCGCAATCGGTCATCGCTTGGCCGTGGCTGAGTACGCCTATTGGGAGGGGCGGGCGTTTGTGCCGGACTGGCGGAAAGCCACCATCACCCTCGCTGCCTTGACGACGCAGCCGCTGCGCGGCGCGTTCTGGTCGCGTCCCCATGCGCATCCCGCCTCGCTGCATCAGGCCCTGATCGGGCTACCTGGCATCACCGCCCGCCATGGAGACTGACCTGCTCATCTTGGGCGGGGGCGCCGCTGGACTCAGCTTAGCGCGGCGGTTGGCCGAGCAGGGGGCGAAGGCTCCGCGCACCGTGGTGCTCGAGAGTCGTAGTGATTACACCGACGACCGGACCTGGTGTTTCTGGATGCAACCTTCGGCGCAGCTGACCCATCTGGTGCGTCGCCGCTGGGCGAAAGTCTCCTTAGCTTCTTCATCGGAGCGCGTGTTGGTGGACTGCGCGGAATTTCCATACGCACTCCTACCCTCGGGTGGGTTCTATCAAGAGAGTACCGAACTCCTCGCCCAGTCAGAGCGCGTGCGCTTGGCCTTGGGCGTAGCCGTCCAAGGTACGCCGCGCAAAGTCGACGGACTCTGGGAGGTAGAGACCTCGACCGGAGTCCAGCGAGCCCGTTGGGTGGTCGACACACGTCCGCCGGCGGCGCCGACCGCGGGCGCGGCGGTGCTCTGGCAGTCCTTCCTCGGTCAGGAAATCGAATGCACCGGGCCGGTCTTCGATTCGACCGTTGCCGAGATCATGCACTTCACGACGGGTGAGGCGGGCCAGATTCTTTTTCATTACCTACTCCCGTTATCTCCCACGCGGGCCTTACTGGAAGTCACCGCTTTTGCGCCAGCGCCGGCCGGGCCGGATACATTCCGGGTGGAACTCACGCGCTTCATCGAGCAGCGCCTCGAGGGGCGGCCGTACCGGATTCGGCGCGAGGAGCATGGCATCCTGCCAATGGGCCTGCCGACGCCGACGACTTCGGCCGATACGACCTACGTGCGGGCGGGCCTACTGGCGGGCGGAGCGCGGGCGAGCAGTGGCTACGCCTTCCAGCGCATCCAACGTTGGGCGGAGGTGTGTGCCCAGAGTCTGGCTGCTGGTCGCGGCCCCCGAGCGCACGCGGCGGATGGATGGGTCCTGCGCCAGATGGACGCGCTCTTTCTGCAGGTACTCCGGCACCGGCCAGAGTTGGCGCCGACGATCTTCCTCGCCATGTTCCGCCATGTTCCGCCGGCGAGGCTCGCCCGTTTCATGAGCGACCAAGGCACCTTTTTCGACGACCTCGCCATCATCGCCGCCTTACCGCCGGGGCCATTTCTTCGTGAGCTTTTTCGACCCGCTCCGAGCGTGGTACGCCCGTGAACGCTGAGCGTCGCCAAGGCCTGATTTTTGGGTGCGCCGCTTGCTTGGCGGCGGCGGCCGCCGGCGCGCTAGGGCGCTTTCCGCCGCAGCTGGAACTGATTGTACTCGCCGCGCTCATCCTCGTCCTCGGCGTCCCGCATGGTGCGATGGATACCCTTTTCGCGCAGCGGCTCTACGGCCTAAAGACGGCATGGGATTGGACGCGCTTCACGGTCGGCTATCTGGCGCTCGCCGGCTTGGTGGTCGCAGCGTGGGTGTGGGCCCCCACGGGCTTCTTGGTCGGCTTTCTGCTCATCTCCATGGCGCATTTCTCCGGCGATCCTGCGGACGGGACGCCCTGGATTTCCCGTATTCTTTATGGGGGCGCCGTGCTGGTCTTGCCGGCCTGGCATCATCAGGTCGAGATGAGCGGTTTATTCGGCCAGCTCGTTGGTCCGGAGGCGGCTGGAGCTATCATGCCGGTTCTCGGTTGGCTCGTCTGGCCATGGGCGCTGGGGCTCATCGTGGCGATTGGCGAGCGCTGCGTGCGTGACCGCCTGACCGCGTTCGAATTCGCAGCCGTCGGCATCCTTGCGTTCGTGGCTCCGCCCTTACTCGCCTTCACCTTGTTCTTCTGTGGCATGCACGGGGCGCGTCACATCCTCCGGGCGTTCCGCTATTCCGGCCGTGACTCTTGGCACTTCCTCGGCTTGGTCGCCCTGCTGCCTATGATTGGGGTGGGCCTAGCTTCAGCGGCGGCCTGGTATTTTCTGAAAGACACCGCCCTCGATGCGCGCGTGGTCCAGATTGTCTTCGTCGGCCTGGCGGCGTTGACCGTGCCCCACATGGTCTTGGTCGAGAGAGTGCGACTCACCGGTTGGATTCGGCCGACGGATTCCCGGTAAGCGGCGGAGGATTTGCAACGTGCCACGGATACGTAATATGGGGAGGATGAGAATCATACTGACGCTCAGTTGTGCCGGGCTGACGGCCTATTGGGGACAGGGCTGCACGGGCGCGCCGTCGGCGGTCTTCGCCTTACCTGACCTAGCGGCTTACCAGTGGCAGTCGCGGGTCTTGGTCATCGATACGCCGACCGATCAGAGCGCCGAGTATCTCCGACAAATTTCGATGCTAGAAGCCGCCAAGGCAGGTCTACCGGAGCGTAATTTGCAGATTGTGACACGCCCCTTCGCTCCATCCTTCCGAGTGCGCTTAGTGGGCAAGGATGGCGGCGTGAAGCTTGACCAGAACGCACCTGTAGAGTCGGCGGCCCTCTTCGCTTTAATCGATGCTATGCCGATGCGAAGGGCGGAAATGACTGGCCGTTAAAAGCAGCGCTTAGACGGCATTCACTGACTCAATAAGCCACCCGATGCATTCTCCGCGGTGGCGCGTGAGCCAAGGCATAAGAGGAGCCAGCGGGCTTAGGCGCTGGTCTTCTTGTTGGAGTTGGCGCGCTCGTCAGCATTCATTTTCTTGAGCCGCTGCATCGCGGAAAATATTGCGATACCGAACAGCGCGAAGATGAAAACTGCGAAATGGGGGACGTATTCATTCATCTTTAGAATTCTCGATAGCTTTCAGGTAAATACCGAAGGCAAGGATAGAGGGCGCCCAGAGGCCGACAAAAATCGCTTCATCCTTGTGGCCGTTTAAGTAAAGGAGCTTCGAAAAGATGATGACCAAGAAGACGGCGATAAACAGCAGTCGGTCGGTTAAGGTGAACTTTTTAAACATTTTGAGGCGGTGATGTTTTTTGAAGGTACCCTTAGCCTCGGCGGAGTCAAATGGCGGAAGCGGTCTGCTGGGGGTCTTAGGTGTCCGTTCTGTATCAAGCCCCCGGCTGAGGCTTAAATAGCCCCATCGTGGGGGGTACGGGGGGAACGGCTTCGAGGGGACTGGGGAGAGACAGGTGTAAAAGTGCAAAGGTGCAAAGGTGCAAATCGGCCTGCGGCCGGTGCAAAAGTAAGCACGGAGTGCTGTGTCGAGTACAGAGTACGGATTACAGACCCGAAAGACAAAGGGTTAGGCATAAACTGAAAAGGGGGACCAGGAAGGATGCGAGGCATGCACAAGCGGCCAAAGGCCGCAGCACTTCCCTATACCCGGCACCCACAACCCGATGCCCATGGATATCTTAAGGCAGAGCCATTCCCTATCCGCCAACCGCTGACCGCTATTTCCTTCATTGGGTAGGGGCGTGGCTTCGCCGCGCCCTCCTGTTACGGAGTGCAAGGCAGAGCCTTGCCCCTACCCGCGAGCGTTGCTCGCGAGAGGCAGCTAGGTTGGCACGCAGTGCCAACCCTACCTCAAGACAAACGGACGCGACGCAGTGCCAACCCTACCAGGAGCAACGTCTCCGTAGCCAGTCGGCTTACTTAGTGATGAATTCACGGTCGGTGGCTTGGCACCAGAGGCGATAGACGTTGAGGACGTTCTTACGGATACCGGTGACGGGTATCTTCAGGAAGCCATTGCGCTTGGCTGCCTCGAATAGAATCCGCTCCTTTTGGGTCAGGCGGTGTCCGACCCCGCGGTTGCCAATCTTCCCGCGGGTCGACTCCCCGCGACTCAGTCGCTCGATGTCATTCTTATCCGGCTTGGGCATAGGGAGTAGGCTAAAGGGGAAGGGGAGAATCGCAAATGAGAGGGTGGGAAGGGGGTGGGGCGGGGCGGGTAAGGGTGCAAAAGTGCAAACCGGCCTGCGGCCTGTGCAAAGGTGCAAACGTGGGAGGCTAGCTCAGGTCCCGGGTCTCGGCAGTCAAGTGTCCAGGTTCGGGTGCAGGTGCGGGTATATCCATCTAGCCCTCGACTCCGTCCTCGGCGCTTCGCGCCTATGCCACTCTATGACAACCAACCCCCTAGACAGAATGTATAAGTATAGTAGGATGAGTGGACTATGAGTTACGATCGACGCGAATTCCTCAAATCCCTCACGCTGGGCGGCATCGCCCTGTTCACCGCCGACTGGTTGAAGCTGGTCGACGAAACGAAGGCGGCCTCCGGCGGTAAGCTGCTGCCGGCCCAGCCCGGGGAGAACGTGAGCCCCAAGGGCGACCAGATCCGCGCCTTCTGGGCGTACGACCACTTCGAACTCTGCCTCAACGGCACGGTCTACGACGAGGTGCCGGACTTCGAGGACGAGGACGCCGAGGAGTTCGATGACTCGGAATTCGAGCAGGACGAGGAAGAGTCCGAAGAAGAGTTCGAGGAGCGCGTTCAGGAGGCCCGTGACGAATGGGATAGCGAGCACCGCTCCGAGCGCCAACGCCGCCAAGAGAGTCACGAGTTCGACTGGTATCGTCGTAGTTGCCCAGGTGCGAAGGCCGTCCCGTATTTACGCGATGTCTTCAATGCGCTTGAAGCGAAGTGCGACGCGGTCGATTCGGGTGATTACAGTAATATAGGGGGCATCGAATTTCACGACGGCTCCCAGCCGGGCGATGATACTTACGTGGCCGCCACTGCGACTGACTATGCGACCCTCGCTGCCCTGCAAAGCGTCCTCGTCGGCCTCGGACGGAACTGCCGCGTTGTCATCGTGGAGCCTAATCCAGCGGATGCAGCGTCGTGAGGGTTAAGGTGCGGACGTTTACGACGACGCTTTCCTGCCTTTGAGTTGCGGGCGGCTGGGAATTGGGCAGGGTGGGGGTATGGAGTCTATTGAAGATCGTAAGAATGAGGCACCCGGCAGTATCGTCTATGCGGTACTGTTGGTGGGGCTTGACGGCTTCAAGCCGGGCGATCGCAAATCGGTGCAGGAGAAGAACCCCCAGCCCATCACCAAGTTGAGGGTCTATTACATTGGACAGACTTCTCGTCCGTTTGAGGTCCGCTATCAGCAGCATCTCACTGGCATCAAGGCTGGGCGGGGGTGGATTCAGAAATATAAACAGCGCCCCGTCCCACTGGATGAAGGTGAAGCCGATTTCGGACGTGGCGTGTCGCCGGCTATTCGCCGGCAGATCGCCCGGCTAAGCCGACGTCAGCTGAGCGACCCCAAGGTACGGGAAGCCAAGGTCGCCAGCTTGCTACGCGGGGCAGGGTTCGCCGTCATCTCGTCCTGAACGCCCTAGGACAGCACGTGGTGCGGTCCCTACCTGAGGATTGCAGGCGGGGCGGGGGAGGGTAGGGTGAGGGGATGAAGTGGCTCCCCTCTGTATGCATGCTGTTGCTTGGCCTCGGTGTATCCGCCGCGGAGCCGATCATTACCTTGCCGATTCGTTTTCACCTGACGCAAGGGGCTACGATGACCGTCAAGGGGCAGGCGATGGAGAATTGGGTGAAGCCAGAGGACCTCACAGGGCCAGTCCTCGCAGAGGTGAATCGAATCTGGAAGCCGGCGGGGATTCAGTTCGTGGTGGAGCGCGCCCAACCCGAAGCGCTGCTGAAGCCGAAGGATTTTAAAGAGCTCTTGGCGGAGGTGGAGAACTCCAAGCGCGGTGAGGAAGAGGTCGCCGGCTCCGGGCGTACCGCGGCTATCGGCAAGCTCCTCGATCCAGCCCAACAGCTTCGCACAGCGCTGAACGTTTACCTCCTACCCTATATCGGCGCGACCTATCAAGGTTATGCGAACCTCGGCGGCAATCAGGCGGTCATTGGCGTTTGGACGGATAAGGCCTCGCGCGGCGAGAAGCCACCGGTGAAAGCATTACTGGTCGAGCGGGAGCCGATGAAAGTCGGGTCTTTGGCCCGCACCATCGCCCATGAGATCGGACATAACCTCACATTAACGCACCCCGATAAGTCCGAAGCCGCGACCGTCGGCCGCTTGATGGGCGGAGCCAAGCAGGGCTATGCGTTGACGGAGGAAGAAATCGCCAAGGCCCGGAAGAGCGCCCTAAAGCATCAAGGGAAGTGAACGCAGCGAAGCTGCGAGGGGACTAGTTGGCTAGAGTATGGTTGGCTAGGGGAAAGGGGAGAGACGAGAAAAGTGCAAAAGTGCAAATCGGCCTGCGGCCGGTGCAAAAGTGCAAAGGTAAGATGCGAAGGCAGCGGACACATTCAAAAGGTAGGGGCGTGGCTTCGCCGCGCCCTCCTAGGACGGAGTGCAAGGCAGAGCCTTGCCCCTACCCGCGAGCGTTGCTCGCGAGAGACAACTAGGTTGGCACGCAGTGCCAACCCTACCTCGAGGCAGCGGTCGCGTGGCGTTCAATGCCATTCACTTCCGCTCATATCGCCGCTAGCGCTTTCGTGGGCTTGCGGTTTATCGTTGAGTCCTAATATTACCCCTGTGAGCGAACCCCCCTCTGACGACGTCGTTCCTAACCGCCGGCGCCCGTTTTGGCAACGGGTGGGCGGAGAGGGCTTTGTGGTGTCGGTGACCATCCACGTCATTTTGGTGCTGATTGCGGCGTTCCTGATTATTTCAGTGACGAAGGAGTCCGTGAAAAAAGATCCCGGAAGCTTTTCGACGGGTTCGGGCGGTGGGGCGGCGGGGGACAAGGCCAAGCAGTTCCAGACGCGTCTGCAGCCGAAGAGCCCGAAGACGACCGCAAAAACCCCGGCCCGGATTACGACCAAGAGTGCCTCGGCGACGATTGCCTTACCTGATGTGCCCACGGTGGCGATATCGTCGCTGAACTCGGGTCTGATGGGCGGCGGTTCCTCCAAGGGCTTTGGTGGCGGCTCTGGTGGCGGGATCGGCAGTGGGATGGGCGTCGGGGTGGGTAACGGCAAAAACTTTGTTTCGCTCTTTGGCGGCCGCGGGGCGGGCAATGGCCTGATCGGTGAATTCTGGGACATCAAACGCTCCCGGGATAAAAAGCCGCTCATCACGCTTAAGCCCGGTGTCAGCACTTACGGCTACACCGACGACGGAATCTCGGATTACTTCCGGGCGATTCGTAAAATCATCTCGGCCAAGGGCGATGCGACCCTGGCGCTCGACAAGTATTACCATGCGGACGCCGTACTTTCGGCCAACGGTATCTTCCAACCGACGATGAGCGCGTCTGAGGCTCCGAAGGCCTTCGGAGTAGAAAAGGAAGTCGCCCCGGTACTGTGGCTCGGTGTCTATCGCGGTAAGATCCGCGCGCCCTTCGCCGATCAGTTCCGCTTTGTTGGCGGCTGTGACAACGTCCTGCTCGTCATCGTCAACGGCAAGGTCGTGCTCGACGGAAGCCTGAAGCACATGCCGGGAGATTCGGTGAAGAACTATTACGCCGCAGATTGGAAGCAGAGTACTGAACCCGTGCAGGGACTGCCGGCCCGCTCCCCGACTAATAATTTCAACTTCGTCTACGGTGATTGGGTGCACATGAATCCGAGCACGGATACCGACGTGACCATTGTGCTCGGTGAATCTGGCGGTGCCTACGGGGCTTTCGTGACCATCGATTATAAGACCGCCCCTTGGCATAAGAAAGGCGGGTCCCTGCCTGCGGGCGGTTACCTGCCGCTCTTCCTTGTCGGTAAGCCCGACGCCGAATTGCGCGAACTCATGGAGAAAGCCGGTGCGCCCGCGAACGTGAAGCCCTTCCTCGACGGACCGATCTTCACGCCAGGTTTGCGTGGCGTAAGGAGGTAGGCGCGAGCGAAGCTCGCGAGGGGAAAGGTTGGCTAGAGTATGGTTGGCTAGGGGGAAGGGGAGAGACAGGTGCAAAAGTGCAAAAGTGTAAAGGTGCAAAGGTGCAAATGGGTAACGGAGTACGGAGTGCGGATTACAGAGTACAGAGTGCGGAGTACGGATTACAGATTTTGAAGGCATGAGGTAGGGGCGTGGCAGACGCAGAGAAGATTACGGAGTACAGAGTTCAGAGTACAGATTACGGACTTGAAAGGCATGAGGTAGGGGCGGCTAGGTTGGCACGCAGTGCCAACCCTACCTCGATACAAGCGGACGCGACGCAGTCGCGCCCCTACCAGAGGCAATTAGGACCGCACGTGGTGCGGTCCCTATCTAGTATGAGCGAAGCTCGCGAGGGCGACAAAGGGAGAGGCGAGAAAAGTGCAAAGGTGCAAATCGGCCTGCGGTCGGTGCAAAAGTGCAAAAGTAAGAGCTGGTGACAGGGTCGAGTGCGCAGGTAGAGCGCCGGCGGCCGTTGGTGCCCCGCTGAGCTGACCCGGCCGTTACACTGCCGACACAATCGTCACAGGAAGTTGACAGAGTGTAGCCTGTTCAGCCGAGCGAGCGAAACCCATCGTTCGGGGATGTTAAGAAGCCACGCCCTCCGCGCGCTTGCCTTACTCCTGATCTCGGCGAAGGCGGTGGGCGGGGCGACTACCTATCCGACGCCCAATCTAGATCCGACCCCGGTGGGGCAGGCTAAGCCGGTCTGGCTGGGTGGGGTAAAGTTCGTGAATAAAGGCCTGGTCGGGGTCGGCCAGCTCGCGGTGGGCGCGTTGGATGACCGCGGCGATAGCCTTGGGTCGTTTTCGTCTTTCAAGATCGACCCCCAGACTTGGCGTCGAAACGCCGACGGCAGTTTCGGGGGGACGCTGTTCACCTTACCCGACCGTGGCTATAACGTGCACGGCACGATCGATTACCCAGCGCGTCTGCAGCGCTTCGAGCTTACGTTCCGACCCGACTACGGGCGCGACCCAGTCCTCGCGCCTAACCTGACGCTCGCCTTCAAGGCGACGCGAACCCTTTTGGATTTCAAAGGCAACGTGACGACTGGCCTCGACCCCCGCGAAGACTCCTTGCAGGGATTCTCGCCGGTGCCAGTCCGCCACGGTAAGTTTGCCATCGATGCGGAGGGCTTGGGCCGACATCCCGATGGCACTTTCTATCTCTCGGATGAATATGGCGCGACGATTTACCATCTCTCTCCGCAGGGTCGGATGCTCGGACTCCTGACGCCGCCGAACGCCTTCTTGCCGCGCTTCGAGGCAAAGAAGTTCTCCGGGTTCACTACCGACATGAAGGCCGTGGAGGTCCAGACCGGCGGACGGCGCGATAACCAAGGCTACGAAGGCGTGGACGTCACTCCCGACGGCCGCTACCTCGTGGCGATGCTCCAAGGGGCGCTGCGGCAGGATTGTCCGACCGAGGAAGAGAACAATCGGGCCTACGCGCGGTTGGTCGTCTATGACCTTCAAGCGGGGACCACGCCCGACCAGCCGGTCGGCCATTACTTGGTCGAACTTCCTACGCTGAATACGGCCGGTCTGGGTAAGCCTGCGAACAAGTCGGCGGCCCAATCGGAGCTGATGGCCTTAAGTCGTACGGACTTTCTTATTTTGGCGCGCGACAGTAGCGGGAGTGGTTCGGGTAAGTCAGATTACGCTCCCGACGCGGCTGCCGTGGGGTACGCTGCGGCCCCGCACATTTATAAAAGCGTCTTGTTGGTGAGTACGCGTGCAGCGACTAACCTCGTTGGGACGACCTATGAATCCGGTTACGTCCCTGCGGTTCGAGGTAGCGGCCCGACCTTGGCGCCGGCCTATGGCTTGACCGCCGCCACGGGCACCGAATTCGTCAACCTTCTCAACCCGGTGCAGTTAGCGCGGTTCGGCTTGGACCTTAACGCCGTCGGTCCGGCCGGCGTGGCGAAAGCCGCCGCCGAGGGGCATCGCGTGGGGGTGATTTCCCCCGCATCGCTGTCGGCCAAGTGGGAGGCGATGGCGATCGTTCCCTGTTTAGACCAGGCCTATCCCGACGACTATTTTCTTTTAGTCGGTAACGATAACGACTTCCTGACGGCGGCGGGTACGATGTTGGGCAAATCGTACGACGCCACCTCCCCGCAGCCGGGGATGGAAATCATCGAGACGCCTAACCGCATCCTCGTCTACCGAGTGACCCTGCCCGGATACGCCCCGCCTGTGCGATGAATGCTCACGGCCGCCCGCAGACCGTGGAAGGTTATCTCGCGAACTTGGACGAAACCAAGGCGGCGACCCTGCGTGCGACGATCGCGACTATCCTCGGGCAGTTTACCGATTTGCAGGTGGTCATCGCCTGGAAGGTGCCGCAGATCAAGCGCGGCCATGAATACATCTTTGGGCTCTGCGCCTACAAGTAGCACCGCGTGCTGCCCTAGCGGATTACAGATTACAGAGTACAGATTACGGACTTGAAATGCATGAGGTAGGGGCGTGGCTTCGCCGCGGTTGTATCGGGTAGGGTCGGGACTGCGTACCGACCTAGGGAGGCAGCTAGGTTGGCACGCAGTGCCAACCCTACCTCGAATCAACGAGTCCTCTCATCCCTTCGGCTGGTTTCTACGCCTATACTCCATACTCGAAACTCTATACTCTCGTACGTTAAATTAACCTGGCGGAGGGGAAGGGATTGACTGCGCTTCGCTCCGGGACTTCGTCCCGATCCTGCGGATCGCCTGTTCGCCCATGCGGGCTCACCGAACCCAAGGGTTCTCATCCCTTCAAATTATCCTGGCGGAGGGGAAGGGATTGGTTCGCTTCGCTCAGGGCATAGCCCCGTTGCCTTCGGCAACGCCCATCTCCGCAAGGCAAACGCCTTGCTCCGTCGACCCCCTCCGGGGGTTCTCATCCCTTCGGCGCAATATGCCAATGTAAGTCCAAGCCCTAGCGTAGGGACTCAGCTTATTCTTAAATTTTCCTGGCGGAGGGGAAGGGATTCGAACCCCCGGAACCTTGCGGTTCATCTGATTTCGAATCAGACGCAATCGACCACTCTGCCACCCCTCCTAACCAGGACTGTTGAGGAAGCGATTACGGCGAAGGCGGGCAAGCGGAAACTGCCCTGGTCGGCTTAAACCAACGCTTTTGCGGCGTTTCCAGCGGTGGGCCACCCCGAGAGCACA
>Ga0102831_1001043_pt1 | contig 12000 bp, 9 predicted proteins | sample ColrivemetaGS747_FD_84508 | JGI IMG/M metagenome (GOLD analysis project Ga0102831, IMG submission 84508) | Estuarine microbial communities from the Columbia River estuary - Freshwater metaG S.747 | ecosystem: Environmental > Aquatic > Marine > Intertidal zone > Estuary | place: USA: Columbia...
CTCAGTTGGTAGAGCAATGGACTGAAAATCCATGTGTCCCTGGTTCGATTCCTGGAGGTACCACCACCCAAAACCCGTAAACCCTTATACAACAAGGACTTACGGGTTTTTTCGTTTCCCAAGGGTGCTCCTGGGGGTGCTCGGCAGGGTCAAAAAGTATTCTTTTTATACCGTTATACTACCCTAATTCTTGGGTGAAATTGGGTGGTTTTGGTTCACTTTGTGTAGTGGTGGACTAAGTCATGAAGCTTCAAAATCGTTTATTCTATCTCCTTACCCCGCCGTCTTAAAAGTATAAAAGATACTGGCCGCTGTGTTTTTCAACAGGTATGTTTTTTGCACAAATTATTCCATGTGACTTCTTACAGCATTTAAATTTACTATTGTTGTGTTTTTAGCCTCTGATAAAGCTATGTGACTTTGTACATTACCTAGGTTGGAAAGCAATGAGAGTTTAGTTAAAATAAAATTCTCATAAGACTCAATGTCTGTAACCAACACTTTAAGTAAAAAATCAAAATTACCAGTTATCCTATAACATTCTAACACTTCTGGAAACAGCTTTACCTCGTTGGCAAATTTCTCAATATAACTTCTCGAGTGCTCTTTTAAAGTTAGTTGGATAAACACAACTTGCTTTAAACCAAGTTTTCGGTTATTTAAGAGGGTTACATAATTTTTAATATACCCACCCTTCTCTAGTTTTTTGATCCTCTCAAAAATAGGTGTTGTAGAAAGTTTTAATGCCTCCGATATTTTCTTTATGGTAACTCTACCATCTTCTTGTAAAAGGTTTAATATTTTAAAGTCTATTGCATCTAGTTTATTGTTCATATTGAAAGAACATTAATAGTTTATAAAGAATATTTTTCTATAAATATTCGTTTAAAGTATTTATAATTTCTGTATTTACAAAAATATTAAGTGTATCCAAACAAATTGATAACGGATTTATAACTTTAAGTATACACAATAATTAGTAATAGAAAAGATGAATAATCTCATAGAAATATTTGAACACACTGCCCCAGAAATTGTATTTGAATGGATAGACAGAGATTCCGAGGCTAAGGGATGGGTGGTGATAAATTCTCTGAGAGGTGGGGCTGCAGGTGGAGGAACCAGAATGAGAAAAGGTTTAAATCGTCATGAAGTAACCTCTTTAGCTAAGACTATGGAAATAAAATTTACTGTTTCCGGCCCTCAAATCGGCGGAGCCAAATCAGGAATAGATTTCGATCCAAAAGACCCTAGAAAGAAAGAAGTTTTGACTCGATGGTATGCTGCTATAAAACCTATTTTAAAAAGCTATTACGGTACTGGTGGCGATTTGAATATAGATGAGATTCACGAAGTGATTCCAATAACAGAAAGTTTGGGTATAGTACATCCTCAAGAAGGGATTGTAAATGGATACTTCGATCATAATGAAGAACAAAATAAATTTAAAATTACACGATTGAAAACTGGGGTTTCAAAATGCGTAACAAACCCTTTATATATCCCACCTACAGGAACAAACCACCTGGTTTCTGACTTAATTACCGGCTATGGAGTGTCAGAAGCGGTAAAGCATTATTTTCAAATATGGGGCGGCAATTTACAAGGTAAAAAAGCAATAATTCAAGGGTGGGGCAATGTGGGGGCTGCAGCAGGCTATTATCTCTGTAAATCAGGTGTTAAAATAGTAGCTATAATAGACCAAATGGGAGGATTTCTTGACCAAGAAGGCTTTAGCGATAAAGACATAGAATTGTTTTATCAAAACAAAGGGCGTCTTCACCTACTTCCAAACTTCATTGCTAACCATCAAGGCATTGATGCTGCTTGGCAATTCAAAGCAGATATATTTATTCCAGCAGCAGGTTCAAGAATGGTTGAAAAAAACCAAATGGAGTCGCTAATTAAAAAAGGGTTGAAATTAGTTAGTTGTGGTGCTAATGTACCTTTTAACGATCCAGAAATTTTTATGGGTCCATTACTCTCAAAAATAGATCAAAAAATATCCATTATTCCTGACTTCATAGCCAATTGTGGTATGGCCAGGGTTTTTGCTTATTTAATGAATAGTGATGAAGAAATAACAGACAAATTATTATTTGAAGATTGCTCAAATACAATCAAAAAAGCACTTACTGAAGTGCATGAAAAAAGTTTAGATGGCCTCAACTTAACAAAGAATTCACTAAATATAGCCATTGAAAAACTTTCAGTTGAAAAAGGAACAACTGCTACAATTAAAATCTAAAATTAAGATTATGCCATACTATCACAAGCTTGGAATTATTCCTAAAAAAAGACATACAATATTTAAAAATGAACTAGGGGATTTTTATTATGAGGAACTCTTTGGAACGATAGGTTTTGACGGCATGGCTTCCCTTTTATATCACACCCAAAGACCCACGCAAGTAAAGGGTATATTAAAATCTTATGATGTAGCTCCAAAAATAGCTGTGGAAAAAAACATGAAATCTCTAGCACTTAGGGGTTTTAATATAAAGCCTACAACAGATTATTTAGAGAGTAGAAAAACCGTCTTAACGAATAGTGATTGTAGTATAGTGCTGGCTGCACCCATAAGTTCTCTTAAAGAGTATTTCTATAAAAATACCGATTCAGATGAACTCATCTTCATTCATAAAGGCTCTGGGAAATTAAGAACTTATCTAGGAAATATCTCGTTTAAATATGGAGATTACCTGTTAATTCCTAGAGGGGTTATTTACCAGATTAATTTTGATGATCAAGACAATAGGTTATTTATAGTTGAAGCTAAAAATCCCATTTATACTCCAAAAAGATACAGAAACTGGTTTGGACAACACCTTGAAAGTTCGCCTTTTTGTGAAAGAGATTTACATGGGCCAGAGGAATTAGAGACATATAACGAGAGGGGGGACTTCGTCATTAAAGTTAAAAAACAAGACTTTATTCATGAGTATGTCTATGCTGCTCACCCATTTAGTGTGGTCGGTTGGGATGGCTACAATTTCCCATACAAATTTTCCATTCATGATTTTGAGCCTATTACAGGTAGAGTGCATCAGCCGCCCCCAGTACACCAAACTTTTGAAAATAGTGGGTTTACTATTTGCTCTTTTGTGCCTCGTATGTACGACTATCACCCCAACGCAATCCCTGCGCCTTATAACCACAGCAATATAGATTCTGATGAAGTATTATACTATGTTGATGGAAATTTTATGAGCAGAAAAAATATTGTAGAAGGTCAAATAACGCTTCATCCATCTGGGATACCACATGGTCCACACCCTGGGACCATGGAGAAAAGCATTGGAAAAAAAGAAACTGCAGAACTCGCAGTTATGGTAGATACTTTTAAACCTCTTATGGTAACAGAAGAGGCCATGAAAATTAATGATGAATCATATTACCAATCTTGGTTAGAAGAATCATAGTATAGTTGCTAAAATTGAGGGAAAATGGCTGAATTAAGAAGACTTAAGGAACTACAAAATACCGAATATGGGATGAAAAAAATATTTTCTGATGCAGAAGACTTTTTACCCCTATTAGGTACCGATTACATAGAGATGTACGTAGGAAATGCCAAACAAAGTGCCCACTTTTACAAGACTGCATTTGGATTTCAATCCCACGCATACGCAGGATTAGAAACAGGTGTTAAAGACAGGGTTTCATATGTGCTTAAACAAGATAAAATAACACTTGTTTTAACCACTCCCCTACAAAAAGGCGGACCCATAAATACGCATATAAACACCCATGGAGATGGTGTAAAGGTAATTGCCCTTTGGGTGGAAAATGCCACAAAATCGTATGAAGAAACAACCATGAGAGGGGCTATTCCATTTATGGAGCCCATCGTTGAAGAGGATGAATATGGGCAAGTAGTAAGGTCTGGAATATGCACTTATGGTGAGGTAGTTCATATATTTGTAGAAAGAAAAAATTACAAAGGTCCATTTTTGCCTGGATATAAAAAATGGACTTCGCATTACAGCCCATCTTCAGTAGGCATAAAATTCATAGATCATATTGTGGGCAATGTTGGATGGGGAGATATGAATAAATGGTGTAAATTTTACGCTGAAACTATGGGGTTTGCTCAAATTATATCATTTACAGACAATGATATATCTACTAAATACACCGCACTTATGAGTAAGGTGATGAGCAATGGAAATGGGCGGGTTAAATTTCCAATAAACGAACCGGCTGAGGGGATGAAAAAATCTCAAATAGAAGAATATCTAGATTTTTATGGTGGTCCTGGAGTACAACACATTGCAGTAGCCACTGACAATATTATAGATACTGTTTCTTCAATGAAACAACGAGGTGTAGAATTTCTGTATGTGCCTGAAACTTATTATGACGACTTATTAGAAAGGGTAGGAGAAATCGATGAAGATGTTGAAATACTAAAACAAAATGGCATACTAATTGACCGTGATGAGGAAGGGTATTTACTTCAGTTATTTACTAAACCAATTGTTGACAGACCAACACTTTTCTTTGAAATTATTCAGAGAAAAGGAGCCCAATCCTTTGGTGTAGGTAATTTTAAGTCATTATTTGAAGCAATAGAGAGAGAGCAAGAAAATAGAGGTACTTTATAAACAAACTTCCCCCATGAATTCAAAAATTCTCACAAATTTTCAATGGAACGAAGTCACAAAAAAGTTGCCAATCTACCTTCATGAATTTATAGTTAAACAACCTTATGAAGAATACACGGCACAAGATCATGCTATATGGAGATATGTAATGCGGTTAAATTTAAATTACTTACCACAAGTAGCTCATCATTATTATCTAGACGGAATTGAACGCACAGGGATTACTATCGATCGTATTCCAGAGATGGAGGGAATGAATAGAATTCTTAAGGATATTGGTTGGGCTGCAGTCTCTGTTGATGGATTTATACCGCCCAACGCTTTTATGGAATTCCAGGCCTACAATGTGTTGGTGATAGCTTCTGATATTCGAAATATTGATCAAATAGCTTATACCCCCGCCCCTGACATTATTCATGAGGCAGCAGGCCATGCCCCAATAATTGGAAATCCTGAATATGCAGAGTATTTACGAAGGTTTGGCGAAATAGGCAGTAAAGCCATTTCATCTCCTAAAGACTATGAAATATACGAGGCAGTTAGAAAGGTTTCTATCTTAAAAGAAGATCCAGAAGCAGATCATGAAAGTATCGAAAATGCTTTAATGGAACTTCAAAAAATACAAGAAAATGTGGGGGAGTTATCAGAAATGGCTCAACTAAGAAACCTTCATTGGTGGACAGTCGAATACGGATTGATTGGCACCTTAGACAATCCAAAAATATACGGCGCCGGTTTACTTTCATCTATTGAAGAAAGTAAACTTTGTCTACTAGATAAAGTAGAAAAAAGAAATTATACCATAGACGCTGCACAAGTTAATTTTGATATAACAAAGACCCAACCTCAGCTTTTTGTTACACCAAATTTTGCACATCTTAGTTATATTTTAGAAAAGTTTGCGGACAAAATGGCCCTGAGAACCGGTGGACTCAATGGCGTAGAAAAACTAATTGAGTCTCAAAATATAGGAACTGTTGAATTAAGTACTGGATTGCAAATTTCTGGTTTGTTTTCAAAAGTAATTTCTTTTGAAAATAAGGTTATATATATACAGACATTAGGACAAACAGCGTTAGCCTCCAGAGAAAAAGAACTCAACGGTCATAGTGTACAGCAACACCCTGACGGATTTGGAAGCCCAATAGGGAAACTAGAGAATACCAATCTAGCTATTGAAGACATGTCACCTAAGGATTTAGAGATATATGGTATTTGTGAGGGAAAACAAGTGCAATTGCATTTTGAAGGAGGTATAAAAGTAAGTGGTGAAATTATTACAGGAAAAAGAGATGTGAGAGGAAAAATAATTCTTATATCTTTTAAAAACTGTACGGTCACCTTTGGAGATATCATCTTATTTGAACCAGAATGGGGAGTTTACGATATGGCAGTTGGAAAAAAGGTTGTATCTGCTTTTGCAGGACCAGCCTGTCCAAATTCTTTTAGAAATTTATATAAAGTTTCAAAAACTAAAAGTCGCAAACCATCACCAAAAATTCTCCAAAAAAAGCTAAACACGTTATATGAGAATATAAGTTTTATGAGAGAAAATTCTAGATTGGAGGAGCCTTCTCTTTTAAACATACTAAATGATTTAAAGGAAAATCACCCTAAGGATTGGCTTTTATGCCTAGAAATGTATGAATTAGTTTATGGAAAAGGTCTTCATATAGAAAAAGATATACAAGAACATTTAAATAAGTTAAAATCAATAAGTACGATGAATAAATTAATTTCAGATGGGATACAACTTATAATTAAACAGTAACTTATGATGGACCCTTGGGTAGATATTCCAGAAAATTCAGACTTTAGTATACACAATATCCCTTTTGGTATTTTCTTTTCAGAGAAAATAGGCTCTAGAGTAGGTGTGGCTATAGGTGATAAAATTTTAGATCTAGTAAAAGCATTTGATTTAGGTGTATTCCAAAATTTCTCATTTGATAGAAAAATCTTTGATAATAATTATTTAAACGATTTTATTTCTCTAGGAAAATTGACTACCACGTCAGTAAGGTTGCATATTCAGTCTGAGCTATGTAACAAAAAGTCTGTACTGAGAAAAAATGAGGAAGCGTTTATAGATAAGAAAACAATAAAAATGCAACTCCCTGTCTTTATTGGAGACTACACAGATTTTTATTCTAGTATTGAACACGCAACCAACGTGGGCAAAATGTTTAGGGATCCCGAAAATGCACTACTGCCAAATTGGCGGCATTTGCCTGTAGGATACCATGGCAGAGCATCTTCAATTGTAGTAAGCAATACATCCATAAGAAGACCAAAAGGGCAAGTTATCAAACCAAATACAGATATGCCTGTTTTGGAACCCTCTTCAAAAATAGACTTTGAATTAGAGATGGGATTTATCATAGGGAAATCCACAAAATTAGGCTACTCTTTAACTACAGATAATGCTGAGGATTATATTTTTGGCAAAGTACTTTTTAATGATTGGTCTGCTCGGGATATTCAAAAATGGGAATATGTTCCTTTAGGCCCTTTTTTATCAAAGAACTTTGCCTCTTCTATTTCTCCATGGGTTGTTACAATGGAGGCCTTAGAACCATTCAGAGTTGCTGGACCTACTCAGCAACCTGAAGTGCTTCCTTACTTGTCTTACAGAGGATTAAAAAATTTCGATATCAATTTAGAAGTATCAATTAAGCCATTAAATAAAAATGAAAGCTTTCTAAGTAGATCAAATTTTAAGTATATGTATTGGAATATGGCACAGCAATTGACCCATCATACGATTAATGGGTGTAATCTAAATGTAGGTGACCTAATGGCTTCAGGAACTATTTCCGGAAGGGAAAGTGGATCGTACGGTTCTATGCTAGAACTTTCATGGGGTGGAAAAAACCCAATAAAGTTAGAGAGTGGAGAAACAAGAAGCTTTATTGAAGATTTTGACACAATTATCATAAAAGGCCACTGTGAAAAAAATGGTATAAGAGTTGGGTTTGGTGAGGTCAGATCACAATTATTACCCTGTGAATATTAATAAAACTAGATGAGTAACACTATAACCATAGAACCAAATTCTATCTCTACCCAGGACTTACACCAACTCCTACTTACAGCAATTGCCCCTAGGCCCATAGCTTTTGCAAGCACCGTGGATATTGAGGGAAATATTAATTTGAGTCCATTCAGTTTTTTTAATGTTTTTAGTGCAAATCCCCCAATACTTGTGTTTTCTCCAGCAAGAAGAGGCTCAAACAACACTACTAAGCACAGTTTAGATAATGTAAAAGAGGTTAAAGAAGTCTGCATTAATATTGTAAACTTCGAAATTGTGGAACAAATGTCTCTCGCAAGTACAGAATATGACAAGGGAATAAATGAATTTATAAAATCTGGATTAACCCCAATAGCATCTCTGAAAATATTACCTCCTAGGGTGGCAGAATCTCCTGTTTCTTTTGAATGTGTTGTTGAACAAATCATTGCTCTAGGAACAGAGGGGGGGGCAGGAAACCTAGTAATATGTAGGGTAGTAAATATTCACTTAAATAAAAACTACTTGGGGGAAGATGGTAAATTAGACACGATTAAACTAGACTTGGTAGCACGATTGGGGAAAAACTGGTATGCAAGAATGATAAAAGAAGCCTTATTTGAAATAGAAAAACCAACTAATAAAGGAATAGGGGTAGATAATCTTCCGGTACATGTCCAAAACAGCCTAATATTAACAGGCAATGATTTAGGCAGATTGGGAAATTGTGAGCTATTACCCAGCTGTGAGATAATTTCCAAACTAAAAAACCAAACCAAGCTAAAGCATATTTTGGAATTGAAAAATTCAAAAGAAAAAGAGAGGAAAGTTCACCTAATGGCAAAAGAACTGCTTAACAAGCTAAAACATGAAGAAGCACTTGCGGTATTGTGTTGCCTTTGAAATGAGAGAGGGTTATAAGAATAAAATTTAGTGAAGCTTCAATATTGATCTTAATTTAGTGACAAAACATATATGTAGACTTATTTAGAACCTAACTAATATTTGTTTTAATCAGAAGTCCTGATAACCTAAATCACTATTGAGTTTAAAAACATCCTCTGGATTAAAAGCATCTATAGAAACTATCTCTAGTTGTTTATTAAGCAAGTCCACCTTTCTTTGATAATTTTGGCTCCAATCCTCTAATGAAAATTCAAATGTTGATTTCATAGATTCAGACAATACTTTCATTGCGCTTAGAACAGCTTTTATCTGGTTTGGTATCCATTGAGTAATTGGAGTTCCACCTGTCGCTTTAGGGTATGCGGTATTCTGCATAATATATTTTTGAACAAATTGCCAGTGACCATTTCTGAATAAGTATATTTCTTCGTAAACTTTCATCAATTCTTGCATGCCCAATTGATCATCATCACTGATTAAACGATTTGCAAGAGGATTTTGGGACATTTGTTGAGTTAGTTCTGAAAAAAACTTTTGAACACACATTGGTCTATATTGTCGAAGATCCAATAAGTACTCTGTTAATTGGTTCTTGGGATAGTAATTTATAACTCCACTTACGATATCTGCTGTAGGGATAATGTTGTCTTGAGCCCCTGTTTGACCTCTATATGCGTGAGGTTCATCCCAAACTCCTTCATATAATAAGCCATTTGGAAAAATATCGTCATTTCCTTTTACACCCATTATAAAAACTCTGAAGTCGTTGTAATGTTTCCAACGCGAGGCTTCCCACATTAATTTTCTTCGGTCATTCATTTTATGTAAAGTATCGGCAAGTAACTTTACAGAATCATTTAATACTACTCCAGTTTTTTTACTATCAACTATGGCAAAAACAGATTTAATCATGTCTGGAGAATACTGATTGATATCAACATGTAGCATAATAAATCCTCTCTCATCATCCATGCCTGAAAATTTTACTGCCATGGATAAATTTGTCCATTCATATCCTCCTAGTTTGTCTATTTTAACATAATTGCCCAGGCTATATGCATAATGATAGTCTATCCATGGATAAACCTCTAATTTTTCCGAAACTGCTACAAAAGGCTGAGCTATATTTTTTGGAAGTAAATCATGTGCTTTCCCATATTTACCTGTTTTCAAAAATGTATGGTGTGCTGGTGCTAAAGTATAGGCAGATGTTATAAAACTGTAGGCCCTAAACAAAGAAGCTAAAACAAACTTATCAGTTTCTGTGTATACTAAATTTTTATAGTTTGTAATTTTTATTACTTCAGCTTCAAACTCACCCTCAAAACTTAAAAGTCCTGGATTGCCATCTGGTTTTCTTATTGGCATATTATCTAACAATCTTTGTATTTCAGAATACCTTTCAGGAAGAACCGCAAGCGGCTCTGAAATTGGCAAAAACCCATTTGTTGGATCTATTGAAAAAAAACCATCGGAAAATACCTTCATGTTGTTATAAAAAATATGAATTGTGACCTATTTAGAATTAAATATAACAATAATTTACGTGTTTTCAAGAGCAATGTGTTCAGGGGTCATTTGAAAAAACGTTTTGTTATCCTAACAGTATAGAAATTACAAAAATTGAGGGTGCTCCTGGGGGTGCTCGGCAGGGTTAAAAAGTATTGTTGTTATAACGTTATACTACCCTGTAACTGAAGTGAAATTGGGGTGATTTGGGTTCACTTTGTGTAGTGGTGAAAGAGGTTAGATCCTGATTGAAGACCTTGAGAAATCAGTTACTTTCTGTCCCGTAAACTTTTTAAAGTTATCATAGAAGGCGCTTCTAGATGAAAAACCACAAAAACTAGATAAAGAATCTATAGTATGTGTATCTAAATACCCTTCATTAATTGTTTGAATCGCAAAATTTATTTTCATGTAGTTATGAAATTCTTTTGCGGTATAAATACAATAGTATTTGAAAATAAGTTTTAGATGAAACAAAGGAACGCCAAGGACTTTTGATAAAGCAGGAATAGGCTTTCCATGAATAATCAACTTAATGTTCTCAGAATTCAAATTATTTATGCTGGACAAATAAAAAGGAACCTTTGAGTTAATACGTTGATGCAATTCTTGATCAGCTGGGGCAACAGTATTTAATGGCGCCAATACCCAAACCTTTAATTGAACAAGACTAGGATTAATTAGTGTCTTTTCAAGACTATACCTTCCATAAAGTATAAGCGGATTAAATAAAATGTATAAACAAACAAATAACCATATTATGGTATTTATTCTAAAAGTATACACAACGATTTTCATATCAATTACACCGTTATACATTACATTGAAAACGGAGCTAAGTAACAATATACATGCTGTAGAAAATATAATTTTTAGCCATAAAATAAATGTTTTTTCCTCGCGATAATTCAAATTGGCTTTTTTAATGTATGTGTAAACGACCGAAAACTGTTCAATGACAATGATACAGGTAAACAATAAAAATATTCTTCTGATCCAATCTATTAGCACCCAATCATTAAAGCCTGCAATTGTAAGAACAACTCCAAATAATAATTGGAGAAAAGTATATCCTGTTAAATTAACTTTGTTTAACAGCACTTTGAAATACCACTGAAAAACCAAAACATAGAGATAAGCTAAACTAATATTATTCCAAAAAGCAGACTCTACCACTTCTCTAGTTTTCATTCCATCCAGAAAAATAAGAACCCTGGGTATTGAGACAAAAAAAAGAACTACGGTGAAAAAAATATTAAAATTCCTATTTTTTTTATAATTAATCCATTGATGTGCAATAATTAAAAAGCACAAAACCGGGACAATTATATGAAGGATTTTAAAAAACATATTCAATTAAAAAATGACCAAACCTTGCCAAAAAAAACAGGAATTTATTTCTCAAGATAGATTTAAACTATCCTAAAAACATAAAGTTAGTCCGAAATTAGCTCTCAAACAAACCAACAAAATTTTGTTCATGATTATCCGCTTAAGTTTAACAAAAATAGTTAATACCGAGTGTGAAACATGAGCAATACTTCTAACAATTACTTATCAATATTCCTTTTTGCTATAATTTTTATGCATACCATTCCTATCATTGCTCAGGTAGGAGTTGGCACAAATAATCCAGCCCCATCAGCAGCATTAGAAATAACAGCCATTAACAATGATAAAGGATTACTAATTCCCCGAGTATTAGAGTCGGAGAAGCTAAATATCGAAAGTCCAGCCAACGGACTACTGATATATCAGATTGATGCAAATTTTGGATTCTATGTCTACTCAACAAATTCAAATTCTTGGCATAAACTCACTACAAGCCAAGAGTTTGATTTAATTGATAAAACAATGGTTGGTCTTGGAAGTGTTGACAATACATCAGATGCAAACAAACCTATTTCATCACTCACTCAATCTGCCCTTGATTTAAAAGCTCCACTAGCTTCCCCAATATTTACA
>Ga0102831_1001045_pt1 | contig 11981 bp, 11 predicted proteins | sample ColrivemetaGS747_FD_84508 | JGI IMG/M metagenome (GOLD analysis project Ga0102831, IMG submission 84508) | Estuarine microbial communities from the Columbia River estuary - Freshwater metaG S.747 | ecosystem: Environmental > Aquatic > Marine > Intertidal zone > Estuary | place: USA: Columbia...
AAGGCTGTGCTCAATGAGCTGGGCAAGCAGGAAGGGCGCGTAATCCTGTTCATCGACGAGCTGCACACCATGGTCGGCGCGGGCAAGGCCGAAGGTGCGATGGACGCCGGCAACATGCTCAAGCCGGCATTGGCGCGCGGCGAGTTGCACTGCGTTGGCGCCACCACGCTGGATGAGTATCGCCAGTACATCGAAAAAGACGCTGCGCTGGAGCGGCGCTTCCAGAAGGTTCTGGTGGAGGAGCCCAACGAGGAGGACACCATCGCCATCCTGCGCGGCCTCAAGGAGCGCTACGAGGTGCATCACGGTGTAACCATCACCGATGGAGCGATCATCGCCGCGGCCAAGCTGAGCCATCGCTACATCACCGACCGCCAGTTGCCGGACAAGGCCATCGACCTGATCGATGAGGCGGCCAGTCGCATTCGCATGGAAATCGACTCCAAGCCCGAGGCGCTCGATCGCCTCGAGCGACGCCTGATCCAGTTGAAGATCGAGCGCGAGGCGTTGAAGAAGGAAGAGGATGAAGCCACCCGAAAGCGCTTGGCCAAGCTTGAGGAGGACATTGCCAAGCTGGAGAAGGAGTACGCCGATCTGGAGGAAATCTGGAAGTCGGAGAAGGCCGAGGTGCAGGGCTCCGCGCAGATCCAGCAGCGTATCGAGCAGGCGCGTAGCGAGCTTGAGCTGGCGCGTCGCAAGGGTGATCTGAACCGCATGGCCGAGCTGCAGTACGGGGTTATTCCCGACCTCGAACGCAGCCTGCAGATGGTCGATCAGCATGGCAAGCCGGAAAACCAGCTGCTGCGCAACAAGGTGACCGATGAGGAGATCGCCGAGGTGGTTTCCAAGTGGACCGGGATCCCGGTCGCGAAGATGCTCGAAGGCGAGCGCGACAAACTGCTCAAGATGGAGGACATGCTGCACCAGCGGGTGATCGGCCAGCACGAGGCGGTGGTTGCGGTAGCCAACGCGGTGCGTCGTTCGCGCGCGGGGCTCGCCGATCCGAATCGGCCAGGCGGCTCCTTTCTCTTTCTTGGCCCTACAGGTGTGGGCAAGACCGAGCTGTGCAAGGCGCTGGCCGAGTTTCTCTTCGATACCGAAGAAGCGCTGGTGCGTATCGATATGTCCGAGTTCATGGAGAAGCACTCGGTCGCCCGCCTGATCGGAGCGCCGCCAGGCTATGTGGGGTATGAGGAGGGCGGCTACCTGACCGAGGCGGTGCGTCGCAAACCCTACTCGGTCGTGCTGATGGACGAGGTTGAAAAGGCCCATCCTGATGTATTCAACGTGCTGCTGCAGGTATTGGAAGATGGCCGCCTGACCGACAGCCATGGGCGTACCGTGGACTTCAAGAACACTGTCGTGGTCATGACCTCCAATCTGGGGTCGGCACAGATCCAGGAGCTGGTAGGCGATCGTGAGGCGCAGTACGCCGCGGTAATGGACGCGGTCAGCGTTCACTTCCGGCCGGAATTCATCAATCGCATCGACGAGGTGGTGGTGTTCGAGCCGCTCGCTCGCGAACAGATTGCCGGCATTGCCAAGATTCAGCTGCAGCGTCTGTCCACGCGGCTAGCTGAGCGCGACCTTTCGCTGGAGCTGAGCCCTGAGGCGTTGGACAAGCTGGTTGCCATTGGCTACGACCCGGTTTACGGCGCGCGGCCGCTCAAGCGGGCCATCCAGCGCTGGATCGAGAATCCTCTGGCGCAGCAGATTCTGTCTGGCCAGTTTCTGCCTGGGGTGACCATTCAGGCCCGGTTGGAGGGCGACGAGATCGTCTTCAGCTGAATTGGCTGGTTCGACTCCGTTGCAGCATTGGCAATGGAGTTCGAGCCGTCGAGCGGCGAGGTGGCTGGATTGTCGTTGGGCGATGTGCGCGCAGAGAGTGCGAGCGGATCGCTGTAGGCGGCCCTGAACGAGCTGCCGCCGGCTGGTCCGGGCACCGTTGTGTCTTTGCTTGATGGTGCTAGAGATGGCCGAGTAGGCGCTGCAGGGCGGCCGCCTGATCTTCGGCCATGTCGATGATGTGATAGCCCGCCCAGCAGTGCTGGCCGTCCGCCCCCGGGCGACTCCACAGGCAGTCGGCTGCGAAGATGATGTTTTCGACGCCGACCAGTGGCTCCGCAGACTGGAGGCGACACTCGATAACCTGATCCGCTTCCAGCGGGCTTTCGCTGAACAGCATGAAGCCGTCCAGGGACAGATCTGCGAGGCGTCCCAGGCGCATGCCGGAGTGTCGTTCGAACAGCTCCAGCTGCAGCTGGGTAGCCTGGCGAGGATGGCGCCTGCGTTCTTCCATGCTCAGCTCTCTCAACTTGATACCGCCGTTCGCCCAGTGATTTTCTGCAGGACCCGATAGATGGCCCCAAGTGCCCGGTCGACCAGCGGCTTGTCGCTTTCAGGTCTGAGGATGCGTGCCAGGCCGGCTTCCATTTCGCTGGCCAGCAGAGTGATCGGTTTTATCGCGACACGTTGTCCGCTGTGATCAACGAACATGTAGTTCCGGGTTGTCGGACTGAACCAGGATAGTTTGAGTGTGCGGGTCTGACTGTCTTCGACAAATTCGAACCAGGTCCCGAATTCGACATCGCCAAGTTCCTTGACCAGCGCCTGGGCGGCAGCCGAAAGGCCGGAAGGCTTCGGTGCGTTCAGCAGGCTCGCATCTTCTCCGAGCATCGCGCCGAGAGGGCTCTCTTGCAGCTTGGGTTTCAGGCGGTTGGCCAGGGACGGTTGCTTTGCCTGCACTGCATGCTGGCAGGCGACCATGTCCTGCAGTAGCCGTCGTATGCCGTCCTCGTGATAGCCGCCTAGCAGCTCAAGCCCTCTGCGCAAGTCCTCGAGCAATGGCAGGCGCAGCTGCTGGAGTTTGCCCTGATCGACTTCGCTCAAGGGCGTGCCGCTCCAGGCCAGTTGCTCCGCCACCTCTTTGCCGCGCTCCCATTCGTCGCTCTGCACGCCGTGGCGCAGCAGGATGAACACCAGAACGTCGGTCCAGGTGAGCTCGAGAAAATTGCGAATGATGGCTGGGGGCTGGCGGTTGCTGAGAACGCTGGCGATGACATCAAGAGCGAGACGGCGCGCGTCCAGTAGGCGGTCACGCCCCTTGGCTGCCTCGACGGCTCGGCGCTCGCGAAGCTCGACCTTGTGTCGCAGCGTAGTCACGTACTCGTCGAACTCGCTGCGCAGGCTTTCAAACAGTTCGACGCCCTGGTCATAGCCATGAATGATCTGCTCGACGACCCAGTGCATTTTCGACAGCAGCCCGCCATCTTCCTCGTCACCGCCATACAGCACGCCAGCTTGCGCCATGCCGTTGAGTAGGCGGCGGGCAGGATGATCGTGGCGGGTGAATAGCGCCTTGTCCTGCAGGGCAATCTTCAGGTAGGGCGTATGCAGGTGTGACAGCAGAGTTTTACAGCTGGTTGGCAGGTTTTCGTCATCCAGGATGAAGTCGAAGAGCATGCCGACCAGGTCGATGACGTCCGCTTCCCGGTCGGCGAGGCGGTGATCGTCAGGCTGGCTGGTGGAGGTTTCCAGTTGGCTATGCAGATTGGCCTTGAGGTCGGCGACCTGTTGTGGCTGCTGCAGTCTCTGGGCCAGTTCCTGTGCGGACTGGCGCTGCAATCGATCAAGCGCCTCAAGCAGCTGGTCGGCGCTGTAGGTACGCGTTGCTCCGCTGGGCGCAAAACTGGAAATGCTCTGGGTGCCGCCGAGCAGCGGGGCCAGCGGGTCGCGCTGGCGCTGTTCGACCAGCAGACTGGACAAGCCGCTGAACAGGATGCTCGGATCGTCGGAAGGCGGGGCGCTCAGATCTACCGCGATCTGTTTAGCAGGGCTTTCACTGCGCTGCGCTGAGGGCGGCGCCTGCTCGGGTTGGTCTTCAGGGTGCTCAGGAGTGCCGCGAGAAGGTGTCTTCTGCGCGCTGAACTTGAGGTTGGGCAGTACGCCTGCTTCCACCAAGCGCTTGTTCATTGCGTCGTACAGATCGTCCAGGCCCTGCATGACGTGCTGGTCGAACAGGACATAAAGGATGGTCTTGATGCGCAGCGGAAAGGTGCAGGGCGCAAGTGCATCGCGAAATGCCTGGGCGATTGCCTGGGGCCCGAAAGGATTGTCGACCTCCTCGAACTTTTGCCCTCCGGTCAGCAGTGCGAGTCGCTGGTCCAGGGCAAAAAGCGCCTGCACGCAGCGCGTCTTTATACGGCTCACCATATTGGTGACCAGAAGACTTTCCTCGTAATCGTCATTCTGGATCAGGCTGAGATGATCCGCGTCGACCTCGGCGCTTTCCTCTTTCTTCAGGCGTCCGGCAAGAAAGTCGTCAAGATTGCGAGCTATCTGCTGATGATAGCTGCGCTCGATTAGCGGCTTCTGCTTGCGTATGTCGCGCATGCTGTCGAAGAACAGCGTCTGCACCTGATTGGTTTCGGCTTTTTCGGCACAACTGAAAAGGGTGTCATCAACTTGGGCGAAAACGCCGGTCAGGTGCTCCGCGAGGCGGTTCATCGCAAGTTTTCGGCAGTCCAGCACCAGCTCGCCATAGCGCGGCTGAATGCCGCGCCCGGCCAAAGGTTCGATTGGCTTGGTAATGCTGGGAGGAGTGCCGGAGCTACTCATGGACGAGCCTGCCTGAATGTGTGAAGGATGCATCCTGCTCGATCACATCGCTGCCAACATATAGCAGTCCGTCACGGGGATGAAAAGCCCTCCGTGCGTTATGAGTGCAGTGCTTGACAGATACTTTTCTAACCGTAAAATGGCGCGCCTCTGATACGGGATTAGACATTGTGTCCCGCTCAGAGATGGAAGCTTCAGTTCCGCGATAGCTCAGTCGGTAGAGCAAATGACTGTTAATCATTGGGTCCCTGGTTCGAGTCCAGGTCGCGGAGCCAAATTTTCCTCGGGGTATAGCGCAGTCCGGTAGCGCGCCTGCTTTGGGAGCAGGATGTCGGGAGTTCGAATCCCCCTACCCCGACCATTTCCCGGGTCGTTAGCTCAGTTGGTAGAGCAGTTGGCTTTTAACCAATTGGTCGTAGGTTCGAATCCTACACGACCCACCATTTTCCTCTGGCAGACCCTGCGCACCTTGCGCCAAAACGCGGTCAGTCGACGAGCATGCCCAGCATTCTGCTGAGTAGACCCAGTCCAAGCACGATGAGCAGAACCGCCGCAAGCATCAGCAGCGGACGGAAGGGTTTGCGCTCCACCTGGTGTTGCGGCGCACTCAGATAGCTGTCTACCTTCTGCTGGTCTTCGGGTGTCAGTTTGCTGGTCACCTTGCGTCCTCTTTAGCTTTCTTGTCAGTTTTTCGATGGTGCCACTGTCACGCAGGCCGGGTCGATCTATATCGGCCGCCTTACAGTCCCGCGCCGACGTCGAAGAGCACTGTTCGTCCCAGATTGCTGCGCAGGATCTCCGGTGCATCCGAGTGAGCGAAGAGTACTCGGGCGTAGGTAGGTCCGACGATCGACAGCGACCGCCAACCCTGGCGGACGTATTCGCTGGGTGGAGGAAAGTGGCTATTGGCGTCCAGTGTGGTGCGCTTGAGGCTGACGAAGGCAAGTAGATCAAGGTCGCCGGCATCAATCCCCCTTTCAAGGTAGTTATGGGCCTTCTTGCGCAGCGTGGTTGCCAGGTGCGACTGCAGCTCGCTTGCCGAGATTCTGCGCGGGCGCTTTTCGCGGCGGACAAGTTGGCGCAGGGAGAATGCCTGGCGCCGACGCTCCAGCTCCGCGCGCCACTCGTCATTCAGGCGACGACCTTCGTCGAGCACGAAGAACACTTCGAAGTTCGCCTCGCGAAAGATCACATCGGGAGGCTCATGCTCGCCGATGCGGAATTCATCCGTTCGATAGCTCACGTTCAGCGCCTGCAGCAGGCGCTGGCAAACCCAGCGCTCGCGCTCCCATTTGCGGGCGTTGCTCAAGAATTCGTTCGCCTGCTCTGCCTGGCGAGTCAGCAGTGCTAGAAAGTCCGCGTCCTTCATGGCGCGCTCCGTCGTTCCAAGGTGCCCGTTTGGCAGCTGACAGTGTCGGGCTGCGTCGGCGAGTATGCGACATTCAGGTCAGTGAATGCGCTTGCGCGCAGCGCTTAGAATTCCCGTGTTGCCTTGGAGGTTCCCCTTTTGATCATACGTACGCTGATCCCTGCCGATCACTCTGCGGCTCTGGATCTGTGGCGCAGCTGTCCGGGTATTCAATTGCGCGCTGAAGATGGCTACGCAGGCTTGTGTGCATACCTGCAGCGTAATCCAGGGCTCAGTCTGGCCGGCGAGGTCGATGGCGTGCTCGTTGCTACGCTGCTGGCGGGGCATGACGGTCGTCGCGGCTATCTGCAGCACCTGGTTGTTGCTCCAGCGATGCGACGGCACGGATATGCACGCAGACTGCTGGATGAGGCTGCGCGGCGGCTGCACGAGCAGGGCATAGGCAAAGCACATGTCTTCGTACTGCGTGACGCTGTCGATGCGATGCCTTTCTGGGGTAGTCAGCCTGGCTGGCAGCAGCGTGATGATATCCAGGTCTATTCCACCTTGAGCGGGGATGAGGGCGTGGTGAGTGTGGGGGCGGGGTCGAGTGGGGCGTGGGAGCGCGCGAAATGATTGCCGCTGAACTGCTGGCAGATTCGACGCGAGCGCTGGGCTGGCTGATCTATCTGCCGGTGCTGGCGTGGGCCGCGTGGCGAGCGCCCTGGCTGGAGCTTTTCAGTGACTTGCGCCGGCAGCACCTGCTATTCGGCACTACGCTGGCAGTCTTTTTGCTGTGGCTGGTCCGACGTGATTTCGATTCAGGACTTTCCTTTCATTTCATCGGTATGACCGCAGTGACGCTGTTGCTCGACTGGCCGCTGGCACTGCTCTGTGGGGCGCTTGCTCAGGTCGGGCTGATGCTGCTTGGCAGGCAGGATCTTGCGGCGGCGGGTGTAAACGGGGTGCTTCTCGTCGCGCTTCCAGTGCTGATCGCCGAGGTTTGCGCGCTGCTGGTAGAGCGGCGGCAGCCGCGCAACCTGTTCGTCTACATCTTCTTCAGTGGTTTCTTTCCCGCAGCCCTCACTGCGTCCGTCTGCCTGCTGCTGGGCACCGCGCTTCTATGGCACGACGGACTGTTCCCGCTGCCGCCATGGCTGGATGATTTTGCTGCCTATCTGTGGCTGATTACCTTTCCCGAGGCATTCATCAATGGAACCGTGATTGCCGCCCTGGTGGTGTTCTGTCCTGAATGGTTGGAGACGTTCAACCGTACGCGCTATCTGCAGGCGCCTTGGCGAGGCGATGATGAGTAGTGCGATGGGAGGCAGATAGAGAGGGTGAATAGTAGGGCGCCTTTGATCTGCGTCAGCCTTGGTTAAGGTGTTGCGGGCCCAAGCTGCTCTCCAGTCATTCGAATCGAGGAACAGATATGGGCGTACATCAGTGGGCTGCTGAAGAGCTTCAGCTCATCCTGCAGCGGGCCGGTACGGAAGGGTACGAAGAGGTGATGGCGCTGCGCGCGTTGCTCAGTGCGGTCGTCGAGCGGAGCAAGACCTGCCGTGGCATCGACGACCTGGCGCAGGAGCTGGAGTTTCTGGCGGCTAATCTGGACGACGGGCGCGACTACGCTTTCATGCGGCCCTGAGTTGTTCAGTGCTCGCGCGAGGGGAGGTCGGTGGAGAAGATGTCATCGAGCGGCTCGCCCGGGATGGTGTGCTCCTCTGCGGCCCATGCTCCCAGGTCGATGAGCTTGCAGCGTTCCGAACAGAAAGGTCTGGATGGACTTTGCGGGCCCCATTCGACTGGAGCGCCGCAGGTTGGGCAGTCGACCGTTACCGGGTTGCTCATGGCTTGCCTCCCTTGAGAGTCAGATAGAAGTTGTGCAGACGCTCCACCTCGGAGCGCAGCCAGTCTGGGTCGCGGTCGTTGAGCAGTACGTCGTCAGCGTGGCGTAGGCGCTCCTCGCGGCTGGTCTGTACCTTCAGAATTGCGCGGATCTGCTCTTCGCTGGCTTGATCGCGTCGCATGCTGCGCTGCAGTTGCAGTTCAAGCGGTACGTCAATCAGCAGAACGCGCTGCATGCTCCGGTATTGCCCGGACTCGATCAGCAGTGGTGAGACCAGAATCGCATAAGGCGAGGTGGCGCGGCTCAGGTGGTTCTGGATTTCCTGACGTATCAGTGGGTGCAGAAGCTCCTCAAGCCAGCGGCGTTGCGCCGGATCCTGGAATACACGCTGCCGCAGGGTAGAGCGATCCAGTGTCCCGTCGGGGAGCAAAATCGCGTCGCCGAAACGCTGAGATATCTCGCTGAGCGCCGGGCGTCCGGGCTCCACAACCCAGCGCGCGGCGTCATCGGCGTCCACCAGATGTACGCCTAGGTCGGCAAAGTGACTGGCGGCTGCGCTCTTGCCGCTGCCGATACCGCCGGTAAGTCCGAGTAGCCAGGGAGTCATGCCTGTCGAGTTTCCCGTGGACGAAAAGGCGTGCAGTAGTAACCGCTGAGCGCGCGCGTGGCAAGAGCTGGTGCGTGTTGGATCACTGGAGGCGATGCTCAAGCGACAGTTAAAGTCGCTTGAGCGCTAGAAGCGTGCGACTTGCAGGTAGGCGCTGGTGATCTGCTCGCCCCAGATCAGCGCAATCCAGCCGGCGATGGCGAGGTAGGGCCCGAAGGGGATTGGCGTGCTGGTTTCAGCGTTGCGCAGACGCAGGGTGGCAATACCGATCACCGCGCCCACCAGCGACGACAGCAGTATCGTCAGTGGCAGCACCTGCCAGCCACCCCAGGCGCCGAGCATGGCCAGCAGCTTGAAGTCACCATGGCCCATACCTTCCTTGCCAGTCAGCAGCTTGAATGCCCAGTACACGGACCACAGGCTCAGGTAACCAGCCATCGCGCCCCAAAGCGCGTCTTCCAGGCTGGTGAAGAGGCCGATGGCGTTCAGCCCCAGTCCGAGCCAGAGCAGGGGGAGAACCAGTGCATCTGGTAGCAGCTGATGATCGACATCGATCATGCTCATCGCCAGCAGGCCCCAGGTCAGCAGCAGCATTGCGCCGCCCTGCCAGGTGAAGCCGAAATGCCAGGCAACGAAGGCAGAGAGCACCCCGCACGCGAGCTCAACCAGCGGGTAGCGCTTGCTGATCGGATGGCCGCAACCAGAGCACTTCCCGCGCAGAAACAACCAGCTAACTACCGGAATGTTCTCCCAGGGGCGAATCTCGTGAGCACAGTGCGGGCAACTGGAATTGGGTAGGAACAGGTTGAATGGTTCGCTCTTCGCCTGTTCAGGTAGCTTCAGGACTTCCCGCGCCTGGGCTTCCCATTCGTTCTGCATCATCTTCGGCAGGCGATAGATCAGCACGTTGAGGAAGCTGCCGATGAGCAGGCCTATGACAAGAGCGAATAAAACAAAGGCCAGCACGTGGCTGGCCATGAACTCAACGAGAGCCATCGTCAGACCACTGCGCCCAGTTGGAAGATGGGTAGGTACATTGCGATGATCAGGCCGCCGACTAGAACACCCAGGACGGCCATAATCATCGGTTCCATCAGCGCAGTTAGACCATCTACCATGTTGTCGACTTCCGCTTCGTAAAAACTGGCGACTTTATCAAGCATTTCATCCAGTGCGCCGGATTCTTCGCCGATAGCGGTCATTTGAACTGCCATTGAAGGGAATACATTCGTGGTGCGCATGGAAAAGTTGAGCTGCATGCCTGTCGAGACATCAGCCTTGATTTTGTTTACCGCATTTTTGAATACGACGTTACCAGTGGCTCCTGCCACCGAGTCAAGGGCTTCAACTAAGGGTACGCCCGCGGCAAAGGTGGTTGACAAGGTGCGGGCATAGCGCGCGACAGAAGATTTGTAAATGATGTCGCCTACTACCGGTAGCTTGAGAAGGGTTCGGTCTAAAGAATCTCTGAATTTTTTTGAGCGCTTGTGCGCTTCTTTGAAAATAAAGCCGCTTGCGAACATGCAAATAAGAATCGCGAACCACCAGCTTTGAATGAACTCGGATACACCAATCACCATTAGGGTGAAGGCGGGAAGGTCTGCGCCGAAACTGGAGAATACGCCCTGAAACTGCGGAACAACCTTAATTAGAAGGATGGCTGAAACAATAACTGCCACTACAATTACCGCGATCGGGTAATTCATGGCTTTTTTTATCTTTGCTTTAAGAGCCTCTGTTTTTTCCTTATATGTTGCAATTCGATCCAGCAGGCTTTCCAATGCACCGGCTTGTTCGCCCGACTCGACGAGGTTGCAATAAAGCTCATCGAAATACTGCGGCTTCTTGCGTAGAGAAGTAGCAAAGCTGTTACCTGCTGCAACTTCCTGCTTTACCTCGTCAACCAGCTTGCGCATATTGGGATTCTCGAAGCCCTCACCGATGATGTCGAACGACTGCAGCAGCGGCACGCCAGCCTTCATCATGGTCGCCATCTGGCGAGTGAACAGGGCTATGTCGAGAGGTTTTATTTTCTTTCCGGATCCTAACGAGAAAGCGGATTTTTTTACCACTTTTGTCGGATTGATACCCTGCTTGCGCAGTTGGGCCTTGATCAGCGCAGGGTTCTGCCCACTGACTTCGCCTTTGACCTTGACGCCCTTGCGATCCGTGCCTTCCCAGCGGAATGCACTGGTCTTCGCTGCTGCTGCTTTCTGTGCCATGGTTAGTCCTTGGTGACGCGGTTGACTTCTTCAAGGCTGGTCACGCCCTGCATGGCCTTGAGCAGGCCGGAAGCGCGCAGATCGTTGAAGCCGTCCTTGCGCATCTGGGTGGCAATGTCGATGGAGTTGCCTTCCTCCATGATAATCCGCTGCAGCGAGGGCGTGTTTTTAACTACTTCATAAATCCCGACCCTGCCCTTGTAGCCACCCTTGCAGTTTTCACAGCCTACGGGGCCGTAGATCTTGAAGGTGCCGATTTTGTCTTCGGGGAATCCTTCGGCGAGAAGCACGTCCTTCGGGACGTCCACTTCCTTCTTGCAGCTGTTGCAGAGCTTGCGCGCCAGACGCTGGGCGATGATCAGATTCACCGAGGTGGCGATATTGAACGAGGGAACGCCCATGTTGCGCAGGCGCGTCAGAGTCTCGGCGGCGCTGTTGGTGTGCAGCGTGGACATGACCATATGGCCGGTCTGGGCTGCCTTGACGGCAATGGACGCTGTATCGAGGTCGCGAATCTCGCCGACCATGATGATGTCTGGATCTTGGCGCAGGAAGGCACGCAGGGCCGCGGTGAAGTCCATGCCTTGCTTGGGGTTGACGTTGACCTGGTTGATGCCTTCGAGGTTGATCTCTACGGGGTCTTCTGCAGTCGAGATGTTCACGTCGGGCGTATTGAGAATGTTCAGTCCTGTATACAGGGAAACTGTCTTGCCCGAACCGGTGGGGCCGGTCACGAGGATCATTCCCTGCGGCTGCTTGAGAGCGTTCATGTACAGCTCTTTCTGGGCTTCCTCGTAGCCCAGCGCGTCGATGCCCATCTGGGCGCTGGTGGGATCGAGGATTCGCATCACGATTTTCTCGCCCCACAAGGTAGGCAGCGTGTTCACGCGAAAATCGATGGACTTGTTCTTGGATATGCGCATCTTGATGCGGCCGTCTTGCGGCTTTCGGCGTTCGGAGATATCGAGTGAGGCCATTACCTTGAGTCGTGCGGAAATGCGCGGCGCGAGCTGGATGGGCGGTCGTGCTACCTCATGCAATATGCCGTCGGTTCGGAAGCGGACCCGATAGGTTTTCTCATAGGGCTCGAAGTGCAGGTCTGAGGAGCCGCCCTTGATCGCATCCAGTAGCATCTTGTTGACGAAGCGCACCACGGGAGCGTCATCGGCGTCGCCGCCATTGGCATTATCCTGCTTGTCTTCATCTGGATTCTCGATGTCGAAGCCGTCCAGGTCGACGTCGCCCAAGTCCTCCATCCCACTTGTGGCATTGTCAAAGAACTTGTCGATCGCCTCGCCGAGCTTGTCGTCCTCGACCAGAATGACTTCCGCATTCAGG
>Ga0102831_1001049_pt1 | contig 11963 bp, 7 predicted proteins | sample ColrivemetaGS747_FD_84508 | JGI IMG/M metagenome (GOLD analysis project Ga0102831, IMG submission 84508) | Estuarine microbial communities from the Columbia River estuary - Freshwater metaG S.747 | ecosystem: Environmental > Aquatic > Marine > Intertidal zone > Estuary | place: USA: Columbia...
AAGCTCCACCTGACGGTCTTGTTATCTATAATGAAGAGACTGACTTTCTACAAATTCGTCGCGCAGGTGTTTGGGTAAATGTTGGTGATGTTGGTCTACCTGGCGCTCTTCCATCAATCGCAAAAACACTATATGTTGCTACATCAGGCAGCGATACAGCAAATGATGGTACAAGTGAATATGCTCCTTTCGCAACCATAGAAAAGGCTGTTGAAATTGCTACATTAAGAAACGAACTAACAATCATTAAAGTTGGTCCTGGCATCTATGAAACACATGGGCATATAGACCTTCCTGACAATTGTATTCTTCAAGGCGTTCATAGAGCAGTATTCATTCGCCCTAAACCTGGATCCGAGGTAAAAAATGTATTCCGTATGGGATCAGGTTGTTTCATCGAAGGTTTCATCATTGAAAACTTTAGACTTGATAGTTTAACAGATCCGACAGAGGGATTCGCATTTAGTTTTAGACCGGGCGCAGTCATCACGCGCGTACCGTACGCGCACAAGTGCGCTGTTCGTGTCCCACAGCCAGAAAGTGTAACCGGCGGTACTTTAAATCCATTGTCCGATCCTCCTAATCCTGGATATCCAACAGGAGCTGGTGTTTGTTTAGCAGACGGTATGGTCTGTTCTCAGTATTCAATCTTCCCTAACATCATGACATGGGGTGCTACTCCTGTGTCTTACAATGGCATTGGCTACTGTGCAAAGAATGGTGGTCTAATCAACGCTGTTAACGCCATTTCTATGTGGGCACACAAACACTTCTTAGCTATGAGTGGCGGCCAAATTATTCTCAGTTCATGTTCTACACAGTTTGGCGACTATTCATTGGTTTCTACAGGATCAAGAAGAATTGGTGTTCCTAACGATACGAATGTGACTGTCACATCAAATAGTACGGCCGGAGATATCATCTCTACAAACAGAACAACAATCGTAAATGGTTTGTGGAGCAATTTGGTATCTCAAGGATATACAACTGGTTGGGATGCAGCGGACGAAACATATACTCGATTTGATTCCGATGTTTGGATTCGTTCGGTAGAATATATGTTGCGTGGTGGTTCTACTGATATGATTGATAGATTCCAATCTGTTCTATTTGATGCCACTGGTAACCTGGTATTTGCTTCTGCTAAAACAGCAGCCTTTAATCATAGTTATAATTTTATGAGAGATGAATTCAACAAACTCTCACTAAATACTAATGCTAGAGAGGCTATAAATGCTGCAACAATTAGTGTTCAAACAACTATATTAAGTCCTAACACAAGAATTGAACCAAGCAAGATTGAAGCTATTGGTCATACTTGGACAGCAAATATGATTGGTGTCTGGCAGATTAAGATTCCGCCCGCTGCTTCAAGACTACCAATTAGGGATAGCATTCTGGAACAAAATGGGGGTGTTGTTATTGCGACAGGGCAAGATAGTGAAGGTAACGCTTTGTTCGCTGGTGATGTTACAATTGATGCGCGATTTGGTATGGGCGGCAGAGGTTTTATTGCGCCAACTAAACGCGAAGCCATTCGAGCGGCTATTACATTCGGAGGATTTGGATGACAAGAATAACATGTAGACAGCCATCTACGGGTAAACCTATAAGTATACAATACATAGGCGTTGGCACAGGTTGGATAAACATCGCAGAAGCTCCAGATTTTTCTGTGCCTGATCCTTCAGGTTCAACATATACCAGTCGTGATCCTGGGGATACATCAAGAGGAATTGCTGCTGGAGAAGTATTCTTTCTAACACCTTTGGTTGCTAAAAATGTTACAGCAGGAACAGATTGGATCGAAGTTAGATTTAGACCTGAAGGTGGTACTGCTAACAATGATGCATTTGGAAGAATAACTGTACCTGCAGGAGAATCTGTAGCTATACCTCTTCAAGGGCGTTCTCTTGTTAAAAGAGTTGCTACAAGTACAAATGGAGATATTGTTTATATTAGAGCAGGCAATACGGCTAGTTTTCATGTTTGGGCATCAGCGAATGAACAAGCATCAGCAGAGCATGTGGGTGTTGTCTAGTGATTGAGAAGTTCTTATCTGGCCGCAGTTATGCTGATGACGGCCTCTTCATCATACCATTTTCTTCTTTAGCAGATTTAGATCCTGTTGCCTATGTTGGTAGACAGGTTCAAACTGATGATGGCAATCGTTGGTTTAGTGATGGTATCGTTTGGAGAAACAGTGGTGCTCAAGGTATTCAAGGTCCACAAGGTACTCAAGGCATTCAAGGTTCACAAGGTACGCAGGGTATTCAAGGCGATTTAGGTTTTCAAGGCACACAAGGCATTCAAGGTGCAAATGGCACTCAAGGACTTCAGGGTACTCAAGGCGCTAATGGATTTCAAGGACTTCAAGGTACTATAGGTCCGCAAGGTCTACAAGGCATTCAAGGTGATCTGGGCATTCAAGGTCTTCAAGGCACACAAGGTATTCAGGGCGCAAACGGATTCCAGGGTATTCAAGGCACTACAGGTTCTCAGGGACTTCAAGGCATTCAAGGTGAATTGGGTATTCAAGGCATTCAAGGTGCAAATGGCACTCAAGGACTTCAGGGCATTCAAGGCGCTAATGGATTTCAAGGACTTCAAGGTACTCAAGGCGCAAATGGATTCCAAGGCATTCAAGGCACACAAGGTGCTAACGGTGTTCAAGGCATCCAAGGCGCAAATGGATTCCAAGGACTTCAAGGTACTGATGGATTTCAAGGCATTCAGGGCACTATAGGCGCTCAAGGCATTCAAGGCGCTAATGGATTTCAAGGCATTCAAGGTATCCAAGGCGCTAATGGATTTCAAGGTATCCAAGGCGCTAATGGATTTCAAGGTATCCAAGGCGCTAATGGATTTCAGGGCATTCAGGGTACACAAGGTGCTAATGGATTCCAAGGCATCCAAGGTACCCAAGGCGCCAATGGATTCCAAGGACTTCAAGGTACTGATGGATTTCAAGGTCTTCAAGGTCTTCAAGGTGATCAAGGCATTCAAGGTATTCAAGGTGCTAATGGATTTCAAGGTATCCAAGGCGCTAATGGATTTCAAGGTATCCAAGGCGCAAACGGATTCCAAGGCATTCAGGGTGCTAATGGATTTCAGGGCATTCAGGGTACTCAAGGCGCAAATGGATTCCAGGGTATCCAAGGTGCTAATGGATTCCAAGGACTTCAAGGTACACAGGGCGCAAATGGATTCCAAGGCATCCAAGGCGCAAATGGATTCCAAGGTATCCAAGGCGCTAACGGTGTTCAGGGCATTCAGGGCGCTAATGGATTTCAAGGTATTCAGGGCACTCAAGGGGCCAATGGTTTCCAAGGACTTCAAGGTACTCAGGGCGCTAATGGATTTCAAGGTATTCAGGGCACTCAAGGGGCCAATGGTTTCCAAGGTATACAAGGTACTCAGGGAGCTAATGGTTTCCAAGGACTTCAAGGTACTCAGGGCGCTAATGGATTTCAAGGTATCCAAGGCATTCAAGGTGCTAACGGATTCCAAGGCATCCAAGGTACCCAAGGTGCTAATGGATTCCAAGGACTTCAGGGTACTCAAGGGGCCAATGGTTTTCAAGGTATCCAAGGCACTCAAGGTGCTAATGGTACTCAAGGTATCCAAGGCGCAAATGGATTTCAAGGTATCCAAGGCGCTAATGGTGTTCAGGGCATTCAGGGCGCAAATGGTATTCAGGGACTTCAGGGTACTCAGGGTGCCAATGGATTCCAAGGACTCCAAGGTACTCAAGGTGCTAACGGTGTTCAAGGCATTCAAGGCGCTAATGGTAGACAAGGCATTCAAGGTACTCAAGGTGCTAATGGCGTTCAAGGCATTCAAGGGGCTAATGGATTTCAGGGCATTCAGGGTACTCAAGGCGCTAACGGTGTTCAGGGCATCCAAGGCGCAAATGGATTTCAAGGTATTCAGGGCACTCAAGGTGCTAATGGATTTCAGGGACTTCAAGGTACTCAAGGCGCTAACGGATTCCAAGGTATTCAAGGTACCCAAGGTGCCAATGGTATTCAGGGACTTCAGGGCACTCAGGGAGCTAACGGATTCCAAGGTATACAAGGTACTCAAGGTGCTAACGGTGTTCAAGGCATTCAAGGCGCTAATGGATTTCAGGGTATTCAAGGCACTATAGGTCCTCAGGGTCTACAAGGCATTCAAGGTGCAGATGGTTTACAAGGACCAAAAGGCGAGACTACACAAGGTATTGATGGAAACAGCGTTCAAGGATTTCAGGGTCTACAGGGCATTCAAGGCGCTAACGGATTCCAAGGTATTCAAGGCACTACAGGTACTCAAGGTGCTAACGGTGTTCAAGGTCTTCAGGGCGCAAATGGATTCCAAGGCATTCAGGGTGCTAATGGATTTCAGGGACTTCAAGGCACTCAAGGTGCAAATGGTGTTCAAGGTCTACAAGGCGCTAACGGATTTCAAGGACTTCAAGGCACTCAAGGTGCTAATGGCAGACAAGGCATTCAAGGTGCAAATGGATTTCAGGGTCTTCAGGGCACATTAGGTCTTCAGGGCGCAAATGGATTCCAAGGTATTCAAGGAGCTAATGGATTCCAAGGTATACAAGGTACTACAGGTACTCAAGGCGCTAATGGATTCCAAGGTATACAAGGCGCTAACGGATTCCAAGGCATTCAGGGTGCTAATGGTGTTCAGGGCATCCAAGGCGCAAATGGATTCCAAGGCATTCAGGGTGCTAATGGATTTCAGGGACTTCAAGGTACTCAAGGCGCTAACGGTGTTCAAGGCATTCAAGGTGCAAATGGTACTCAAGGACTTCAAGGCACACAAGGTGCTAATGGCAGACAAGGCATTCAAGGTGCAAATGGATTCCAAGGCATTCAGGGCACATTAGGCCTACAGGGCGCTAACGGTGTTCAAGGCATTCAAGGCGCTAATGGATTTCAAGGACTTCAAGGCACATTAGGACTTCAAGGCGCTAATGGTACTCAAGGCATTCAAGGTGCAAACGGATTCCAGGGACTTCAGGGCACACAAGGTGCTAATGGTACTCAAGGCATTCAAGGTGCAAACGGATTCCAAGGTATACAAGGCACATTAGGTCTTCAGGGCGCAAATGGATTCCAAGGTATACAAGGTACTACAGGAACTCAAGGTGCTAACGGTGTTCAGGGCATTCAAGGCGCTAACGGTGTTCAAGGCATTCAAGGCGCTAATGGTAGACAAGGCATTCAAGGCGCTAATGGATTTCAGGGTATTCAAGGAGCTAATGGATTCCAAGGTATTCAAGGCACTACAGGTACTCAAGGTGCTAATGGATTCCAAGGTATACAGGGTACTACAGGAACTCAAGGCGCTAACGGTGTTCAGGGCATTCAGGGCGCTAATGGCGTTCAAGGCATTCAAGGTGCAAACGGATTCCAAGGACTTCAGGGCACTCAGGGAGCCAATGGTAGACAAGGCATTCAAGGCGCCAATGGATTCCAAGGTATACAGGGTACTACAGGAACTCAAGGCGCTAACGGTGTTCAGGGCATTCAAGGCGCTAACGGATTCCAAGGCATCCAAGGTACCACAGGCACTCAAGGAGCAAATGGATTCCAAGGTATTCAGGGCGCAAATGGATTCCAAGGTATTCAAGGCACTACAGGTACTCAAGGTGCTAATGGTGTTCAGGGCATTCAAGGTGCTAACGGTGTTCAAGGCATTCAAGGTGCTAATGGTGTTCAAGGCATTCAAGGTGCGAATGGTAGACAAGGCATTCAAGGCGCTAACGGATTCCAAGGTATTCAAGGCACTACAGGTACTCAAGGTGCTAATGGTGTTCAGGGCATTCAAGGCGCAAATGGATTCCAGGGACTTCAGGGCACATTAGGTGTCCAAGGTGCTAATGGTGTTCAGGGCATTCAGGGCGCGAATGGATTCCAAGGCATACAAGGCGCAAATGGATTCCAAGGTATACAAGGTACTCAAGGTGCTAATGGTATTCAAGGTATACAGGGCACAAGCATTCAAGGAGCATCTGGAACTTCTCAAGGTATTCAGGGCATTCAAGGTGCTAACGGCAGACAAGGCATTCAGGGGGCTAATGGATTCCAAGGCATTCAGGGCGCTAATGGATTCCAAGGACTTCAAGGCACAAGCGTTCAAGGAGCATCAGGAACTTCTCAGGGTATACAGGGTGCTAATGGATCTCAAGGTATCCAAGGCCCTCAAGGTCCGCAAGGTACTCAAGGACTCCAAGGCCGTCAAGGCATTCAAGGTCTTCAGGGTCTCACAAGCGCCAATGCATCAGTAAGCGTATCGGATGTTGCTCCAAGTCCAGTGTCCGCAAATACTTTGTGGTGGAACTCAACTACAGGATCAATGTACATCTATTATAATGATGGAGATACATCTCAGTGGGTTGAAGCAAATCGATATGAAGGTATTCAAGGGCTTCAGGGTCGTCAAGGTATTCAAGGTATTCAAAGCACTCAAGGTCTTCAAGGAAGCACAGGACCCAGTGGCAGCATAGTGGCTGTTGATTCTGCTATTGCAACAAGATTCTTAACATTTGTAGATGTCACATCCGGCTCTGCGACAATATATACATCATCAGGCATCACAGCCAATGCTTCATCAAATACTATTAATGTGAGAGGAAACTTTATAGATAGTAAAGGCGATGTGCGCGATATACCTCTCAACTCACAAACTTCAGCGTATGTTCTTGTATTGTCCGATTTGGGCAAAGTTATTTCAATAACAACTGGCGGTGTTACAGTTCCAAGTGCTGTGTTCTCTCCTGGTGATGCGGTTTCTATATATAATGATTCCGCAAGCAACCAGACAATCACACAGGGTGGTTCGGTCACGATGTATCTAGCAGGAACAGCTACAACAGGAAACAGAACTCTCGCTCAACGCGGTATTGCTACTGTTCTTTGTGTTGCAACTAATACATTTGTTATTTCAGGATCAGGTCTAACATGATAAACTATACATGGAATTTTACCAAGTTTGTTGTATTGCCTAATTATAATTCCCTTGAGAAAGTGGTAAAAACTATTCATTGGGAATTTATTGGTAAAAATGAAGATGATGTTTATGCAACAGTTGAAGGTAGTACAGATATTTCTGAACCAGATAACACATTTGTAAACTTCGATAATTTAACTCATGCAATCGTTGAAGAATGGATTGTAAATGTTATTGGTGAAAAAAGAATTGCTGAATTTAAATTGGCAATTGAAGAAAAGATTGATGAGATAGTAACACCTAAAAAGATTATTTTGCTGCCGCCTTGGATTTCTACTGAGTAGCATAAAATGACAATGCAGCAATTATTTATTAGTTTAGGTTCTACCGTTCCAAGTGGGCAACAAGCATTCACAACTACAGGAAATACAGACTTCACAGTTCCTGCTGGTGTTACTTCCGTATCAGCAGTATGTGTTGGTGGTGGAGGCGGCGGTGCTGGAGGCGAAGCCGGTAGAAATCAAGGTGTATCTGGCGGTGCTGGTGGTGGTCTTGCTTATGGCACACTCGCAGTAACGCCTAGCGAATCTCTTAGAATTGTTGTTGGTGTTGGTGGTACTGGAGGTCCTACTAGCGTTAACGGTACCGCCGGCGGCGCCTCTCAAATTATCAGAAATCCTGGAATATCACAAACTGTTCTTCTTGCAGGAGGCGGTGGTGGACCAGGTCAACAAAGAAGTACTGCGGCAGTAACAGGTGGTACATCAACAGGAACTGACCGTACGGGCGGCGGCGCTGGAGGAAACAGCGGTGGTAACTCTCTAGAAACAGGTTCAGGTGGTGGTGGTGCTGGTGGTTATTCTGCTGATGGCGGTGCTGGTGGTACAACAGGCGCTGGATCTAGCAGCACTGGTGGCGGCGGTGGCGGCGGTGCTACTAACTCTGGTCAAGGTTATGGCGGTGGTGGCGTTGGCTTACTTGGAGCGGGCACTAACGGAACTGGCGGTGGATTTAACGTGTTTGGAAATGGCGGCTCTGGTGGTGCTAACGGAACAAGACCTAATGGTGGTGCATACGGAGGTGGCGGCGGTGCTTGTGATGATGACACTGCTGGATCTGGCGGTAGCGGTGGGCAAGGTGCAGTTAGGATCATTTGGGGCACAGGCCGATCATATCCTTCAACTGGTACCGCTGATGTATAACTAAATATTATAGAAATGTAGAAAAAGAGAGTATTGAATGGCAGTAAATTTTCCAGGTAGCCCGACAAATGGTCAGGTACATACGAGTGGCGGAATATCATGGATATATGATAGTGCTTTAGGCGCTTGGAAAATTGTGCCCAATACTATCACAGGTTCTCAGGGTATTCAAGGTATTCAAGGAGTAAGTGTTCAAGGATCATCTGGAACTTCTCAAGGTATTCAGGGCATCCAAGGTGCTCAAGGTGCAAATGGAATTCAAGGTATTCAAGGCACTTCAATAGCATCTTTAATAAATGCTACAGCAGTCACATCAGATACTAAACTTTATCCTGTTTTAGTTTATAATCCAGGTTCAAGTCAGACAGCACAGACGATAACATCATTTGCATTCAATTCTACTTTTAATACATTTACTATTGGTTCAAACACATCTCAAGTATCTCTTATTACACTTAATGGTTTTTCACCAATTTCTTTAAGAGGTATCCAGTTCAAAACTTTAGAAACTTCGCGTTGGTACATAGGCACTGATATTGCAAGTGAAGCTGGTAGTAATACTGGAACTAATTTAGTGTTTCAAAATTCTGCTGATAATGGCAGTGCTATTGGCACTGTCAGACCTTTAACCATCTATCGTTCTAATGGTGCAGTATCATTAGGTACATCTATAACTACACCAGATCTTTATTTTCCTGCTATAGGTACAGGAACCACAGAAAGACGAATAACGTGGAACTATACTGGAAGAAATGTTTTCTTCTATGGTCGAGATAGTGATCAAATACTCGGTTTATATGATAGTGTTGGCGGCTACAGATTTTATTCTTCAAATAATGGTAATTTTACTATTGGAGCTGATGGATACTCATCGAGTTTCTACACTTCGAATTGGTTCCGTTCTACTGGTGCTACTGGTTGGTATAATCAAACTTACGGTGGCGGCATCAATATGGATAATTCTAGTCAGATCAAAGTTTATGGTAATAAGACATTCTGGGCCGGTGCTTTTGCCGCTACTACAGCAGGAGCGCCGTCGTTCCCGAATGATTCTTCTGGACAAATTATGATACAAAATGCTGGCGGCACCGGAGATGCTGATGTAGCCGCAATCGCTTTTCATTGTTCTAACCAATATGGCGCGAAATTCCATCTTCGTCCTGATGGATATATGGGTATGGGTGGTTGGTCGGCATCTTCATGGAGATGGTATGTAAATCTAGCAACTGGTGATATGACAGCGGCAGGTAATATTACTGCGTATTCGGATATTCGTCTCAAAGAAAATATTACACCGCTTGAAAATTCTCTATATAAAATTAAGAAACTCAACGGCGTTCGATTTACATGGAAAGACCTTCCAGATATAGTAGGTTCACCAGGAAAAGCAGATTTTGGTATTCTAGCTCATGAAGTTGAAGCAGTTGTTCCCGAACTCATAAGTGAAAGCGCACATAAATCTCCTGACGGAGATCCATACAAAACAGTTGCTTATGATAAACTTGTGCCTATGCTTATTGAAGCAATCAAAGAAATGTCAAATAAGATTGATGATCTTCAAGAACAGATAGAAGAACTTAGAAATAAATAACAATCGTCAACGTTTTCATTGAGGAAAAATAAATGGCAACTTTTACTATTGAATTTTCTGTAGCAGACGAACATATGGATAGAATTAGAGTAGCTTTAAGAAAGCACTTTGGTCCCGCCTTTGAATCTATAACAGAAGAAGTAACAAATCCGCTAACTGGCGAACTTGAGACGCGACAGATACCAACAACTAGGGAACTTACTCCTGAAGAATTGCTTGCAAAAGTTCGTCAAATGTCTATTGATAATATTAAAACTATTGTAATGAATTATGAAGCAAGTGAAGCAATAGCTATTGCTAGAGCTTCAGTTAATGCTGTTATTGTTGAATAGATTAAGCGTAAGTTGTAAATAAATGGTACTACCAACATCACCTAATGCAATTAGCCTCAATAATGTAAACACCGAGTTTGGTCGAGCAAGCCAAACTCCAATTGCTATGAATGATATTTACCTAAGAACATTGTTTAGCGATTGGATAAATCCTATTTCAATGTCAAGTGGTTGGGGCAAATCATGGCCGTTAATTCACTCTGGAACTTATGCCTTCACTGCGCCTGGCGCATCAAGTTTTACTGTACCAGCAGGTGCGTATTATGTTAGTGTAAAAGCATGGGGAGCCGGAGGAGGAGCGGGTGGCAGAGGTTCAGGCGGTACTAGCCAATCAGGAGGTGGCGGTTCTGGTTCTTTTTTGTGGGGCATATTTGATGTTGTGCCGGGCGAAACAATAGTCAAAAATGTCGGCGGTTATGGCATCGGCGGCGTTGCCAGCGGCTTGGCGCCATTTGCTGGTGAAGGTGGCGGTGGTGGCGGTCCTACATATTTTTATTACGCATCTAGATCCGGAACTCCATATGGTTGTATTGTTGCCGGCGGAGGTGGTGGAGGCGGTAGCGGCGGTGGTACCAGTGACAGAGGCGGACCCGGAGGCGGTGGAGGAGCTTGGGGCGGCTCAGGAACTGATGGTATAAATGGTCAGAATAATGGTGCCACTGGTTCTTCAGCACCAGGACTAGGAGGCACTACAACTGCAGGAGGTGCTGGCGGTGCTGGTAACAATGATGCTGGTCAAGCTGGCGGATTTTTAACAGGCGGCGAAGGCGGTACTAATAATGCAGCCCCCAACAATGGCGGTATTGGAGGCGGCGGAGATGGTGGTAACAATGGCTTAGATGGCGGCGGCGGTGGCGGCGGCGGTGGTGGTTGGTGGGGAGGCGGTGGCGGTGGCTGGACTGGTAATCAAGGCGGTGGTGGAGGCGGTGGTGGATCCACTTATTTTGCTGGCACAGCACTATTATATAACTATGGCGGAAGTACAGGCGCAATTGGAAGCACCACTTATCAATATCCGGCATATGGCGATGCAAATTGGAATAACTACGGTATTGGCGCACCAGGTAGAGGCAATGCCGGTACCGGTGAAAATGGATTCAATGGCGCAATATTATTCGAGTTCTTCACAACCTGATAAGTCATATCTATCATAATTAGTTTGCATCCATAAAGTGTTTGCTATATAATAGTGTGAATTTTTATAATGAAGGTATATTATGATCCACTTTGCGAAGTATGTTTTGAATAATGGCGGCATTGTTAAACCGCTTCTGATAGATTCCTCACTTACAAATGGAACAGGACTGTTCAATCCAAGCGTATATGTTGACGGCGATAAGATTTTAGTAAACATTCGTCATTGTCAATATACGCTCTACCATTCCGAAATGAATCTTTTTGAACATGCTTGGGGCCCTCTTGTATATCTCAATCCCGAAAATGATGTAAGTCTTACAACAACAAACTATCTAGGTGAGTTGAACGAAGACTTATCTTTTAAATACTGCCATAAGATTGATACAAGCGCATTTGACATTACGCCTGTATGGGAATTTGTTGGGCTAGAAGACGCTAGAATAGTTAGATGGAATGATAAGCTATATATTTCTGGTGTTAGAAGAGATGTTAAGACCAATGGCGAAGGTCGTATGGAACTTTCAGAGATAGAAATTTCTGAGAGTGGTGTTAAAGAGATTTCACGATTCCGTATTCCCGCACCGAATGGCGATGGTTCTTATTGTGAGAAGAACTGGATGCCTATAACAGATATGCCATATCACTATTTGAAGTGGTGTAATCCAGTCGAAATCGTTAAAGCTGATCCTGAAGAAAAGAGTTGTGTAACAGCTTTCTTAGGAAACAAGATTTTCTTTAATAGAGACCAGCGTG
>Ga0102831_1001051_pt1 | contig 11952 bp, 10 predicted proteins | sample ColrivemetaGS747_FD_84508 | JGI IMG/M metagenome (GOLD analysis project Ga0102831, IMG submission 84508) | Estuarine microbial communities from the Columbia River estuary - Freshwater metaG S.747 | ecosystem: Environmental > Aquatic > Marine > Intertidal zone > Estuary | place: USA: Columbia...
GCCATATTTCATTTGAAGTTTCTTTTGTAGAGCCACAGGCACATTATGCAGAAGTAAGTATGTTGTTAAAGGGAAATAATCAGCCCCAAATTGATGTAAAGATGCCCGTTTGGGCGCCCGGTTCGTATTTAGTGAGAGAGTTTGCCAAGAATGTAGAAGGATTCAAAGCAATAGATGAGAAGGGTCAGGCACTTGCATCACAAAAAGTAAATAAGAGTACTTGGCGCATTCAAAATCCTAAAAAATCGGATATTCGCATTTCTTATAGAGTATATGCGTTCGAAATATCGGTTCGAACTAGTTTTGTAGATGCTTCGCATGCATTTTTATCGCCCACAGGTATTTTTATGTACCCGGCAGGACAATTGGCTAAATCCTCTACAGTCACCATTAAACCTTTTGCTAGCTGGTCTAAAGTATCTACGGGCTTAAGTCCTGTAAAAGCAGGTGCATTTACCTATACCGCTCCAAACTTCGATATCTTATTTGATTCGCCAATTGAGGTGGGAAACCAAGATGTATTTGAATTTACTGCTGCCGGTGTTCGCCACGAGGTGGCTATGTATGGTGGTGGTAATTATAATGCAGAAAAATTAAAAGTAGATATGGCTAAAATTGTGGAACAAGCAACCGCAGTTTTTGGTGAGAATCCGAATAAGTATTATGTATTTATTGTGCATAATTATGCATCGGGTGGCGGTGGTTTAGAACACCTAAACTCTACAGTATTGGGTCATCCGAGAGGGCAATATGCTAGCGAAAATGGATATAAAAGCTTCTTAAGTTTGGTTGCTCACGAGTATTTTCACTTGTGGAATGTGAAACGCTTACGCCCAGTAGCGCTAGGTCCGTTTAATTACGATGCCGAAAACTATACCAGCAATTTGTGGATTGCCGAGGGCTTTACAGCCTATTACGACAACTTATTTGTTCGCCGTGCTGGGTTTTATTCTCCAGATCAATATTTAGGAATGCTAGCATCGGGCTTGAGTACGGTGGCTAATCAGCCGGGAAGCTTAGAACAATCGGCTCATGAAGCAAGTTTTGATGCGTGGATAAAACAATACCGCCCGAACGAAAATTCGCGTAACAGCAGTATATCGTATTATGACAAAGGCAGCATTATTGCCATGCTTATGGACTTAGAAATTTTACAAGCCACTTCTGGTCAGAAAAAATTAGATGATGTGATGAACACCATGTACTACCAGTATTATTACAAATTAGCACGTGGATATACCGATGCAGAGTTTAAAGATATGGCAGGTAAAATTGCTGGAAAATCTATGGAGACTTTTTACAACGATTATGTATACGGTACTAAAAAACCCGATTACAATGCCTTTTTAAAAGCTGTTGGCTACCAATTGGTAGACGATAATGCAAGCAAAAATGAACCGTATTTAGGCATTAGTGCTAGTGCTCGGACTGGAAAATTTTTAATCACTTCGGTAGCCAGAAATAGCCCAGCATGGAGAGATGGCCTAAACGTAAATGATGAGTTGTTAAGCATTAACGATGAAAAAGTGAGCGGTACCATGGCTGAGCTAGATAAAGCTATTGCTGCCAAAGCACTAGGCGACAAACTCAAAATTGGCATTATTCGCGATGGCTTGCCTATGACCATCGATCTTAGTTTAGATCGAAACCCGGCAGTGCGTTATCGTTTTGTTTCGGTAGATAAACCAAGTAAAGAGCAATTGTTGCTTCGAGCGAAATGGCTAGCCCTATAAAAACAACAAAGCCTCTCAATTTTTGAGAGGCTTTGTTGTTAAAACGTAAAACGTAGCGATAAGCCTATACCTTCGCCATTTAAACGGGTATTGGGTGCAAGCTCAATAGCCGGTTTCCAATCCATGGCAATATTTATAGGAGCATCTGGAAATTTAAAGTCTAAGCCCAAAATACCATCGGCAGCTAATAGTAATTTGTTTTCGTCGGTAGGTTTATAGGTTCTAGAGCCTAAAGTAGCACCAAATCCATAGTACCAGCGTAATCCATCTATATCGCTTATGGGCGCATGTTTTTCCATTAAGCCGGTAACTCTAAAATAAGAGTAGTTTGTATTCGACTGGAAATTAACAATAAACTCAAGCGCATTGTTGGTGTTTACAAACGTTTTATAACTAATGCCATTAGCCGTTCCGAAACGACCGCCAATAGCATGTTTGTATTGTGCAAAAGCGCTGCTTGTACATACAGCCATTAGCAAGGTTACACAGAGTAAGATTTTATTTTTTTTCATTAAATACATATTGAGGTATACGTGCAAATATCTTAAATATTCCTGCCTCTTGTTTTAAAATCGGCTTATTTTTTTGTTTTACTAATTTTTGTTATATTGGGGGTTGTAACGCCAATTAACCAATCATGTCTGCCTTTACCCGAGTTCACGATCTGCTCCCCCGAATAGAAAAACAATTTATGGGAGAAGTATTCATTGCTGGAAAACAGCAAGGGCAGTGGATTACCTATTCTAAATCTCAATTTTTACATCTTGTTGATGAAACCAGCCGTGGCTTATTGGCTTCGGGTATTCAACGTAACGATCGGGTGGCTATTATGTCCACAAACCGACCAGAGTGGAATATGTGCGATTTGGCCATTGTACAAATAGGTGCCGTATTGGTACCCATGTATCCCACATTATCTGAGCAAGACATTCGTTTCATTTTAAAAGATGCTGAGGTAAAGTTTGTATTTGCAGGTAGCAAAGAATTGGTAGCCAAACTAACTAAAGTTAAAAAAGAAGAAAACTTAGCCCTAGAGATTTACTCTTTTAATGAACACGATGGGGCTCCATTTTGGAAAGAACTGTTCGATAAAAGTAGCTCAGAAATAGATTTACAGCCATTAAGAGCTAGTGTTCAGCCAGAAGATTTAGCTACGCTAATTTATACTTCGGGTACCACTGGCACACCGAAGGGAGTGATGCTTACCCATAGCAACTTAGTTTCTAACCTGGTGGCTACGGCGGGTATTTATCCGCCTAACTTAAAAAAAGCATTGAGTTTCTTGCCACTTTCGCACATTTTTGAGCGCATGGTATCGTATATGAATATGTATATGGGTGTGAGCATTTATTATGCCGAAAGTTTAGAAACCGTGATGGCCGATATACAAGAAGTAAAACCAAACGGCTTTACAACGGTACCTCGAATGCTCGAAAAAATTTACGATAAAATTGTAGAAAAAGGTTCGGAGCTTAAAGGGATTAAACGCAAACTTTTTTATTGGTCCTTAGATTTAGGATTGAGATACGAATTGTATGGCAAAAATGGCTGGTGGTATCATTTCCAATTAGCCATTGCCAATGTATTGGTGTTTCCTAAATGGCGTGCTGCTTTGGGTGGCGAAGTAAAAACCCTTATGTCAGGAGGTGCAGCTTTGCAGCCCCGTTTAGCAAGAGTATTTTGGGCTGCCAACATTCCAGTATTGGAGGGGTATGGTCTTACCGAAACTTCACCGGTAATTTCTGTAAATGGCTTGGGGAAATACCAAGCACAATTTGGTACCGTAGGTAAACTTATTGCCGATGTGGAGGTTAAAATTGCCGAGGATGGGGAGATTTTATGCAAAGGCCCAAACATTATGAAAGGCTATTATAAACGACCCGATTTAACAGCCGAGGTAATGGACGCCGAAGGGTGGTTTCATACCGGCGATATTGGTGAAATGACTCCGGATGGCTTTTTGCGCATAACCGATAGAAAGAAAGAAATATTTAAAACAGCTGGCGGTAAGTATATTGCGCCACAGCTTATCGAAAATAAATTTAAAGAGTCGACCTTGATTGAACATGTCATGGTGGTGGGAGAAAATCGCAAGTTCCCATCGGCTTTAATTGTTCCAAACTTTGCCACCCTACAATCGTGGTGTGCCATTAAAGGCATTCCGTACACCTCTAAAGAAGAGGCTATAAAACTACCCGAGGTACATGAAAAGTACCAACGAGAGGTGGCCGCATTAAATGTTGATTTTGGAAGCTGGGAGCAAATTAAAAAGTTTACGCTCTTGCCTAAAGAGTGGAGCATAGATGGCGGTGAACTTACGCCTAAACTTTCACTGAAACGAAAAGTGATTTTGGCTAATCATTTGAAAGAAGTAGAAGCCATGTATGCCGATTTGGAAAACGGCAAAATTTAGCGTTATTCTTTAGCCTCTTTTTCACCTGGCTCTTCCACTTTTTTAGTCCCCGATTTTTCAGTTTTCTTTACCCAATCCATTAAGGTCTCCAACCACGATGCTACGTTTTTTGCGGTAAGCCCTCGGGCTACTTGTTGGCTTACAATGGCAACCAATCCTTTTAGCACCATGCTCGATTTTTTGAAAATTACAGAGTTGAGCAGAATGGGTAAACCCAATTGCGCCAAAGTGCTAACTATATCCGATTTGCCTGATTCGTTATGACTAAATAGATTTCTAATAGTACGAACCCACCTAAAGGGTGTATTCACTATACTTTGAAGCTGTTTAAGTTCTGCTTCTAATTCGGCCTCTCGAACAGTTATTTCCCAGCGCAATTTTTTCTTTTCTGCTACTTTTTAAGTGAATACTTTTTGCAACGGCCTCTTTTCCGGTACCGCTTTCGCCATAAATAAGTACACTGAAATTGGTGGGTGCTACCAAATTTATTTGGCGCATAAGTTCTAGGGAAACCTCACTTTCACCTACCACATAGCCAAGATCGTTGCTTGTTTCTTTTCCCTTTTTTGGCGTTACTTTTTCTGGTAGCGGCAAGGTTGGCGCAGGTGTATGAATAGCCTCTCTAGTTTCTATGGCTTTATTGATGGTATTTAGTATCTCATTGGGGTAAAGCGGCTTGCTGATATAATCGTAAGCGCCTAGTTTAATGAGTTCTACAGCCAAGCGAATATCAGAATAGGCTGTAATAATAATTACGCCAGTACCCGGATAATTGGCTATAATTTCTTTGAGAATTTCACGGCCATCGGTGTCCTTTAATCGGAAATCACAAAGCACCAAATCAAATGCCTTAGTACTTAATTTTTCAAATGCGCCAAGTCCTGAAGTAGCTGTTTCAACTTCAAATCCATTTCTGCTTAAAAAATTAAAAAGAAGTTGCCCAATCGCAACCTCATCATCAATAACTAAGATTTGCTTCATAAAATCTGTCTCAAAATGGCCTAGAATTTCTTCTACACGAGGTTTTGTGTTGAGTTAAATATACAGATTTTATCCTACTAGTTAATAAAACACTTAGCGACCTTTGAATTGAGCAGGTCTTTTTTCTAGAAATGCCGACACGCCTTCTTTAAAATCGGCGGTATCGAAACAACGAGCAAATTGGTTAATTTCTTCTTCAAATCCGTTTACGCCATCGGTTAGAGAGGCATTTACAGCATTGATAGCTGCGCCTACTGCAATGGGGGCCCTACTTAAAATTTTGTTCATTTTTTCTTCAGCAGCTACCAACAGGTTTTCTGGAGCTACTACCTCGTTTACCAAGCCAATTTCTAAGGCTTTGGCAGCGGGTATCATATCGGCAGTTAAAATCATTTCCAAGGCTCGGCCTCTGCCTACCAATTGGGTAAGGCGTTGCGTACCACCATAGCCCGGTATTAAACCCAAGGTTACTTCGGGTAGACCTAAACGGGCATTTTCTGATGCAATACGTATGTGGCAAGCCATGGCCAATTCCAAGCCACCACCTAAAGCAAAGCCGTTTATAGCTGCAATAATGGGTTTTTCGCTGGCATGCATACGATCAAATACTTTATGATGACCTTCTTGAGCAAAAATACGCCCTTCATCGGTATTTAAGTCGGCAAATTCACTAATATCTGCTCCGGCTACAAAAGCTTTTGGTCCGGCTCCGGTAAGTATAATGCCGCCCACCTCGGGGTTGTTAAAGGCATCGCTTAGTGCAACATGCAACTCGGCCAAGGTTAATTTATTTAGGGCATTTAATTTGCTTTCGCGATTGATAGTAATGCGTAAAATGCGGTTATTTAGCGATAATAGGATGTTTTCGTAATTCATAAGTTGAAATTAAAAAGAGCGATTTTTGGCTACCCAATTCGTAATATATAGGGCAATTTCCTGCGTGTTTGTGCCCGGAGCAAACAATTTACCTACGCCCATATTTTGTAGTTTTTTAGTATCGGCATCTGGTATAATGCCTCCGCCGGTGAGTAGTACATCTGTTAGCCCTTTGGCCTTCATTAATTCTATAATTTTTGGAAAAACAGTAAGGTGTGCCCCAGACAAAATGGAAACACCAATGGCGTCTACATCTTCTTGCAGAGCCGTATTTACCACCATTTCAGGTGTTTGACGCAAACCGGTATAAATTACTTCCATGCCTGCATCACGTAATGATGTAGCAATAATGCGGGCTCCTCTATCGTGGCCGTCTAAGCCCACTTTGGCCACTAATACACGAATTGGTCTTTTCACTATTTTTTGTTTTAAGTTGTAAAAATAGCAAGAAAATCTCAATGCACTAGCAACTAGATACATGGTGCAATGCGGGGTAATTTTATTATTTTTGTTGCCCTATCTAAATTAAAACAAAAGATAAATTATGAGTGAAGAGCGGTCATTACATTTCTTGGAAGAAATTATTGAAGCAGATTTAAAAAAGGGCACCCACGACGGGCGGGTACTTACTCGTTTCCCCCCAGAGCCCAATGGCTATTTGCACATAGGCCATGCCAAATCTATTTGTTTAAATTTTGGTTTGGCTCAGCAATATGGTGGCAAAACCAATTTGCGTTTTGATGATACCAACCCGGTGACCGAGGAAACCGAATATGTAGAAAGTATAAAAAAAGATGTAAAGTGGTTGGGTTTTGATTGGGCTCAAGAATTGTATACATCCGATTATTTTGACCAGCTATATGCATTTGCTGTAACACTGATTAAAAAAGATTTGGCTTATGTAGATGATAGCACTGCTGAAGAAATTGCCGCCGGTAAGGGAACTCCCACTGTGCCCGGCACCCCTTCGGTTTACCGCAGCCGTAGCATCGAAGAAAATCTTCAATTATTTGAAGAAATGAAAGCCGGAAAATATCCAGATGGTGCTAAAGTTTTACGTGCTAAAATTGATTTGGCTGCGCCCAATATGCACCTTCGTGATCCGTTGATGTACCGCATTAAACATGCTACGCATCACCGTACAGGCGATGCCTGGTGTATTTACCCGATGTACGATTTTGCACACGGGCAAAGTGATGCTATTGAAAAAATTACCCACTCTATTTGCACCTTGGAGTTTATTCCGCACCGTGCATTATACGATTGGTTTATTGAAAAATTAGAAATCTTCCCTGCAAAACAATACGAGTTTGCCCGATTGAATATCGATTATGCTGTAATGAGCAAACGCAAATTACTGCAGTTGGTAAACGAAAAATTTGTAAACGGTTGGGATGATCCTCGGATGTTGACCATTAGTGGTTTACGCCGTCGTGGGTACACCCCTGCCAGTATTCGTAATTTTTGCGATAAAATTGGCGTAGCCAAGCGTGAAAATTTGATAGAAATGAGTTTGTTGGAGTTTTGCATTCGCGAAGATTTAAACAAAACGGCGTGGCGACGGATGGCGGTGCTCGATCCCATTAAATTGGTAATCACCAATTATCCCGATGGCCAAGAAGAACTTCTCCACGGTGAAAATAATCCCGAAGTAGAGGGTGGCGATGGAGAAAGAAGCATTCCGTTTAGCAAAGAATTGTGGATTGAGCGGGAAGACTTTAAAGAAGAAGCCGAGAAAAAATATTTCCGCTTGGCCCCAGGTTTGAGCGTACGCTTAAAAAACGCATACATTGTAACCTGCACCGGTTTTAAAACCGATGATTTTGGCAAAGTAACCGAAGTGCACTGCGAATATATTCCGGAATCTAAATCGGGTACCGATACCAGTGGCTTGCATGTAAAAGGTACCATTCATTGGGTAAGTGTAGCCCAGGCTAAAACTGCCGAAGTGCGCTTATACGATCGCTTGTTTCAAGCAGAAGATCCATCGAACGAAGACGGCGATTTTAAGGAGTATATCAATCCAAATAGTCTGCAAGTGCTTTCTAAGGCTTATATAGAACCCGATTTGGCTACCGCTGAATTGGGACGTGGATATCAATTTATTCGCAAAGGATATTTTACCCTAGATACCGATACTACTGCCGAGAATTTAGTGTTTAACAGAACAGTTACCCTAAAAGATAATTGGGCTAAAAAAGCCTAAGCTACTTATGGAAAACAAACGCTTGGCTTGGTTGCAGGCACACATTGGCAAATCTACAAAGAATAGCCCATCGCCTTTTGCACATTGGCTAGATGGTGTGTTGGAGCAGGCCGAATTGGGTGAGGTTGCTGTTCGTTTTGCCGTTCGGCCAGATATGACCAATCCGTTTGGTATGTTGCATGGCGGCGTTATTTCCGGAATGTTAGACGACGTAATAGGCACTGCTGTGGCCAGTCTAAATAAAGAACAAGCTTTTGTATCGCTTAACTTGGTAGTTGATTTTATTAATGCCGCCAAGGTAAGCGACGAAGTGGTGGCAAAAGCCAAAGTAATTCGCAATGGCCGAACAGTCGTATATGTGCAAGCAGAACTCATCCATCATTCCGATAAAATTTTAGCCAAGGCCACTAGTAATTTAGTGGCCGTACCCAGCAAAATTAGGTAGTTTTACTCATCAAATTAAGTTAATCAAGGTGCCGCTAGTTTTGTGCAAATTTTCGAAAATTGCACTTTAGACCTAATTTTTTATACGTATCTTTGTATATCAATATCTACGAATAGACATGCTACTTGTAGACATCAAAATATTGCATCAGCTATTTTGGTGATTTTAAACTGCGACTTAATTTAATAAACGAACAAAAAATGGATTTAATGCATCACAATTGCGTGGGTGTAGTCCGTTGTTCGTGGGTAGTCGCAGTACCTATTTCACTCGGGCTACTTGCCCACGCATTTTTTTTGTTTTTTAGGGCTCTATTCCCATTCTTTTTCTATCGATGTTTTCCAAAAGCAAGGATGAATGAAATAACTGTACTTTACTTTTAGTAGGCTCGGCAAAGATTCAAAATTTTTAATCAATTTCCGGCAATTATCATTTTTACATGCACAGGCCATTGTCCAATAAGGGTCTAATTCTGTTGATGAATAATCTAACAGCAACTCGGTATTTGGTTCTAATGGCTTAGCTGCAACTAATTCTAAATACTGGTTAATAAATACGTTGGGTTTGCAGGAGTGGTTTACGAGTAGCACGGGGCTTCCCTTCAGTGGAATAAGCCATTCGTTGGGTCCAATGCCAATCCAATTGGGTCCTTCTTTTGCAAATTTAGGGGTATAATCATGAAAAACATGATCGCCTTTTAGGCTAAGAATACACTCTTCATAAGCTAGAGTGCGCTTACAAAATAAGCCCATGCCCGATATGGCAGAGGGAGCAGTATATAAAATGTTCATGGGCAATTTGTTTACATGCTTGATGTAAAACGCCACCCATTGGAAGATATTTTATTGGGTAAAAAATTAAGATTTTTCTTCCCACAATACAGCCAAATGCACCAAGGTTTCTACGGCTTTGTGCATATCTTGTACCGATACCCATTCCAATTTGCTATGAAAAGCATGTTCTCCTGCGAAAATATTTGGGCAAGGCAAGCCCATAAACGATAGCCGAGAACCATCGGTACCTCCACGTATACTTTGTAATTTTGGGCTAATTCCTGCTCTGCGGATGGCTTCTAAGCCAAGCTCCGTTAATTTAGGGTGCTGGTCCAATACCTGCTTCATGTTGCGGTATTGCTCTGTTGTTTTTAAGTTATACGTGGCATTCGGGTAGGCTTTTAATACTTCTTCGGTTAGTTTACGGAGATAATTTGCATGCGCTACCAAACCTTCATCTGTAAAATCACGTAAAATAAGTTCAATTATGGTTTCTTCTACACTTCCTTTTATTGCTACCGGATGAATGAAGCCTTGTTTGCCTTCGGTACTTTCTGGGCTACTTTCGTTTTTGGGTAATGCCGCAATTAGTTCTGCGGCTATTTTGAGGGCACTCTCCATCTTGCCTTTTGCAAAGCCCGGGTGCGAAGCCACGCCGGCAATACGGATTACGGCACCATCGGCAGAAAAGGTTTCATTTTCTAAAGATCCCAAGGTTTCGCCATCTACGGTATAGGCTACTTCTGCACCTAGCTTTTGTAAATCCACTTTGTTTACACCTCTGCCAATTTCTTCATCGGGGGTAAACAGCAGCTTAATGGTCCCGTGCTTAATTTCCGGGTTATTTAGCAGAAAATGAACACAATCCATAATTTCTGCAAGTCCAGCTTTGTTATCGGCACCTAACAAAGTGGTACCACTAGCCGTAATAATATCGTTGCCCAATTGCTCCTTTAAATCCGGGTGTTCCGCTAGTCGTAGCACTTGTTTCGGATCATCGGGTAGTACTAAATCTTGGCCCTGGTAATTTTTATGAATAATGGGCTTTACGCCCGCACCGCTACAATCCGGTGAAGTGTCCATATGCGAACAATAACAAAGCACCGGCACTTGCTTGCTGGTATTGCTTGGCAAGGTAGCATATACATAGCCATGCTCATCGATATGTGCATCAACAATGCCCATGGCTAGTAATTCTTCAACCAATACCTTCCCCAAATCTTTTTGTTTCTCTGTAGATGGGCAGCTAGAAGAATAGGGGTCTGATTGTGTATCGATAGTTACATAGCGTAAAAATCGAGTATGGGCTGTAAAAGAATAGGAGCTAAGGGCCTGCATGAAATACGTGTATATGGTGTTTAAATATAGCCTCTTTCAACTTATTTTAGTTGAATTCTTAATAAAGAATCTTATTTTTAAGATTCTTTATTAGTTAAACAGCTTATGCGCCATCTTCTATTTATTTGTTATCTAGCTTTTATTGCATTGCCATATTTTGCTTTTGCACAAAACATCGAGGAGTTAAAGACCATTTCTCAACAAGAAGCCGCTGTTCATCAGCGATTACAGTTACAAAGTGGCCAAATGGCTCAATTTACAACGGCTAGTGATGCTTTTGATGTAAAATATTATCGTTGCGAATGGATTATTGATCCTGCAATACGTTACATCTCGGGCAAAGTTACGGTGTATTACGTAGCTAAAACGGCTATAAATACCATCAGCCTCGATTTGATGAATAACTTGTCGGTTACCGAAGTAAAGCAACGCTCCTCAGTTCTGGCTAAGCAACATTTAAATAATGTGCTTACTATTAATTTGCCCGCTAGCTTGGGCGCAGGCACATTAGATTCATTAAGCATAACTTATCAAGGTAGCCCAGGCCCCAATACTGGTTTTGGTGCCTTTATAAATAATACCCACAATGGTGTGGCTGGCATGTGGACCTTAAGTGAACCTTACGGTAGTCGGGAGTGGTGGCCCTGCAAAAATGGCTTAGACGATAAAGCCGACTCTGTTGATGTGTTTGTTACCCATCCTTCTATGTACAAAGCATCCTCAAACGGATTGTTAAAAAGTGAAACGGTATTGGGAGGAGGAAAAACACGTACCTATTGGAAACATCGCTACCCCATTGTATCGTATCTGGTGTGCTTGGCAGTAACAAATTACAGTGTTTTTTCTGTGAATGTGCAATTGGGTAACAAATACTTACCCATTCAAACTTTTGCTTACCCAGAGAGTTTAACTGCTTTTCAACAGGGCACGCAGAATACCCTTTTTGCCATGGCTTTGTTTCACCAAAAATTTGGCGATTATCCTTTTATTAACGAAAAATATGGGCATACTCAATTTGGCTGGGGTGGAGGAATGGAGCACCAAACCAATTCGTTTATGATTAACCTGTCTGAAAGTTTGGTAGCCCACGAATTGGCTCATCAATGGTTTGGCGATAAAATTACATGCGGTACTTGGGAAGATATCTGGTTGAATGAGGGCTTTGCTACTCATTTGGCTAGCTTTTA